>Ga0181583_10002893_pt1 | contig 12655 bp, 7 predicted proteins | sample 071ome_31_FD_132461 | JGI IMG/M metagenome (GOLD analysis project Ga0181583, IMG submission 132461) | Coastal salt marsh microbial communities from the Groves Creek Marsh, Skidaway Island, Georgia - 071405CT metaG (megahit assembly) | ecosystem: Environmental > Aquatic > Marine > Intertidal zone... | reverse complement strand
TTACTTGGCTTAACGCTACGAGATAATTTTCCTGATGGGTTTTTATCTTCAATATTGTTTTTGATAAAAATCACCCCAACAGCGCCGTGGTCAATCGCGGTAATAACTTTAGTATTAATGTCGGAGTAGTTCGCCAATTCAGAATGGGGATTATCTTCCATTCCAAAGTAACCCAATCTCATTACGGCAATTTTACCTTCAACATCTAATCCCTCATATTCATTTTTATCTAATTTCTCAGCAACAATACCATAGCCAACATCAATTATTTCAGCTTCTACACTGTCATAGTCAACAGTTAATGAAAGCGGGTAGAATTCGCTGTGAAGTTCTCTTTCTACTGGTGGAACTGCTAGGTTAGGCCCTATAGTTAAAAAGCGTGTAGATTCATCTGCAATTCTGAATTGAACCATTGTGAATTCTTGCAAACCTTCCTTCCCCAATAACTTTAATCCATTTTTCTTAAATTGGTTTGCAATATACCGGGCACTTTTCATTTCACCTGGAGATCCTGTTTGCCTACCTTCAAGTTCATCTGAAGCCAGATAGCTTATGTGTTGCTTTAGCCTAGCCTTCATTTCAGTTTTCTTTTTACTCTCTTGGGATTGAGAGAATCCAGAAACCAATATTGCAAGTAAGAATGATAAACTAAATATGTGCTTAAAATATTTCATAAAGTGTTTTGATTAAAATAAATGCAGATAACAACGCAAATATAGTTCGTATTAATATGACCGGAGTTTTCTGAGCTGTTTTCTGTCCGAAAGATGAGAAAATAATTACACCAATTGCCATAGGCATGTAATAATTCCATGCCATATACTCAGTTTGAATTATTGGACCATACACTTCTATCAATGCGGGAGCATTGGTGCTAGTTGCATATTGGATAATAGGAAAAATACTAAGAAGAGGGACAATGGAAAGCGATAATGCAGTAGCCTTTTTTAACTGCATTTTAAGGATCATTCTGAACAAGGGAACCATAATAATTCCACCACCTAATCCACTTAATGATACCACAGTTCCTGCCAAAATTCCTACAATAACTCTCATTACAAGTCCATTAATTTCATGAAACTTATGGTCATCGTCTTCACGATTTTTACCAAAAATCATGTTACCGATAGATATAAAAACAAAGGCAAGAAATACCCACTGAAAGCGTTCTTTGCTGTACCAATTTCCATTTTGAATAGCATAGCTGAGTGTTGCGGCAGAAATAGCACCTGGAATCCCAACGGTTAAGCTTTTACGTAAATCATAAATACCCATTTTTATTTGACGGAATATTCCAGAAGTACCAGACATAAATACCAAACCAATAGAGTTGGCTAAAGTAAATCTAACGATATCTTCATTTGTCAAACTTGGATCTGTACTAAAAAGCCAAGTGAGAATAGGGATAAAGATTAATCCACCTCCTACGCCTAATATACCAGCTAGAAATCCCCCGAAACAACCAGATAAAAATAGTAGAATTATTTCCATTAAGGGTTAAGTATAGATTTGATTCTTTTCGGATTATGAAGTAGTTGTGAACTTAGTAATATTTCTTTATCTAATTTTAACAAATTTTGGTTGCTTTTTGGATCGTCTATTCTAATAAGCAGAGCCTTTTTTAATTCAAATAAAAAAATATCCATGTTAGAATTCACAGCAGTTTTTATTTTGGAATCAAATGATTCGGAACTGAATTGAACATTACCTATTTCTTTTAAAAGAATGCTATCTTTTCCACTGCTGGCTATAATGGTATTAATATTATTTACTGCGTGTTCAAATCCTTGATTCTTTGAATAATCAATAAAAGAGTTTAAAATTTCATTATCATTTGCCATGGAATTTTTGAATTGTTGTAATGCCAAGTTAGCCCAATCAAAAATTACATATTGGTCTTTAAGCCATCCTAAAATTGAAACTCCTTGAAATGCATCTGTTTCAACATCTGGATCAATCCCGCCTCCTTCAAAAACTATTCTTCCATTTTTGGTTTTAAATGATTTCTTTTCTTCATTTTTAAGAATTTTTGCTTTTCCTTTTGAGTCTTTTTCCTCGTAGTGTAGGCGTTGAATACACCTTCCGCTTGGTGTATAATAACGGGCGGTAGTTAGTTTCATTTGGGTGCGATAGGGCAATGATTGATAGTTTTGAACTAGCCCTTTGCCGAAGCTATTTTGGCCAATAATTACTGCTCTATCTAAATCTTGCAGACTTCCGCTAACTACTTCAGAGGCTGATGCCGAACGATTATTTACCAATACTGCTAAAGGCAGTTCAGGGGCAATAGGATCTTGAGAGGTTTTCCAATTGCTAGGTCCTTTATATTTTTTTCCAATTAAATTAACAACGGTTAGATTTTTCTCTGTAAAGAATCCCACAATGTTAACTGCTTCATTAAGCAGTCCACCTCCATTATTTCGCAAGTCAAGTATTAATCCCTCCAGTTGTTTACTTTTAAGAAGTGCATTTAAAGCACTTTCAATTTCCTTTGAACAATTTCTACCAAATTCATCCAATTTAATGTATCCTATACCTTTGAAGTCTCCACTATGACTGCTATCAATAAAACCAAAATGCGAAACACTTTTTGATTGAACCCTAGTACGTGTAACTTCTTTTTGAAAAGTGTCTTTACCACGAATAATAGTTACCTCAAATTTTGTATTGGGAGCACCCCTAAAATATTGCATCATTTCATCAACCGGCTGATCGGTTAATTCCAATTTTCCCACTTTAAATACCTTATCACCCAATCGGATACCGGCATTATCAAAACCAAAACCTTTTATGATTTTACTTACCATTGGTAGACCGTCACGTTCAACAACTTGGCATCCAACACCACCGTATTCACCATATCTTTCTATCATTGCTTCTTCGGCCTGATATTCACTAAAAAATACAGTATAGGGATCAAGTGTTTTCAGCATACTTTTAATCGCCGCCTCTCGAAGTTGTGCAGGTGGAATTTCATCTACATATGACTCAATAACTTCTTTGTAAACAGATGAGAAAATTTCAATATTTTTTGAATATTCAAATAAATCTTCGCTCCATTTTGCTCCTGTTGACAATAGAAGAGCAAAAAACGAAAGCAATACCCATTTTGGGAAATAAACGCGCATTTTCCAAAGATATAAATTAGCCGTGGATTTTGATATTTGTATCGATGAATTCATTGTATTATAGGTGTTTGATAAAGGGTTTGTAAATTTGTGATAAATATGAGTACAACTTTTACATTAGAAGAGCGTTTTGCCTCTTGGGTTTATAAAACCGTTTTAACCTGGGGTATTGACGAAAAGTCGGCATACTGGGTGAAAGCTGCAGTTCTGTCGATAGCACTAATCATTGTGGTTGGAATTTTAGATTGGTTGTCCAGAAATGTACTTCTTTCAGCCGTGAAGAAATATTCAAAAAAGGTTAATCAACCAATATTAAACCAACTAGTCGAAAAGAAGACGTTTAAGTTCTTAGCACATTTAATACCTTTAACATTTGCTTTTGTTTCTTTACCAATAGTTCTTAAAGGGTTTGAATCGTTTGTGAATCCTGTTGAAACATTCATAGCACTAATAATGCTATTGGCTGTTAACTTCTTCCTTCAATCGGTTTTAAAAGTAGTTAAAGTAGTTTTAATGAATGTGGAAGCTTTAAAGGATAAGCCCGTTGCTTCATTCGTTCAAGTTGGTAGTATTGTTGTTACAATTATTGCTATTCTAATTGCAATTACAATTTTAACCGGCCAGTCAATACTAAGCTTATTAACAGCATTAGGAGCAATGAGTGCGGTATTATTGTTAGTTTTTAAGGATACGCTTTCTGGTTTAGCCGCTTCTATTAGAATTTCAACATATGATATGTTGAGAAACGGAGATTGGGTGGAATTTACAAAATATGGTGCTGATGGTACTGTAATCGACATTAATCTTGCGACTGTAAAAATTCAGAATTTTGATATGACTTACACCACTATTCCAACCTCTGCTTTTGTATCTGACGCTTTTAAAAATTGGAGAGGAATGGAAGAGTCTGCGGGTAGAAGAATGGTACGCGCAATAAACTTGAGTATTGGTAGTGTAGGATTTGCTTCAGATGACTTGGTGAATAGATTATCTAGCAACCCATTGATTAAAGACTATGTCACAAATAAATTAAAGGAATTAAAAGAATACAATGATAATGTCGCCACGCCTAAAGGTTTAACTACTAGGAATTTAACTAATCTAGGTCTGTTCAGACAATATGTTAAATCCTATTTAGAGCAAAGGTCTGAGGTTAATAAGAACCTCACTTTATTGGTTAGACAACTGGCACCAAATGAAAAAGGTGTTCCACTTCAAGTTTATTGTTTTTTGAATGAAAAAGCGTGGGTTGTTTATGAGGGTATTCAATCTGATATATTTGACCATTTGATTTCGGTTGTTCCTGAATTTGATTTAGAAATTTATGAAAACCCATCTAATCGGACTTTTGCGCAGTTGAAAATTAGTGAATCCTAATACTTAAAAATACACCTTTCATTGTTTTGAGTATCATTGAAACTGCTTATCTAAAAATATTGAAGGCGTATGCCACAACAGACAGTCAAAAATTGTCAAAATAATAACAAATAAAGAATCGTTATTTTTGTCATATGTGTTTGAGAAGTAAAGTTAGAATGATCGGTCTTACAGTATTATTTTTTACTGTTGCAAATGGTCTATATGGTCAGTTGTCTGGTAATTATACTATTGGTGGGAGTGGTTCGAACAACTTTAATTCTTGGAATGATTTTGTAGATAGTTTTAATCAATCTGGTGTAAGCGGTAGTGTTGTTTTGAATGTGAATACCACTGATAGTATTACAAAAAGACTAGTATTATCGGGAAATTCAAAATTTCCAACTACAAAGACTAATACTTTAACAATTAAAGGAAACGGTAATATTTTAAAAGCAGCATTTGCTAAAGAAGTAATTGCATTTAGAGGTGTGAGCCATATAACTATTGTTAATTTAAAAATAGAAAATTCGAGTTCTGATTATTTTGCAATGGGTATTAGGCTCAGTTTAGGGTCTGATAGCAATAAGATAGATAGCACAGTTATTAATTTAAGTGGATTAACTAAACGTGTTGGTTTCGATGGAGCATACATCGTAATAGGTGATACTGGATCAATTATTTCAAGGGAACCTTCATTTATTGCAGGTGTAGGTAATACAATTTCAAACTGCACATTTACAACATCAAATAAAAATTCTCCTGGCCCTTTCTTTGGTATTGTAGAAGTTCAAAAGAAGGGCATGGATACAACAAGTACTCATAACCAATACTTAAACAATTATATTGGGAATGTTTACTCAAGAGGGTTTTTTCTGAAGAATACAAATAGTGATTTAATACGTGATAACTATATTAGCCGCGAACTTGCAAATAGTAACTCTTCTGTAGATACATTATTTAAAGCAATTGAAATAATTAATGCTTTTAGCTCTTCTAAACCATTTACAATAAGCCATAATGAGATATGTAATATACCATATTTAAGACCAGGTATAATAACCGGAGGCGGATTTATTAAATCCCTTTTTGCAGTAGATATTTTAACAACCTCTGGTGTTGTAAATTCTTCAACAGTGGAAGCTGTTGAAATTTCTCATAACAATATCCATGATATGTCTTCAGATATTAGATTTTTTGGAGTCTATACTGCAAACTTTTCTCTTGTGAACATTAAACATAATGTTTTAACAAAAGCATATGTTTATGGGCCTCAAAAAGGACCTATTTTTTCTTATGGATTTTATGGTATTTCTGGAAATGATTTAGTTATTGATTCAAATCAAGTATCCAATTGTGACTTTGGTTCAACCACTGGTGCCGGAGCGGGAACAATGTTCTACGCTTATAATGTTGGAAACTTACAGCTAAATAATAACTCAATTTCAGGAAATTTTGGAGATTCAACATCCGCTGGAGATGAGCTATATGGAGTTATTGCATCTCAAGATGGAGACTGGGTGATAAATAAAAATATCATACTCCATAACAATGTAAACGTGTTAAATGGTTTCTTCTTAGGTATATATTTGGATTTTGTATTAGATGCTCAAGTTGCTCAAAATTTAGTAGCAAGCAACTTCGGATATTCAGAGACTATTGGAGTATATAGTGCAAATTACAGTGTAACCTATAAAAGGGATTTTTATCATAACACTATCGTAGATAGAAAGTCTACTTCAAACAGCCATGGTAGTGCTCTTTTGTACTTGGATGATGACGGAGATGTAAATGTGGTTGGAAATATACTCGATGGAAATGGAAGGGGTCGAATTTTTCCTGCTTATATCGCAAGTTTTGCGACACTCGGAGAAATTTCAGGAAACTCATTTTATTTACAAAACTATCTTGCACAAACATGGGCATTAGCAAATAATACCTTTACAAATTTTACAGGTTGGTATAACAGCACATTATCGGCGAAGGATAATTTTTATGTAAATACTCGCTTTGTAAATGAAAACGCAGGAGATTACCGATCAGGGGAGTGGAAAAATCAAAATAATATAAAAGCGCAATCATTTGTTACCTCAGATTTGTATGGCAAAAATCGTAACACCAATAAATGCGATCGTGGGGCGATTTGTGATTCTTTTAATTTGCAGATTTTAATTCCTTTCACCACTTGGAGTGATACTATTTGCTCAGGTTTTGAGATCGATGAGTTATGGCCAGTGATAAATCATTATATAGATACAGTTGAACAAGTAGATTTATCATATTGGTCAAATAATAAAATAAATTCAAAGTCTTTCAATGTTAAAATTGCACCCAATGATACTTCATTTTTAGATTTAGGTGAACCCGTTAAGATTAATCTAACTGGAGATCAAAATTTGGGTATATATATAGTAAGTGAAAACGATAATCATTCTGATGACAGCATTTGGGCCAGAACACACGTGAAAGCATCTCCAGGAGGCAGTTTAATAACACCAGTGTTACCCACGGGATATCTTAATTTACCACATTACTCTAGTTTGCGTGATACAGTTGCATTAGGATCAGAAATTCAATATGAAATTTCATCTCCGCGCGGGTATTCAAATGCTGATTATAATTCTAAATGGAGGATTTCAAGTGAAATCACTACAAAAGGTGGAACGGTATTATCAGGTGTAACTACCCAAATTCCCGCATCAGGAAATCCATACACAATCAAATATAAAACCCTTGATTCATCCGTTCAAGATAGTATAGTTCAAATCAAGGTGAAGGTTACCGATTTGCTAAATGGATGTGATACGACTCTTGTTAGAGATGTATATATTTTCCCTAATCCGGTGGTGGAGTTTTCATTGAAGGGAGCATATTGTTCAAAACAGACAATCAATTATATTAATACTTCCTATGAGCCAAGAAGCAAGTATTATATAGAGTCTTCATGGAGCTTTGATTTAAATGATACCAATGCGGTTTCTGATAAGTGGGATGCTACTTATAAGTATCAAACTGGAGGTGATTATACAGTCACATTAACTATCACTACTCCAATTACTGGTTTTAAATTTCAAAGTACCGAAAAAATAACGGTCCTGACTACTCCAAGTGCTTCTTTTACCAGGAAAGTTGGATGTGAGGGGATTCCAGTAGGGTTTACCAATACTACAGATGAAAAAACGGCGACTATGGTTTGGGATTTTGGAGATGGCTTAGGACCGATTAATAAATCCGATTTAAATTTTGATTATTTGTTTTCAAACTACGGCACTTATACAGTTTCATTAACTGCAAGTAATTCAACATGTAGTACCAAGTATGAGTTGAAGACTCCTGTTTTTGAACGTCCAACAGCAAGCTATACCGTTACAAGAACAGATGAATGCGTAGGTGGAGACGTTAATTTTAATACTACGACTAAAATGCAATCGTCTTTGTTTGGGGTAGTATGGGATTTTGATGAGATAAACTCCGAAAGTACACTCAAAAATGTAACTTATGCATTTAAGGGTGATGGAACAAAAACAATACGATTAATAGTAAACTCAGAATTTGGTTGTTCGGATACTACAACTGGAACATTACAAGTGAAAGCCTCACCAGTTGCAGACTTTAATTGGGATCGTTTGTGTGCAGAAAGTGAGACTAAGTTTACAAGTACATCAACTATCCCAAACGGAGAAATAGCTGATTACTATTGGAGAATTAATTCAGCTAATTCTGGTACGAGTAATTCAATCACCAAAACATGGAGTTCTGTTGGAATACAAACAGTTGAACTTAATGTTGTTTTAGGAAATGGATGTAATAATTTAATTACTAAAGATGTTGAAATACTTGCAGAACCTTTAATAGAATTCGAGGTTGAAGATAAATGTGAAGGTGAATTAGTAACATTTTCAAATTCAACCATAAATCCTACTTTCGATACTCTGAGATATAAATGGTATTTTGGTAGTGTTGATTCTTCGGTGGAAAAAGAACCTTCTTTGAGTTTTTCTGTAGATTCATTTATAAAGATTCCGATAACATTAATTGCAGAAATTGACGGTGCATGTGCTTCAAGTCTTTCAAAAGAAATGAAAATATACCCATTGCCTAATAATTGTAATATTGAATATACTCCTGATTATGCGTTTTCATTTTTTGGTGCCAAATTAGAGCCAAAAGGTGACTTAAATATTGGTGGTGAGACCGGAGTAAATTATCAATGGAATATTAAAGGAATTGGTAATAAAACCTCTAGCGATTTAGATGCGGAGGTGTACTATACTCTTCCTTCAGATGGTAGTTATGACGCGAGCTTAATCGCTACAACTGCAGAATATGGTTGTGTATGTAAAAGCAGTTTAACTATCGTAATGGATCGTTTGCTTGTCAATGAAAATAATCTAAAAATAGAGATGTATCCGGTTCCAGCTGATGTCGGTAAAGAAATTCAATGTACAGCAAATCAAAGAGTAATTAGCTTTTATTTGATCGATGCTTCAGGCAAGGAGGTATTAAATAATAAGGTTGGAGAAAAATTTTTTAAAATCAATACTAATGGTCTAAGTAATGGCGTTTACTTTTTAAATGTCATAACCTATGATGGAGATAGTCAATACAAGATCATCTTAAAATAATGTACTGTTTGATATGTCATATTTGAGGTGGATAAGAGGTTGGTTCCTCTCAATAGCCATTGTATTAATAACACCATTTTCAAATGCACAAATTACTGCCTTTGGTGATACAATAAACTTACCAAATTGGATTCAGAACATTGTTAATGACACAATGAGCGCGAATAAGCCACGTTTTGTGGTAATACCTTCGTTAGCATACACACCAGAAACAAAATGGGAATTTGGTCTTAGCTCAACTGTTGTGTTTCATTACAATAATGATACTTCTGAGAGGTTAAGCGAATTAGCCACTTATGCATTTTATACCCAAAATGGTCAATTGGGAATTCTCGGAGATCATGTGATTTATGGACCTTCTGCAAACTGGTATGTTCTTGGTAAATTTAAAATTGAAAACTATCCATTGGATTATTTCGGAGTGGGTAGTTATACTGATGCAGAACCTGTAGCAGTTATTTCATCAAATACGGTTAACATCCGCGAGCGTTTTCTGAAAAAAACCTATAAAAATTTATTTGTTGGTATAGAGCTTGACTATCAACAAGTTAATCGACCAAAATTTGATTGGAAGAGCAATATCCAAAACCCCGAATTACCTAATGGCTATAATGGAAGTGCGAACTTAGGCGCGGGATTAGGTCTTGTTTGGGACTCTAGGAGGAATCCAGTTAATTCAAGGAATGGATCCTTGGCAGAAATTGCATACTTAAAATACCCCAAATTATTTGGACGTTCATATCCGATGGAAAGTGTTTTCATCGATGGACGGTTATATCAGCCTATTTCTGAGAATAAAGTATTTGCTGCGCAGGTTTATGCGAATTTAAATTGGGGTGATGTGCCTTTCAATCAAATGGCTGTAATAGGTGGGCCCATGATAATGCGTGGTTACTATATAGGTAGGTTTAGAGATAGACAATATTTAGCGACACAAGCCGAGTTTCGTTGGTTGCCGTTCAAATTCAGTAAAAGATTTGGTGCAACTGTATTTGGTGGTTTAGCCTCTTTAGCAGAAGACCCAACAGATTTATTCTTAAAGCAAGAAAATACAACATCCAATACGGATTGGAAATGGGCAGTTGGTACGGGTCTGCGATTTCTATTATTTCCTAAAAAGGATATTTTTAGCAGGGTTGATCTTGGATTCAATCCAGAGGGTTATGGATTATATATTTACATAGGAGAAGCCTTTTAATATTTTACACCTAGGTCTTTGCGAATATCTCTGAATTTAGGTGATATTGCGAGTACTGTTATCATATCCCGTTCAGCATCTGTAACATGAATACCTTGATTATCTAAAAAGCACCATTCCCCATTGCAATCAAGACTAACTCCATATTTATTTGCTATTTTATCTAAACTTCCTAATTCACGTTCATATGTTTCATATAATTCATTAAACTCGTGATGAACATTACTAAAGATGTTTACGAAATTAGTGCTATTGATTAATTGATTATATGTTTGGTAATCTGTGGAGCGCAATAAATTTAAATACTGATAAATAAAATATTGAAACTCCCAATGCGACGTCATATAAGAATAAATAGTATTTAACCATCTGTAATAACCGTTTGCAGGGTTTCGGCCATATTTTATAAATGCCTCTCTTAATTCCCAGTGAGTTTTGGCTGAATGAAAATAGCAGTTGTATTCATCGAGTAAGCCAAGAATCCCATTGCTCTGAGTAGATGAGTTTCCCTCGATGTAGGTTGAATATCTGAAAGTTCTTGAATTTTCATCTATATATGGAGCTAAAGATGATGAGGGAAATAGTTCAATATCCTCATTAAATAAAAACTCCATGTTGGGCTTGATATAAAAATTATAGCAATGGTTCTTTTTGATTGATTTACTTTCTGCCAATTTTTTATATGCTCGATAATGACTTATACCATGATTTAATTCATGAACATTAGTACTCATGGATTCGAGGCATTCAGACATATGATTACATTTCAAATATTGGTCGATTTTACCAGTTTTCTGAGTCTTCCAAGTCATGTTGTTCTTACCTGGAAATTCTATAATCGCAGGGGTTGTCTGATACCAATAAAGAATTTGATATTCATCTGGGCTTTGTTGCTTTAATATTTCTATGGCTTGATTATGCAATAAATTATTCTGACTGAAAGTTGTTGAACTACAAGTAAATATTAATACAATCAGCAATGTGCGCATTTGGTAAAACTAATTAATTTAATTCATTAAACATCTATATTTGCTAAATGGGTAGAACGCATTTTGATCCCGATTACTATGAGTTTTTTATTGGGCTGACTCTTAACAATCATAAACAATGGTTTGACGAAAATAGAAAGACCTATACGAAAGTAGTAAAGCCAATGTTTGAAGAATTTTTAGATTCATTAATTCAAAAAATGCAGAAAGTTTCTAGTGATTATAATGGTTTGGTTCCCAAAGAATGTATGTTTAGAATTAATCGTGATATTCGATTTTCAAAAGATAAAACCCCATATAAAACATTTTTATCGGCATCTATTCATAAAGGAGGACGGAAGACGATGTACCCAGGTGGAATGTATTTAGAAATTGGGCCAGAAAACTGTGCTCTTTACACTGGTGTTTACATGCCTGAGAAGGAATTACTGCAAAAGGTAAGATCGAACATATGTAAAAATTTGGACGAGTTTAATGCAATCATTAGTGATAGTAAGTTTAAGAAAACCTTTGGAGAGGTAAAAGGTGAAAAGAATAAAAGAATAGAAAAAGAATTTATGGAAATAGCCAAAAAGCAGCCATTAATTCTAAATAAACAGTTCTACATTTTTCATAAGTTTGAAGCCGAGCAGTCCTTGAAACAAGATTTCTTAGATAGTTTGGTTGAAAAATGGAAATTGACCAAGGATTTTAACGATTTTTTAAAACGCTAATTTATAAGTTAAACTCTATTCCTTGGGCTAACGGGAGTTCACTTGAATAATTAATAGTATTGGTCTGTCTGCGCATATAGGCTTTCCAAGCATCTGAACCACTTTCTCTACCGCCACCTGTTTCCTTCTCACCGCCAAATGCCCCACCAATTTCTGCTCCTGAAGTTCCAATATTAACATTGGCAATTCCACAGTCACTACCGGTTTGTGATAAGAATAATTCAGCTTCTCTTAAGTTTTGAGTCATAATTGCTGACGAGAGACCTTGAGGAACTTCATTTTGAATAGAAATTGCATTTTCTACATCTCCAGAATATTTCAATAAATATAGGATTGGGGCAAATGTTTCATGATGTACTATTTCAGCATCGTGAGCTATTAAAGCAATGGCAGGTTTTACATAACATCCACTTGAATATTGACCCCCTTCCAGAACTCCAGGTTCAACTATCCAGTTACCGCCTTGTTCTATAACTTGGTTACAACTCTCCAGATAAGCACTTACCGCGGCCTTATCAATTAATGGCCCCATATGTGATTCAGAATCTAGGGGGTTGCCAATTTTAACTTGGGAATATGCCGATTTTAAAGCCTCACTAACCTCCTCAAAAATATCTTCATGAATAATCAATCTTCTTGTAGATGT
>Ga0181583_10002892_pt1 | contig 12656 bp, 8 predicted proteins | sample 071ome_31_FD_132461 | JGI IMG/M metagenome (GOLD analysis project Ga0181583, IMG submission 132461) | Coastal salt marsh microbial communities from the Groves Creek Marsh, Skidaway Island, Georgia - 071405CT metaG (megahit assembly) | ecosystem: Environmental > Aquatic > Marine > Intertidal zone... | reverse complement strand
CTGTTTCTGCACTTGCCCCGCTACCTAAGTAAATGTCTACAGCACCTGTATCATCTTGTAATAAGAAATTGTTGCCATCAATATTCATTGTGACAAAACCTCTTACTGTAACAATTGTATCTGCAGCCTCAGAAAGTGCTACTGAAATAGTCATTAGAGGAACCGTAAAATCTCCTTCTGCATCCACTCTTAATCTTGCACCGTTTGACCAATATACACCTACAACAGCATCAACCACGTCGCCAACTTCAAGTGTTAGTGGGAATCCTACAGGGTCTCCAGTTCTTGAGTCCCAACGAATGTCAACGGTTTCGCTACCTAAAGTAAATTCAAAATCAACATTTCCATAACTATCTGTTGATTGACTTACATAAACAAGTCCTTCTAAGCGAACTTGTTGTCCTATGTAATCAGATAAATCAGCAACACTTGTGACAACAGTAGGCATAGGGAATGGAGTTCCAATGCTATCTAACAATGCAATTGCTGTAATACTTGATAATTGCTCTAATCCGTTGTAAGCGCCGCGTTCTGCAGTAATTTGAACAGCATAATGTCCATGGTATGCACGCAATAAAGCATCTTTTACTTCGCTTGCACCACCGCCTGCATAAATATCAAGAGCACCAGTACTATCTTGGATAAAGAAATTGCTGCCATCGACATTCATTGTGATATAACCTTCAACTGTAACGACAGTATCTGCCGCTTCAAGCAATGCATTTGCAATCGTCATTGGAGGTACTGAAACATCATCTGCTGAATCAATTCTTAATCTTGGTGAATTACTATAATAAACACCTGCAACAACATTAATGATATCACCGGTTTCAAGTTCTGTAGGGAATCCAGCTGGATCTCCTGTTCTTGAATCCCAACGAATTTCAACGGTTTCACTACCCATCGTAGCAGTAATGTCTAAGTTTCCATATGAATCATATGCAATGCTGACAACTTCTAAGTTTCTAAATCTTACAAGTTGTGCAACTAAACCTTCAAGTTCAGAAAGTTCAGTAATATCAACAATAACAGGAAATTCAATTTCTGGTTCTGGAACAACTGAAACACTTGTAATGTTAGATAATTGTTCTAATCCCCTGTATGCGCCTCTTTCACCAACAACTTCAACAAGTTCACCACTTGCTAATGCCGCTAAAATTGCTGTTTTTTCATCACTATCACCAGGCATATATAAATCTAATGCGCCAGTTTCATCTTGTAACAAGAAGTTGCTTCCATCAACATTCATTGTGACATATCCTTGAACTACAGCAAGTTCGCCCTCGGCAATTAATAATGCTTCAGAAATTGAAACCACTGGTGAAACACCAACTTTGACAGTAAATGTTTTCACAACTGCAGTTGCGGATCCTAACGAAACAGTTGCTGTAAGTTCTACGGTGACTTGTCCGTCTGTCGGTACTGTAACAGCACCTGTTGTAGGATTAATCACTGCTTCATTATCAGATGTCCATGCAATTGTTGTGCCATTCGCACCAGTTGTTGGTAATGTGAGTGTTGTATCTTCTAAAATATTGAAAGGAACTGATAATGCATTGCTATCTACTTCAATCGCTTCTTCATCAGAAAGGCTCGCAACGATACCATCTGCACCACCTACATAATAGAAAGCGAATGCCTTATTGTTTGATCTAAATGTATAAATTAATATATCAATAGTAATAACTTTTCCATCATATGCTTTAATTTCAGCCATATTAAACGTATTGTAATACAACATTAAACCAACTGTTGGGTCATCGGTAGTACCTGGTACCCATGTTTGTGTTGTATCATAATTTGTTGGCATTAAATACGTGTTATAGTTTGAAGTATCCCCGGGAATGACATACACACGACCAGTCACTGTTGCGTATACTGTTTCAAACGCACCACTGGATGCATCTCCGTAACCATATTGGTCCTCTTCTGCATCTAGTAAGCCATTGACATAAGCAGCAAGATCAGTAATCACTTCTTTTGTTGGCATTTCTGGTGTTGCAGTTGTATCTTCTTCAGCTGTCCAAGAGGTGATTTCCCAAATACCAAAATACCATTCTGTTGTTCCTGAAACATCATATACTTTTCCAACTTCTAATGATGATACATCACCACCATACATTTGGATAATACCTGAACCATCATATGCAAATGCTGAATCAGATCCTTTACCAACAATGGTTAAGTTTTCAAGTGATACTTGATATGTACCATCGTATGCTACATCATTTAATGCAAGTACGTCTGCGATGTTTTCAATTGTGACTTCTTCAACTTCACTTGCTTTAACAGTAAGCTCAACATCCCATGAAAGCGTAAGTTCTTGGGTTGCATCGAGTTCTGATGCAATTGTAAGCGTTGCTGTTAGTGTAACTTCTGCATCCGGTTCACCAAATGCAGGACGGTTTACAGTCACCACTGCTAAGTTATTTGCTGGTTGTCCAACTGTGACAACCCCTGGATTATCTGAAGACCATGTTGCTTCAACACCACCAACAAGTAATGTTGGTACGGTAAAGTTACCGGTGATGTTTGAAGGGTCTGAAATTAATCCATTTAAAGTATCATACGCACCTTGGAGTGTTGCTTGTGCTGGATCTACCGTTTCGGTATCTTCACATGCAACTAAGCCAAATACGAGTGCGAATGATGCTAATAATAAAAGTAATTTTTTCATTCATTTCTCCCTTTTTCTTTTTTTTAATTCGTAATAAAATCAAATGATTCTTGGTATTGTTGATCAATATAAGCATCTAAATCTTCATCATTGAGTGCATCATACGCTAAAATCTTAACGAGCAGTGCACCTACTTCTGAACGTGTTTTAGAGCTTTGATTAAATACCGCTGATGTAAAGAAAATATCTTCATTTTCTAAGAAAATTTCAATCGCTTCTTTGACAAGTTTTGCAACCGCTTCATCTATAGTTGTTGGATTTTCTTTAATACCAGCAACATAGTTTGTCCATAGTTCTGTTTCATATGCTGAATAACGAATCGGTGCATATCCTGAAGGAATACTAAATTCTGCTGTTTTTTCTGGTTGTAACATGAACTTCGCAAATAACCATGCAGCAATCATGCGTTGTTCATCATTAGATTTGAATAAATTAATGTTTGGTCCTTGTTGAATTTGGAAACGTGATTCTGCTGTAAATCCAGGAAGTGGTGCAACGCCTACACGATATCCTGCATCAAATACATCTTGAGGCATACCGACATATGCATAACGGGTACCACCTGTAGAGCCGACATACATATATGTTTTAGGGTTCGCTACTTTCATAGAGTCTGAATTATATGCATCACCATTAAGTGCACGTGTAATCATGAGTCCTTTATCTACTTTATCTTTAAAGTAACGGACCATATCTTTCGATAAATCATTGTTGAATTGAACTTCTCCGCGTCCAGTTTCAGCATTGTATCCTGTATAAGGTGCGTTAAATTGCTTAGATCCAGTTATAAATAGGTTATCTTCTGAATCATAGCCAAACGGAAATGATTCTGGTTCTCTAGCTTTAATATCTTCAGCAATCGCAAAGACTTCATCCCAAGTTGTAGGCACTTCATAGTTGTGTTCTTCAAAGTATGCTTCGTTGTAGAAAAATGCTTCTGAAGATTTTGTAAATGGTAACGATAGAATCGTGCCTTCATTATCATAACTTTGACCTTCGGCCCATAGTCCAGGTAAGAAATCGGCAATTTCTTCTTCTGTAAACCCAATATTGGGGTTATTGATAAAGTTATTGAGTGCAAGTGGTGCTTTTGCAGCAGCATATCTTGCAATATGATCTGGATAACTTTCAGCAATATCTGGCTGGTTTCCTGCCGGAATCGCAAGCGCAATCTTATCGGACAACGCTGTATAGTCACCTGCCGCTTTTTCTTCAATCACTGTAATATTTGGGTAGATTGTTTCAAATTCTTCAATCCAACCTTGAACAAGTGCTTGAGATTGTGCACCCATTCGGTGCCAAAATGTGATCGTGATGTTTTGTGTTGTATCAAGATCAGCATCTTCAGATAACTCATACCACTCTACTAAACGCGCGGTTTCAGTACCTGTTCGTTCACCACCACATGCAGCAAGCGATACTGCAGCAGTGAGTGCTAAAAATAATAAAAATATTTTTTTCATTCCCTTTCTCCTTTTAATTTTAAATATTATCCTTTTACACCACTTCTAGAAATTCCAGACATGATGTATTTTCTAAAAAAGATAAACATAAGTAATAATGGCACAGTCACAATCACAGTTGCCGCCATTTGATAGTTGATCAAGACTCTACCAACACCGGTAGCATTTTGATCAGTAAATGATGATCTAAGCCATGTTGTTACAAGTTTATATTTTTCGTTTGCAACAATATCTGGCCAGATATAGGCATTCCAGGCACCCATAAGTTTTAATATCACGATGGTAATGATAGAGCTTTTAGCCATTGGAACCATAACGGTTCTTAAGTACTTAAAGTCTTTACATCCATCTACTTTGGCTGCATAATAAAGTTCATTAGGAATTTGTTTAAATGTTTGTCTTAATAAATAAATATGAAAAATAGAAATAAAGAACGGGATGATCATCGCCAAATAAGATCCAACACCGTCATCGTTGACCCATCCCAATCTAGATACGGTAATATAATTAGAAATAATCAACATTTCGCCCGGAATCATCATCGTTGCAAGCAATATCGTAAAAATGAGTTCTCTTCCTTTAAAGTTGAGTCTTGCAAGTGCAAAAGCAACCAATATTGAGAAAAATGTTCCACCAACAGTTGAAAAAACGGCAACAACTAGTGTATTCGTTAAGTATCTTGTAAATGTGATACCACCTTGTTGTGCTGAAGAATATAAGAATGTGGATACATAGTTTTGTGGGCTAAATTGTTTTGGAAACAAACTTGTATTCAACGAGTTAAGAACTTCGTTACTGGATTGAAAAGAAACATTAAGCATCCAGTAAAATGGCACAATAACAACAAATGCCATAACAAATAAGAAAAAATATGTCATCGATTTGTTGACAACAAATAGTGCGCGTTGTTCTTTTAATTTTCTGTTTTCACGGTAATGACCGTTTGGATTCATGTACTGTATCATCATAATCTCCTTAGTAGTGAACCCGTTTTTTAGATACATTTAAATTAATAAATGTGAAGATAAGAATAATGATAAATAGAATCACTGCAGAAGCAGCACCTCTTGAATAATACGATATAAAGTTACCATCCAACCCTACGTTCCCAATTTTGTCGTACACGTAGGCAACAGCGGTCCAACGGTTTCTATCTAATAATCTTCCTGTTGTTCCTGCAACAGCAAGTACGCTCTCGTATGCTTTAAAAGCACCAATAAACGATGTAATCAAAATATAACTTATGAGTGGAGATAGTAGTGGAATGGTGATATGTCTTAAAATTCTTCTTTTTGGTGTGGAATCAATTTTTGCTGCATCATAATATTGTTTTGAAATATTTTGAAGACCGCCTATAAATACTAAAATTTTAAATGGTAACCCGTTCCATATCGAATAAATTAGAACAACAAACATCCAACTAGAACGTTCTGCAGTCACACCTACCCAGTCTCTACTGATGCCAAAGAGTGTATTGATTAACCCTTCTGCCATCAACCCTTCTGTAAGCGGGTGAGAAAACATGACACTAAAAACCATCCCAATGGCAAGGCCGTTTGTTACATAGGGTAAAAAGAAAATGGTTTGAAATATTTTTTGAAGTGGTTTGATCGAATTCAACGCTACTGCAATTAATAACGCTAACCCCGTTGATATTGGTACAGAAATAAATACTAAAATCATCGTGTTACCGATAGCGGTAATAAAATACGGATCATTAAAAATTGCGCCATATGCGGCTAAGTCTAAATACGATCCGAATGTATCGGTCATAGGGTTATATTGAGAAAAGATTGAAATTAAAATCGTTTTTACTAGCGGATAAAAGGTAAATATCGTTAGTAAAAGTAACGGAAACGCAAGATAAAACCACGCTTTCCTGTCAATTTTGTTTTCTAACATTAAGCAATTCTCCTACCTTCTGCTTCATCAAACACGAACGTTTTGTTTTCTTTTAATTTAAAGGATACTTTTCCTTTTAACTCTTTTAAATTCACATCATCATTTAATATGATTCTAAATGTTGGCGCGGTGGCTGCTTTGTGTGCAGATACAAGAGCAAAATCACGACCGATGGTTTCAACAAATTGTGCATCAACCGTTAGAGGGCCGTTTTTATCTAAAATATACCCTTCTGGTCTAACACCAAGAATGACATTTGTATCTTTTTCTTTCGCAAGTTTAGAAGATTCAAATACAACTTGATCATCAACGAGCACTTGTCCTTTTTTAAGTTTTGCTTGGTAAAGGCCAATAGGTGGCGTTCCTAAGAATTTAGCTGAAAATAAATTAGCTGGTTGGTCATAAACTGCTTGAGGTTGACCTTTTTGTTGTTCTTCACCAAAATTCATAAGCACAATCTCATCTGAAATTGACATTGCCTCTTCTTGATCGTGTGTAACAAAAATCGTAGTAATGCCCGTCTCTCTTTGAATACGTTTGATTTCTTCTCTTGTTTGTAGTCGCAAACGCGCATCTAAATTAGATAGTGGTTCGTCTAAAAGCAACACTTGTGGTTTTTTCACAAGCGCTCTTGCAATTGCAACACGTTGTTGTTGCCCACCAGAAAGTTGTGCTGGTTTTTTATCAAGTTGATCTTCAATCCCAACAAGTTGCGCCATTTCTAGCATACTTGCTTCCATTTGTGCTTTATAATTTGTTTTTTTTGCTTTTAAAACCCCTGCTACACTTTCGGGAGCAACTGCATTAGGGTTCGTTTTTAACGATTCTTTATATACTTTTTCTTTTTCTAAATATGTCTTTTTTAAGTTAGAAAAGAGTGTTTTAACATCTTCTTGAACAATTTCTGAACGTTCTTTTTCATATTGGTCAGAAAGTTCTTCGCGTTTGTTTTTCAGTTCTAATTTAAGTGCGTTTATTTTTTCTTTATTCGCATCCTTTAGTGTTTTATCTTGCTTATATTCTACTTTTAAACTTTGAATGGCATTATTAATCTCGTTGGATGCATCGTTATCTAATCGTTTATATTTGTTTTGAAGACTTTCTAATGCGTCTACAAAATCAAAGTAGCGCTTTGCCTCTTCAGGAGATTCAATGAAAAACGCTTCTCTGTAAGCTTTTTCAATAGACACCTTTCTTAAATTCATATTTTCTAAAGGAAACAGAATGTTTTTTCTTACGGTCATATGTGGATATAATGCATAGTTTTGAAACACGAGACCAATACCTCTTTTTTCAGCATCAAGTTCTGTAACTTCAGTTTCACCGAAAAAGATCTTACCTTTTGTAGGTGCTAATAATCCTGCAATCATGTAAAGTGTTGTTGATTTTCCACAACCAGAAGGACCTAAAAGTCCAACAAGTTTTCCTGATGGAATTTCAACGTCAAAATCAAAGACCGCATGTGTAATTTTACCTGTTTTTTTATCAACAAAATCTTTGTGTAAGTTTTCTAATTTAATCGATAAACTTTTATGTGTTGTTTGCATGTTTTATCTCCATTTTTTTAAAAAAATAAAGAGCACTTAACATTTTGTTATGCGCTCTAAAAAATATTTAAATCAATTTAATATTAAAAAATTGCCAAGTAGTTTTCGTTGTTGAAGTTTTTTTAAAATTGTACACACTTTTCAATTTAAAATTCCTCGCAACTCCATTATATATCAAATCAAACTTTAATCAAAAGAAATTCTTAATTTTTTTGTAAATTTTACGTTAAAATTCGCAGTTGTTGGGTGTTCTAGGAAACGGCAAAACATCTCGTATATTTTCAACACCTGTTAAATACATGATAAGTCTATCAAATCCCATACCAAATCCACTGTGAATGGTACCGCCATACTTTCTTAAATCTAAATACCAATCAAAGGTTTCAAGTGGTACATGCATTTCTTTCATGCGCTTCTCTAAGTAGTCTAGTCTTTCTTCTCTTTGTGATCCTCCAATGAGTTCACCACTACCAGGAACAAGAAGGTCCATCGCTGCCACAGTTTTTTTGTCATCATTTAATCTCATATAAAACGCTTTAATATCTTTTGGCCAATCTGTTATAAACACGGGTGTTTGAAATAAGACATCTGTTAAATATTTTTCGTGTTCGGTGTTTAAATCTTGACCGTGGGTCGGTGTATTTTCAAAAGGATGTTTGGATGTAAGAAGTTTATCGATGGCTTCTTTGTGTGTAATTCTAGCAAAATGACTATCACGTACCAACTGTAGTCTTTCTTTAAGATCTTTATCAACAAATTGATTAAAAAAATCAATTTCATAATGACATGATTCTAGAATATACCCTATGACATATTTCACCATATCTTCAGCAACTTGCATATCTTTTTCTAGGTCACAAAATGCCATTTCTGGTTCAATCATCCAAAATTCTGAAGCATGTCTTTGTGTGTTTGATTTTTCTGCACGAAATGTTGGTCCAAACGTATAAACATTTTTAAACGCCATCGCATATGCTTCTGCTTCTAGTTGGCCTGTCACCGCAAGAAAAGTTGGCTTCCCAAAAAAATCTTTCGTATAGTCTATTTCTTTTTCTTTACCTGTTTGGTTGAGGTCCAATGTAGTCACTTGAAACATGGATCCTGCACCTTCACCATCGTTTGCAGTAATGAGTGGTGTGTGTGTATAAACAAAGCCACGGTCATTAAAAAACTTGTGAATCGCAATCGCTGCTTCACTTCTTACACGAAATACCGCTTGAAATAAGTTCGTTCGCATTCTTAAATGTGCAACTTCTCTTAAAAATTCTCTGGTGTGTCTTTTGGGTTGGATTGGATAGTCTTCAGCCGAGTCTCCAAGCAATACCACGCGAGCCGCTTTCACTTCAAAGGGTTGTTTCATTTCCGGTGTTAACACCAACTTGCCCGTGACTTCAATGGAACTTCCTACGCGTACTTTTTGAACGTCTTTAAAGTTTTCTAACGTTTCTTCATACACAACTTGTAACGCTGGAAAGACGGTCCCATCGTGAAAATTAATAAATCCAAAGTTTTTTTGACTACGGTTGTTTCTAACCCAGCCATATAGTGTAACTTCTTTTTGATCTAGCGATTGGTAGTGATCAAATAAATGTTTAACTGTCGTTTCCATCAGACTCTTCCTCTTTCATGACGCTATCAATAAATCTTGCCTCTTCGAATTTAGCATCTTTGATATAGTCAAACTTTTTCTTAATTTTTTCTGTTGTTGTTGTCATTTTTTCTGCATCTTTTTTAATTGTATCAATGGATCTGTTCAATTTTTCCCATCGTTCGCTATATCTCATGAACTCCACGTTCAGTTTGTTGAGCTCATCAATGATGACTTTCGTTTGTTCATCTCTTTTAAGATTTTGAACGAAAACTTGAATCATGGTAAGTGTAGAAAACAATGTTGTTGGTGATGTTAGCCAAACTTTTTTTGTATTGCTATATTCAACCAAAACCTCATGATGGGCAGTGATTTCTGCAAATATTGCTTCTGCTGGTAAAAATAAAATTGCTTGATGAGATGTTTCACCTTCAATGATGTATTTGTTGGCAATATCATCAATATGTTTTTTTACATCTGCCTGAAATAGTTTTTTTGCGGATTCTCTTTCGGATGCGTGATATTCACTATTGGTCATTTTTTTATAGTTGTCTAGTGGAAATTTTGAATCAATAACGACCTTACCGAGAGGTTCTGGTGCATATAAAACAGCGTCTGCAATCGTTTGATTCGATAGCTTCACTTGTGTTTTGTATAAATGTTCGTCTTGACCAAAAACTGCAGATAACAATTGATAAAGCTGTACTTCGCCGTAAATGCCTCGAGTTTTTTTATCTGCGAGCACACTGTTTAAACTTACAACCTCTTTTGAAAGTTGTTCAATGTTTTTTTGTGCTTCATCGATTTTAGAAAGCCTTTCAACAACGTTGACAAATGTTTCATTTGTTCTTTCAAAACCACCTTGAAGTCTTTTTTCAACAAGTGTGTTCATTTCTTTTAGTTTACCCTCAATATGTTGGGTAATAAGATCTTTAAATGTATATAAGTCTTTTGTATTTTTAGAGTTAGATTCGTAAATAAGCTCTCTCAATTGCGTTTTAAGACCCTCATATTCTTTTTGCATATAAACTTTTAAATCGCTTTGATCTTGTGAACCGTTCTTTTTATTAAATTGTATAAAAATAAGGAAAACGATAAGGACAATAAGCAAAATAACCATGATGAGCGTAAGTGTTTCTATCATTTTAAACCTCCTCTATATCTTCTAAATAATAAATTGAAACGGTTGTATCTTTAATGAATATATAACTTGTAATATATGTATCTTTGCTATTGATTAGATCATTAACCGAGGTAATAAACCTATCATTAAGTACTTGTGCATATCCTCTTTGTCTTTGTGTAGGTACCATCACATCTTGATATGCTCTTGAAATCATGTCTGTACAATAATATTTATATTGAACGTCTAAGAAAAATGTATAGTTATATAATGCTTCTTTTTCATATAGGTTTTTTGCATAACGCACTGCATCTAATCTTTGGGCTTCTATAACATCCTTCACACGTAACACAAGAAATTCATTTCGGTTAAAACTGCCATAATATGGATATGCAGGATTGTTTTCAGATCTTCTATTCGTATTTAACCAGTAATTGGTGCTTTCGGTTACCGAAATATCAAAATCGTGATTTTTGTTTCCGGGAAACAACATCACATCGAATATATTAGAACTTCCAATGCCGGTGGCTTCATACAATTTATTATTTTCGTTAACCAAGGAAGCGTGTCCACCAAAATAAAATGTAATCCACTGGTGAATTATAGGCACGTTTGGAAAGGGGGATTGTTGTGTGACGATAATATCTCCTGTTTGGCCAAGTTTTGTCTTTTCATCATCATAAAATACATCTCTGTCATCTTCTATTTCAACTGTTTCACGTGAAACAGTATAGTATTCAAACGTATATCCGTTGATGTTTTGTGTATATGAGGGTGTCTCTTCTGCTCTTGAAATAAAGTTTTGAATGTTTTGTTTTGCTTCCATATCAAGTCTAATGACACCACCCAAACTATAAATAAGCCCAGCGATAACAACAAGGGCACTCGTTTTTATGTATCTCAATAATGGTTTTTTTATTTTTAACAGAAACATTTTTGGCGTTTTTTTCCTTGAAATTTCAGGTTTTATTATATCATAATAGGCTACAAAAAAAGTAGCTAGGCTACTTTTTTGGACGTATGATGAGCGCGCGTGCATCGCCCTCGCCTTCAGATTCAGTTTCGACATCTCTCCACTCGCTTAGTTTTGTGTGGATGATGCGTCTATCATAAGCATTCATTGGATCTAATTTTACCTCAATTTTTGATCTTGCGACTTCTTTTGCAGTTTTTGTAGCAAGAATTTCTAATTGGCGTTTATGGTTTTCAAAATAGTTCGCAATATCTAGGGTAATGGTGACATTGCTTTGTACAAATGTGTGTAAATAACTTCTTAACATGTGCTGTAGTGCAATAAGTGTGCGTCCTTCTCTACCAATTAATATGGCGTTGTCAGAAGATTGAACGTTATAGTGAATTTCTTTTCCATCATCCTTTGTTCTTAGTTCCATTTTAAATTCAACGTCCATCGCTTGAAGGATACTTTCTAAATAGGTTTTTCCTTCGAGTGTTAAATTGACATCTGGTGTTGCCTCATATAGATTTGTCCCACCTGCAAAAAGCCCTTTTTTCTCTCTTGTAAGTGTGATTTTTAATTTTTCTGGTTGAATTCTGAGTGTTTCAGATGCGCGTTCAAGTGCTTCAGTTTCATTTTTAGCTTCTAATTCAATACGTTTTAACATCATTTTGCGAGTCCCCCTAAAAGTTCTTTTTCTTTTAGTTTTGCGTGTTTCTTTTCACTTAGTTTTCTATTAATGATTGTTTGTGTGAGCGAGTATAAGTTCCCAAAAATCCAATAGATAGCAAGTGCGTTACTTTGATAAGAGATGAACATCATCATAATCACCATAAAATAACTGACATACTTCATTGTTTGTTGTGATTGTTGTGCTTGCGCATTTGGATTGGCAACGTTTTTAGCATAACTTGGCTTTTTCATTGCAAGTCTTTGAAGTGTGAACATTGTCGCACCAACAATACCCGCTAATATAATTGCTGTGATGCCATCGTTTGTATTTGCCAGGTTGATGCCAAAAAACATGGTGTTAGACACTTGTTCTGAATACATACCGCCTGGAATTGTAATTCTTCTTACAACACTATACATCGCGATGAAGATTGGCATTTGAAGAAACGGTAATAGACATCCTAATACGTTAATGCCGTATTTCTTATAAACACCCATCATTTCCATTTGCATTTGTTGTTGTGATTGTGGATCTTTTCTTGTTGCATATTTGTTTTGTACACGTTGCATTTCTGGTTGTGCTAAATTCATTTTTAAACTTAAGTCGTTACTTTTTGCATATATTGGCCACGCAAGCGTTCTTACAATAAGGGTTGTTATTAAAATACCAACCGCAAATGAGTTGCCAAAAATTCCCCCAAATAGTTGTGTTAAAAAGGCAACGGGAAT
>Ga0181583_10002877_pt1 | contig 12693 bp, 10 predicted proteins | sample 071ome_31_FD_132461 | JGI IMG/M metagenome (GOLD analysis project Ga0181583, IMG submission 132461) | Coastal salt marsh microbial communities from the Groves Creek Marsh, Skidaway Island, Georgia - 071405CT metaG (megahit assembly) | ecosystem: Environmental > Aquatic > Marine > Intertidal... | reverse complement strand
AGGTCTCGTTGGTTTCACGGTATCCCATCTGGAATTTCCGGATGCGCCGCAACCCTGGGAAATCCACTACGGGCGCCCGGGCAGGATTGTCTCTCCGCTGAAAATTATGACCGAGGGCCCCATAGGAGCCGCCGCCTTCAATAATGAATTCGGACGACCAAATTTGGCGGGGTATTTCCGCACTTTTGAAATGGCCTGTTCAAGCGGCGTGCTGGGATACCACAAGCCGATCATGATCGCAGGGGGCTATGGCAACATCCGGGCGGAGCACGTTGAGAAAGGGGACTTCAGGCCTGCGGCAAAGCTCATCGTTTTGGGTGGCCCGGCCATGTTGATCGGACTTGGCGGTGGCGCTGCGTCCTCGATGGCGAGCGGGGAGAGTGATGAAACCCTCGACTTTGCCTCAGTCCAACGACAAAACCCGGAAATAGAGCGACGGGCTCAGGAGGTCATTGATCGATGTTGGGCGCTGGGTGAGCACAATCCGATTGCGTTCATTCACGACGTGGGTGCCGGTGGCTTGAGTAATGCCCTGCCGGAACTGGTCAAAGATGGTGGCCGCGGTGGTCGTTTCGCGCTGCGCAATGTGCCAAGCGATGAACCTGGAATGAGCCCTCTCGAAATCTGGTGTAACGAATCCCAGGAACGCTACGTACTGGCTGTAGAGCCTGAACATCTCGAAACCTTCTCTGCTATCTGTCAACGGGAGCGGTGTCCGTTTGCGGTGGTCGGGGAGGCCACGGAAGAACAGCATCTCGAAGTGCTGGACAGTCAGTTCGATAACAAGCCCGTTGATTTGCCGATGGGGCTGTTGTTCGGCAAGCCGCCCAAGATGCACCGTGTGGCAGAACATGGGTTTTCACCTGAAGACGATTTTCAGCCCAATCTCCCTGTCGCGGAGTGCCTCGAGCGAGTGCTTCGTTTCCCCGCGGTGGGCTCAAAAAATTTCCTGATCACGATTGGCGATCGGTCGGTGACCGGCATGGTGGCCCGGGATCAGATGGTGGGGCCCTGGCAGGTGCCGGTGGCAGACTGTGCGGTGACGACCGTCTCACTGGATTCCTATTTGGGTGAGGCCATGAGTATGGGCGAGCGCACGCCGGTAGCGGTCTTGAGTGGACCTGCTTCTGCGCGCCTGTCGATTGCTGAGGCAATAACCAATCTTTTAGCAGCCCCCGTGGCGCACCTTCGCGATATCAAGCTCTCCGCGAATTGGATGTGCGCGGCAGGACATGGTGATAACGATGCAGTGCTTTATGACACCGTGAAGACAGTGGGGATGGAGTTTTGTCCGGCTCTTGGCATTACCGTGCCTGTTGGCAAGGACTCAATGTCCATGCGGACTGCGTGGCAAGAGGGAGCCACCGATAAGAGTGTCACTGCGCCGGTGTCTCTAATTGTGTCAGCCTTCGCCCCCGTGGGCGATGTCCGAACCACCCTGACGCCTGAAATTCAGCGACGGGATGACACGGTCTTGATCCTGGTTGATCTTGGTCGCGGGCGAAATCGTCTGGGTGGCTCGGTGCTGGCTCAATGCTGGGGTCAAATTGGGGCCGAAGTGCCTGATATCGATGCCGCCGACGTCAATGCTCTTTTTGAATTGATGAACCGGTTGAAGGCGAGTGACCTCATTCGTGCCTACCACGACCGTTCCGATGGCGGCTTAGTCGTCACCCTTCTTGAAATGGCCTTTGCGGGTCGGTGCGGTTTAGATATCAATCTTGAGGCCGAGGACACTGCCGCCATTGCCGCGTTGTTCAGCGAGGAAATCGGCGTTGTAATGCAGATTGATCGTGCCGATGTTCACAAAGTGGAAGCTCTCGCGATCGAGGTCGGGCTCGCCGGGTGCGTTCATGTGGTGGCAACTCCCCGTTGGGATGAGCGAATTGTTGTCAACACGCCGAAGTTCGAATTGATCGATAGTCGGCGAGGCGCGCTGCAGCAGTTGTGGACCCACACCAGTCATGGCGTGCAGCGGCGACGGGATAATGCCGCCTGTGCCGATCAGGAGTTTGACAATATTGTCGCGGACGACCCCGGGCTCTCGGCGCGGCTGACCTTTCCCTGTGATGAAGACATCGCTGCCCCTTTCATTGCTTCTGGTACAAGGCCGCGTATCGCGATACTGCGTGAGCAAGGGGTGAATGGACAGGCGGAGATGGCAGCGGCATTCCACAGGGCCGGCTTTACTGCGGTCGACGTGCACATGAGTGATCTGATGTCCGGTGCTGTCTCGATGACAGGTTTTCACGGTCTCGCCGCGTGCGGTGGCTTTTCCTATGGGGATGTTCTTGGTGCGGGTGAGGGCTGGGCGAAAAGTATTTTGTTCAACGCTCGCTTGAGCGATGAGTTTTCGGCTTTCTTCTCGCGGGAAGATACTTTCAGCCTTGGGGTGTGTAATGGGTGCCAAATGTTGTCTGCGCTACAGCGGTTGATCCCTGGTACCGATCATTGGCCTCGTTTTGCGCGCAATACCTCTGAGCAATACGAAGCCCGTCTGGCCCTCGTAAGGATTGAGTCGTCGCCGTCGATTTTGCTCGCCGGCATGTCAGGGTCTCATTTGCCCATTGTCGTGGCTCATGGAGAGGGTCGCGCACAATTTGCCGATGATGCACAGGCCGAGACTGCTGAAAGTTCCGGCACTATCGCGCTTCGCTACCTGAACAATGGACTCGAGGTCACCGACCGCTACCCGCACAACCCGAATGGTTCACCGAACGGGATTGGCGGGCTCTGCAGTCGTGACGGGCGTGTCACCATCATGATGCCTCATCCCGAGCGGGTCTATCGGGCCAGTCAACTGTCCTGGTCGCCGGCGGATTGGCAGGAGGATTCGGGTTGGATGCGCCTATTCCGCAATGGGCGCGCCTGGCTTGGCTGAGTGGGTCTGATCTCCTTGAATTTCAGGCTTTAGGCCCCATTTCCCAGATAAGACGGCGCGAGGGGTCTGTTAATAATAGGACGCAGTCGCTACACTGCGCCGCGTTTGAGGGCCACCGGGGTGAGGTGAGTCCGTCACTGACATAACGAGTCCTTCATGCTCAATCGCTACCCCTTGTGGAAAAACCTGCTGATTCTTGGTGTTGTCCTGTTCGGGCTCTACTACGCCGCGCCGAATCTGTATGCGCCGGACCCGGCCCTGCAAATTGGCGGTGCCAGCGGCTCGCAGGAAATTTCTGAACAAGATTTATATCGAGCAAACGCCGCACTCGACGAGGCGGGTATCGCCTACTTCGGTGAGGAGATACAGGGTGGCGGTAAGTCTGCCTTAATCCGACTTCGCAATCGGGATGATCAACTGCGCGCGCAGGCCGCGCTGGCGCGGGCGATGGGCGATTCCTACATTGTTGCTCTTAATTTGGCGCCCACCACGCCAGAGTGGCTGCTAGAGGGCGGGGCACAACCGATGAAGTTGGGGCTTGATCTCAGTGGCGGTGTGCACTTCAAACTTGAAGTTGACGTGGAGGCGGCAACAGCCCGTCGACTCGAGGTGTACGAGGCGGGCATTAAAAGGGCCCTGCGGGAAGAACGACTGCGAGGCCTGGTTACCCTCGACGGTAACAAGGTATTACTCCGATTTCGTGATGAGGCGTCGCGGGAAGCAGCCCGCAAAGCCACAGCGGCACTTTACCCAGAACTCTTGCTCGATCGCTTTGAAGAGGGCAATGACTGGAATCTGTTTGCCGAGGTTACTGAGCAGACCATCAGGGAAGTCGTCGATTATGCGGTCGATCAAAACCTGACCACCATTCGAAATCGGGTCAACGAGCTTGGCGTTTCCGAGCCTCTGGTTCAGAAACAGGGCTCTAACCGAATCGTGGTTGAATTACCCGGCATTCAGGATACCGCGGAAGCAAAGCGTATTCTGGGCAAGGTGGCGAACCTGGAGTTCAGGCTCGTCGCAGAGACCAATGCCCCCATCACTGAGCGGCAGCGTTTCGAGTACCGCGCTGCGAATCGCGAGGGCATTACCGAGTGGTTAGAGCGGGACGTGATTATCACGGGTGAGCGGGTGTCCAATGCCGCCGCAGGCTTCGATCAAAATGGTTTGCCCAACGTGTCGATCACTCTCGACAGTGAGGGTGGCATGCTGATGTCCAGGTCGACCCGCAACAACATCAAGCGCCGGATGGGCGTGCTTTTTATCGAGCGCAAGTACCGAACCCGCTACGAAATGGGGTCCGATGGCAAAGAAATGGCGATCAAAGTGCCCTATGACGAGAAGAAATTGTTGACGGCACCGGTCATCCAGTCGGCTCTTGGGGCCTCTTTTCAAATCACCGGGATCGATAGTCCCGCGGATGCCTCTGAGCTCGCTTTGATGCTTCGCGCGGGCGCTCTGGCTGCCCCCATTACCTTCGTGGAGGAGCGCACAGTAGGCCCCTCCCTAGGGGCTGAAAATATTGCTCTGGGTGTTAAGTCGGTCCAGATCGGATTGGCGCTGGTGGTTGTGTTCATGATTCTTTACTACCGGGTGTTTGGTGTTGCTGCCGTCATCGCACTGACAACAAACCTGATCCTGCTGGTGGCCTTCATGTCTTTATTGGGGGCAACCCTCACTCTACCTGGTATCGCAGGTATCGTGCTGACGGTAGGCATGGCCGTCGATGCCAACGTGCTTATATTCGCGCGTATCCGTGAAGAGTTAGCCAATCGCCTATCCCCGCAAATGGCGATCAACGCCGGTTTCGAGCGAGCGGTGGCAACCATTCTCGACGCCAACATCACGACCTTGATCGTCGCTATTATTCTGTACGCGGTGGGCACTGGGCCGGTCAAAGGCTTTGCCGTGACATTGTCTCTCGGCATTATCACGTCCATGTTTACGGCAATTTTGGGTACCCGCGCGCTTATTAACGCTTTTTACGGTGGGCGTCGCGTAGATTCCCTGTCCATTGGTCCGCTTCCCAAGCGGCAAAAGGAGGCAGCGGCGTGAACGTCATTCCCTTCATGAAATGGCGGCGATTTGCCGCGGCGTTTTCGTTAATTGCTATGTTGGTGGCGGCGGGGTCTCTGGGAACCCGCTCCCTCAATTGGGGCTTGGATTTTACCGGTGGCACCTTGGTTGAGGTGACCTACGGTGATTCCGCTGACCTGAGTCTGATTCGCGCTACGTTGGAGAGTAACGGCTACGAGGGTGCGGTGGTAGTAGCGTTTGGCACCGACCGGGACGTGTTGGTTCGATTGCCCCTCGGTTACTCCGACGATGAGGGGGTCGCCATGGTGGCGCTGCTCGAGTCGGTATCTGCGGTTCCAGTCGAGTTGCAGCGGATCGAATTTGTGGGTCCCGCTGTGGGAGAGGAGCTTCGGGAGCAGGGTGGCTTGGCGATGCTGCTGGCCCTTGGTTTGGTAATGCTCTACGTCGCCTTCCGCTTTCAGTTCAAGTTTGCGGTGGGTGCCGTGGTGGCCCTTGCCCACGACGTCTTGTTCGTACTTGGCTATTTTTCGCTGTTGGGTATGGAATTTGATCTCACGGTGCTGGCCGCCATCCTCGCCGTGATTGGCTACTCGCTCAACGATACGATTGTGGTCGCAGATCGTATTCGAGAGAATTTCCGCAAGCTGCGACGGATGTCGCCCAGCGACGTTATTGATGTGTCACTCACCGAAACCTTTGGTCGTACCGTCGTTACGTCATTGACGACGATTCTGGTGCTGGTGGCGCTGGCGGTATTTGGCGGCGATATGATCCACGGATTTGCGCTGGCTTTGCTTGCCGGTGTTGCTATCGGTACCTATTCCTCGATCTATGTGTCGGCAACGATTCTGCTTGCTCTGGGTGTCAGTAAGGAGGATGTCGCTATCCCGACTCGGGAACTGGGGAATGAGGACGGCTCTCAGGTCTAGATGGCAGCCCTTGTGACAGACCTACCGTAGGGCAGGGCCGACTACGGAAAGCACTTTCTTGAAGATTTTGGGGCCGCCACAGACGATGGAGCCATCGTCCAAGTAGCCTTCACCTCCCCGAATGTCTGAGACGAGTCCACCAGCCTCTTTGACCAGCAACGAGCCTGCGGCAATGTCCCAGGACGACAGGCCAACCTCCCAGAAACCATCAAGCCTCCCGGCTGCGACATAGGCCAGATCGAGTGCGGCGGCTCCAGCGCGGCGAATACCCATGCTCTGGGCCGCTAGCTCCGCGATGGTTTGAACATAGGTAGGCAGGATTGCGTCCTGATGTCCCAGAAACGGTATACCAGTGCCCAATAATGACTCGCGTAGGTCGGTGCGACTGCTGACGCGAATGCGGCGACCATTGAGCTGGGCTCCACGCCCTCGGGAGGCGGTGAACTCTTCACGACGTACAGGGTCGACCACCACAGCATGCTCCACTTTGCCGTTCATCAGGCAGGCGATGGAAACGCAGTAGTGGGGGATGCCCCGCATGAAGTTGCTGGTCCCATCGAGGGGATCGATCAGCCAGACGGCCTCGGCATCGGGATTGCCCGTGCGACCACTTTCCTCGGCAATAAAACCATGATCGGGGTATGTTTTTTGAAGGTGATACAGGATCTCTTTTTCAGCCGCGATATCTACATCGGTAACAAAATCTGCTGCGCCTTTGGCCTGCGGCGTGATGCGATCAAGTTCATCTGAGGCCCGCACGATAATATCCCCGGCTTTGCGTGCCGCGCGCAGGGCTATCGAGACCATGGGTTCCATACGTATCTCCGAGATTGATCGGGCTGCGCGGTCAGCGCGGGCGCGCATCATAACAGGGGAGAGGGTTTTGGGTTACTGCTTTGTTACACTCTCGCCCCCAAAATTCTTACGCGCCGGCCTTGACGGCGTGGCGTGCTAATCATGAGTGGGTTTGTACCATTACCACTCCGAGCAAAAGGTAGCCCTCATGAGTCTCGACAATATTCGCGTTGTGCTCGTTCACACGACCCACAGTGGCAACATAGGTGGTGTTGCGCGCGCGATGAAGAACATGGGGTTAAGAAATCTGACGCTGGTAAAGCCCCTTGAGTATCCTGCCCCCGAGGCAGAGTGGCGGGCAGCGTCGGCTATCGACGTGCTCGAGCAGGCGTCGGTTGTAGAGACGGTTGCCGAAGCGATTGCGGACGCCCAGTTCGTCGTTGGGACCAGTGCCCGGGAGCGGCGGATTCCCTGGCCAGTGCAGGATGCGCGGCAATGCGCCTCTCGGTTAGTGGACAACGCCCAGGCTGGAGAGCAGGTGGCTATCCTGTTTGGTCGGGAGGACAGGGGGTTGCTGAATGAGGAACTGGAGCTCTGCAATCTGCACTGTCACATTCCCACCCATGAGGACTATCCGTCCCTCAATCTGGCGATGGCGGTGCAACTCGTTGCCTACGAAATTCGAATGAAAGCGCTGGGCGATACCTTGCCCACTGAGGAAGATGCCCAGTGGGATACCCCATTCGCGACCGCCAAGGATATGCAGCACTTTTATACCCACCTTGAGGAAACCCTGATTGAGATCGGGTTTCTTGACCCAAGTGCGCCGAGGCAGCTGATGAGGCGGCTAAAACGTCTCTACAACCGCGTTAGATTGGACGAGATGGAGCTGAATATTCTCAGGGGCACGCTGGCAGAAACCCAGAAAAGTCTGAGAGATGCGGGCTCTGGTGGCAAAAAAACCTAGTCAATTAGTTGGTTTTTTACTTGAGTAAATTAGTAGGTTTTGTCACACTCTGCCTGTGGAGGAAACCCCATGAAATTAACCACCCGAGGTCGCTATGCGGTGACCGCGATGCTTGATTTGGCGATTCACGGCCACGAGAGCCCGGTGACCTTGTCTGACATTTCGGCACGGCAAGAGATTTCTCTGTCCTACCTCGAGCAGCTTTTCTCCAAGCTCCGGCGGGGGGATCTTGTGACCAGTGTTCGGGGGCCCGGCGGGGGCTATCGATTGTCGCGTGAGCGGAAAGGCATTTTTGTTGCCCAGATCATTGATGCGGTCGATGAGTCAGTGGATGTCACCAACTGTCAGGGGAAGGGGAACTGTCACCAGGGAGAGGTCTGCCTGACCCATCACCTTTGGCAGGATCTGAGCGATCAGATTCACGGGTTTTTAAGTGGCATCAGCTTGGCGGATCTGGTCGATCAGCGCGGTAGCAGGAAGTCAGGGACGTCGAGCGATGTAATTCAGCAGCTTGTGCTGCAATAGGGAAAAATGAGATGAACGCACCGGCACAATTGCCCATCTACCTAGACTATTTGTCCACAACCCCGGTCGATCCGCGGGTAGTGGCTGCGATGACCGAGTGTCTGTCGATGGAGGGCACCTTCGGAAATCCCGCTTCCCGATCCCATCAGTATGGCTGGAAAGCCGAGGAAGCGGTTGAAAATGCTCGCAACCAAATTGCCGACTTAATCAATGCCGATCCTCGGGAGATTGTCTGGACCTCCGGTGCGACCGAATCCGACAACCTGGCGATCAAAGGAGTGGCGCACTTTTATCAGAAGAAAGGCCGCCACATCATCACGTCAAAGATTGAACACAAAGCGGTGCTCGACACTTGCCGTCAGCTGGAGCGTGAAGGATATGAGGTGACGTATCTTGCGCCCAATGAGGCAGGCCTTACCACGCCGGAAATGGTCTCTGCCGCCCTGAGGGACGATACGATTCTGGTTTCGGTGATGCATGCGAATAATGAAATTGGTGTGGTCAACGATGTGGCTGGTATTGGTGAAGTGTGCCGTGAGGCTGGCGTGCTTTATCACGTTGATGCCGCTCAGAGTGCGGGCAAGGTCGTCCTTGACATGGAATCCATGAAGATCGACTTGCTCTCCATGTCGGCCCATAAAATGTATGGCCCCAAGGGCATCGGCGCACTTTATGTGCGGCGTAAGCCCCGAGTTCGGATTGAGGCGCAGATGCATGGGGGCGGCCACGAGCGCGGCATGCGTTCAGGGACATTGGCCACTCATCAGGCGGTGGGGTTCGGTGAGGCCGCTCGTATCGCTCGCGAGGAAATGGTCGCTGAGGGAGCGCGATTGAGAGCCCTGCGTGAGCGCTTCTGGGCCGGTATCAACGACATACCTGAAGTGCACATCAATGGTGATGAGGAGAGTCGACTGCCCGGCGCCCTCAATGTCAGCTTTGCCTTTGTGGAGGGGGAGTCACTGTTGATGTCCCTGCGCGATTTGGCCCTGTCGTCGGGGTCGGCCTGCACTTCGGCAAGTCTCGAGCCCTCCTATGTACTGCGGGCGTTGGGGCTTAATGACGAGTTGGCCCACAGTTCCCTGCGCTTTAGTTTTGGGCGTTTCACCACTGACGCCGAAGTTGATCACGCGATCACCCAGGTCCGTCACGCCGTAGAGAAACTGCGTGAGCTATCCCCGCTTTGGGATATGTATCAGGATGGCATTGATCTCAACACGATTGAATGGGCAGCCCATTGAGGACTGTCTCGAACCTATTTGATAGGGAGTAAAGCATGGCTTACAGCGACAAGGTAATCGATCACTACGAGAACCCCAGAAACGTGGGGAAGTTTGATGATAGGGATGAAAGCATTGGTACTGGAATGGTGGGTGCGCCTGCTTGCGGTGACGTGATGCGACTGCAAATCAAGGTTAATGATGAGGGCGTTATCGAGGATGCCAAGTTTAAAACCTACGGCTGTGGCTCCGCGATTGCTTCGAGCTCGTTGTTAACGGAATGGGTGAAAGGAAAGAAGCTAGAGGAAGCCGAGCAGATCAAAAATACCGAAATTGCCCAAGAGCTTGCGTTGCCGCCAGTCAAGATTCACTGCTCGGTATTGGCGGAGGTTGCGATTAAAGCGGCGGTGAAAAACTTTCGAGAGAAGCAGGGCGACTAATGACGATCTCGGTAACAGAGGCAGCAGCAGGTCATGTTCAGCGCCAGCTCGATGCCCGCGGTCACGGTGAGGGAATCCGCATCGGGGTGAAGACATCAGGCTGCTCAGGTTTGGCCTACGTGCTTGAATTTGTCGACGCGGTCCAGCCCGAGGATGAGGTGTTTGAAGATTTTGGCGTCAAGCTGTTCGTCGACCCAAAAAGCTTGGTTTATCTCGATGGCACGATCGTCGACTTCGCCAAGGAAGGCCTGAATGAAGGCCTCGAGTTCCGCAATCCAAACGTGGCCGGGGAATGTGGCTGTGGTGAGAGTTTCACGGTTTAGTGATGGAAGCCTCGGTCGATCGGGAGGCTCGCTCGCCCCGGGATTATTTTGAACTGTTCCAGTTACCGGCGGATTTTGATCTCGATTCGGAGGATTTGTCCCGCCGGTTCAAGGTACTTCAAAAACAATTTCACCCAGATCGATTTGCGGGCAAGGCGCCTGCCGAGCAGCGCGTAGCCGCCCAGCTTTCCGCGGAGCTCAATGCCGGCTTCCAAACCTTAAAAGACGACGTAAAACGCGCTGGCTTTATGCTTGAGCGTCTCGGGGTCGACCTCAAGGCGTTGGAGCGAGAGCCTGTGGACGGGGATTTTCTGCTTCAACAGATTGAGCTGCGTGAATCCGCATCGATGATTCTGTCCGCTGAAGAAAAGCAGCGGGACCCACAGGCTGTCGCTGCGCTCCATGAGTCCACTCACGCGCTCTATGACGAGTGGCTCTCCGCCTTTCGTCGAACTATCGCCGATGGCGAGCTTGAATCCGCGGGCCGGGCATGGGTAAAGCTGCTGTATCTCTCCAAGCTACGAGCTGAGTTGCCACCTGTGCAAGCGTTGGAGACTTCCTGATGGTCCTGATGCAAATTGCGGAGCCAGGCGCATCCGAAACATCCCCTGAAGGGCCGCGTAAAGTGGGAGTGGGTATCGACCTTGGAACCACAAACAGCCTGATTGCTCATTTCGATGGTGATCGCCTGTCGGTGCTCCCCGATGAGGCTGGCGCAATGTCACTGCCCTCAGTGGCCTACTACGGCCAAGCTGAAGTAATCGTAGGGGATGCGGCAGTGGTCCTGGCCGCCGAGCACTCCGCGGACACAATCGCCTCGGCCAAACGTTTTATGGGTAAAAGCCGCGATGAGGTGTCTGATGAGGGCTACCTTGAATTTGCTGATGAGGGCATGGCCTTCGCGACAACCCGTGGTCCGGTGACCCCCGTTGAAGTATCTGCAGATATTCTGAGGGCGCTTGCCTTCAGAGCGAACCTGTCGGGCTTTGACCAACTCGACGGAGTCGTTATCACAGTACCGGCGTATTTCGATGACGCCCAGCGGCAGGCAACCCGTCAAGCTGCTGAATTAGCGGGGTTGCCCGTGCTTCGCCTGTTGAATGAGCCTACTGCCGCCGCGATTGCCTACGGACTCGACAGCGCGGAGGAGGGTGTTGTTGCTGTCTACGATCTTGGCGGGGGCACTTTTGATATTTCCATTCTGCGTCTCGAGCGCGGTGTTTTTGAGGTGCTGGCCACGGGAGGTGATAGTGGCCTCGGTGGCGATGATTTTGATCGGCTCCTTGCCGATCATCTGACGGCAGCAGCGGCGCTGGATAATCTGACCATCGGGCAACGACGAGGCGTTATTGCCTGTGCCCGTGGTGTAAAAGAGCTGTTGAGTGAGCAGATCAGTTGCACTGTATCCCTCGATCATATCGTCGCCGGTACCGGGGAGGTAGTGGTTGACAGATCGACACTGAATGGCCTCTGCGGGGAGTTAGTGAATCGAAGTCTGGATGCGTGCCGGCAGTGCATTGAGGATGCAGGTATCGAGCAGGTAGACCGCATTATCCTGGTTGGTGGTTCCACGCGTATGCCATTGATCAAAGAAGCAGCGGCGAAGCTTTTTGGCCGTGAGCCGTTAACCCATATAGATCCTGATCAGGTGGTGGCTATGGGTGCCGCTCGTCAAGCCGATTTGCTGGTCGGCAATCGTGGCAAGGATGACTTGCTCCTCCTAGATGTGATTCCCCTCTCTTTGGGTGTTGAGACCTACGGCGGCTTGGTGGAGAGGCTGGTTCACCGGAACACTACTATCCCGGTGGTCAGGGCTCAGGAATTTACAACGGCGCGGGACGGACAAACAGGATTACTGGTGCATGTGGTGCAGGGTGAGCGTGAGCGCGTGGAGGACTGTCGCTCCCTGGCCCGCTTTGAACTGTCAGGAATACCGCCCATGGTTGCGGGTGCGGCCCGGATTCTGGTGACTTTTCAGGTTGATGCCGATGGGCTGCTGGAAGTGTCCGCCAAAGAAGAGAGCACTGGAGAGACCGCCCATGTAGTGGTCAAGCCATCTTTTGGTCTTGCTGACACCACGATTGCAGAGATGCTCCGCGCAGGCTATGAAAACGCCGGCACCGACATGCAGGCGAGACAATTGACCGAGGCGAGGGTGGATGCGGAACAACTTGCCGCCGGGATTTATGCGGCACTGAAAGTCGATGGTGACCTGCTGGATGAGTCGGAGCGCGGAGACCTTTTGTCTGCCGTACAAGGCCTTGAGGCAACAGCGGATGGTGATGATGTGGAAGCAATAAGATCCGCAGTAGAGCATACCGGCAAAGTGTCGGAGTTGTTTGCGGCCCGGCGGATGGATCAAAGCATTCAGCAGGCTCTCGGGGGCATTTCGTTAGAGGCATTGGAACAGGAGGTTGGCGAATGACACGGGTGGTGGTCTTACCGCATCAGGATATTTGTCCCGAGGGCGCTCTGGTAGAAGCTGAGCAAGGTACATCGCTTTGTGAGGCTCTGCTCGATGCCGGGCTCGCCATCGAGCACGCCTGCGAAATGTCCTGTGCCTGCACTACCTGTCACGT
>Ga0181583_10002868_pt1 | contig 12721 bp, 10 predicted proteins | sample 071ome_31_FD_132461 | JGI IMG/M metagenome (GOLD analysis project Ga0181583, IMG submission 132461) | Coastal salt marsh microbial communities from the Groves Creek Marsh, Skidaway Island, Georgia - 071405CT metaG (megahit assembly) | ecosystem: Environmental > Aquatic > Marine > Intertidal... | reverse complement strand
TTGCTTTTGAGCAAATGCTACATCAATATTTTCAAGACCGGCACCCAGTCGTGCAATAAATTTTAATTTTTTTGCTTTTTCTAAAAGGGCTTTGTCAAGTGGAAATCGACTTCGAATTACGATGCCCGAGACTTCTTCTAACAATGGCTGCAATGCGGCCAATGGGATGTCGTAGGCTTCTACATTTTCGTGCCCCAAAGCTTTAAAACCCGCAATAAGTGCTGGGTGATTTTGGTCAACATGAAGTATTTTCATGAGAAAAAATTAGAATCCAAGGATGATTTTTGCAATATAGAAGAACAAGAAAATCCCAAAGATATCATTGCTTGTAGTAATAAAGGGACCTGTGGCAATCGCAGGATCAATCCCCCGACGATCCAAAACAATTGGGACAAATGTCCCTACAAGTGCAGCCACCACAATGACGCTCATCATGGCACCGGCAATGGTTAGACTCAATAAAATTCCTTGGTCGATCAGCACCCCAAATCCGATGATTAGCAGTGCCAATATAAGTCCATTGATCAGGCTGAGTCCTACTTCTTTCAGCAACCGGTTAAACAAGGATCCCTTGACAATATCATTGGCCAAACCTTGTACGATTATTGCCGAAGATTGTACCCCAACGTTTCCTGCCATTGCAGCAATAAGAGGGGTGTAGAAAAATAGATTTCTTAATTCGGGTTCATTCATTACCGTTTCAAAATCTTTAAGAATAAAAACACTGCCTAGCCCTCCGAGTAGCCCAAGAATCAGCCAAGGTAAGCGGGCTTTGGTCAGGGTAAAAACGTTATCATCTGCCTCTACATCCGACGAAATACCAGCGGCAAGTTGGTAGTCTTTTTCGGCTTCTTCTTTTATGAGGTCTACGATATCGTCAATGGTAATCCGCCCCAAAAGTTCTTTTTTGTCATTGACAACGGGTATAGCCTCAAGGTCGTATTTGGACATGATTTTGGCCACTTCTTCACCATCTGTATCAACGGTTACATAATCGACATTTGGGATGGAGATGTCTTTTACTAATGCTTTAGAATTGGCTGTAATTAGATCTTTTAGCGATAGTCGGCCTTTAAGTCGATTTTTGGTGTCAACCACGTAGATCGAATGTACTCGGGTTACGTTTTCTGCTTGTGCCCGCATGCGATTTAGGCATTTTAAAACGCTCAAATCTTCTTCTACCTTTACCAATTCTTTGGCCATCAATCCACCCGCCGTGTTTTCGCCATAGCTAAGCAGCTCGCGAATATCTTCGACATAGCTTGAGTCCGACAACTGTGAAATTACTCGTTCTTTGCGTTCTTCGGAGAGTTCGGCAATAAGGTCTGCCGCATCGTCCGAATCGAGTTCTTCAATTTCATCAGCAATTTCTTTGGCCGATAGATTGTTTAGAATGGTTTCCCGCAGATCTTCATCAATTTCTGCAAGGGCTTCTGCGGTTTTGGTACTGTCCAGAAGTTTTACCAGATAGGTAGATTCTTCGGACTCGAGTTCGCTCAAAATTTCGGCAATGTCTGCATAGTGAAGATCGTTCAAAAGATTTTGCAAGGCCTTGTTTTTCCCCTGATCAATTAGGGAGCTGACCTTTTCCAAAAAACTTTTATCAATCTGAAAGGTGGACATCTTTGATTTTTTGTGCTAAATAAATAAACTGGGTTCCAGAAAGTTTTTCTGGCCGCAGCTCAAAGATAGCATCTTCTGTCAAATTCTTTGGTAATCCAAAGGATTTTAGCCCATTACGCAGTGTTTTACGACGTTGTTGGAAACTGGTCTTTACAATTTTAAACAAAAGTGCGACATCACAATCTGGCGTGTAGTCTTCTTTGCGTTTCATGGTTAGTACGCCAGAATCTACTTTTGGAGGTGGAATAAATACGTGAGGTGGAACGGTAAAGCAGTATTCGACTTCGTAGAAAATTTGAGTCAGTACGGACAAAATGCCGTAGGTTTTTGTTCCTGGTTTTTCGCAAATGCGTTGTGCAACTTCTTTTTGAAACATGCCCGAAAAAAAGGGGATTTGATTTCGGTATTCTAATACTTTAAAGACAATTTGTGTGGAGATATTGTAGGGAAAATTGCCCATGATTGCCAACGGTGCTCCTTTGAAATAGGTGTTTAGATCTAATTTTAAAAAATCACCATGGATAATGTTCTTGTCCAAATCTGGAAAATGGACTTTTAGATACGCTACTGACTCTGCATCGATTTCGATCAGATGCAACGTCTGTTTTTTTTGGATGAGGCATTGAGTCAAGACCCCAGTTCCTGGGCCAATTTCCAATACAAATGGAACTTCTTGCCCGTCAATGGTATTTGCAATCTTTTGCGCAATTTCGGGAGCATTTAAAAAATGTTGTCCCAGGTTTTTTTTAGGACGTACAGACTTCATTGATGCGTGCTTATTATTTCTAACTGTGTGCTGAAAATCAAAGCTTTGTTACCAAACTGTTCTAAGATTTCTTGTCGGTGGATGGCACTCTGTTGCGTCAAATAATGGTCAAGTTTTTTTTTGTCGGCTGCCGAAAATTGAAGGGCATAACTACCCGTAATTGCACCTTCTTCTGTACGCACCCGTAAAAGTTGCGCCGATGAAAATCCATTGTCAGACAACATTTTTGGGATATAGGTTTTTTGTACCCAATTGGTCCATTGGGTTTCAATATCAGAGTCTACTTGAAAGGTGACGTTATAGAGTATCATGTCTAGTCGATTCGCTCAAATCCCGTGTAGGGATGTAATGCTTTTGGAAGCATAATTCCTTCTGGGGTTTGAAAGTTTTCGAGGATTCCTGCCATAACGCGGGGGAGTGCCAACGCACTACCATTGAGGGTATGCACGCTGTGTTTTGCTCCTTGAGCGTCTTTGTAGCGAAGCTGAAGGCGCTCTGCTTGAAAAGAATTGAATGTTGACACAGAACTGATCTCGAGCCAGCGATCTTGGGCGGTAGAAAAAACTTCAAAATCATAGGTTAACGCTGAGGTAAACCCAATATCACCACCGCAAAGTCGGAGGATACGATAGGGCAGTTCTAAGTCTTTTAAAATATTTTTGACATGTGTTACCATGGCATCGAGAGCTGCTAGGGCATTTTCGGGTTTTTCGATGCGTACAATTTCAACTTTGTCAAATTGGTGCAGACGATTAAGCCCGCGAACATGGGCGCCATAGCTACCGGCTTCTCTTCTAAAACAAGGTGTATAACCTGTCAGAGCAATGGGCAGTTGACTTTCTTGAAGCAGCTCACCACGATAAAGATTGGTTAGCGGAACCTCTGCTGTTGGTATGAGATAGAGGTCATCTAAGGGCGCATGATACATTTGTCCTTCTTTATCCGGAAGTTGACCTGTTCCAAAACCAGAATCTGCGTTGACCAAATGGGGTACTTGCATTTCTTGATAACCTGCTTGGGTGTTTTTGTCAAGAAAAAATTGAATTAATGCACGTTGCAATCGTGCTCCCTTGCCTTTGTAAACCGGAAAACCTGCCCCTGTTATTTTGCTTCCCAGCTCAAAATCAATCAAATCGTATTGGGTGGCAAGATCCCAGTGTGGCAAAGCGTTGTCGTGAAGTTTTGGAATGGTGCCTGCCTCGAAAACAACTTCGTTGTCTTGTTCTGAAGTGCCTGCGGGGACACTAGAGTGCGGAATGTTTGGAATTTGCGTACGTAGCTCCCACAAGGCATCGCTTGTGGTTTGTAAAGTTTCTTGAAGTGCTTTGGTACTGGCCTTAAGTTGCGCTGCTTCTTCTTTGAGGGGTGCCGCTTTTTGGGCTTGACCGCTTTTAAAAAGTGGGCCAATTTCTTTGGCCAATTGATTGGCTCGGGCCAATTGGGCGTCAAGGGTGGTTTGTATTTCACGTCTTTTTTGATCCAATTCAATGATTTTGTCAATCAAATCAATACGGTCAAAATTTCTTTTTTGAAGCCCTAGTATTACTTCTTGTTTGTGGTTGCGGATATCGTTTAGCGCAAGCATAGGATAGATACTATTTTTGGCAAAGGTAAGGCTTTATGCATTTTTCGGGCTTGATCCATGACGGAAATATGGTTAGGGGTTGGTGGTGTTTTGTTGGTGGAGTTCCAAACATTTGGTTTTATCCTTTTCTAACTGAGCTTGTAAGGCCTCTAGCGAATCAAATCGAACTTCATCACGTATTTTTTGTAATACCTGAATGACCAGTTTTTGGTCGTATAGCGATTGGTTGAAGTCAAAAAAATGCACTTCGATTGTGGCATTCTTACCATCAACGGTCGGTCGATTGCCAATATTCATCATCCCGTGGAGTTGTTGACCCTTCCAGTGGCTTTGCACCCAATAGACACCGTTGGCAGGGAGTATTTTGTACGGAAATTGGAGTTGCAAATTGGCGGTCGGAAAGGCAATGGTTCTTCCCAGAGCTTGACCCCTAACCACCAGGCCTGATAGAATAAAATGACGTCCAAGATAGCGGTTGGTTGTTTGCATATCACCGGTTGCAAGGGCTTGACGAATTTTGGTAGAACTTACCGCCACATCTGCAATGTCCTGTGCTTGGATAACTTTAACTTCAAAATTGTAAAGTTGTCCATAGCCAATCAAATCACTGACCGTAGCCTCTCTGTTTTTTCCAAAACGATGGTCATACCCAATGATCATTTTTTTGGTGTTGATTTTTTTAAAAAGTAAATCCCGAGCAAAGGTTTCGGCTTTGATACGAGAAAATGCCGTGGTGAATTTTTGAACAATCAAAATATCGATTCCCAATTTTTCAAGACTTGTAATTTTTTCATCCAAAGTATCAATCATGCGGACGCTATGGTCTTGCTGAAGTACAATTCTGGGATGTGGAAAAAACGTGAGCACAACACTGTGGCAATTTTGCTGTTGGGCTTCATCAACTAAACTTTTCAGAATTTTTTGATGCCCTATATGCACACCATCAAAGGTACCGATGGTCAAAATTGCTGGTTTTGCAGGCGAATATTTATCGAGATCGTAGAGGACCTTCATCAATTTTTTATATCTTTCAAATTAACAAATTTATGCTCAAGCATACAAAAATAATAGGCCTAAGCATCGATTTGAAAATTTAAAAAAACGTATATCTACAAACGGATACCTCGGTTGAATCATCGCTTGCTAATATTATTATTTTTTTTGGCATCCCTACCGATGCATGGCCAGCAGTATTGGTCAAAAAACCCGCCCTCTGCAACTCATTTGTTTGCCCTTAGCACACCCCAAGAAGGAACTGCATGGGTTTGGCAGCCCGACCAATGGCAACCTGCCGCTTTTTCGACAACGAACAAAACTTCTCTTGCACTTGCTTTGCCCAATGAGCAGTCAGAATTAGAGGTTTTTGAGCTCTATCCGTTAAAAATTTTGAGCGAACGCTTGCAGCAAAAATATCCCAATATTAGGACCTATGCTGGCAAAAGCAATACACGGCCGGGAGTTACTGTTCGAGCCACACTATCTCCTTTGGGGGTAAGTGCTTGGATACAATTGCCAGATCAGCAACATTTTTTCATTCAACCCCAGCAAAATATCAAAGGTTTGCACTGGGCGTATAAACGAAAATCTACTGATTTTTCACCCGCATTTGTTTGTAAAACTGAAGATAGAAGCCGTTTAAAAAATTTATCTACTTCAACAACCGCGAAGCTTACAGCAACCAATGATGAGGTAAAAACCTTTCGGATTGCGGTTACTACAACAGGAGAATATACCCAGCACTGGAATGACGGTGATGACTCCAATGGGACTGCCAAAGAAGATGCATTGGCCGCTATCGTCAACACCATCAACCGTGTGAGTCAGGTTTATGAAGTCGATCTGGGGATTCGACTGGAGTTGGTTACTGGGACAGAAACCTTATTTGACGATCCGACTACAGATCCATTTAATACTAATTTTAACGCCGAAGCCCAAAGTACCATTACAGAATTGGTGGGAGAAGCCAATTATGATCTTGGCCATTTGTTTGATTATGCCGCTGATCCAACCGGAGATGCAGGGTGTATTGGTTGTGTCTGCGAGGACAATCAAAAGGGACAGGCCTATAGCGTGCATCCTTTTTCTTCAGATACCGGCCCTTATTTGAGTGACTACTTTGATCTGGATTATGTGGCGCACGAAATAGGGCATCAGTTTGGTGCAACGCATACGTTTTCGCATAATGTAGAAGGCTTTGGCACCAATGTAGAACCCGGAAGTGGGAGTACCATAATGGGATATGCAGGGATCACTGGTGCAAACAACGTGCAACTTCATGGCGATCCCTATTTTCATGCAAAAAGCATTGAAAATATCTTGGATTATGTTGCTACGACCTCCTGTTATCAGGTGACCGCGATAACCAATCAAGCACCAGAAATCACCCCTGGAGACGATTATACAATACCCAAAGGAACTCCCTACAGGCTCAGTGCTCATGCTACCGATCCCGATGGCGATCTTTTGTATTATACATGGGAGCAGATGGATGATGGGGCAGTGCCACAAGAAGTTTTTGGGCCTGAAAACTTTGTGGGTGCTCAAGCACGTTCGCTTCCGCCATCTGAAGATGCTTGGAGATCAATTCCTAATATGGAGGCAGTTTTGGAAGGAACCCTTACCGAGGTAGCGCCAAATGTAAATAGCAACTGGGAAACCGTTTCTTTGGTGGGCCGTATTTTGAATTGGACCGTAACGGTACGCGATCGGTTTGCGAATGCCTTGGGACTCGAAGGACAAACAGTTCGTGATGACATTGTAATAACCGTAACCGATGATGCCGGACCATTTAGAATCAGTTCTCAAACTACAACAGGAACCACTTGGCGCTCGGGTGCTCGAGAATCCATCACTTGGGAAGTGGCTAATACAGATCAATCTCCAATCAATACAAGTACGATATCAATCTATTTGTCAATCGATGGTGGTGCAAATTTTGACGTTGTATTGGCAGAAAATATTCCGAATACAGGCCAAGCGTTTGTAACTGTACCCAAAGATGCTGACACCACCAATGCACGGATAAAGATTGTTCCTACCAATTCGATTTATTTTGCTGTCAATGCGGCCGCTTTTACAATCGTTACGCGTCCCTACCAAATGGAATTTGAGGAGTATAACAAAGACCTTTGTGATGTTGGAACCATTAGCTATCCTTTCACATTTTCTTTTGCTGAGTCAGACGGACAAGCGGTACAATTGACTGCAGAAGCCCCAGAGGGCGTTACTGTGACCATTGACCCGAGCAATTTTTCAAATAATGGAAATGGAACCGTAAGAATTGTTACCGATTCAAACACCCCATTAGGTCCTCAAAGCTTGGTCCTAAAAGCGGTTCGAGGTAGTTTAGAAGAATCTTTTTCGGTCGAATATCGAATATTTGATTCGGATCTTCAGGCACCTGCGCCGATCAGCCCTCCAAATGCCGCAACCGAAATAGGTTTAAATACGACGTTGGTCTGGCAAGAAGATCTGAACGCCGAATCCTATGATATTGAACTCGCAACAAATCAAAACTTTTCTAATCCAATACTATCAAAGAGCGTAATTTCTTCTCGATTAATTTTAAACGATTTGGAGGATTCAACCACCTATTTTTGGCGTTACAGGTCTATCAATCCTTGTGGACAAAGCTCGTATAGTCCCACACAACAATTTAGAACGACCTCAATCAATTGTGTCAATTTGAGTGCAGAAGGGCTCCCTAAAAATCTTAATGATGCCACCAGTGTGGGCAATGGAGTGACATTGGCTTCAGTTTTTGTTGATCAGTACAATGTGGTTGAAAGTGTGCGTGTAAAAGTTCGGATTACACACACCTATGTATCCGATCTGATTTTGTATTTATTGGCACCCAACGGCCAACGTGTGATGCTTTCGAGTGAAATAGGCGGTAGTGGTGATAACTATTTGGATACGGTTTTTGATCAAAGTGCATCACAAAGTATTTTGAGCGGTACACCTCCTTTTACCGGTACGTATAGACCCCTTGAGAGTCTGGATCTTTTTAAAGGGATCAGTGCAGCTGGAGAGTGGAAGTTGCGCGTGGTCGATGTCTATACCCAAGACACAGGAAGTATTTCAAATTTTGAACTAGACTTGTGTTTGCAAGGTGTTCTAGAGACAAATGCCGACGAAGATTTGTTTGTAGATAGTGTAGATAACTGCCCTTTTGTTTTCAATAACAATCAAGAAGATTTTGACGGTGATGGACAAGGAGATCTGTGTGATTTGGATGGCCAAAATAATTTTACTTTAACAGCTTATGATGAAACGTGCATTGGAAAATCAAATGGCCGATTGCGTATCGATGTCATAGCAGACTTTGATTATCAAGTTCATGTATTAGGCCCCAATGGTTATGATAGAAACTACACGATGGATCATCAGGGATTGGAGATAGAAAATTTAGGTGCAGGTACATATCTTATATGTATTTCAAGTGATACTGACCCCAATTTTGAACGCTGTTTTACAACGGTATTAGAAGCCCCAGAACCCATGACCGTGCAAAGTTTTGTAGATCCGAGCAATCATATTTTGCAATTGGACGTTTCTGGTGCAGCAAATTATGAAGTTACTCTCAATGGGATGTCGTATCAATACAGTCAAAAAGATCGCCCCGAAATTCTTCTTAAAGAAGGTGCTAACGTACTTCAGGTGACAAGCACAATTCCCTGTCAGGGGAGCTATAACGAATTGGTGTATCTAGACACAGAATCGATGAGTTTTCCCAATCCTACCTCAGGGGCTTTCACGCTCTTGGTCGGCGGAAAATCTAAAACCGTAGCATTGACACTCCGAGCGATGGACGGTACTTTGCTGAGATCCGAATCGCATCAAATCGGTGAACAAAACCGTTCCGTTCCGTTGGACATAAGCACCTATCCACCAGGGACATACCTCCTACAAATCAATACGGCAGGACGCGTTGAGACCCTTAAAATATTGAAAAAATGAAGCTAGTAAAGCATCTTATTGTCCTCATTTTTATTTTGGGTTGTGCCAAAGAAAAAATTCCTGTTCCCGAAATCGCACAGTTGTTAGCCCCAGAAAATAATGACAATTGTACAACGGCTCAAGTGATTGACGAAACCCAAAGCCAAGTCAATTTTCAATGGGCGACTGCTTTGCATACAGACACTTACATACTTTTTGTAGAAAATAAAAACACGGGCCAGCAAAATAGTTACAGTACTACATTTTTGACCAAAAGCATACGGTTGTCTCGTGCAGCGACTTATGCTTGGTGGGTAGTTACTGAATCAGAAGCTTCTGAAATGTCGAGCAAAAGTGCGGTGTGGACCTTTTATTTAGAGGGTTCTGCAGCGGCCAATAGCCTGCCTTACCCGGCATTATTGATCAGCCCGGAAGACGACGCTGTTGTATTTGCGGGCAGTGTCAATTTGCAATGGAATGGAAGGCATCCAGAAGGTGCGCCGCTTCAATATGAAATATATGTGGGCAACCAACCCAACAACTTGATCAAAAAGGCAGGGCCTCAATCCGGAAATTCCTACAGTTTTGATGTCAGCGCATCAAGCACCTATTATTGGAAAATAAAAACCATCGATCCAGAGGGTGATTTTGCAGATTCAGCAGTCTATTCTTTTCATACCCAATAAGATACTAGTTGCCATTGTAAAGATTCATGGTTTTGGTCACTCCCTGAAGACCAAAACTCAATGCGGCATCCGCGGATTTTTCTACTCGAGAATCTAAAGTTTGCTGTTCTTCTGCATCCCACTCACCAAGGACAAAATCAACTTGATTGAACGCTTTTTCAAGCTGACCGATGCCAAATCTAAGTCGGGTGTAGTTAGATGTGTTTAGTTGATCCTCAACATCTTTTAGTCCATTGTGCCCTCCGGAGCTGCCTTTGGTCCGAATTCTAATGGCCCCAAATTGGAGGTGTAAATCATCGGTGATGACAAAAATATTTTCCAAGGGGATATGCTCTTTTAACGCCCAATAGCGTACCGCCTTTCCACTGCGATTCATAAGAGTAGTGGGTTTGAGCAATACAAAAGTTTTGCCCTTGTGGTTAAATTGGCATTTGAGCGCAGATTTGACCGTTTCAAATTCTTGGTCAAACGCTTTTGCAATATGATCGACAACCAAAAATCCGATATTGTGACGCGTATTTTGATAGTCATCCCCAATATTTCCAAGACCTACGATTAAAAATTTTTTCACAGCGAGCGGTTCTTTTTTAAAGAATGACTTTAACCCAAACATGGTTAAAAATAAAAAAAGCATCTCAATTTGAGATGCTTTTCAACAGTGATTACAGATGATTTATTCTGCGTCAGCAGGATTTTGAGCTTCAGTAGCGTCTGCCGAATCTGTGGCTGTTGCTTCTGATACTGCGCCCTGATCTGCGGTAGCTTCATCTTCCTCCTCTTCAACTGCATTCATTGATGCTCTTGATGTACGTACTTGACATACTACAGTATTGTCAGGATGCAAGAAAACGTAGGCGTCGTTTTGAAGTTGTGAAGTATAAAGTTTGTGTCCCAATTTTAGTTTTGAAATATCGGCAATGATATAATCGGGTAGATTGTTAGGTAAAGCACGGATACGTAGCTTTCTTTTGTTAAGACGCAGTACCCCACCACCGTTTAAAACACCAGGCGCTGCACCTTGTATTTTTACAGGGATATCCATAGAAATTTCTCTGTCGTCGAACAATTGATAAAAATCGACGTGCAAAATCTTGTCGGATACAGGATGGAACTGAATGTCTTGAAGTACGGCATTGATGGTTGTTCCGTCTTCTAATTTGATGACCACAGTGTGGGCATTGGGTGTGTAAACGAGTTTGCTGAAATCAAGTTCGTTTGCGGAAAAATGAAGGGGTTGGTCGCCTCCATATAACACACAAGGAACTCGTCCAGCATTACGTAAGGCTTTGGTCGCTACCTTGCCCACGCTTTCTCTTTTCGAACCGTTAATAGTAATTGATTTCATTGTAGTGTATTTATTGAATTATAAAGTTTGATCCTATGGATTTATTGTTGTGAACGTTTTGCATTACAGCAGCAAAAAGTTTTGCACAGCTAAGCACCCGAACCTTATCGCTTGATTTGCGGGGGGGGATAGAGTCGGTCACAATCAATTCTTTGAGTTGGGATTTTTCGATTCTCTCGTAGGCATCTCCAGACAACAACGCGTGTGTGCATACTGCTCGTACAGATAGCGCACCTCGCTCAATCATCAAATCTGCAGCCTTGGTTAGTGTGCCGGCAGTATCTACCATATCATCGACAAGAATGACATTTCGACCTTTTACTTCCCCGATCAATTCCATGTGAGAAATAACGTTGGCCTTGGCACGTTGCTTATAACAGATCACCACATCACTTTCTAAATATTTAGAATATGCATAGGCGCGTTTAGAGCCACCCATGTCAGGAGAGGCCACAGTAAGGTTGTCCAACCCCAAAGATTGAATGTAGGGAAGAAAAATACTGGAAGCAAAGAGATGATCCACGGGTTTTTCAAAAAATCCTTGAATTTGATCTGCATGGAGATCCATCGTAATGATACGCGTAGCACCTGCGGCTTCTAAAAGTTTAGCAATAAGTTTAGCGCCTATCGGTACACGAGGTTTGTCTTTGCGATCCTGTCGCGCCCATCCAAAATAGGGCAAAACAGCAGTAATATGCCGTGCAGATGCGCGCTTGGCAGCATCGAGCATCAAGAGCATTTCCATGAGATTGTCCGAACTAGGGTGTGTAGATCCAATGATAAAAACACGCGTACCACGCACTGATTCTTCAAATGATGGCTGAAATTCGCCATCGCTGTAGCGCTGAAATAGCACATTGCCCATAGAAACACCAAAGGCATCGGCAATCTCTTTTGATAGCGTCTGGGTTTGTGTACAAGTAAATATTTTTGCTACTGTATCCAACGTCCTAATTTTGTCCGGGATGCAAATGTAAAATAAATATTTTGCTCCATGTCGAAATCTTTATTGAAATCCCTTTTTTAAGTAATAAATTTTATATTTTTGGCCTCCACAAGGAGCCTTGGTGGCGGAATTGGTAGACGCGCTGGATTCAAAATCCAGTGCTGGCAACAGCGTGTGGGTTCGATTCCCACCCAAGGTACTTATATTATCCGTAACAGTTTTTTTTCCAAAAAAAGGTTGCGGATTTTTTCTTTAGTAGAAAATAGGGATGACTAATCTGTTTGGGGGAAATGATTAGTATTGGGGTTTAATATTTATTCTATTACATTTAAAATATTGTTCACTGTAAACCAATTAAAATGAATAAAATAATAGTTCTCAGCTTAATTCTATTTTCTATTGCTCTAAACAGTCAAACTGCTTACGAATATTCTGGGGTGGTAAAAGATAAAAATACAGGCACAACCATTGAAGATGCAATTGTTTTTGTTCAACCTTCAAGAATTTTTAAAGCAGGCTATTATTCTGGTGTAAAGACCAAGAAAGATGGTGCTTTTAGTGTACGTTCAACCTACGGGCTTCCGTCTTTTTTAAAAGTTAGTAAAAACGGCTGTACGTCCAAAAAAATTAAAATTAAAGAGGGAGAAAAATATTTTGAGGTTCTAATAAAATGTGATTCCAGCACCATCGAGGAGATTATTACTGCCCGAAACTCCGATGATGATTTGGATGGGGTTATAAACTATGATGACGATTGCCCCAATGAGGCAGGAGACCCTAATAATAATGGTTGTCCATGGCCGGATACAGACAATGATGGTGTTTTTGATAA
>Ga0181583_10002866_pt1 | contig 12728 bp, 16 predicted proteins | sample 071ome_31_FD_132461 | JGI IMG/M metagenome (GOLD analysis project Ga0181583, IMG submission 132461) | Coastal salt marsh microbial communities from the Groves Creek Marsh, Skidaway Island, Georgia - 071405CT metaG (megahit assembly) | ecosystem: Environmental > Aquatic > Marine > Intertidal... | reverse complement strand
TGCGGATATCTATCATTTGTCGGCTATAATTCCATTCATAAACAGCAGAGGCGACATCCAGGCCTTCGTAACATTGTAACCTAATGAGGCGTCGTCCCAGGGTATCAGACAATACCTTTGCAATTTCTGTTTTGCCGACCCCTGCTTCTCCTTCAAGGAAAAGAGGTCGGCCGAGCTTCAAGGCCAGGTAAAGAGCTGTAGCCAATGATCGGTCTGCGACATATCTGCCGGAGGTTAAGTGATTTACGGTTTCATCAATGGAGCCGGGTAGTTTTTCGGTCATGTGGCAACTTCTTAATTAGTAAAACCAGTTATTCTGAAATGATAAAGGGGACGGAATCCGTCCCCCTTTTTATTAGAACCTAAGACTTCAAGGGCTTGTATTTTACTCGGTCTTCCGCCCTTGTTAAGCAATTGCCTCTGCTACGGCTCGTTTGGCCATAATGGTCACCAAATGTGCTCGATACTCGGCACTGGCGTGGATATCCTCATTCAGACCTTCCGGCGATATTTTTATGTCTGCCACCGACTCCGGTGCAAAATTGCTTGCAAGCGCAGCTTCCATTTCTGGGACACGGAAAGCGCATGCGCCAGCGCCAGTTACACCAACACGGATATCCGATCCTTTTTGAGAAACCATTACACCAACGATACAATAGCGTGAGGCCGGGTTCGGGAATTTCATATAACCGGCCCTGTCTGGAATAGGATAGGTAACTTTAGTGATGATTTCTCCCTCTTCGAGAGCTGTTTCGAAAAGGTCGAGAAAAAAATCATCTGCAGCGATTTCCCTCCGGTCGGTATGCACTGTCGCGCCAAGTCCTACAATGGATGCAGGATAATCAGCGGCTGGATCGCTATTAGCAGTGGACCCACCGATAGTTCCGCGATTTCGCACCATCGGATCTCCGATCCCTCCCGCTAATTTTGCGAGAGCTGGGATTGCTTTTTGTAATTCAGGGTTTGAGTTAACTACAGCATGCGGTGTTCGAGCGAGAATAGTCACCATGTCTGAAGTGACCTCTACACCGCTCATGTTGGGAACCGCAGCCAGATCAATCACATTCGAAGGTCTGGCAAGCCTTTGTTTTAGTGTCGGCAGAAGCGTCATGCCTCCTGACATGTATTTGGGCTCTTCTGATGCGTCATGAAAGCTTTTCGCTTCATCAATTGAGGAAGCTTTTTGATAATTAAATTCGTACATGGCTCTTTTCCCGATTAACGACTAGCTTAAGCGCTTTTATTCATTACTTGTGATGCCGCCAAAATTGCTTTGACGATGTTATGGTAGCCTGTACAACGACAGAAATTACCTTCCAGTTCCCGGCGCACAGTTTTCTCGTCTAAATCTTCTCCCTCATGGCGATCAACGATACCAATTGCGCTCATTACCATCCCAGGTGTGCAAAAACCGCATTGAAGCGCATGATTTTCTCTGAAGGCATTCTGCATTGGGTGTAGCTCGCCATCTTGGGCGAGCCCTTCAATCGTCGTGACTTCACATCCATCTACCTGGGCGCAAAGTATTGTACATGATTTAATAGGCTTGCCGTCAATATGGACCGTGCAACAGCCGCATTGTGATGTATCACAACCAACATGGGTCCCTGTTAGACGCATATCTTCTCTTAGATATTGAACAAGCAGTGTCCTATCTTCGGTTTCCCCTTCAACAGGTTTACCATTCACTGTCATAGAGAACTTTACAGTCATTTTACTTTCCCTCGATTGCACGGTCGTGAAAACGAACCAATTCAGAGTAACGTTTTATATAAGTTTTACCTTTTGACAAGTATGCCTTGCAAGGCTTAACGGTCAACCCGTTGCTGTACACGAAACATTTATTTTGTACCGAAAATATATAACAGGACTCCAACGATGGCGATTAAACCGCCGATCCAAACTGCAGGGCTTAATCCGCTATTAGGTGCGGAAGCGACAGTCGCTGTGTCAGTCTCTGCTTGATCTGAATCAGAGCTTAAATCGGCTTTATCCTCCGGTTTACTTGTACCAATTTGGGCGACAAAATTTGTAAAAAATTCATTAGCCATTTTTTTTGCGGTCGAATCAATTAAACGCGATCCAATCTGTGCTAACTTTCCTCCAACTTGAGCATTGGCCGAATAACGCAATATGGTCTCTGTACCCTCTTCTTCGAGAGTGACCTCGGCGCCGCCTTTCGCAAAACCTGCTACACCTCCTTGTCCTTCTCCACTGATCTTGTATCCAGCGGGTGGGTTGATATCGGAGAGGGTAACCTTTCCCGTAAAGGTAGCTGATACTGGGCCGACTTTTGATTTAACAGTGGCTGTAAGCTCTTCTTCCGAGACCTTTTCTAATTTTTGACACCCGGGAATACTGGCTTTCAACACTTCCGGATCGTTTAAGGCATCCCAGACTGTTTCTCGAGATGCGGGAATCCTGAATTCACCTGTCATGTCCATTTTTGTTTCCTTTAATTTTGCTTAGAAGCTTGGGATCGTCTTTATTAATTAGACTTTCATAAGATTGAGGACAAGTCCTGTATCGCAGAGTAAACCTACTCGCTATTTTGACCTCAAATTTTTACTTATACGTAATAAAATATAACATAGAGAGCGAGCAATATAGCTACCCAAAGAACCGTTGAACCTGTAGGCCATGATCGAGCAAGAATCCCCTCGGGTCCATGATGCTTTGAGACACTCACGATCAGTCGAGCTATCCTATACCGTATTGTTTGCAATGCATGTTGGTGTAATGGCCAGTAGATTTTACATATTCCGCTAATAATTGCTGGAACAAGTTTTCGATAACACCAATCAAAGTCCAAATTTTGGGATTTTAATTGTGTTGGGAAAAGGTTTTTCCGGATTAGGAAAGCAAATGCGAGAGCTGTTGCACAAAGGAGTTGAAGCTGAGTTACAACATGGGTGACGGTGTAGGGAGCGTAATTAACCTCGTAAGGTAAAATCTCGTAGAGGAGTGTTGGGAACAGTCCAACTCCGACACATAGGGATGCCACCAAACCCATTGCAACTAACATATTGCCAGGAGCTTCTTTTGGTTGGGTGGAGGACTCCGCACCAAAAAAGGCAAAATAAGCGATTTTTAATCCTGCAAGGAAAATTCCCGCTGAGGCAAATAGCAAGGCGCCCCATACGAGTAAGTGGCCTTTATAGGCCGCGGCGGAGATTATTAGAGACTTGCTGACAAATCCGCAGAAGAGGGGCGTTGCCATAGATGCTATGCCCACGATACAAAATACGGTGGTCCATGGCATGTATTTGTTGAGACCCCCTAACTCAGAGGCTTTCACCGTTCCTGTCCGATAGAGTACCGCTCCCATCGACATGAATAACAATCCTTTATAGAGGATATGAGCAAAGGCATGCGCTGCGGTTCCATTAAGCGCTAGCTCAGTTCCAATACCTACGCCAACAACCATAAAACCCAGTTGGTTATTGAGACCATAAGCAAGAACACGCCTAAGGTCATTCTCAATCATGGCATAGAAAATTGGAAAAATTGCCATCACTGCGCCGATCCAAATTAGCATTTCGGTTCCTGGAAAACCGCGTGCTAGGCCATAAATAGCTAATTTTGTTGTAAAGGCGCTTAAAAATACCGTCCCCGTTACTGTGGCGTTCGGATACGCGTCCTGGAGCCAATTATGAAGCAGGGGAAACGCCGCTTTTATACCGAAAGCAGCAAAGATTAGAGTTGGTCCAAGACCAGAAAGGCTCATTTTATCAAAGGTAAGCGAGCCTGTGGCTTTGAAGTGCATAACCGAACCGGCCAAAAGTAAGACCCCAGAGAAAATCTGGATAATCAAATATCTCATGCCGGATTTGAATGAAGCTTCTGATTTTCCTGCCCAGATCAAAAAGACTGAGGATATCGCGGTGCCTTCCCAGTAGACAAAAAGTGTAATTAGATCTCCCGCAAAGGCTGCGCCGATTGCAGAGCCCGCATACACGAGGCCTGAGACTTGTTGCACCGTGTCTTTGATGTGAAATGCAAAAATAATGCTGACGATTGCAGCAATGTGGAAGATGTAACCAAAAACTAGACTGAGTCCATCAACGCGGACTGGGGATAATGTCTGCCCAAATAGCAAAAACTGCCAGTAAGTACCCTCTTGGGCCTGCATAAGACCAAATAAGCCCAATATGGGTAAAACAAGCATATAAGCGTTTCTGATATTTCCCCTAAAAAACGGAATAAGCAGAGCGCCTAAAACCATGTAGAGGCCGGGAGGGATGTACGCCAGGCTACTCATCGGAGGCTCCATAATAGTCATCGGAGCGCATGAGTATTTTTCTTAAAAATTTGGCAATTAAGACGACCCCTACAGAGATTAAAAAAGCAAAGACAGCGTAAGAAGCCCAAAACTGGTCAATTTCTGCTCCCAGCGTTCCAGATTTAAAAGCTGTATGCTTGTGATAGAAAAAATCGGCGATGCAGAGAACCAGCGTAACACACAAAAGAGCCCACCAAATTTTGTTGATGTTCTTGGTTTTATCGAGCCACTGTGTCTCTTTGCCGTTGTCTCGGGGTTCGGTCATGTCTTCGCCTCTCATCCAGCGGCCTTTGCGACCGGTTCAAGAAGTTTGATTATGCGGTCTGCGAAGAAAAACAACGCGATACAGCCAGCGGAGCTAATTGCCATCGCAAAAAGGCAGAAGGCCGGCGCTTCCTTAATACCTGCATGCGAATGATCTTGATGATTGCCATCATTGGTTTCAGGCGGAGCTGGACGGAAGAATCCTCGACCGACTATTGGCAATAGATACGCAACATTCAGAAGGGAACTGATCATCAAAACAATTATAAATATAAAGTGACCGGCATCCGCGGATCCAACCATGAGGTACCATTTACTCCATGAGCCGCCCATGGGCGGCAATCCAATCACGCACATCGCTCCAATTGCGAAAGCTATGAAAGTAAAGGGCATTCGGCGGCCGAGACCGTCCATCTGCGATATTTCGGTTTTGTGGGAAGCAACCATGATCGCTCCAGCGCAGAAAAATAGCGTAATTTTACCGAAAGCATGCATAGCAATGTGCATCCCACTTCCTAGTACACCTGCGCTTGTGGCAAGTGCCGCTCCGAGTATGACATATGATAATTGGCTTATTGTTGAATATGCGAGCCGTGCTTTCAGATTGTCTTTGGTTAATGCAACGCAAGATGCGGCAACTAGCGTAAATGCGGCTACGTACATAAGCCAGTCGTCGTGATGGATGCTCGATAAAAAGTCAGTACCAAATATGTATACAATTACTTTTACCACGGAGAATACTCCGGCTTTTACAACCGCGACGGCATGCAGCAGCGCGCTAACCGGGGTAGGGGCCACCATTGCAGCAGGCAACCAACGGTGGATCGGCATTAATGCGGCCTTTCCGATACCGTACATGTAGAGAAATAACAGGATGCCAGCCAATGGCCCGTCTGCCTTCCCAGATAGAATTCCGCCCTCTTCAAAATCGAGAGTTCCGGTTAGATGCCAGGTCCAAAGGATGGCCAGTAGGAGAAACCCGATTGAGGTTCCAATCAAAATGCCTAGGTATACCCTTCCCGCGGCTTTCGCTTCTGGAGATTGGTGGTGTGCTACAAGGGGATATGTTGAAAGAGTTAATACTTCGTAAAAAATGAATAACGTGAGCATGTTGCCAGCAAAACAAATACCCATCGTGCTGGAAATTGCTATAGCGAAGCAGGCGTAAAACCTAGTCTGGTTCTTTTCATGGTGACCACGCATGTAGCCGATTGAATAGAAAGTTGTGACTATCCATAGGCCTGACGCAATCATCGCGAACAACATACCCAGTGGCTCAACTTCAAATGCGATAGATATACCTGGTAAAAACTCGATAAAAGTGAGATTTGGCCGTTCACCGGCGAGGACCTCAGGTAAGATCGAGAGGACGATCAGAAATAATGTAGCGGCTGTCCCCAGTGTAATAGCTTCTCTGATATTGGGATAACGCTTGTGTAAAAGTATAAGTAATGTTCCGAGTAAAGGAACACCTATGGCAAAGGCGATTGCAGTGCTCGAGGTCATTCGCCGTTCCCCGTAAGTTGCTTGGCGGTCTCAATAGCCGCATCCAACGGAAGGTCAGTATCAATGCCGAAATAGATACTTGCCCCAATTAAAATAAAAGTTGGGAAAAGCAGAGAACTGGGCGCTTCCTCCACTTGCTCGGCATTTTCTGGTACAGGTTTCATGTAAGCCACTTCTACTATTCGCCAAACGTATACAACAGCAAGAAGGGAACTAAGGAGAACTAATAACCCTAATGGCCACCAGCCTTTTTCGATCGCGGCAATAACAAGATACCACTTGCTGACAAAGCCTGCCGTGAGGGGTACTCCTATTAAACCGAGTCCACCTGTAACCAAGGCAGCTGTCGTCAGTGGCATTCGTCTGCCAATCCCCTGCAAATGATGGATGTTTACGGTCCCGAGACGGTAAACGATACAGCCCAGCGCTAAGAACATTCCTCCCTTTATGATGGCGTGATTAAAAAGGTGCAGAACGCTGGCTGTAACACCCGCGGCGTTGTGGAGACTTATTCCTAAAACAATGTAACCAATCTGAGCAACGCTGGAGTATGCCAGCATCCTTTTTAAATTTTCTTGAAAAATAGCAACAGTGGACGCGGCAAACATCGCAATAACTGCCAGTGCAGCGAGGATGTAGTCTAGGGGAAGGACATCAAACGTTAGCTCAATATTGAAAACCGAAAACAAGAATCTGAGGAGCACGTATACGGCAACCTTAGTAGCTGTAGCGGCTAAAAAAGCGCTGACCATTGATGGGGCGTAAGTGTAGGCATTGGGCAGCCATAAGTGCAGCGGGAAAAGAGCGAGTTTCAGGGAAATCCCGACGACGAGAAAAGCGAACGCCGCTCCTATAGTTCTGCTGGCACCTACCTTCTCGATGCGATCAGCCAGATCGTACATGTTTAAAGTGCCGGTTTCAGCATATAAAAGGCCGATCCCGATAACGATAAAGGTTGCCCCAATTGTGCCGAGGACCAAATACTGGTATGCGGCCGTTAGAGCTCGGCGGTCTTTTCCCATTCCGACTAAAACGTAGGTGGCAAGGGAATTTATTTCCAAGAAAACAAATAGATTGAAAGCATCTCCAGTGGCGGCCACTCCGAGAAGGCCGCAAAAACATAAAAGATAGCTTGTGTAGAAGAAATAAACTCGACGAACACCGTATTCTGCTCTTACGCTTTCCCTTGCATAAGGCATAATAACTGATCCGATACCGGTAACGATCAGCATAACAAAAGCGTTTGCCATGTCGATCCGATACTCAATACCTATTGGGGGAGCCCAGCCCCCCATCTGGTAGCTAATGGAACCGTCGGATATTACCTGCTGTAAAAGCAACCAGGAGATCGCAAATGATGCCCATGTGCAGATTGTTGCTACTGCCCAAGACCAGTCTCGCACGCGCACTAACATGCAGATGGGCGCGCCAATCAAAGGTATTATAACGAGAAGAGCGGGAAAATGGGCAACCATTAATCTTCTTCCTCGTCTGCCTTATGGATCTCATCATCCTCGATAGTCCCATAAGCTTCGTTTATTCTAACAACAAGAGCGAGCCCAAGGGCCGTTGTTGCAACGCCGACTACGATTGCCGTGAGTATAAGCACGTGAGGTAACGGGTTTGAGTAAACAGAAAACCCTTCTGCGATAATAGGGGCTGTGCCACCAGTGATTTTCCCAAAACTTATGTAAAGGACAAAAACTGAGGCCTGAAAAATATTTAGCCCAACGATCTTTTTTATTAAATTGTCATGCGCGATAACGATGTAAAAACCTGCCATCATCAAAAACACAACAATCCAATAATTAAAGTAGTCTAGAAACATTACTGAGGCCTATCTCTGTGCCCAGCAAATGTAAAAAAGATTGTGACCATAACGGAAGCAACGGTTAGTCCAACCCCAAGTTCGACAAGCCAGATCCCTAGATGTTGCCCAAGCGTCGGATCTTTCGCCATGACATTGTAATCGAGAAAGTTGCCTCCAACGAGTAGGTTGAAAACACCTACGCCAGCGTAGAGGAGCACGCCCATGGCTATCCCGAACCTCAAGATTCCCCTTGGTAATACAGCTCCTGCGTCTTTAACTCCAAAAATTAAAGCATATAGAATGAACGCTGAGGCAAAAATCACCCCGGCCTGAAAACCACCACCAGGCCCAAAATCTCCATGAAATTGAACGTAAAGAGCAAATAGAAGGATAAAGGGCATCAGTAGCTTTGAGACAACTCTTAAGACCAGGTAACTACGCATTTTGATCGTCTCCTGAGTCTCTTTCTCTTCGCCAATTGCCTAAAAGTAATATGACCCCAATCCCGGCCGTGAAAATCACGGTTACCTCGCCCAGAGTGTCGTAACCTCGATAGCTGGCGAGGACAGCGGTCACTACATTAGGAACCGTAGTTTTCTCTTGAGCCTCGGCCAGATAGGTCGGTCCGACATGCGTATGAACCGGCGCGTTTTTAGACCCAAACGGAGCTAAATCTAAGGTCCCATATATCAGCGCAGCCCCGGTCAGGAATACGACACAAAGTGGAACCAACTTCGTGTGAATTGGTTTTTTTTCCCGATCTGTTGTTAACGCAAGTGTACCCAAGGCTAAAACGGTCGATATCCCCGCTCCAACGGATGCTTCGGTAAAGGCAACATCGACGGCATCAAGCACAACAAACATGGCCGCGGCTAAAAGGCTAAAAATACTGCCTAACATCACCACAGCGAATAAATTCCTTATCTTAACGATGGCGATTACCGTGATTGCCATGAACGAGAGCAAAACTATGTTAACGACGGTTTCTATTGTTCTCTCTCCTCAGAATTCTTTGTTTGTTGAGTTGGATGCTCATCTCGCCAGTCATTTTTGAGCTCTGGCTCAACACCGCTGCTCAGAGCAGCGTGTGCAAGAGAAAAACTGGATGTGGGGCTGGTAATAAATATGAATATCAAGATTAGCCCTAGTTTCGCCGATATTAGTGTCGGTCCGGCCTGCAACATCAACCCGATTAGAATTGCGGCACTGCCGAGGGTATCTGTGATACTCGCAGCATGCATCCGTGTGTAAACGTCAGGAAAACGGAGAACTCCAATTGCACCGCAGACAAGGGCGAAGGCTCCGATTAAAATCAGAATCCAAGACGATATTTCGATAAAGAGCGCCATTAGAGTGGCTTTTCGTCTTCGCCGGACCGAGCAAGGTCGCCGTACTTAAGGACTTTTAGGACAGCGATAACCCCAATAAAGTTTATCAAGGCATAGACCAGTGCGATATCCATAAAATCTGGTCGGCCCATTAAAAATCCCAACACTGCTATTAAGAGGACAATTTTGGTTCCGACCATATTGACCGCCAAGATGCGATCGTAAATCGATGGGCCTAGGAAGGCTCTTACCAACGCAATCAACATGGTCACAAGGAGTGCAAAAGCTGCTGCCGCAAACATGGTCATGGTTATTCTCCGGCCATTTTTGAAACTCTACGGTCCATTTCTCCACCTAAGAGATCTCTTGCACCGCTCTCGGAGAGGGCATGAACAAGAATTTCATTGTTGGCTACGTCAACCGATATTGTTCCCGGAGTTAGGGTAATTGAATTCGCATAAACAACTTGCCCAAGATCGGTCTGCTGCGATGCTCGGACTCGGACCATGGTCGGTGAGATCTTTGATGTTGGCGAAAGCACCAGTTTTACGACATCAATGTTTGCCTTGATGATCTCGACTATCAGCCAGCCCCAATAAACAAGAGCTCTCCAAGTAAGATGAAGAGGATGGCCTTCGTGATCGACTATATCCATTCGAATTGTAACCCAAATAACCGCAGCGCAGGAGAGGATCCCAAGAGAGATTATGAAAGGAATAAATATACCTGAGAGGAGGAGCCAGACTCCAAAAAGAAGCCCACCAATGGATAAGGCATGTATGAGGTCTTTTCTGTTCATGTCAGAAGGTGGCCCCGCGTGTTATTAAACAAAATTAGGTCTTCACCTCCCGGAGCCTATTATGGCCTTTTGGGAATTTCTACCCCGAACTATCCAATTTTTTTTAGATTAGGGACTAAAATTGGGTATAATAGTCCTGAATAAAAAATAGCGCAGTGGTAGATTTTTCTCGGCGTAATAAAAAAAGCGGCCGTAAGGTCGATTGGGGGAGGCGAATGAGTGATCAAGGTGTATCGCATTCTAGCGTTCAATCAACAGAAGTTGTTGGTGTAGTAAAGTGGTTCAATGGCTCCAAAGGGTTCGGTTTTGTTACCCCAAAGGATGGGTCGCCAGACATTTTTTTGCACCTGACGATTTTGAAGCAATCTGGCTTTGATGTTGTATCGCCTGGAATGACAGTCAGAGCAGAAGTCGCTGAAGGCCCCAGGGGTTTGCAGGCTGTTTCCGTCATTGAAGTTGATAAAAGCACAGCCTCAGAAGGAGAGGGGCATAAGACTTCAAGATTCAAATGGGCTCAAGAAACCTCAGACCTAGAACCCGAGGGCGATTTTATCTTGGGCACTGTCAAATGGTTTAACGCGTCCAAAGGCTATGGGTTTGTCTCCCCGAAAGATGATAGCTCGTTAGATGTATTTGTTCATATGGTTACCCTCAGACGTTCGGGGATTAACGATCTCAATCCGGGAGCGGAGATCGAGTTTCGTTATGGTGAGGGAGTGAAGGGCAAGCAAGCCACCCATGTTCGATTGGTGAGCAATTGAAATCGAATTGAATTTTTCAACCGGCATGGATTGTGATTTGGTTTTTTAGAGTGATGCGGCTTACTTTAATCATCATTGCAGTCTTTTTGTTCAGTGCTTTTTCATATGAAAAAGGCGCTGCCTTTGCCGCATCAGAAAAATTAGAAAGTCTGATAATTCGAGTTGATGGCGCTGAGATAAAATTTAATGTGGAGGTTGCTCGTACCCCAATCCAACAGGAGGCGGGCCTTATGTTTCGGCGGAGCCTTCCTAAAGATCAAGGAATGCTTTTCATCTACCCATACCAATCAATCGTGAAAATGTGGATGAAAAATACTTTTATTCCGCTGGATATGGTCTTCATAAATTCAAAAGGTATCGTTAAAAAAATTGTAGAACGTACAGTGCCGTTATCTCTAAATGTCATTAGTTCGGAAGAAACGGTAATAGCCGTTTTAGAGTTGAATGGAGGAACATCAAATCGGATTGGGCTAAAACGTGGGGATCAGGTTTTCCATCCGTACTTTAAAAATTGAGGGTTAATTGGGTCGCAAGAAAACGAGTTAATTTTCCAATCTTGCTTTTCGGCCTAAATCGGCTACATCGTGATCAGTGAGAAGACCCGCAGCCCTAATTCCTATATTCGCGAGTTCTTCATCTCGTTCTGGCCTCTCTCCAGTTACGCCAATAGCCCCCAGGATATCGCCCTTGGTATCTCGGATGAGCATGCCCCCATCCTCTGCAAAAATTTTTCCTTCTGATGCCTTAAAAAGATAATCCATGAACAATGGCCGTTGCTCCGCTCGATATCTAACAAGCGAGCTTGATCGACCCATTGCCAGGGAGGCATAAGCTTTCCCATAAGCCATTTCATAGCGGATCATCGAAGACTCATCTTGTTTTTTAAAAACAACCGGGGAGGCTCCTTGGTCAGTGACAATTACTGCCATGGGCTTATCCCCGACCTTTTCCGCCTCAGCGAATATAGCGTCAATTATTAACTCAGCTTGCTTCAACGAAATTGTGGTCATGGGATCTAGCTATTTTTGTTGTAAATCAATAGGAGTAGAACTCTATGTTTTCTTATTGGCAAGCTTAATACCGCTTGCTCTATTGGACATTAACGCATAATTATGCACGCTACGGGGTGTAGCGCAGCCTGGTAGCGCATCTGCTTTGGGAGCAGAGGGTCGGCGGTTCGAATCCGTCCACCCCGACCAATAAATTCCAATAATATCAATATGTTATGAGTATCCCCTCCGGGGGTTATGATACGGCTTTTAGGGGGGTGGGGTCACTTTTGGGGCCACAATAAGCCCAGTTTTGTTCACCTTTTGTTGGCGAAAACTCGACTTTGTCGTTGATCGGTTTGCGCCTTGAATGAACACCTTCATCCGATTTGATCAGGTCGCCTTAGGCCGTCTTTTTCTTATCAAAGCAGGCGCTTGGGTGACTTGCCTCAAGACACCTCGACCCGTTATCTATCTATAAATTGATAGCGCCGCAGCATTCCAACTAGTAACGTTTGCGTTAATGAACCTGAAGGGCCCAATAATGTGCCGGTTCCTCCGCGATGTAAGGTGCATTTTTATTCACATCCAAAATCGATATGCGCCCCTCATTCTCAAGATGTTTGCAGAAATCACCAAAATGCGACTCTTCAGCATAACGTTTGCGTGTAGAGGTAACCAAAACCCCACCGGGCTTGGTTAGGTGAATCAGCTCTATCAGGGCAGATGGGAAAACGTGTCCTAGGGTGAAGACGCCAGCACAAAGAATGACGTCGTAGGAGTCATCATCAAAAGCATTAATTCTTTTCGTCATATCGCATTGGCCAAACAACTGGGAATAAGCCTCCGTTTCCTTTGCCAAATCGACCATGGCATCGCTTAGGTCAAAGCCATCAACGTGCTCATATCCACGTTTTTTTAATTCGATGCCAACAAGTCCGGTGCCACAACCCGCATCATTGATTTTTAATTCACTCGGTTCAGTTGGC
>Ga0181583_10002861_pt1 | contig 12735 bp, 9 predicted proteins | sample 071ome_31_FD_132461 | JGI IMG/M metagenome (GOLD analysis project Ga0181583, IMG submission 132461) | Coastal salt marsh microbial communities from the Groves Creek Marsh, Skidaway Island, Georgia - 071405CT metaG (megahit assembly) | ecosystem: Environmental > Aquatic > Marine > Intertidal zone... | reverse complement strand
GAAAGACCAAGCTTAGGCTTAATAGTACATCCAAGAAGTGAACGTCCGTACTTGTTAAGCTTATCACGCTCAACCTGGATTCCGTGAGGAGCACCCTGGAAAGTCTTACAGTATGCTACAGGAATACGAAGGTCTTCTAAACGGAGAGCACGGAGAGCCTTGAATCCGAATACGTTTCCTACGATTGATGTGAAAAGGTTAGTTACTGATCCTTCCTCGAAAAGGTCGAGTGGGTAAGCAACGTAAGCGATGAACTGGTTATCTTCACCAGGAACAGGCTCGAGGTCGTAACAACGACCCTTGTAACGGTCAAGTTGAGTAAGACCATCTGTCCATACAGTTGTCCAAGTACCAGTTGAAGATTCAGCTGCTACAGCTGCTCCACACTCTTCAGCAGGAACTCCAGGTTGTGGAGTCATACGGAATGCTGCAAGAATATCAGTGTCCTTAACTTGGTAGTCAGGAGTGTAGTATGTTAAACGGTAGTCTTTTACCCCAGCCTGGAATCCAGTACCAGTCTTAGTTTCAGTTTGTGGTGCCATAATAATTATGTCGATGAATTACACGCTTCCATAATTTCTAAATCTACTCGTAGAAAGATATAAATCTTTATTAAAGATCCGTTGTAAATAATTACAAAGTCTTTTTAAAGTGAAAAGTTTTTTTGCCAAGAACCAGATTTGAACTGGTGACACAAGGATTTTCAGTCCTCTGCTCTACCGACTGAGCTATCTCGGCTTCCTTGTCCATAACAATAGCGAAGAGTTCTGAACTATGTCAAGGTGTTTTTACTTCTGCTTGATCCTAAAAGTCTAATGAGAGATTTTCTGGTCAAGCAGAAGCTATAAAATCGCTTTACGTTAACGGGAAAGAGAGAGCGTCTGGGAAGAAACGGTTTAATTCAATTAACATACCTGCGAGTAAAGTGAACCAAACGGCTGCAAGAACAGGCGCTGTTGAAAGATAAATTTGAAAATTTTTCATAAATTTGCCTCGAAAAAACAATGAAAAAGTTTGGTGTTATAGGGATAAATTTCTTACAACACCAATCCAACGATTGAAGTTTGAATTGTAATCCTTATAAAAAGGAACTAACACTCTTTAAATGTTTATTCAAAGTCCTTTGAGTTAGGGTTACGTCCTGGGTCGTTAGAAAGGAACCCGAAGATGAAAAGAGACACGAAGAAACTAACAACAGTGTAAACAAGAATTTTTAATGTAAGCATATTATTCCTCTCTTAAATTAACGGAAACTTACTGAAGCTTGCCATACAAAAGCAAGAAGTAAGAATAACACTGGAATAATTGGGAGTACGTCTACAAGTGGGTCAAATGGTGCATAAGCCTCAGGTAAACGACCAAGAAGGAAAATTTGAGTCATGGGTTATCTCCAATCAAAACAAATAAAAAGAATGAACAAGCATTTTTATTATATCTAAGAATGTTCCACAAATCAAAATTCCTAAGGAATAAATTTTTAACAATCAAATAAAATCGGAGAAGGTGGGATTTGAACCCACGGTAACTTGCGCTACATTGGTTTTCAAGACCAATACATTAAACCACTCTGACACCTCTCCGTCAGTAATAAATTAACAAAAAGAAGAGAGAGATGCAATAACCTCCCCTTCTTTTTATGAGCTTTTTATTTTTTATTCAATACTTACTTTGTAAGTGTTGAAAAACTTGCTGGATCAAGCACTACTAATTGAGAAAGCACTTTACGGTTTAACATAATTTGATCTTTCTTAATTGTGTGAATAAATTTACTATAATTCGTTCCAGTTGTACGTACTGCAGCATTAATACGGCGAATCCATAAACGACGATAAGTACGTTTTTTCTTACGACGATCACTATATGCTGTTGTAAGAGCTTTTAATGTGCGCTGTTGTGCTGTACGGAATAATGTTGAATGTGAACCACGGTATCCACGGTTAAGTCCTAAAATTTTGTTGCGGCGTTTACGTGCAACATTTCCACGTTTTACTCGTGTCATATTATCTCCTCCTTTTGAATAGCTTCGTATATCAAAAGTATGTTATTTGTTATCTTATTTAATTTTGTGCTTCTAGCGGTAAAAATTAAATAACTCTAGCATTATATCTATATGTTATAGAATATATAAAAATATGGTCTTGAGTCAAGAACCTGATAGAAAATTTCTTTATGTTTTTTCGGAGAGAAAGGGATTCGAACCCTTGGTACGATTACTCGTACGTTTCATTAGCAATGAAATACTTTCGGCCTCTCAGTCATCTCTCCTTGGTTAAAAAATGCATCCATGCTTGATATGTCTGGTCAAATCATCCACGCCCTCTAGGACTTGAACCTAGGACATCAGGTTTTGGAGACCTGCGTTCTACCAACTGAACTAAGGACGTATTAAAGAGTTTATTCTCTTGATCTCACTAGACCTAAAGTTTCGGAGTGACAGGATTCGAACCTGCGACCACATCCTCCCAAAGGACGTACGCTACCAAACTGCGCTACACTCCGACATTCTCTGTGAGAAAGAGTACCAAAACTTTATCTTTAAAACAACGCACTTTTTTGTTTGAAATTTTTGCTTGTTTACAAAGTTATCTGTAAACAAGCAAAAGTTTTTAAAGTACTTTAAAAAAGTTCAATACCGTTATGAGAACTTACTTGTAAAGTTGTGTTCCAAGACGGAGTGAAAGAATACCCGTAATAAGTGCTACAAAAAGAGCAGTAAAAACTTGTGTATCAGATAAAGGCATAATGTGTTTTATGGTTTAAAGGTTTCCACCGCGTGCGAAAAGAGCTCCAATAATAATTGGACCTGCTCCTACGATAAGAGCAACGCTTACAAGTTGACCGATTAATTCAAGATTCATAAATTTTACCCGAAAGTTAAAATAATTTTGCTTTCAATAAAAGCGTTTGAGCCTTACTTAAGAAAGAAGACAGAAGTTAAAAAGTTACAATAAAAATAAATTAGCTAACCTGTTCTTTTTCGATGTAAAGAAAAAGAGATGCCATTGCAACAGCCGGGAAAACTAATCCTACAAGAGGCACAAAAATTGATGGTAATAATGATGCAGCCATGAGTTTTTCTCCTAAGGAAATATTTCACCAAAATCAGAGGTATAGAGGCGACATTAGTATTATAGAAAAAAACTAAAAAACCTTCACTCTATTTTTATATATTTTTTTTTACGGGATTGACGGGACTCGAACCCGCAACTTCCGCCGTGACAGGGCGGTGCTCTAACCAATTGAACTACAAACCCAGAAGTAACATTTGTGGTGCTATAATGCCTGATATTGAGGAAATTTGCAAGAAAAAATTAAAAAAATAAGAATTGGCGTGTATGCGGTTCTGTGAACACAGAACTCTTTTATACAATAGAGGTACACCATACTTTTTTGTACCATTGCTTTAATAATTAGTATAAATAATTTTTACTAATTCTTTTTCGAAAGTAGGAATCCGTTTCATTTGAATTCAAACTGTTGACTTTGTATTGAAAAACTTACTTCATTTATAAAAAAATACAGTTGAAAATAAAATGATCTTTAAGTTTTTAGTTTAAAAATTAAGAACTTTCAGTAATGAAATATAGAGGAAAAATTAATGACAATTAGTCCACCAGAACGCGAGATTAAAACTGTCAAAATCGTTGTAGATCGTGACCCGGTACCAACTTCATTTGAGAAGTGGGCTAAACCTGGACACTTCTCACGTACACTTGCAAAAGGTCCTGCAACAACAACATGGGTTTGGGATCTTCACGCAGATGCACACGACTTCGATAGTCACACAACTGACCTTGAAGATATTTCTCGTAAAGTATTCAGTGCTCACTTTGGGCAACTTGGAGTAATCTTTATTTGGCTTAGTGGAATGTATTTCCACGGTGCACGTTTTTCAAACTACGAAGCATGGTTAAGTGATCCAACTCACATTAAACCATCAGCACAAGTAGTATGGCCAATCGTTGGTCAAGAAATTTTAAACGGTGACGTTGGAGGAGGATTCCAAGGAGTTCAAATCACGTCAGGATTCTTCCAACTTTGGCGTGGAAGTGGAATTACTAGCGAACTTCAGCTTTACAGTACAGCAATTGGAGCACTTATTTGTGCAGGACTTATGTTCTTTGCTGGATGGTGGCACTACCACAAAGCTGCACCAAAGCTTGAATGGTTCCAAAACGTAGAATCAATGATGAACCACCACCTTGCTGGTCTTCTTGGACTTGGAAGTCTTGCTTGGGCTGGTCACCAGATTCACATTGCATTACCAGTAAACACTCTTCTTGACGCTGGAGTAGATCCTAAAGAGATCCCGCTTCCACACGAGTTTATGCTTAACCGTGCTCTCATGGCTGAGCTTTACCCAAGTTTTGCAAAAGGACTTACACCATTCTTTACATTTAACTGGACTGAATATTCAGATTTCCTTACATTCCGTGGAGGATTAAACCCAGTAACAGGTGGTCTTTGGCTTACTGACGTAGCTCACCACCACGTAGCTATCGCGGTTCTTTTCCTTGTAGCTGGTCACCAGTACCGTACGAACTGGGGAATTGGTCACAGTATGAAAGAAATTCTTGAAGCACACAAAGGTCCATTCACAGGTGAAGGGCACAAAGGGCTTTACGAAATTTTAACAACTTCATGGCACGCACAACTTGCGATTAACTTAGCACTTATGGGATCATTATCTATTATTGTGTCTCACCACATGTATAGTATGCCTCCATACCCATACTTAGCGACAGATTACGGAACTCAACTCTCTCTTTTCACTCACCACATGTGGATCGGAGGTTTCTGTATTTGTGGAGCTGCTGCTCACGCAGCAATTTTCATGGTTCGTGACTACGATCCGGCAACGAACTACAATAACGTTCTTGATCGTGTTCTTCGTCACCGTGATGCAATTATTTCTCACTTAAACTGGGTTTGTATCTTCCTTGGATTCCACAGTTTTGGACTTTACATCCACAACGATACAATGAGTGCTCTTGGACGTCCACAAGACATGTTCTCGGACACAGCAATCCAGCTTCAGCCAATTTTCGCACAATTTGTACAACGTACTCACGCTCTCGCGCCTGAACTTACTGCACCTACAGCTGCAGGAAGCACAAGTGCAAGTTGGGGTGGAGACATCGTAGCTGTTGGTGGAAAGATTGCAATGATGCCAATTTCACTTGGTACTTCAGACTTCATGGTTCACCACATTCACGCGTTTACGATTCACGTAACAGTACTTATCCTTCTTAAAGGTGTACTTTTCGCACGTAGTTCACGTCTTATCCCAGATAAGGCAAACCTTGGATTCCGCTTCCCTTGTGACGGTCCAGGACGTGGAGGAACTTGTCAAGTTTCAGCTTGGGACCACGTTTTCTTAGGTCTTTTCTGGATGTACAACTCAATTTCTGTAGTAATTTTCCACTTTAGCTGGAAGATGCAATCAGACGTTTGGGGAAGTGTAACTGGAAATGGAGTTTCACACATTACTGGTGGTAACTTTGCACAAAGTGCAAACACTATTAACGGATGGCTTCGTGACTTCCTTTGGGCACAATCTTCACAAGTAATTCAATCATACGGATCTGCACTCTCAGCATACGGTCTCATCTTCTTAGGTGCACACTTTATCTGGGCTTTCAGTCTTATGTTCCTTTTCTCAGGACGTGGGTACTGGCAAGAGCTTATTGAGTCAATTGTATGGGCGCACAACAAACTTAAAGTTGCGCCAGCTATTCAGCCACGCGCTTTAAGTATTACTCAGGGACGTGCCGTTGGTGTTGCTCACTACCTTTTAGGTGGAATTGCAACAACTTGGTCATTCTTCTTAGCGCGAATTATTGCAGTAGGATAACACGCACGGAGGATACAATATGGCAACAAAATTCCCTAAATTTAGTCAAGGACTCGCATCTGATCCAACAACACGTCGTATTTGGTTTGGAATCGCAACAGCACACGATTTCGAAACACACGACGGTATGACAGAAGAAAAACTCTACCAAAAGATTTTTGCTTCTCACTTTGGACAACTTGCAATTATTTTCTTATGGACATCAGGTAACCTTTTCCACGTAGCGTGGCAAGGAAACTTTGAAAAGTGGGGAGAAGACCCTCTTCACGTACGTCCAATTGCTCACACAATCTGGGATCCACACTTTGGACAACCAGCTGTTGAAGCATTTACACGTGGTGGAGCTTCTGCTCCAGTAAATATTGCATATTCAGGTGTGTACCAATGGTGGTACACAATTGGTATGCGTACAAATGTTGACCTTTACAATGGTTCACTTTTCCTTCTTTTCGTAGCAGGACTTTTCCTCTTCGCAGGATGGCTTCACCTTCAACCAACATTTGCACCAGCAGTTTCTTGGTTCAAGAACGCTGAATCACGTATGAATCACCACCTTTCTGGGCTCTTTGGAGTAAGTTCTCTTGCATGGACTGGACACCTTGTACACGTTGCAATTCCAGCATCACGCGGAGAAACAGTTCGTTGGGATAACTTCTTAACAACTTTACCTCACCCAGCAGGACTTGCACCGTTCTTTACAGGACAGTGGGCTGTTTATGCACAAAACCCAGATACAGCTGGGCACATCTTCGGAACTTCTGAAGGGGCAGGTACAGCAATTCTTACTTTCTTAGGTGGTTTCCACCCTCAGACACAAAGTCTTTGGCTTACTGATATGGCTCACCACCACCTTGCAATTGCTGTAATTTTTATTATTGCAGGACACCAATACCGTACAAACTTCGGAATTGGACACAGTATGAAGGAGATTCTTGAGGCTCACACAGCACCATCAGGACGTCTTGGAGCTGGGCATACCGGTCTTTTTGACACTTTAAACAACTCACTTCACTTCCAACTTGGACTTGCACTTGCTTCAGTTGGTGTAATGTGTTCACTTACTGCACAGCACATGTACAGTATGCCAGCGTATGCTTTCCTTGCTCAGGATTTCACAACAATGGCAGCTCTTTACTCACACCACCAGTACATTGCTGGTTTCATTATGTGTGGAGCTTTTGCACACGGAGCAATTTTCTTCATTCGTGACTATGATCCAGAAGCGAACAAAGGAAACGTACTTGCACGTATGTTAGAGCACAAAGAAGCAATTATCTCTCACCTTAGCTGGGTATCACTTTTCCTTGGATTCCACACTCTTGGTCTTTACGTACACAACGATGTAATGCAAGCATTTGGAACACCTGAGAAACAGATCCTTATTGAGCCAGTATTCGCACAATGGATTCAGGCAGCACAAGGTAAAGCTCTCTACGGATTTGATATTCTTCTTTCAGGAGACAACGCAGCAACAGCTGCAGGTAATTCAATTTACCTTCCAGGTTGGCTTGCTGGTATTAACAGTTCTACAAACTCACTTTTCCTTCCAATTGGACCTGGAGATTTCCTTGTACACCACGCAATTGCACTTGGACTTCACACAACGACTCTTATCCTTGTAAAAGGAGCACTTGATGCACGTGGGTCTAAACTTATGCCAGATAAGAAAGATTTCGGGTACAGCTTCCCTTGTGATGGACCTGGTCGTGGAGGAACTTGTGACATTTCAGCTTGGGATGCATTCTACCTCGCAGTATTCTGGGAACTCAACACTGTTTCATGGACTGTATTCTACTTCCACTGGAAACACCTTGCTCTTTGGCAAGGAAACTCAGCTCAATTTGACGAATCATCAACATACATTATGGGATGGCTTCGTGATTACCTTTGGCTTAACTCATCTCAACTTATTAACGGATACAACCCGTTTGGAATGAACAGCCTTTCGGTATGGGCATGGATGTTCCTTTTTGGACACCTTATTTACGCAACAGGATTTATGTTCCTTATTTCTTGGCGTGGGTACTGGCAAGAGCTTATTGAAACTCTTGTTTGGGCACACGAGCGTACACCACTTGCAAACTTTGTAAAGTGGAACGATAAGCCAGTAGCACTTTCAATTGTGCAAGCTCGTCTTGTAGGTCTTACTCACTTTGCAGTAGGATTTGTACTTACATACGCTGCTTTCGTAATTGCATCAACTTCTGGAAAGTTCGGATAAAGAGCTTACTTAGTTAAGTTAGATCTTTAAAATCATGGGGGGTTAATCCCCCCCATGATTTAATAGACTATAAGAATCTTATAAAAAAAGAAAAATGAAAATTTTTAGTTTTATTGTTTATATTTTGTTTATAAGTCTGGTTATAATTTTTACATTACCCCAACAAACTCGTTTTCGAGATAAAGTTACACGACGAATTTATGAACAAGGCTTTTTTATTCAATATAAAAATGCATTTTTTTTTACAAAACTAGTCATTTGGAGTTTATTAGTAACAAGTTGTTTATTTTTTAGTGGAATTTTGTTCCCAATCAATTAATGTCTAGGACAATAAATGCCCTAGACATTCTAAAAATAATTTAAAAAATTATTAGAAGTTCATTTCTGAAAGCTGTACTTTCTCGAATTGCTTTTTCTTAAGAACAAGGAATACTTGTGCAATAAGTACAAAACCTAAGAAAATAATAAGACCTTGGAGACGAGCTGGGTTTTGGAGTACAATTTCTGTCTCTCCTTGTCCGAAACCACCTACGTTAGGGTTATTTGTAATTGGCTGGTCCGCAGTTACTGTATCACCTACTTTAACTACAAGATCAGGTCCAGATGGAACTGCAACAGTTACAGAAGTACCATCAGCTTTACTAATTACAACATCATTCCCTTTATCTGTTGCATTAATAGCAGAAATTTTACCTGCTGCTGCAGCATTATAAACTGTGTTGTTTGACTTTGAACCATCTGGGTAAACTTGTCCACGTCCACGGTTTCCACCAAGATAAATTGGGTATGTGAGGTAGTTTACATTCTTGTTCGTTGCTGGGTTTGGAGCAAGGATTGGGAAAGTCATTTCACTGTACTTTTTCCCTGGAACTGGCCCAACAATAAGAATGTTTTGCTTGTCTTCGCTGTATGGTTGGAAATAAAGTTTTCCAACTTTTTCCTTAAGCTCTGTAGACATACGATCAGCTGGCGCCATAGTAAATCCATCAGGGAGGATAAGTACTGCTCCAACGTTTAAACCACCTTTTTTACCGTTACCAAGAACCTGTTTAATTTCTTGATCGTAAGGGATCTTTACTACTGCTTCAAAAACAGAATCTGGAAGTACAGCTTGTGGTACTTCAATATCTACTGGTTTTTGTGCAAGGTGACAGTTAGCACAAACAATACGCCCAGTTGCTTCACGTGGGTTTTCGTATCCTTGTTGTGCATACATTGGATATGCTAATGCTTGGTTAGCAGTACCAACGAAAATCGATGCAAGTACGCTTACGAGGAATAAATTTTTCTTCATGAGAAATAATAATTTACTTAGATTGAAATTTCCTTTAAATCTGGGGCACAAGGATTCGAACCTCGGAATAACTGAACCAAAACCAGCCGCCTTACCACTTGGCTATGCCCCACTTTTTTCTGTATTATGAAATTTCTTTGTTAAAAAGTCAATAATTGAAGTTTTAACAAAGAAATATTTTGGGAATTAAATTACCAACTCGCTTTACGTACACCTGGAAGAAGTCCTTGGTGTGCCATTTCACGTAATACATGACGTGAGAGACCAAAATCACGGTAGTAACCTTTTGGTCGACCAGTTTTTGCACAACGGTTGTGAAGACGTACTTTTGAACTGTTACGTGGTAATCCTTGGAATTCGCGTTGAATACTTACTACTTCGCGAATTGATCCTGCAGTACGAATGCGCTCTTTAAATTCAAGACGCTTAGCTGCATATTTTTGAACAAGTTGTTGGCGTTTTGTTTCACGCGCAATTAATGCCTTTTTTGCCATGAGAAAGTTAAATAGTTATATAGACTTAATACATAATTCGTTCAGACTTACAAATTCATAAATCTTCTTTAGTATTAGTAATAATAGATATAGTTGTTTTGGAACTAATTTACCATATTAATAAGTATTCGTCACTTTTTTTATTTTTTTAGATGCCTACTCGTTTATATAATAAAATTCATAAACGAGTAGACACTATAATGGAGATAATTTAAGCTTGACTATTTTTAGTTAGCAGAAGCTTTAAAGATTGCCTTGTATTCAGCAATTGCTTCTTTTAACATAGCTTCAGCTTCAGGCCCAAACTTCTTAGAAGAAAGTACATCCTGACCAAATGCTGGCTTGTTTGTCTTAATGTAATCACGAAGACCTACAAGGAATGGACGCACTTGCCCTACAGCTAAGTCATCTAAGTGTCCTTGTGTTCCAGTGTAGATAGTTGCTACTTGCATATCTACTGAAAGTGGTTGGTTTTGTGCTTGCTTAAGAAGTTCACGTAAACGTGATCCACGAGCAAGTTGGTTTTGAGTTGCTTGGTCAAGATCAGAAGCGAATTGTGAGAATGCCTCAAGCTCTGCGAACTGTGCAAGTTCAAGCTTAAGAGTACCCGCTACTTGCTTCATAGCCTTAATTTGTGCTGCTGATCCTACACGTGATACCGAAATACCTACGTTAATTGCTGGACGAATACCAGAGTTAAAAAGGTCAGCTGAAAGGAATACCTGTCCATCAGTAATTGAAATTACGTTCGTTGGGATGTATGCAGATACGTCTCCACCTTGTGTTTCAATAATTGGAAGCGCAGTCATACTTCCTTCACCTAATGCATCACTAAGTTTTGCTGCACGCTCAAGTAAACGTGAGTGAAGGTAGAATACGTCACCAGGGTACGCCTCACGTCCTGGAGGACGCTTAAGAAGAAGTGACATCTGACGGTAAGCCTGAGCTTGCTTAGAGAGGTCATCGTAAATAATGAGAGTCGCACGTCCAGTGTACATGAAGTACTCAGCTAACGATGCACCAGTATATGGAGCAAGGTATTGAAGTGTTGCTGGAGCGTTTGCGTTCTCAGCTACGATGATTGTGTAATCCATTGCTCCTGCATTTGTAAGAGTTGTTACAATCTGTGCTACTGATGAAGCTTTCTGTCCAATTGCTACGTATACACAAATTACATCACCACCTTTTTGGTTAATGATCGTATCTGTAGCTACTGCAGTTTTTCCAGTTTGACGGTCACCAATGATAAGCTCACGCTGTCCACGTCCAATTGGAATCATCGCATCAATAGATACAAGACCAGTTTGAAGTGGCTCATATACTGAACGACGTGAAATAATTCCAGGTGCTGGAGATTCAATTAAACGTGTTCCATCTGCTTTAATATCACCACGTCCATCGATTGGACGAGCTAATGCATCTACAACACGCCCTAAGAATGCTTCTCCTACAGGTACTTGTGCAATTTTACCAGTTGCTTTTACTGAATCACCTTCTTGAATTTGAAGACCATCACCCATTAATACAGCACCTACGTTGTCTGTTTCAAGGTTGAGGGCTACTCCAATAGTTCCATCTTGGAACTCAAGTAATTCACCAGACATTACTTTTTGTAAACCATAAATACGAGCAATTCCATCTCCTACCTGGAGCACTGTTCCAACATTTACAACTTGTGCTTCTTGAGTGTACTGTTCGATTTGTTGGCGAATTACGCTACTAATTTCATCAGGACGAATTTTTACCATTTTATCCTCGGTTCGATTCAATCTTAAGGGATTAACTTTTCACGGATTGGTGGCTTAAAAGCGCACCTTCCCATTTATATTGGGAGAGCTTAGACATATTAATCAAAACGATTATATTGTTGCTCGAAAATAATTAAACGTATAAAACGTTTAGTTCCATTTTTAGATGGATATTAAAAGCTGGCCTTAAAGACGAGATGTCATAAGGGAAATCTTCGCATCAATGTATTTACGGTGAAGTGAAGCATTCATTTGAGATTGGATTCCAACGATTGCTTTTTCAAACGCAACATTTACGAGTTGTTTACGGAACGCTGCAATTGCTTTCTCTTCTTCAAGACGAATTGTTTCATCTTTAAGTCCAGCAAAACGAGTTGCCACTTCAGCCATACGTGAGCTTTGCTCAGCAGTAAGTGCTTCAAGAGTTTTACGTCCTTCGCTTTTAATTTCTTTTACTTTGTCGTTTGCATTCGCAAGTTCTGCTTTCGCTGTATCAAGCTCTAATTGAGCTTGTTTAAAACGATCATCAGCACTACGGAGACTTCCAAGAATTTTCTCGCGACGTGTATCTAACATAGATGTGAGTGTGTCACGCCCAAGTGTAAATACAATTGGAAGAACAACGGCAAGGTTAAGAACGTTCGTTTCAAGAATATTAGTATTGAAACCGAAACCTTCTGCAAGTGATACCATTCAAAACCTCCAGATGATTTGGAATTTGTATTAAATTAATTTTTTTAATAAAAAAATTAATAAAAAAAATTGTTTCTTGGCAGCTCATAATACTAAAAACTGCCATAAGAAACATTGTTTCTATGAGAACTACAAATGAATGTAATTAAGAAACGAATGGGTTTGCGAACATTAATGCTAATGCAACTACAAGACCGTAAATTGTTAATGCTTCCATGAACGCTAAAGATAAAAGAAGTGTTCCACGGATTTTTCCTTCAGCTTCAGGTTGGCGAGCAATACCTTCTACAGCTTGTCCAGCTGCAGTACCTTGACCAATACCAGGACCAATAGCTCCAAGTCCAATTGCTAAACCAGCTCCAACTACAGATGCAGCACAAATTAATGGGTTCATTGTATGTTTCCTTTTTATAAGTTGCTTATGCTCTTGG
>Ga0181583_10002860_pt1 | contig 12738 bp, 10 predicted proteins | sample 071ome_31_FD_132461 | JGI IMG/M metagenome (GOLD analysis project Ga0181583, IMG submission 132461) | Coastal salt marsh microbial communities from the Groves Creek Marsh, Skidaway Island, Georgia - 071405CT metaG (megahit assembly) | ecosystem: Environmental > Aquatic > Marine > Intertidal... | reverse complement strand
TGGCATACATTTACACAAGCGCGATTAAAATTTGGTAAACGCCAGAGGTAATTTCTTTTCACCCCTATATTTCGCGGTTGGGCTTGGAATAACCCCCAAGATACAGTAAAAAAGTGTGGTGTTGGCCGTAGCAATGACCATGGCGGCACCGCCCGTCAGACGGGTGATCGTTCAGCGGCAGGACATCATGTCTCCGCCGCCAACCATTTGATGTAAGAGAGCTATTGTCATGGCCGATCTGTTTGGTAACACGGTGCCCGCCGACGGTTATGATGCCGCTAATATTGAGGTGCTGGAAGGGCTCGAGCCTGTACGCCATCGACCCGGCATGTATATCGGCGGCACTGACGAACGCGCGCTGCACCATCTGGCTGCCGAGATCCTCGACAATTCGATGGATGAGGCAGTGGCGGGCCATGCCAACCGTATTGATTTCGTTCTTGAGTCGGCAGACCGCCTGTCAATTCGAGACAATGGCCGCGGCATGCCGGTTGGCCAACATCCGAAATTCCCCGATAAATCAGCCGTTGAAGTGATTATGACAACGCTTCATGCGGGCGGCAAATTTTCTGGCAAATCATATGCCACATCGGGCGGTTTGCACGGGGTTGGCGCGTCAGTGGTGAATGCCCTGTCATCAAACCTTGTCGTTGAAATTGCCAGAGACAAGAAGCTCTACAGCCAGTCATTTGCCCGTGGCCTGCCGCTTGGCCCTCTGGCTGAAATCGGCACCGCCCCCAACCGGCGTGGTACCAGCGTAAGCTTTACCCCGGATACCGAAATTTTTGGTGAAAGGGCACATTTCAAACCCGCCATCCTGTTCCGCATGGCAAAGTCAAAGGCGTTCCTGTTCGCCGGCGTTGAAATCCGCTGGAGGTGCGATCCGTCGCTTCTGCCGGCAGATCAAAGCATTCCCGCCGAGGCGGTGCTCCATTATCCGGGCGGATTGGCTGATTATTTAAATGACGCAACGTCCGACAAGGCGTTGATGGTATCCACGCCCTTTGCCGAACTTGCCGAACTCGATGGTCAGAAATTCGAATGGGCAATCACATGGCTTGGTCATGGCGAGGACGGTTTTTTCAACTCCTATTGCAACACGGTGCCGACGCCACTTGGCGGCACACACGAAACCGGCTTCCGGCAGGCCATTGTGCGGGCATTGCGGGCTTTTGGCGAGATTGTCGGCAACCGCAAGGCGACGGACATCAGCGCCGATGATGTGTTGGCCAATACCGCTGTCATGCTCTCGGTTTTCCTGCGCGACCCACAATTTCAGGGCCAGACCAAGGACAAGCTGGTGTCAACGGACGCCACCCGCTTGACCGAACAGGCTGTGCGTGACCGCTTTGATCATTGGCTGTCGGCGGATGCCGCACGCGCCACTTTCCTGTTGGAAGCGGCAATCGAACGCGCTGAAGAACGCAAACGCCGTAAAAAGGAAAAAGAGGTAGCCCGCAAATCGGCAACCCGCAAGCTGCGCCTTCCCGGCAAGCTTGCCGACTGCACGGCAAGCGATACGGATTTGACCGAATTGTTCCTTGTTGAGGGGGACTCGGCCGGCGGTTCGGCCAAACAGGCCCGCAACCGCAAGACGCAGGCCGTATTGCCATTGCGGGGCAAGATTCTGAATGTTGCCAGCGCCACCACCGAAAAGCTTAGCGGCAATCAGGAACTGTCCGACCTTGCGCTGGCACTTGGCACACGTCCGGGCAAGGATTTCAAACTTGATGATCTGCGGTACGGACGGATCATCATCATGACTGATGCCGATGTCGATGGCGCGCATATTGCGGCATTGCTGATGACCTATTTCTATCGGGAAATGCCCCAACTGGTTGAGGCAGGACGCCTGTATCTGGCCCAGCCTCCGCTCTATCGGATGACGCAGGGCGGCAAAACGCTCTATGCGCTGGATGATGAGCAGCGTGAGGACCTTGCTAAAACCAAATTTGACGCACGCGGCAAGATCGAGATCAGCCGCTTCAAGGGCTTGGGCGAGATGCCCCCTGCACAGCTCAAGGAAACCACGATGAACCCGGACAGCCGGCGTCTTCTGCGTGTTGAGTTGCCACGCCGTGACACTGCGGGGGCCGATCTGAGACGGGACACCGACCAGCTGGTCAATACGCTAATGGGCAAGAAGGCCGAATTGCGCTTCGGCTATATTCGTGACCATGCCGAGGATGTGCTTGCCGAACTCGACGTCTAGACGTGGGCGCCGATCAACTCATTTACCAGACCTATGATTGCATCGGTAACGGGCTGAGGGGCCTCAAGACTGGATAAATGGCCGACATCCGGCAACAGCACCAACCGTGCATCAGGCAAAAGGCGCGCCATGTCCTCGGACAGATCAGGTGGCGTCAATGTATCTTCCAGCCCACATAACACCAGCGCCTTGCCGGCAAAACCCTTCAAAGTGGGCGTCTGATCGCGACGGGCCATGATTGCTTTTTGTTGATTAACGAAGGTGGCACTGCCAACATCCTGTGCCATGTCAATGACGCGCGCGACAAGCGATTCATCAGCCATCGCCTGCGCCGATAGAAAACTGCCGAGAAGATGCCGGGTCACACCCCGAAACCCCTTGCCACCCGCCATCTTAATTGTCGCGGCACGCTGCTGGCTTCGTTCAGGCGTATCGGCCTTGTGACTTGTGCTCAGCAATACCATGCCCGAAACCCTGTCAGGCGCGAGACGGGCCATTTCCATCGTCACATAGCCACCCATTGACAGGCCGATGGGGACAAGAGCCCCCTCGAATTCATCGAGTGCGGCCTCGGCCATTGCCGTCAGGCTGTCATGCGAGAGCGTGTCAGCCACCACAGGTTGCGCCAGACGGCTGTCAGACGCTGCCAGCTTTGCAAGTTCGACCAGTTGGTGACGGAACAAATCGCTGGTGCAGATCAAGCCGGGAATCAGAACTGGCGTTATCTTTTCAGTCATGGAACACAGAACCCGGCAATTGTTAATGAATCATTGACGTTGATGGCATTTCTCTGTATCACCACCCCACAGAGTTGCCCAGCGCAAATTGGCGCGTGAATTTCCCGCATTGTGAATGTCGGGTGAAAATGAAAAAGCGATCTCACCAATATCCCGAAGGAAACATTAATTGAATTTTTCAGATCTCGGACTATGTGACGAGCTAAGCAAGGCGGTTGCCGATCTTGGTTATGTCGAGCCGACGCCCATTCAGCAGAAATCGATACCGGTCGTCCTGATGGGAAGGGATATTCTTGGCTCTGCGCAAACAGGCACTGGCAAGACTGCTTCATTCACACTGCCAATGATTGAAATATTGGCATCGGGCCGTGCCAAGGCGCGCCTGCCACGATCACTGATCCTTGCCCCCACGCGTGAACTTGCGGCGCAGGTTGCAGAATCCTTCGAGAAATTCAGCACTTATCACAAATTGACCATGGCGCTTCTTATTGGTGGCGTCAGCTTTGCCGACCAGAATGCGGCCCTCGATAAGGGTGTTGACGTTCTGATCGCCACACCGGGCCGGCTTCTTGATCATTTTGAGCGCGGTAAAGTGATGCTCAATGATGTCAAAATCCTCGTGATTGATGAGGCCGACAGAATGCTTGATATGGGTTTCATTCCCGATGTAGAGCGCATTGTCGGCCTGTTGCCACCGATCCGTCAGACTTTGTTTTTCTCGGCGACCCTGTCCGATGACATTCACAAAATCAGTGAAAAATTCGTCAGCAATCCGAAAATCATCGAGGTGGCACCGCCTGCCAGCACGGCTGATACGGTGGCCCAGCATCTGATCTGGACAGACATCAAAGGCAAGCGCGACGCCCTGCGCCGTTTGCTGCATAATGAAGATGTGAAAAATGCGGTTATTTTCTGTAATCGCAAGCGGGACATCGGGATATTGGTGCGGTCGTTGACCCGCCATGGGTTTGACGCCGTCGCCCTGCATGGTGACATGACACAATCAGCCCGCCTTGAAGCCTTGCAAAAATTCAAGGATGGTGAAGTGCCGCTGTTGATTGCCTCGGATGTGGCAGCGCGTGGTCTTGATATCGCCGGGCTCAGCCATGTGTTCAATTTTGATGTGCCGTCAAATGCCGAGGATTATGTGCATCGCATTGGTCGCACCGGACGCGCCGGAAAATCAGGCCGCGCCTTTACCATCGCAGCTGGCGCGGATGACAAGAAATATGTTGCCGCCATCGAAAAGCTGATTGGCAAAGCCATCCCACTGGTCGGCGACGCCCCCACCATGGACACGGCTGATGTGACGGCAAGCGAAGATCGCACAAAGACGAAGAAGGGGTCACGCCGGGGCAAATCCAGTGAGACCAGAATCCCGTCTGCGCCTGCCGCCACCAGCAAGCCCAAATCAAAGGATGCGAAGTCGAAAACCGGTGGAAACCGTAATCGTGATGACGAACTGCCAGCACCACCGGATTGCAGCGGCAATACGCTCAAAGATACCGGACATATTCCGGCATTTTTGATGCGTTAAATCTGGCTCAGGCGCTTGCCGCCAGCGCCTTGTCGACAACTTCTCCAAGATCGTTTGACGGCTTTGAAGCCTGTATCTGTTGTAAGGCATACAGCATCTGTGCCTTACGGCCATCGTCATAGGCGGCCATCCGTGTCAACGGCAATGCCATGCGTGCAGCCACCTGTGGATTGCGCTTGTCGATATCAATCAAATGCCGGGCAATAAAGTCAAAGCCAGAACCGTCTGCCGCATAAAATCTGGCCGGATTACCAGCCATAAACGCGCCGAGAACCGCACGAATCTTATTCGGATTGTTCGGGTCAAAGGCTTTATGCTGCATCAGCTCTTCCAGCCGTTCCAAGGTGCCGCCGACAGATGACATCGCCTCCATCTGGAACCATTTCTCCATCACCAGCGGCGCATCCTGCCATCTGTCATGGAAGGCTTTGAGGCCAGATACACGCTCCGGGCTTTCGCTATCCATCAAGGCGCGCAACGCCCCTTGTGACAGGGACATATTGGCATCAAGCACCTGAGCCCCAGCCATCTTCACCGCGGCGGCGTTACCGGCGGCAACTCCAAGCGCCAACAGCTGATTGAGTAACGCCCTGCCCCCGGCGGTTTCTGCGTGGGTGGCCTGATTGGCAAGGCAGGCATCCACTTCATCGCACAACGCCTGTCCAAGCGCCGCCTGAAGGGCCAAACGCGCATCATGAAGAGCAACCGGATCAGCCGGTTTGATGCGGCTCTCCAGCACGGCAATGCCAGGAATGCCCAAAATGCTCGCCTTGAATTGATCAAGCAAATTATCATCGGCAAGGATCTGCTGGTAACAGCGCGCCAATTGATCGCAATCCCCCTGCCCACGGCTATAGGCAATGACCGCATCCGCCAAAAGGCTCTGGGCGGCATCCCAGCGATTAAACAAATCCTCGTCATGCGTCATGAGATTCAACCGTTCAACCATGGTCAAATCATCATCGAGGATTACCGGCGCCGAAAAACCACGCAGCAGACTTGGCGTCAGTTCATCGACAGCGCCATCAAATGAGCCATCAACATAAAACGTCACAACCTCATGCGCCTTTTCGATCAACAGCACATGATCAGTTCTGGCCTCATTTTCACCGTCGCGGCGCAACATAGCCGGCGCACCATCCGCCTGCAAAAACCCGAGACGCACCGGGATCGGCAGCGGCTCACGCGGCGTGTTTGCCGCAGTTTCGGGAATGGTCTGCGTGAATATCAGCGCGATTGACGCATCGACAGATGAAACGTCACGTCTGACCTGCAAACGGGGCGTGCCAGCCTGACTGTACCAACCGGAAAAGGCCGAGAGGTCAATCTCATTGGCATCAGCCAATGCCGCGACAAAATCATCACATGTCACCGCCTGTCCATCATGGCGGGAGAAATACAGATCCATGCCCCGGCGGAATCCGTCAGTACCAAGATAGCCTGACAACATACGGATAACCTCGGCGCCCTTTTCATAAACCGTTGCGGTATAGAAATTATTGATTTCCCGATAGCTTTCAGGGCGGATGGGATGGGCTGTGGGGCTTCGGTCCTCCGGGAATTGCGCCGCCCGAAGCATGCTCACATCCTGTGCGCGTTGAACCCCTGCATCATGCATGTCAGCGGAAAAACATTGATCACGAAAGACCGTCAAGCCCTCTTTCAACGTCAATTGGAACCAATCACGGCATGTCACCCGATTCCCTGTCCAATTGTGGAAATATTCATGCGCGATGATTGATTCGACATTATGCAGATCGGCATCTGTCGCGGTCGATTTGTCGGCCAGAACATATTTGCTGTTGAAAATGTTCAGACCCTTGTTTTCCATCGCCCCCATATTGAAATGGCTGACAGCGACAATCTGAAACAAATCAAGGTCATATTCGAGGCCAAACCGCTCCTCGTCCCATGACATCGACTTTTTCAGCGACTCCATCGCATGGCCGGTCAGATCAAGATTGCCCTTCTCAACATAGATATGGAGATCGACATTCCGTCCGGAACGAGTGGTAAAACTATCCGCCGCACAATCCAGATCGCCTACAACGCAGGCAAACAGATAGCTCGGCTTTGGGTGCGGATCATGCCACAGCGCATAATGCCGATCATCGCCCGCGTCTCCGGTTTCAAGAAGATTGCCATTGGATAGCAATTGCGGGAATGCACGTGATGCCTCAATCCGCACGGTGAAACATGTCATCACATCCGGGCGGTCAGGAAAATAACCGATGCGGCGAAAGCCTTCAGGTTCGCATTGCGTGCAATACATGCCGCCAGACAGATATAATCCCTCTAGCGCGGTGTTACTCTCCGGATGGCAGATTGACACGGTCTCAACAATTGTCTTTGCCGGCAAACCCTCCAGCAACAAGCCTCCGTCTGTCAGCGGCCATTTGTCTTTTTCAATGTCAAACCCATCAAGCCGGAACGCCTGCAAATCCAGATCACGGCCATTCAACATGAACGGCGCGTCATCTACAGTGCACAGAACAAGGCGGGTGGTGACCACAGTGTGATCTTGATGGATATCAATGTTGAGATACGCCTCCTCGACAACGCAGGAAGGCGCCTTGTAGTCTGAGCGCAGCTTGACCATCGGCTTAACGGTTTTCGCGGGATGTTGTATAGGCCTCCTGGCAATGCTCAAGACAATATGGTTTGCCCGGAACGATCTGCGCACCGCAGAAGGAAAATCCATTATGCTTGGGGTCGCCTGATGGCCAACAGCACTTGCTGCGCGACCATTCCAATTTCCGCAGTTCGAGGCGCAATGGCAAATCACGTTCCGGCTCAGCAACAGGTGCTGGCGTCTCTTTTTCAGCGGTAGCCTTGGAAATCGGCGATGGGCGTTTTGGCAGGCCCATGCGATGTGCCTTTCCGGCAATCGCGTTGCGCGAAACACCAAGCGCCTCGCCAATCTGTGAAATTGACAAGCCCTTGTCCCAAAGTGACTTCAGCTTCTCAAGTCTTTCCTCAGTCCAGGAATTCGCTGTTTCAGCCATTGCAACCCTCTTTAATCCACCATCCGACAAAATGTCCAAACCGATTTTGTCATGTGTCAGCAGGTTATATCGCCGCGAACAAATGAACTCAATCGCCTTCTTTACCCGACATCTCACAAGGCGCCGATAAACCGGCCAATCAATTCCGCCTGGCAATCCAGCATATGCCGTCCGTAATGGGTTGTCAGGCCGCGTGTCTCTGCATCGACCAGCCACGCTGTGCGTTCCGGCTTCATGATGATCTCGGCGACAATAGTTGTCTCTTTGACCGCATCCAGAGGCAATGGCAATGGATCGCCCTCATGCAATCCCATGCTGGTGGCATTGATGATGATGTCAACATCGCTGCCATCATCACTTTTCACCGCTTTCGCCTGATCAAACCCGCCTTTTTCAGACAGAGCTTGCACCAGCACCTCGGCCTTGGCCAATGTCCGGTTCATGATTTTGATGTGGTCAACGCCATGCATTGAAAGCGCTGTGGCAATCGCCCGGGCCGCACCACCGGCGCCAACCATCAGGACAGTCTTACCTGTGAGCTGATGGCCATATTTCTCCATCCCGGCGACAAACCCCTCGCCATCGAAATTGTCACCATCAATGGTTCCGTCCTGATTGAACCTTGCCGCATTCACAGCGCCGCTGATCTGCGCTGCGGGGCCAAGCGTGTCGCACAATCCGGCCATAGCCATCTTGTGAGGAATTGTCGCTGTAAGGCCGCCAAAATTCGCCTGAGTCTGCAACGCCCTGATCATTGCGGTGAAATTATCTGGCGCGACTGAAATCGGGATCATCAGGTGATCCAGACCACGTTCGGCGAATAATTTGTTAAAGACCATCGGTGCGCGCACATGATCTGTCGGGTGAGCAATCACACCAAAAATCTGTGTCGTCCCGGTGACCCAGGGCATGCTCTCATTCATTGATTGCTCCGCCTTTTATTAGCACCGCCACAAGCTGGCCATGAAGACTCCATGAAAACACCATCGCACCGCCCATTTTATGCCTTGATTGGTGGCCATGTTGATTCGTGGCATCGGTGGTCGCCAGCTTTTCACCCACTTGGCTGTTCCGGGTGCCGATGTCACCAATTGTTCTAACCGCTCCTTATAGGATTTCCCATGAAAAAATTTAATAAAACTTTGGTTATTGGAAGCGCTCTCGTCATTTCAGGCGGGTTGATCGCCGGGCTTGCAGTGGCGTCGGTCACTTCGCATGACGACGACCATGATCACGCCGGCAGGCATGGTATAATCAAAGCCTTCAAACTGGACGGCAATGGCGATGGGCAGATCAGTCAGGATGAATTGCTCAGCCGCAATAATGGACATTTTAAGCGTCTCGACAGCAACAATGACGGGCAAATTGACAATGATGAATTCAACGCCCGTCTTGTGGCGATGTTCAATCGCATGGATCTAAATGGAGATGGTCTGCTGAGTGCGGAAGAAATGCCAAAACGTCGTCATGGCGGGCATCATCATCGTGACCATGATGATGACAACGAGCATCGCCACCGCAGCTAGCACATAACCGCCTGTACGTCCTGACCCTGCATAATATCATAGTCCGGTTTCCTCCGCACCGGACGAGGGGCAGGCATAAGATGGCCCGCCTGAGCGCCAACAAGGTTGCCGGTTCTTCTCCCCCCGGCAGTCAGACGCCGCGGGCCATCTCTTTATTCGTCCTGCGCCTTTTCATGCCGGCGGAAATCCAGCGAGGCAGAATTGATGCAATAGCGCAAACCTGTCGGTTGTGGTCCATCCGGAAACACATGCCCCAAATGGGCCTCACAGCGCGCGCAATGAACCTCGGTCCGGCGCATGAAAAAGCTGTTATCTTCCCGTGATTCAACCGCATCGTTGCCAAGCGTGTCATAAAAACTGGGCCAACCGGAACCGGAGTCAAATTTTGTATCGGAAGCAAACAATTCCTCACCACAGCAAATGCAATGATACATGCCTTCGTCATAGACCTTATTTAAAGGGCCGGTGAAAGCCCGCTCAGTGCCATGTTCGCGTGTGACGTGATATTGCTCCGGTGTCAATTGCGCCCGCCATTCCGCCTCGGCCTTTGTGATCTTGTCTGCCATCACTCGCTCTCCTGTTCCGCCTTTGTCTGGATCGCCCGCCAAATTACCGCAGGTGTTGCCGGCATATCTATATGGGTAACGCCAAGCGCATCTGTAAGGGCTGAAATCACCGCCTGAGTGGAACCAATCACCCCAGCCTGACCCGAACCCTTGATTTGCAGAAGATTATTCGTCGCAGGCGTAGACCGAAAATGCACATTGATAAATGGCAAATTGTCCGCACGTGGCAGCGTGTAATCCATCAAAGACCCTGAGAGCAATTGGCCCTGCTCATCAAAGGCGGCATGCTCATACAATGCCTGACCGATGCCCTGAACCACTCCACCCTGAATCTGCCCGGCGAGTGTTATCGGGTTGATAACCACACCAAAATCATCCACCACATTGTAACGGACAACGCGCGCGACACCGGTTGCTTTGTCAATTTCAACCTCGCAGATGTGGCATCCATGCGGATAGGTTGCGCCGTCCGAGACATAGGCGTGATACATATCGAACGGATGCGGCCCCTGTTGCGGGCATAGGGCCACTATAATATCCTCTAATGACACCGAATGATTACTGTCTTCTGCCAGAAACAAGCCCTCGGAGAACATCACATCACCCTCATCGACTCCCAAATGGCGGGCCGCATGTGGCATTGCCTTGGCAATCGTTTCATCCGCAACATGTGCCACACCCGAACCAATGATGATACTCATGCGAGCACCGCCAGTCGTGCCAGGTGGTGTCAGAGATGAATCCCCCTGCTTGATCACAATCTTTGAGGCATCATAGCCAAGCCGGTCAGAAACAATCTGCGTCAAGGTGGTGCGGTGCGCCTGCCCGTTATCCTGTTGTCCGGCAAGGATCAGGATCGTGCCGTCCTGCTGAAACCGGAACTCAACCCCCTCATCTCCGCCTCCATCGCCACATTGCTCGAGATACATTGTGCATCCGATGCCACGTAACATGCCGCGCTCTGCAGCTTCCGCCCGACGCGCAGCAAATCCGTCATAATCCGCTCGTTGCAGCGCCTCTTCCATCACCGCCGGCATGTCGCCGACGTCTATGGTCCCGCCAACCGGCATCGTGTAGGGAATATCTTCAGATGTGATCAAATTGCGACGACGCACCTCAACACGGCTGATTCCGACATGATCGGCAACATGATCGAGCAACCGTTCCATCACATAATTGGATTCGGGGCGTCCGGCTCCGCGATAGGCGTCAACCGCAGGCGTGTTGGTCATCACACAGAAAATCCGGAGGCTGGCATGAGGTATGCGATAATTTGTTGTCAGCGTCCGCGCCCCGGAAAGGGTTGGCACACCAGCGCTGAAATTTGACAGCCATGCCCCCATATTCGCATAGGCAGTGACCTCAATGGCGTGCACCTTGCCTTCAGCATCAAACAGCGCCCGTGCGCGGGTCCGATTATCGCGTCCATGCAGATCCGACATGAAACCATCGGTGCGACTCTGCTGCCAGCGCATTTTGCGACCAAGACGACGCGCCGCCCACGCCATGGCAATTTGTTCTGGATAGAGAAAAATCTTATAGCCAAAACCACCGCCAACATCAGGTGTGCGCACCCGCACATCGGCAACATCCATCCCCAGCGCAAAGGCAAGCTTTCTGGCGATTGGCACAGGACCTTGTGTACCGCACCATATGTCGAGCGTTCCCTCATGCGCGCCAGGCCCGGCAATGATCGGGCGTGTTTCAAGCGCGTTGATAATCACGCGGTTGTTGACAATATCAATCCCGAGAATGTCCAGCCCATCCTGTTCGGCCCGGGCAAAAGCGGCTTGGGTTCCCTGATGATCCGCAGCCACCCATTCAAGGGCAATGTTGTTTGGATATTCGGGATAGAGTTGCGGTGCCCCCTCGGCAACGGCGGCATAAACATCGGTAACAGCATCCATCGATTCATAGCTGGCGTCGATCAATTCCAACGCGTCAAGCGCGGTTACAAGATCTTCAGCAACGACCATGGCAACAATCTCACCGGCGGTCCGATTGATGTCACGAACCATAGCCGGTTTGGCCACCTTGATCATATCGCTGCCATCGGCATTTTTCAGATTAATTTCAAAAGGAATGTCCTTCACACCATCGGCGTCAAGATCGGCCTGTGACGCCACCAAATGAACACCATCAAGCGCCTGCGCCTCGGACAGGTCCAACCCGGTTAAACGTGCATGGGCAAAAGGCGCGCGCAAAAAAGCAACATGCAATCCCTCGCCGACGTCAATATCATCGGTATAGCAACCCTCCCCACGGAGCAGACGCAAATCCTCGAGACGCGGGGTTGGCTTGCCAATTTTCAAACTCATGTAATCATGTTCCCTTGGCTCGCTGGGTGCCGGCTACCCGTCTGTCAAAATCCGGGCTTCATATATTCTGTACGCCGTTGTGATCCAGCACAAGGCACCAAAAACGCAGGCATAATACACAAAATAAGCAGGGGTCAGGGTCATCAACAAGAAAAGAATGATGGTCTCGCTTCCCTCGGTCAATCCACCGAGATAGGCAAATGATTTCTTGCCGTGTTTTATGCTTTTTACGCCATATTTCTCGGCCATGATTGCATAGGCAAGAAAGCTTGTTCCCGTGCCGACAAAAGAAAAAATCAGGAAGGCCGCCGCCACCGCATTGCCGGGGTCATTCACAGCGAATGCAAAGGGTATCATTGCGTAAAATATAAAATCGAGGACCACATCGAGATAGCCGCCAAAATCGGAGGGGCCAGTGGCACGGGCAACAGCACCATCCAAACCATCACAAAGACGATTGACTACAATCAGCACAAATCCGGCCTCCATATGATCAACCGAGATCATTACAGCCGCCAAAAGACCAATCAAAAAACCAAAAACTGTTATCACATTCGCGCTGACGCCTTGCGCGGCAAGCCATGCGCCGACCGGATTGACCAGCCTGTCAAGGAAAGGACGCAAGCTGGCGTCAAGCATCCTGCGTGCCCCTGTTCCTGTCCTTATCCTTGGTTTGGCTTTTGCGGTACATGGTATCATCAAAGCGCGCGATGATCGTTTCTCCGGCATGAACATGCTGACCTTTATTGATATGAATGTCAGCATCGGCAGGAATAAACATATCGACAACACCGGCAATTCTGATCATACCAAGCGGCGCACCTCGCATCATGAACC
>Ga0181583_10002858_pt1 | contig 12742 bp, 10 predicted proteins | sample 071ome_31_FD_132461 | JGI IMG/M metagenome (GOLD analysis project Ga0181583, IMG submission 132461) | Coastal salt marsh microbial communities from the Groves Creek Marsh, Skidaway Island, Georgia - 071405CT metaG (megahit assembly) | ecosystem: Environmental > Aquatic > Marine > Intertidal... | reverse complement strand
GCGTCGAGCCGGTCGGAAATCTCGGGCGCCGCATCGGCGGCCCTGGCAGCAAGTTCGGCAGCGGCCTCCTCCGCCCGGGTTGCATCGCGCGATCCGACAATGATGTCGTGGCCGGCGACGGCCCAGCGCAAGGCGAGACCGTAACCCTGCTTGCCTGTGCCGCCGATCACGGCGACGGTGTGTTTTTCGAAGGCCATCGAACGTTACTCCGCTGCGGCAACGGCGTGGGTTTGCGGCGCCGGCGCGTAAAGTGTGGTGCGCTGCTGGACCGGTCGGCCCGCGGCTTCTGCCAGCATCCGCATCCGGGCTCCGGAAAATTCCTGACCGAATCCCGCCCCGGCTGCGCTGGATATACTCTCGTTCATCAGCGTGCCGCCGAGATCGTTGACGCCGGCGCGCAGGCAGGCGGCGAGTCCTTTCGGCCCCATCTTGACCCAGCTGGCCTGGATATTGGCTATCGATCCGTGCAGCGCGATCCGCGCCACGGCATGCATCAGGATGGCCTCGCGCCAGTCCGGCCCCTTGCGAGCACGGCCCTGCCGGTAGAGCGGGGCTTCCATATGGACGAAAGGCAGCGGCACGAATTCGGTGATACCGCCGGTGCGGTCCTGCAGGTCGCGCAGGTGCAGAAGGTGCCGCGCCCAGTGAACCGGCGCTTCTACCGTGCCGAACATGATGGTCGAGGTGGTCCGGAGCCCGAGCCCATGGGCGGTCTCGAGCACCGAGAGCCATTCGGCGGTCGGTAGCTTGTCCGGGCACAGGATTGCCCGCATCTCGTCATCGAGAATTTCCGCCGCCGTGCCGGGCAGCGACCCGAGGCCGGCATCGACCAGGCGTTCGAGAAAGGACGAAACGGACAGACCAAGCGTCCGTGCGCCGTGGCTGACTTCCAGCGGAGAGAAGGCATGAACATGAATGCCCGGCGCTGCGGCGCGGACCGTGCGGCAGATATCGAGATAGGTGTCGCCGGTGAATTCCGGATGGATGCCGCCCTGGAGACAGATTTCGGTCGCGCCGCGGCTGGCGGCTTCAGCCGTGCGGCTTGCGATTTCGTCGAGATCGAGATTGTAGGCCGGCCCGCGAAGGGCGGTGCGCCCCCGGCCTTTGGAGAAGGCGCAGAAGGTGCAGCGGTACTGGCAGATATTGGTGTAGTTGATGTTGCGGTTCACCGCATAGGTCACCGTGTCGCCGACCGCCTCGCGTCGCAGCCGGTCTGCTGTATCGCAAACGAGGTCGAAATCGGCGTCACGGGCCGAGAAAAGGCGGACAATGTCGGATTCTTCGAGGCGTGCGCCCCCGGACGCCCGGTGGAGTATTGCGACAATGTCCTCGGACGGGCGCGTTCTATACGCCGTGGTTTCGGGTGGCTCGCCGGGCACTCCGGGCGTCCAGTCATCCGTCCTTGCAAACCCGTCGGCGACCGTCCGGTGGCGCATGGCGGTCGCCATTTCCGGCGCGAGCCATTTATCGGGATCGATGGCCCAGCCGGGATAGATCGCGAGCCGTTCGACGAGCGTCCTGTCCTTTCCGGCGGTGTGCCGGGCAAGCATCTCGATTTCCGGCCACGGCGCTTCGGGATTCACCTGATCTACTGTAACGGGCGAAATGCCGCCCCAGTCATTAATCCCGGCATCGATGAGTTGCGGGTACTCTTCCGGGCTGAGATTGGGGGGGGCCTGAATATTGGCTTCAGGCCCAAGGATCATCCGCGCCATGGCGACGGTCCAGAGCAGGTCGTCGAGTTCGGCATCGTCCGCCCCCGCCATGCGCGTATCAGGCTTGGCGCGGAAATTCTGGATGATGGTTTCCTGGACATGGCCGAACGCGTCATGCGCATCGCGGATCTCGAACAGCGCATCAAGCCGTTCCTCGCGCGTCTCGCCAATGCCGATCAGAATGCCCGTGGTGAAGGGCACATGCGCTTCGCCGGCGGCGCGAAGCGTCGCGAGCCTGACAGTCGGATCCTTGTCGGGAGAACCGAAATGGGGTCCCCCCTTTTGGCACAGGCGCAGCGAAACCGATTCCAGCATCATCCCCATCGAGACGGTGACGGGCCGGAGCGTTTCGATCTCGTTTCGCGTCATCGCACCGGGATTGGCGTGCGGCAACAGGCCGGTTTCCTCGAACACCAGACGGCACATGGCCGCGAGATAGTCGATCGTCGACCCGTAACCCAGTTCGGACAGCGCGTCGCGCGCCGAGGGGTAGCGGGCTTCCGGCCGGTCGCCCAGGGTGAACAGCGCTTCCTTGCAGCCGGCGGCGGCGCCGGCGTGGGCGATTTCAAGAATTTCATCGGGAGACAGGTAGGCGGACGGCACCTGCGATGGCGATTTTGCGAAGGTGCAATAGGCGCAGACATCGCGGCACAGGCGCGTTAGCGGGATGAAAACCTTGCGGGAATAGGAGATACGGTCCCGATGGCCCTGATCGCGCAGTTTTCCAGCCGCGTGAATCAGATCGTTCAAGGGCAGGTTCGCGGCTGTCCGGGCCTGTTCGGGCGTGATCGGAGAGCTGGTCTGCACGAGGTCTACGGACGGAAGGGGCAAAGGTTGGGTCCGACGGTTGATGGACGGATATTCTTGCCCGACAATACCGCTGAATTCGAGCCTCGCAAAGAAGCGGGGACAAGCGGGAGACAGAATTTATGCAGGCAGATCGATGAGTGTCCGGACAGTTGCCGTACTGGGCGCCGGCCACGGAGGGTGCGCCGCCGCGGCCGATCTCGGCGCGCGCGGGTATTCGGTTCGGTTGCACGGCAGGCGAGAGGAATCGCTTGTGCCGCTCAGGGAACAGGGCGGCATTCGGGCGAAGGGCATTCAGGACGGCCTTTTCCCGATCGACCTGTTGACCACCGATGTTGCGGAAGCAGTTGAAGGCGCGGACCTGGTCATGCTGGCCGTGCCGTCGGTGGCCCATCGATATTACGCCGAGGCTTTGGCGCCCATTATGCATCCCGGTATACCGATATTCGTAAACCCCGGTCATACCGGCGGCGGGCTGCATTTCGTCCATGAGCTGCGGCAGGCGGGCTATACGGACGAAATCAGAACCGGAGAGACGGTGACGCTGACCTATATCTGCCGCAAGACGGGCCCGGCAGAGGTCGATATCTTCTCCTACACGAAAAGGCTGAAATTCAGCGGTTTTCCGGGAAAATACGCCGATGAGATGTTCGCGCTCATCGAACCGCTGTACCCCGAAATCGTTCAGGTCTCGTCGGTGCTGGAGACCGGACTGACCAATATCAATGCTGTTTTCCACGTACCCGGCATGGTGATGAATGCCGGCTGGATCGAGGACACCGGTGGCGACTTTCTGTTCTACCGCGAGGGTATTACGCCGGCGGTAGGACGCGTCACAAAGGCGGTGGACGACGAAAGGCTGGCGGTGGCGAAGGCGCTCGGCGTGCCGTCGGCGAGCTTCCTGGAAAATTTCCATCAGGCGGGCCTGACAACGAAAGAGGCGATGGATTCCGGCGATATTTCCCGCGCCTGCGTCGAGTCGGAGCCGAACAAGGCGATCAAAAGCCCGCCTTCGCTCGATCATCGCTACATGCACGAAGATGTCGGGTACGGGCTGGTGCCGTTCGCGGCATTCGGCGATCTTGCCGGGGTGGATACGCCGACCATCGACGGGCTGGTCCATGTATCGTCTTCCATGATGGGGCTCGATTTCGCACGCGACGGCCTCACGCTGGAACGGATGGGGCTTGAAGGCATAGCCGCGAAAGATCTCGCCAGATTCGTGGAGCAGGGCGCATGACCGGGCAGAAAGTGAAGAAAATAGCCATTTTCGGCGCTGGCGGCGGCGGCACATCGGCAGCGGCGCATCTGACGACTCTCGGATTCGAGATCAGGCTTTACAGTCAGGACGAGTCCGCGCTCGCGCCCCTGCAGGAAATCGGCGGCATCAATTACGACGCGCCGTTCGGCAAGGGATTCGCCCCTGTTCCCGTCATCACGTCCGACGCGGCGGAGGCGATGGACGGGGCGGAGCTGGTGATGGTGGTCAGCCCGGCGCATTTGCACGAAAAATGGATTCGGGCGGCTGCCGCGCATCTGACCGAAGACCAGACGCTTTTCGTCTCTCCCGGCCACACGCTGATGCTGATCCCGCACGTGCTGCGGGATTGCGGCATTGAGAACCCGGTCTATTGCGAGACAGCGACGCTGCCCTATCTGTGCCGCCGCACGGGCCCGGTCGACTGCCGTATCAGCCGTGTGTCGGATTTCATGGTGTTCGGCGGTTTTCCGGGCAGGGAAACGAATCGGCTGCATGAGATCGTCTCCACTGTCTACCCGGCGGTCACCGCCTTTTCCAACGTGCTGGAAACGGTCTTTCCCTACGGCAACGCGATCCATCACCCGCCAGCGTTCTTCGCCAACGCGGGAAGGGTCGAAGCGACCGGCGGCGATTTCCGCCATTACTATGACGGCATCACCCCGTCGGTCGGGCGGCTGATCGACACGGTGGATGCAGAACGCCTGAAAGTCGCGGACGCGCTGAGCGCGAAGACCATGCCGTTCGTCGAGCTGTTCTGGACCATGGGCTATACAACGGATGCCGCGCGCGATACCGGCATCGCCTACGAGGCGTTCCATCAGTCGGAGCCCGACAAGTGGATTCCCGCCCCGCCGCAGCTCGAACACCGCTATTTTCTCGAAGACGTCCCGTTCGGCCACGTGATCTATTCCGAGCTCGGCCGCCTGGCCGGCGTGCCGACGCCCACGATCGACCATATTATCCACCTCGCCTCCGTCGCGCTCGGCAAGGACCTCAGGGCCGACGCGCTGACACTCGACCGGATGGGGCTCGGTGGGGTGAGCAAGGAAGAATTTCTGAACCTGCTGGAATACGGGTTTGGATAAGACTGTTCGTACAGAAGCGGTCCCACCGCAATCAAAGGAGTCGAAAATGACTATCAGACTGTTACTGACCCTGGCCCTTTTCATGGCCGGCACGTCGGCCTGGGCGGCGGGTTCGGACCCGGTCGCAGCGCCGGCGAAGCCACCCGGCGAATATGAATTCGGCGTCAAGGCCGTCAAGTCGGGCGACTACCGGAAAGCCCTGGGGCATCTGGAGAAGGCGCTGGCAGAAGACATGCAGGACCCCGATACGCTGAACTATATGGGGTACAGCTATCGCAAGCTGAAACAGTTCGACAAGGCGCTTGAGACTTACCAGAAAGCGCTGGCGATCAAGCCCGACCATCGCGGCGCCAACGAATATATCGGAGAGCTTTATCTCGAAACCGGCCAGCTGGAAAAAGCGAAGGAACGGCTCAAGGTCCTCGATTCAGCCTGCTTCTTCGGGTGCGAGGAATACACTACGTTAAAGAAAGCGATCGCAGCTTACGAACAGAAGCAGAAGTAGCGAGACGAAAATCGGGCCGCCAGCATTGGTCCGTCGGCGCCGGAAAGCTCTCGGCGGTTCCGCCATGAAGAGGCGGAACCGCTGAGAGACGAAGACAAGCGCTCAATCCTGTTTTCTTTTTTGTAGCAATCGGTTAGCTTTTTCGCCGCAGGGCAGCGCTATGCGCATCCGCCCCAGGGGGAGCAAAACCAGTCGCGAAGGACAGGGCGATGAACAGAATATTCCGGATTTTCATGATCCTCGGCGTTGCCGTGGCGATTACAGGACCGAATCCCGCGGTCGCGGAGTTGAGCAAAACCGATACAAAGGTCTGCAAGGACTGGTACGAGGGCATTCGGGAGAAGGGCCGCGAAGCCTGTTTCTATGTCGCCCGCGACGTGAAATGGACCTGGGCGACCTTCCGGCTCCCGGAGAAATGCGACAACTGGGACAAGTTCGCCGCGTCGGGCAGCAAATCATCGTCGAATTACGGCGCCTGCAATTTTCTCTGTCCGCAAGGGGCGTCCCGCCCGCCGCAGCCTGTCAACTGCCCGGCGATCAAGCCCTGAACGTCCCTGAACGTCAAAGATTTTAAACCGAAGAATTCCGCCCGGCGCTATTCCGGGCGGAATTTTTTTGCGCGTTCCTTTGCCGCTTCGATCTGGTCTTTGCTCAGCGCGTCTTCCAGATTTTCCAGAAGAAACTTCGTCTTGTCGGGCTCTTCCGCAGCGGCCAGCGTAAGCCAGAAATAGGCCTGCTCCCGGTCGCGCGGAACGCCCTCGCCACGCGCAAGCATCCGGCCCAGGAAGATCTGTCCCATGGCTTCGCCTTCGCGACTGGCTTCCCTGAAATATGTAGCCGCGCGCTCCAGGTCCCGTTCCACCCCGTCGCCGCGATAGTAGAGTCGACCGATATCGTACTTGGCGCGACTCGATCCGGCCTTGGCGGCAGCGGCGAAATATTCCGCCGCCTTCGCCGCGTCCCGGCGGACGCCTTCGCCGAAATAATAGATGTAGCCTAGATTGCGCATCGCTCTGCCGTAACCCATGGCCGCCGAATTTTCGAACAGGGAAATGGCTTTCTTGATGTCGCGCTCGACGCCCTTGCCGTCGAGATACATCGTGCCGAGATTGCGCATCGCCATGGCGTTTCCGCCTTCGACCGCGCGGGCATACCATTTTACCGCCATCGACGGCGATTTGCCGACGACTTTGCCCGCGGCATAGAACGCGCCGACGATGCGCTGCGCATCGGCATGCCCCAGCTCGCCCGCCTTTTCGAACCATTCGAACGCCGTGCGCGCGTCTTCCGGAACGCCGAAGCCGCCTTCATAAATTCGGCCCATCCAGTATTGCGCCTCCGGCTTACCGGACTGCGCATCCGGCAGGAAGGCGTTTAGCGCCTTGCCGTAGTCGCCTGCCTCGAATGCCGCCTTGCCGGTCGCAACATCGGCGGATGCGGATGCTCCGGCCCACAGCACCGTCGACAGGACCAGAAAGAGAATACGAAGGCGATTTCGGAATCCGGTGGATCTGCAAAATTTCATGTTCGGGCTCGCTGCAACTGGTTGTCGGGCCATTCGGGACGCAAGCGGCATTATAAATTTCAGCCGGCTCGTTTAAAGCGCGAATTCCCTCACCCCCTGCGGCGGTCGGAATCGAACTCCTCCAGGCGCTAATCGGCTGCCCCTTCTTCCTGCGTCACTTTTCCTTTTCATTGGTCATAAACCATGCGGGCAGGACCGCGCACAGGAAGAACAGGCCGACCAGCAGGAAACCGTCCCGGAACGCAAACATCGTCGCCTGGTCGTGCAGCGTCTTGCCGAGCTCGTACAGCGCACCCGGGCGCAGCAGCGCCTCCGGCAGGCCGGCACGGTAAAGCGCCTCGAACATCTGGCGCAGGAAATCGGCGGTCGCCGCGTTGCCCGATGTCTGGGTCGAGACGAATGACTGGGCATAGAGCATGGTCTGCGATTCCACAGTGGTCGCCAGCAGGGTAATGCCGAATGCTGCGCCAAGCTGGCGAAAATAACTCATCACGCCGGCGCCCGGCCCGACGAGATCCTGGGGCAGCGCGCGCAGCCCCCCTGCGGTCAGCGCCGGGAACACGAAACCCAGCGCGACCCGCCCGATGATCAACCACCATACGAAGGTCCAGAACGGCGTGTTGAGATCTGCGCTCGCCATCAGGAAACAGGAGACGGCGGTCAGGAACATGCCGATCATGATGGGCCAGCGCGGCGCGACCCAGTCGCTGACGCGGCCCGCGAACGGAAAGATCGCCGCGAGCAGAAGGCTGGCCGGCATCAGCAGCAGTCCGGATTTCGTGGGCGTGTAGTGCTGAACGATCTGGACGAAAAGCGGCACGATATACCAGACGCCCCAGTTCCCCGCGCCCCAGACGAAGGTCACGATGCAGCAGAAGACGTATCGTACATAACGGAACAGGCGCAGATTCAGCATCGGGTGGGGAGTAATGAATTCCCACGCCAAAAACGCGCAGAGCGCGACAATGGCGACGCCGAAATAGGACAGGATTCTATCCGACCCCCACCCTTCTCTCGGACCCTCCGCCATGCCGGTCAGCAGGCAGCCGAGAAACACGATCATCAGGACGAGCCCGGTCCAGTCGAACTTCGCCGCCTTGCCGGCGGCCTCGCGCGTCGGCATGAAGAACATTGCCATCACAGTCGCCGCACCGCAGAACGGCAGCACCATGTGGAACACCGCACGCCAGCTGTAGGTATCGACCAGAATGCCGCCAACGGTCGGGCCTAGCGCCGGCGCCATGACGATGCCGAGCCCGAAAATCCCCATCGCGCGTCCGCGCTCCTTCGGCGGGAAAATTTCGTAAATGACCTGCAGCGCCAGCGGCTGGATCAGACCGGCCCCGATTCCCTGCAGCAGCCGGGCGAAGACCAGCATCCCGAAGGTCGGCGCGGTAGCGCCGAGGACCGATCCAGCGACGAAAACAGCCATCGCGATCATGTAGGTTGCGCGTCGACCGAATGTCGCGATCGTCCAGGCGTTGAGCAGCATGCTGATCGTCATCGTCACCATGAAGCCGGTCGACAGCCACTGCGCCTTGTCCTGGCCGACGCCGAAGGCCCCCATGATCTGGGGAATCGCGACATTGATGATGGTGGACGAAAAGATCAGCGCGATGTTGCCGGTCATCGCGGTGAAGATGACGAACCAGCGGTAATGAGGCCCGTATCGGGCGCTCAGGGCGTCAATGGCGTTCGATGCCAATATTGACCTCTACCATCATGCCGGGACGCAGCAGGTCGCTGATCTCGTCCAGCTCCACCCGGATGGTCAGGCGCTGCACGATCTTGGTGAAATTGCCGCTGGGGTTGGGGGTCGGCAGCAGCGCGAACTCGCTAGTCGCCGCATTGCCGATGCGGGTGATCGTCCCGGTGAACAATCGGTCGGGATAGGCGTCGACCGAGACCTTGGCGGTCGAGCCGAGTTTCAGATGCCGGATTTCGGTTTCTTTTACGTTGGCATCGACCCAGATTTTTTTCGGGTCGTGAACCATCAGCAGGCGCTGACCGACCGATACGTACTCACTCGGGTTGATGAAAACGGTATCGATGACGCCGTCGATCGGGCTTCGAATGGTCCGGTCGGCCAGATCGATCGCGAGACGGTCCCGCTGGGTGCGGATTTCATCCACCTGGTGGGCCAGCGCCGCGATTTCGCTATCGAGCACCTGGAGCTGCTGTCGGTCGGCGGCGGCGCCGGACAGCCCCGCCCTCGCCGTCGAAACATCGGCGCGCGCCTGCTGAAAGGCCTGCTCGGCGACGCGGAAAGTCGCGCGTCTTTCATCGAGTCGCTGTCGCGACACCACCTTGCGCTCGTGTAGCGAGCGGGCGCGCTGATACTCGGTGCGGGCCAGGTCGAGATCGAGTTTGCGCCCGGCAAGCGCGGCGGATGCGGCCTCGATACGCGATTTATGCATGCTGTACTGGCTGTCGGTCCTGAGATCGACCAGCTTGCGCTGTTCCGCCAGGCGGTTGCGATCCGCATCGATCGACCGCATGCGCGCTTCCAGCTCGGCCAGGCGCAGCTTCGCCTCCCGATCGTCGATCCGCACCAGCGTATCGCCCTTCGTCACCTTCTGGCCGGTCACGGCCGTGACGCCCGTTACGAGGCCGGCGACCCGGCTGCTGATCGAAATGACATCAGCGCCGATTCGCGCGTCGTCGATATAGACATGGGTGTAGCGGTCATAGACCCAGTCGCCCAGAAAGGCGAGGCCGACCAGCGCCGCAATCAGACCTGCGAACAGACGCACAGACCGACCGAGCCGCCCGCGCGCTTTCGGCGGCGGCGAATAGCTGGCTGTTTCCGGCTCCTTTGGCGCCTTTGCGTCCAAGACAGTCTCCTGACGGCGTCTACCCTTCAATGGGCACCGCTCGAACTCCTATTGTCACGCTATTGAGGGCCCCCGTCGAGGGGGCGTCGCCTCGAGCATGTTCCGCCTGCGCCGCCTATCCCAGAGTCTCCGAAAAGATATCGCGGTATTCGTCCAGCGACGGCTTCACCGGCGCGGTAGCATTAAAATGGATGTCAATGGCATGGCCTGCCAGCACGCCCAGGTCGCGGTTCGGGTAGCCCATTTCGCGCACCGAGTTCGACAGGCCGAGGCGGGCGTTCATCTCCGCGATGCCATCGGCAAGGTCAGCGCCCGCTGGAAGCGCCAACGCGTCTCGCACCGCGTCGAGCCTCTCTGTCAGCGCCGCATCGCCCCGCCGCCGATAGAACCGCATTACCGGCGGCATGCCCGCCGCGATCAAAGCGCCGTGATGCAGCGGGCTGTCGGCGAACACATGGCCCAGCACATGCACCGGTCCGAGACCCATATAGATCGCCATCCCGCCTTCAAGCGCCGCCATCAGCATGTGCCAGCGCGCGTCGCGATCTGAGCCGTCAGCGACGGCCCGGTCGAGCCAGGCGGCCGCCCGCGAAATCCCGTCGAGCGCGATGGCCTGCGCAGGCAGGTTGTCGTTGACCGACAGAAATCCTTCGAGACAGTGGCCGATCGCATCCATCCCGGTCCCCGCGGTGAGTGCCGGCGGCAGGGACAGCGTCAGCTCCGGGTCGCAGATCGCCAGGTCGGGCCGCACATGCGGGCTTCGGATGCCGAGCTGATGCTCTCCCGGCGCTGGGTGAATGCCGCCGCCGAAAGTGATCTCGGCGCCGGTGCCCGCGGTCGTCGGGATGGTGATATAGGGCGCGACGTCGGCAGTGATCTTCGACGGATCCTTGAGGTATTCGACAACGGGTTCCGGATGGGTTGCCGCAACCCGCAACGCCTTGCCGGAATCGAGCACCGAGCCGCCGCCCAGCGCAATGATCCCGTCGCACCCGTTCTCGCGGTAGACGGCCAGCGCGCCTTCGATGCCGGCGACAGTAGGGTTCGACGGGATGCCGTCATAGACAAAGAACGTGTTTCTGCCGGCGAGCGCGTCCCTTACCCTGTCGACCACGCCGTGTTCCTCGAGGCCCGTATCCGTGATGATCAGGGGCCGCGTCACGCCGCGAGCGGAAAGCTCGTCGGGCAACAGGCGCACGGCGCCGAAATCGAACTGTACGTTGGGAAAACCGGGCAACAGGGTCATGACAAGGGCTCCGTTATCGTCTGCACAGCCACAGGGCGGTCTCGAAAGCGGTCTCGGGCGACGCGTTTATCCTACCCGGCTTTGGCCGCCCGGTAACGGGCGACGAAATCGGGCAAAAGCTTCGCAAGCCGGTCCAGATCGACCCGGCCGCTGCGCTGGATGTAGCTCCATGCCATATCCCACGGTTCGAGAGTCATATGGGCGCCGAAATCCTCGTACCAGCGAGCGCTTGTGTCGGCGGCGGCGACCAGCGCATCGACGGCGGGGCGGCGCCTCTCCTCGAAGTCGGCGAGCGCCGACGGAATATCGCCGGGCGCCGCGGCCAGCGCGGTATCCAGCGCAATCGCGTCTTCCATGGCGAGCCGGGTCCCCGAACCGATCGAGAAATGTGCGGTGCGCTGCGCATCGCCGATCAGCACAATGTTTCCGGTCGACCAGCGCGCGTTGGAGATTTTCCTGAAACGACGCCATACGGATTTGTTGGAGATCAGCCGCCCGCCGGCCAGCGTGTCAGCGAAAAGCCCTTCGCAGTAGGCGCGCGTCTCCGCTTCGTTCATTCTTTCGAAACCGGCCTTCTTCCAGGTCGCCGCATCTGTTTCGACGATGAAAGTGCTCCTGTCCGGGGCATAACGGTAGTGGTGCGCGTTGAACGCACCGTCACTGTTGCGACGGAATGTCTGCGTCAGCGTCTCGAACGCCCGGTCGGTGCCGTACCAGACGAACCTGTTGGTCAGGTCCTCTTCCTGCGTATCGAAGATGGCGGGATCGCGAAGAGCCGAATTCGCCCCGTCGGCGGCGACAATCAGGTCCGCGTCCGCAAGCTCTCTTGCCGAGCCCAGGGTCCGGCCGAACTCCAGCGAGACGCCAACCGACCGCGCCCGGTCCTGCAGAAGACGCATCAGCTCCAGCCGGCCGATGGCCGAGAATCCGATCCCGTCGAGCCGGATTACCGTGCCCTCGATGTCGAGATGCATGTCGGTCCAGCTTTCCATATGCGGCGCGATCGCATCGCAGGTATCGGGATCGTCGGCCCGCAGAAACTCCACTGCGCGGTCGGAAAATACGACGCCGAATCCGAATGACGCGTCGGCAGCGTTCTGCTCATAGACCCGAACGTCGAAATCGGGGCGCCTGCGCCGGATGAGATATGAAAGATAAAGGCCCGCCGGCCCGGCGCCGACGATGGCGATACGCATGATTCAGCCTGTCCCGAGGCAGCGGATTTGTCGCAAGAGGTCGGGCGAAAGTTATCGTTCGCTCAGGGCGACGTCCAGCGACTGGTAAATTGGGCGCAACAGATAGCGCAGCACCGTGCGCTGTCCGGTATTGATGTCGATCTCGCTAACCATGCCCGGCAGAATCCGGTTCTTCGCCGGGTCGGGACCGACATGCTTCTTGCTCAGAGTCACCTCGGCCTTGTAGTAGACCTCGCTTTCGCGGTCCTTGAAAGTCGAGGCGGAGATCTTCGAGACGGTTCCTTCGATCGACCCGAACCTGGCGAAATCGAACGTCGTGATCTTTACGGTCGCCTTCTGGCCAACGGAAATATGGCCGATATCGACCGGCGAAATACGCGCTTCGACGACCAGCTCTTCGTCGATGGGGACGATTTCTGTGACAAGCCCGCCCGGCGTCACAACGCCGCCAACCGTGTTGGTCGCGAGTCCCTTGACGATCCCGTGTACCGGCGCGCGAATGTCGAGGCGCTCGACCCGGTCATGCAACCGTCGGATGGATTCTCGCCGGTGCGGGCGACGATACGAT
>Ga0181583_10002854_pt1 | contig 12748 bp, 19 predicted proteins | sample 071ome_31_FD_132461 | JGI IMG/M metagenome (GOLD analysis project Ga0181583, IMG submission 132461) | Coastal salt marsh microbial communities from the Groves Creek Marsh, Skidaway Island, Georgia - 071405CT metaG (megahit assembly) | ecosystem: Environmental > Aquatic > Marine > Intertidal... | reverse complement strand
TCAAAGAAGACTTTAAATTAGAGCCTGACCACCAGTTATTTAGACAAATGACTAGAATAACTAGGGATAAAGGTGCTCTAAGGCATGATGACCAGATAGATGCACTAGCAATAGCTGCTAACTACTGGGTAGAACGTATGGATAGAGACCAAATTATGTCTTATAATCAACATAAAGAGGACTTATTAAACGAGGAATTAGAACAATTTATGGAGTCTGCTATAGGTAGAACCCCAAGAGAGGACAGATGGATATAAACACTAAGTATTCTTTTATGCCACAAGTGGCTGAGCGTATTAAAAAACATGAAGGTTTTAGATTAAATCCCTATAATCTTGCATACAGTGATACTGACGGTAAATACATAAAGGAAGGTTTCCAGACAGGTGGATATGGTCATAGAATACAAGCAGGAGAAAAAATACCTACTACTAAGGAAGGCTGGGAAACAGTGTTTCAAAGTGATTTAAATAAGGCTGTAGGAGCCGCAGAGAAGCTCATAGACGCTGATAAAGTTGACCCTGTAGCATTTGGGGTAGTAACGGAGATGGTTTTCCAAATGGGAGCTACTGGAGTGTCTAAATTTAAGAAGACATTAGGTCATATTAACAGTGGTGAGTACCATAAGGCTTCTAAAGAGATGCTTAATAGTAATTGGGCTAAGCAGACACCTGATAGAGCAGTATATTTGTCTAACTTAATTAGGGATATTGATAAAGATACTACACACAGAGTTTACCCTTAGTATATCACATACGGGAACCTTAGTCGGAATATTTGATAGAAAAATCTGAGAGGGTATATCGTATATACGCCGTGCGGTTTCCCCCGTAGGCATTACCAATAGCAGCCCGCACGCAGACAAAAAAAGCAGGCATATAGGCAAACTTTAGGCATATATAGAGTAAAACGGCGGTTTTTGTGTTTTGGTGTGTGTGTGAGCTAGTCTGTTTTTTTGCTTTTAGTTATACGCCTAGCCTAACGCAGGCCATCACCTTAGTTACACTGTTGCAATTATGCAACACTATTGCAGCAATACAACCTGAAGTACTAAGGTTCCCGTATATGATATACTAAGGTTCATACTATGTGTTATAGATATAATTGATACTATTAATGATAGTTATACTTAGAGTTATACTTAATGATTAACTAAGGTTTATATCTAATGAATAAACTATGGCTTATACTTGAGTTACTACTCAGCATTAATATTATTATAGTAATACTTATAATAGTCATTCTAGTGTGTAATCTATTAGGACTAATAGCTCACTAATGACTGTTTTTTTGGTGCGACAAAATAGACAAAAATAACTATTGCATTGATTGTCAATTTGTGCATAATCCTAGTTATGCAAACAAATAAAAACATAGGAGCAAAAACAATGATAAAAACATTTGAAAAACAACATGAAGTTGTTAAAAATAGCAATGACAAATATCTTTTAAAAAAAGGTACTAAATTCATGGTCTCTGACATTTACGCAAAAAATAACCTTTTTACTACAGTTGAAAAAAAAGACCGTGTTATAAATGGAGCGTTATTTTTTACAGTGGAATTTGACGGCATGCCATATTCTAAAGGTACTAAATTAGCTCAATTTCAAGGTGATTATTTAGTATGTACTACACCAGCTAAAAATTTAATTAAAATAGAGGAGTAATAAATATGATTGAAGCAAAATTAATATTACCAGTTAAGAATAATGAAGGTATTGAACTGTTAGAAATACATAGAGATTTAAAAAATCTTTTAGTACGTAATTATGGCGGCTGCACTATTTCTAATGCTGTAGGCTGCTGGGAGGATAAAAAAAGCGGTCAAATATTTGATGAGGCAGTCATTACTTATCAAGTTGCTATTTCAGACAATAACATTGATAAACAGCAGTTTAAAAAGTTTGCTATTGAATATGGTAAAAAGGCTGAACAACTGGCAGTCTATTTTGTTATAGGTGGCAAAGTAAGTATAATTGAGCTGGACTGATGAGACTTTTAATAGTCGAAACACTGCGTCACTTTGGCGTAGTGTCTTCAGCATTAAAGTATGTTAAAACGCTGATACAAACAAACAAATGGAGTTAAATATGAAAAACTTAAACACAGACGGCCAGCCAGTTAAGGTTTGGAATTATGCACGTGGCAATAACAATCAAGCCATTTATGTAGATTATATGAACGTAACTTTTTACATGTCTTATAATACTTGTGTTGCTTTTAGCAGCATACCTACAGGCCTTGTTGTTCACCGTAATATCTGGGGAACTACTACAGGCGCACACTTGAACGCCATAGACGGTGGCGGAATAGGTGACAAAGCAAAAAGGTTATTTCCTAAAGAATTTGAGGAAAAATTAGCTGAGATGGAACAAAGTCAACGCAGGTCAACTATTGCTGTTTATGAAATCCTAAAAGAGAAAAAAGAAGCTGAATTTAGAAATCAGAGACTGGCTGAGCGTATCAGATTAAATGCTGGTTATTCTAAGGCTGGTCACTAATGATTGATTTTATTATTTATGGCATAGTAGATAATGGCGTTATGATTTTAGGCGCAATGACTGGCCTTGAATTAGAACGCTATCTGCCGCAGCGGTTCCAAAAAGGTCTTGGAGCCGTTGTAGGCGCAGGCTTAGGCAATGCTGCGAGTGATTTTTTAGGTGGTGCCAGTACTTTGAGCTGGGACTTAGCCATAGGAACGGCTGGCGGCTGTTTAATAGGTCTTCTATTTATTCCTATGCTTTATTACATAGGCAAGCTTAGAAGAGCTAAAAGCAACACTGAAGAGCTCTAATTGAGCGAAACAAAGGCGGTTTAATTCTGCCTTTGTCTGTTGCAAACAAAGTTAGATGACTAGACGGCAAACTTTTTTTGTGATACAAAACAAACAAACAAACAACGGAGTAAATATATATGGACATAATTAATAAAGACTTAGTTATACATTATGACGATATAGTTGATAATGAAAACTATAATAACCAAGATTTTTATGTTAGTAATGTAAAAAGATTGCGTTATAAACTAAATGACTTGGACTGGATAAAAAACAATAAATTTGCAAATTGTTTTGACCCTAAAACTCTTGAAATTAAAAATGTTGACGCTTGGCTTGAACTCTCAAAAGCTTCACATGAAGAGTTGAAAAAACTAGTCAACGACAATGACTGGGACTGGCTTGGAGACGATTTTGACGATATGGAAAACTATTTAAGTTTTGTTGAAACTCATAAGCCTGAGGTTGCCTTCAGTCATAAAACTGGCGGCTGGAAGAGTGATGACGAATATATGGAAATCTGGTTACATGATACAACACAATTTAAAACAGATGCAGAGAGAGAAGCTTATAGACAAGGATTAAAAGACGCATAAGCAACACTGAAGAGGGCTAATTGCCCGAAACTAGGCGGTCTGCTGCCTAGTCTGTTGCAAGTGGCAACCAAACAAACAAACGGAGTATTAACTTATGTTATGCTATGATTGTGGAGCCTCTGAAGGTACTTTATTAAAAGAGTTTGAAGAGGAACCAGAAAAAAACTACAGTTATGAAGATTTGTCTAAAATGACGGATGTGTGTGCCAGCTGTGGTTCTGAAAATGTAAAAACAAACTAACAAACAAAGGAGTAAAAAACTATGTACTTTGATAATGTTAAAATAAAAGTGTTAGGCAATGAATATGACAAAAAAGGCAAGCCGTTCACTGTAACAACTCACAACTTTAATTTTTATGATGGCGTGAGAGCTAAGGACTTAGCGAAGTTTTTAGAAGATACACAAGACAATCTTGGTTACAGATGCGGCGGCAAAGTCTCAGTTAATATTGAGATTGACGCAACGGAAGAGTAACACTGAAGAGCCTTTAATAGGCGAAACTAGGGTTGACTTTCAATCCTAGTCTGTTACAAATAACCTTAAGACTTGACGGCGATTTGTAAACAACAAACAATAGGAGTGTGATATATGCTAGACTGGAAACAACGCAGCGTCTTAGTTGACAATGAAAAGACTAGACGGCGTTTTTTATCTGATGAAGAGTTCAAATTTGATTGCTCTATATCAGACAAACTTATGGGTCATTGGTACTTAGGCCGTTGCGATTATGAGGCAGCAGGCGTAAGTAAAGAAGACTTCCATAAGTATAGACTAAACAGAGATAAACTTTTAGACTATCACCAATTTACATTTTCTTATGTAAACTGTGATAATCAAAATAGTTTTGAAAAGTTTAATAGACTTTGTCAAAAATATAATATAACTGACATTGAGTGGATGCCTAAAACTAAACGAGAGAGTGACGGTTACAGCAGAGGAGCGTTGCAACAAATGATACTTAAATTTGTTTATGAAAATGACAAATTAAAGAAAAAACCTTTGTTAGCTAAACTACGTGAAACTTACCCTGATGTAAAACCTATAAGTTTAAACATACAATTAAACAATTTGTTAAAACATAGGGCTCTTGAAATAGACACAAAATACAAAACCAAACCGCTAGTAATAGAAGGTGCCTACTTTAAAAGTTGGTATTCAACTAAATGATTGAATTATTTTTGTCTATACCTAAAGACCTGCAAGTGTTAATACTTGCGGGTCTAGTGTTTTATGTGTATTTAACTATAACAGAGGAGCGTAACAAATGACATGGAAAAAGAAATATCAAATTATCAGGTTTTTACAACGCACATTCAGTTTAGAAGACCACGATAATTTAACACCTAATCAGGTAGCGCATAGGTCAGCTATTTTAATTGAGCGTATTATTGAAGGTAAAGAGACACCTAAAGTAAACCTTGAAAAAGAACTTATGCTATCTTTAAGAATACCTGACTAAGGTACCCTTAGTAGATACTAACAACATTAACCCAACAATTATAAAGGAGTTAACATTGGCTAAATTAATAGAGAGCATGCCAACTTACAATGATGAGCTGGCGCACGAAAAAGAGATGGCTGAACTTGGTAAAAATAGAACTAACAAAAGGCTTGTCTCACATGTAGAACGAGAAGAAGAGAGTGTCACCAGTTACGGTAAAGTTATGGTGGCCAACACTATCAGACCTTTGGCAATGGCTATTGCTGAATGGATTGAAGATACGTCTAAAAAGACTATAGGTAAACCTCCTATTGCTTTTGTCAAACTTTGCGAAGTGGAGCCTGAAGTATTGGCTTTGATTACTGGTAAGCATATTATTAATACGATTACTCAGTATAAACCACTTACTGCAACCTGTATCTCACTTGGTGGTAAAGTTGAAACTGAAATATCATTAAAGAATTTCAAAAACTTAAACCCTGAACTTTATCAAACTGTTAAAGCTGACTTAGACAAGCGTTCTTTTAACTACACTTATAAAAGACGTAAGTTAAGAGAGAGTGCTAAACGTGATGAAGTGATGAGCTGGGAAGAGTGGACTACACCAACTAAACTTCATGTCGGTATTAGACTTGTTGAACTTATGATTTATGCAACAGGTTTAATTGAGATAGGAACTGAAACTGTCAAACATAAAAAAGCTAAAATAATAAAACAAACAGATAAGACTAGAGAGTGGATTAAAAACAGGAATGGTTTTAATGAGTTATTAAACCCAGAGTATCTACCCACAGTAATGCCGCCAAAGGCGTGGTCAACTGTAGTTGGCGGTGGGTATTGGACTAAAGAGTTACCTGAGTTGGACTTAGTTAAACAAAAGAATAAATTGTTTAAAAAAGAACTTGAGAACTTTGACATGCCTGAAGTTTATGCTGCTGTGAATACCATGCAGAATACACCGTATAAGATAAACAAGTTTGTTTTAAAAGTTATGCAAGAAGCTTGGGACAAAGGTTTGGCCATTGGTGGTATGCCACCTAACGTTAACTATGACATACCAAACAAACCACACGACATTGAGACAAACGCAGAGAGCCGTAAAGACTGGAAAAGAAAAGCTGTAATGGTTCACACTGAAAATGCTAGGATGTTTTCTAAAAGATTACTCTATGCTAAAATTATGTGGCTTGCAGAAAAATTTAAAGATTATCAAACTTTATATTTTCCATTGCAATTAGATTTTAGAGGCAGAGCATATTGTGTACCTGCTTTTCTAAATTATCAAAGTATTACAGGTGCTAAGGCTTTATTGTCGTTTGCCAGAGGAAAAGAAATCACAAAAGAAAACAAAGGTGATTACTGGCTGGCTATTCATGGAGCCAACATGTTTGGACAAGATAAAATATCTTTAGAAGAGCGTGTTGAGTGGGTAAAAAACAATGAAGATATGATAATCAAATGTGCTGAAGACCCATTTACGAATAGACAATGGGAAGACGCATCAAATGGCTATCAATTTTTAGCGTTCTGTGATGAGTGGGCTAAGTTTAAAAAAGAAGGCTATGGCTTTGTGTCTCACATACCAGTGAGTGTTGATGGTTCATGTAATGGACTTCAAGTTTACTCATTGATGTTAAGAGATAGTAAAGCTGGTAAGCTTGTTAACTTATTACCTACAGATAAACCGCAAGACATTTATCAATTAGTTGCTGATGCTGTAATTGAAAAACTAAAAGTTGATGCTGCGGAAAACAAACCGTATGCACAACTATGGTTGGACTATGGTATCAAACGTTCAACAACAAAGCGTAGTATTATGACTATCTGTTATGGTTCAACTAGATATTCATGCACAGACTTTGTGATTGAAGATTTAACTAAAAGAAAAGACAAAGGTGAAAACCATCCATTTATTGACGACCTGTTTAGGCCTGCAAGTTACCTTGCTGGTGTAATCTGGGACAGTATTGGTGACAACCTTGCTTCAGCTAGAATTGGAATGGACTACTTACAAACCATTGCAAGAGTTGTTGCAAGAGAGCAACTTCCAATACATTGGATAACACCTGTTGGCTTCCCTGTTTATCAATCTTACCCTGAGATGAAATCTAAAAGAGTTAAGGCTATGTTAATGGGTGAAGTTATTAAACCAAGAATTAACACTGAGACTGACTTAACTGATAAGTTAAGAATGGGTAACGGTGTTGCACCAAACCTTGTTCACAGTGTTGACAGTGCTGCTATGATGAAGACTGTTAATATTGCACACAAGAATGGTATTCAAAATTTTTGTAATGTACATGATAGTTTTGGAACCACTGCTGGTGATGTTGAAGTTTTAAACCAGTCGTTGAGAGAAGCATTTGTAACTATGTTTTCTGAAAATGATATTTTAGAAAATTTTAGGAGTGATGTTTTAAAACAACTACCTGTTGAACTTCATAAAAAAATACCTGAGGCACCTAGTAAAGGTAACTTAGATATAAACCAACTACGGGAAAGCAAATTCTTCTTTGCGTAAGGTTCCCATAGTAGAATAAAAAACCATAAAGGAGAAAAAATGGCAAAAAATATGTATGCCAAAATTGTTAGTCCAGAAGGCGTGTCTAAATACGCATGGCTAACAAAACCTGACACTAAGTTTGACAAAGACGGACATTTCAAAGTTAATCTTGTCGTTAGTGCAGAAGAGGCTCAGCCATTAATCCAACAGATTGATGCTGAGATGAAAAAAAGTGCTGAGATAGCTAAAGAGAAAAATAAAAAAGCTGTCAAAATGGCAAACCCACCGTATGAAACAGAGACTGATGACACTGGTGCAGAAACTGGTAACATTGAGTTTAAGTTTAAACGTAAGGCACAAATCATAGCATCAGATGGTAAAGTTATACCTTTTAAGGTAGCTATCTTTGATAGTTCTGGAACACCTATGACTGATACTAATGTTTGGTCGGGTAGTAAAATGAAAGTCAGTGCGGAATTAGTACACTGGTACACCGCAATGGCAGGTGCTGGCGTGTCTCTTAGATTAAGAGCAGTACAAATAACTGAACTTGTTGAAGGCGGTTCAGACAATGCGTCTGGATATGGCTTTGATAAAGTTGATAATGGTTATGTAGCACCAGAAAAGGTAAAAGAGGATGTGGCAGCAAAGACTGAAGAGAGCCAAGAAGCTGACTTCTAAACAAGTTGGACTTAGATATGGTTTTCGTTCTGGACTTGAAGAACAAGTTGCTACAGAATTGAGAAACAAAAGTGTTATGTATGAGTTTGAAAAGACTAAACTAAAATATGTTAAGCCTCAAAAGGCTCATACATACACACCTGATTTTTATTTACCAAAACAAAATATTTATATTGAAACTAAAGGTTTGTTTACTACACAAGACAGACAAAAAATGCGTCTTGTAAAAGAACAACATCCAGAATTAGATATTAGATTTGTATTTAGTAATTCAAATTCAAGAATTACAAAGAAATCAAAAACAACTTATGCAATGTGGTGTGAGAAGTATGGTTTTAAATATGCTGACAAGCATATACCTAAGGAGTGGATATGAGTAACTTAAGAAAAGATACTAAGTATATTGTCATTCATTCATCTGACACACATCCAAAACAAAATATACAAGTTAAAGATTTAGAAGTACAACACAGAAAAGAAGGTTTATTTTCATGTGCATTTCACAAAGTTATAACTAGAAATGGTGAAGTGCAAGATGGAAGAGATATTCAGATAGCTGGCGCACACATAGAAACTACAGCTAAGCTATCTAACAAAAATTCCATTGGTGTCTGCTTAATTGGTGGACTGACACCAGAGGGACAACCTGATTGTAATTTTACTTTCAAACAGTATGAGAGTTTAGTTAAACTCATAGATGTTTTAAAAGCCAATTACAAAAAGGTTGAAGTTGTTGGTCACAGAGATGTGACTAGCTCCAAAGCTCCGCATTTCAATGTTAAAGAATTGCTGAGTTAGTTTGTTTGTTAAGCTCTGGGTGTAAAAACCCAGAGTGAAACATTCAAAATATTTTAGGAAAAAAATTTATGCAAGAAACACAAAGTAACTTTTTATATCATACACACTGTGAAGAGTGCGGCTCTAGTGATGCCAACTCTGTCTATGATGATGGACATACTTTTTGTTTCTCATGTAACACAATCAAAAAAGGAGTAGATGATTTGAAACCACAACAAACAAACGAAGTAGAAGATGTTAAATTTATTTCAGGTGACGTAAAAGAATTAGCTAAAAGAAAAATAGATTTAAAAACTACACAAAAGTTTAATTATCAAATTGGTAGTTGGTTTGGCAGACCTTGTCAGATTGCAAACTACTACAACAAAGATAAACAATTAGTTGCACAGAAGTTAAGATACCCAGATAAAACTTTTCAGTGGTTGGGTGATGCAAAGCAATCAACATTGTTTGGTCAACACTTATGGGCTGACAAAGGTAAGATGCTTATTGTTACTGAAGGTGAGATAGATTGTTTATCTGTATCTAAAATTCAAGACAACAAATTCCCAGTAGTGAGTATAAAGTCAGGAGCACAAGGAGCTAAAAAAGATATTCAAAAAGAAATAGAATGGCTTGAAGGTTTTGAGTCTGTTATATTTATGTTTGACCAAGATGAGTATGGACAAAAAGCAGCTGTTGAATGTGCTAAATTATTATCACCTAACAAAGCAAAGATATGTACGTTACCATTAAAAGATGCTAACGAAATGTTATTACAAAACAGAACCAGAGAATTACTTAATTGTATGTGGGCAAGTAAACCATACAGACCTGATGGAATAGTTTTAGGTAGTGATTTATGGAATGAAATACAAACAGAAGATAACTATGTTAGTGTTGATTATCCATTTGAATGTTTAAATAAAAAAACTCATGGACTTAGAAAAGGTGAGTTAGTTACTATTACTGCTGGTAGCGGTGTAGGTAAATCAAGTTTTTGCAGGCACGTAGCATTGCATTTATTGCAGAAGGATTATTCAGTAGGCTACATTGCATTAGAAGAGAGCGTGAAAAGAAGTGCACTCGGTATCATGGGCGTTCAAGTTAAAAAGCCTTTACATCTTACGAGAGAAGGAATTAGTAATGAAGAACTTGAACGTACCTTTAAAGATACAATAGGCAATGGTAAGTTTTATTTATATAATCACTTTGGTTCTACTGTTGCTGACAACTTATTATCTAAAATAAGATACTTAGCAAAAGCATGCAGCGTTGACTTTGTTATACTAGACCATTTACACATGGCGTTGTCTGCTATTGGTGACGAAACTACAAATGATGAGAGAAAACTTATTGATTATTTTGTCTCTAAATTAAGAACGCTGGTTGAAGAGACTGGCATTGGTTTAATACTTGTATCACATTTAAAAAGACCTGAAGGTAACAAAGGTTATGAAGATGGTGTAGCAGTATCAATGAATAGTCTTAGAGGCTCTGCTTCTATTGGTCAATTATCTGATATGATTTTAGCATTATCAAGAGACTTACAATCTTCAGAAAATATTTCTCAAGTAAATATACTTAAGAATAGATTTAGTGGTGAAACAGGTAAGGCTTGTAGTTTACAATATGATTTAGCTACTGGATGTTTGAATGAAATTCAATCAGAGGTGGCTAATGAGTTTTAATGATGTTGAACAAGAAGTTGTAAGTTGGACTGAATATCTTATGGGACATTTATTGAAAGCAAAACACAGGCCAGATGAAGACATCACTGTGTTAGTTCCAAATGAAACTGTAAAAGATATGATGGATAAAGCAATTTCAGAATTGTGCACACAATCAACTGAAGCTTGGCAGCTTATAACAAAAATACAAACGGTACATTAATATGAAAATTCCAGACTTAAAAGTTAAAATGCCATTTAAAATAATATGGTGGAAGGACATAAATTCAGACGCTGCATGGCAGCCTATGGACACAGCTAAAAAAAGTCAGCCAACTATTTGTGTATCAACTGGATGGTTATTATTAAAAAATAAAAGTGTAACTATTATTTGTTCTGATTTTAATTATGATGAAGATGATAATGCAACTATATCTGATGTTGGTAACGTAACAACAATACCAACTTGCAATATACTTTCAATGAAGGATGTAAAAATATGAGATACTGTTTTGATATAGAGAGTAACGGATTTGTAGATACAGCAAATAAAATACATTGCATTGTATTAAAAGATATAGATACTGGTGAAGTATTTAAACTTCCAAACTATCAATCGTTACTTAAACTAGAAGCAGCTGAATTAGTTATAGGTCACAACATAATTAAATTTGATATACCTTTAATTGAAAAATTATATCCTACATTTATGTTAAGAGCAAAAGTATTTGATACATTAGTTGCTGCTAGATTATTATACCCTGATGTAACTGAACAAGATTTTAAAAGAAAAGATTTTCCAAAAGATTGTATTGGAAGACACAGTTTAAAAGCATGGGGTAATAGAATAGGGGAATACAAAGCTGAGTTTGAGTCTGACTTTAATAATTTTACACCAGAGATGTTAGAATACTGTGTGCAAGATGTTGAAGTAACACACAAACTGTATAACTTAATACAGAAAAAAGGTTACTCTGAAGAGAGTATGCAGTTAGAGCATGATGTGGCTGAACTTATTTATAGACAAGAAGTTTATGGATTTAAATTTAACACACAAGCTGCACAAGAATTATATTCTAAATTAAACGCTAGAAGATTAGAACTTGAAGATGAATTACAAAAAGTATTTCCACCTGAAACAGTCAAGACACCTTTTATTCCTAAAGTAAATAACAAAGCAAAAGGATATGTTAAAGGTGAAGTGTTTTATAAACAGAAAGTTGTTGTCTTTAATCCTTCAAGTAGACAGCACATAGCTAAAAGATTAATTGATAAATATAATTGGAAACCAATTGAGTTTACTAATGATGGTAAACCAAAACTAGATGAAACTATTTTAGAAAAGCTAGAATATTCTGAAGCTAAATTATTATGTGAGCATTTCTTATTAGACAAAAGAATTGGTCAACTTGCTACAGGTAATCAAGCTTGGTTAAAGCATGAGAAGAATGGAAGAATACATGGCACATGCAATACTAATTCAACAGTGACTGCACGTGCAACTCATTCTTACCCTAACATGGCGCAAGTACCTAGTGTGTCCGTGCCTTACGGTAAAGAATGTAGAGCGTTATTTACAGTTCCAGCACATAAAAAACTTGTAGGCGTTGACGTCTCAGGTTTAGAGGTGAGAATGTTGGCTCACTATATGGCTAAGTATGACAACGGTGACTATGCAAAGGTTGTGTTAGATGGTGATATACACACAGAGACACAAAAGCTAGCTGGTTTAGATAGCCGTGACTTAGCCAAAAGATTTTATTACTGCTTCTTATATGGTGGTGGTGTAAAAAAGATAGCGTTAGTTACAGGTAAAACAATTAAGGAAGCTGGTCAAATTAAAAAGCGTTTCTTAAATAACTTGCCTGCATTAAACAAATTAATAACGCAAGTCCAAGAAGCTGCTACACGTGGTTACTTAGTCGGATTAGATAAGAGACAAGTAAAAGTACGTTCACCACATGCAGCCTTAAATACTTTATTACAATCCAGCGGAGCCATTGTCTGTAAACAATGGTTAGTTGAATTTGATAAAAAGATAAGAAATAGTGTTGCAGACATACATCAAGTTGTATGGGTACATGATGAAATACAAATAGAATGTCCTGAAAATATTACAGATGCTGTAGGTAAAATTGCTGTAGATGCTATAGAACAAACTGGTAAACATTTTAAACTCAGAGTACCTTTAACAGGGGAATACAAAATAGGAGACAACTGGAGTGAAACACACTAATAAAACATGGACTAAAGAATATGATTTAAAAAACAATTTTAAATATTGTTTAGAAAAAGGTAAACTA
>Ga0181583_10002842_pt1 | contig 12770 bp, 9 predicted proteins | sample 071ome_31_FD_132461 | JGI IMG/M metagenome (GOLD analysis project Ga0181583, IMG submission 132461) | Coastal salt marsh microbial communities from the Groves Creek Marsh, Skidaway Island, Georgia - 071405CT metaG (megahit assembly) | ecosystem: Environmental > Aquatic > Marine > Intertidal zone... | reverse complement strand
TCGTCGTCGTCGTCGTCGTTATCATCACCACCACGGTGCACATTCCACAAATTGGCGTCGTAAAACACGAAAACATTTCGAAGCAATTGCCGTCGCGTGCATTCAATCATCTCATCGATACTTTCTTCCCTATAAATCTCCTTCGGCATGTCGGCTGATGACAATATGACAAAGTACGCCGCCATGGCTTCCATCGCTTTCATGACACGCTGCGCGTTCACACCGCGAGAATGATCGTTCATCTCGATCAACGTCTCATGCGCCCCTTTCGCAACGCTCTCTAGCATCGACAGCGTCTTGATGAGTTCCTTCTTGCCAACATTCTTCAACAGTCCGCGATCTCGTAAAATCTCGCACCTCGAGCTGAAATCTCGCAGTTCGCTCATCATGATCGCGTCCGAACAATCATCACCCTCCTCTCTATCGTCTAACTCCATCTTATCTCGCATATCCTCCGCCGCTCGAACGAAATCACCGACCAAGGCTTCACCATCGATCGAATTCACGTACTCTGTCGTCGTCATCACCGTTTGCGGCGCCTCCAGCGCAGGCGCGCCTCCCGCCGCCGCATTATCTCGCTCCGTCTCCTCACCCTCACCTCCGCTCGGAAGCGCCATGCCTTCCATCGTCGCACCCACAGCCGCCGCCGCCGTCGTCGACGGAAGCGTCGCGGTCGCCTCCACGGATAAACACTCGCCGTTCGCCTCCGTCACCTTGGCTGTCACCGGACACCGCGTCGCGTCCGTCTTCGCGTACCGTCGTCTCGCGATCGCGAGCGTCGTCGACCTAGACGAGCGTTAAAAACAATCACACGTGTGCGCGCGCGTCAGTCTCGCGCTCTCTCTTCCCTCATCGCGCGCGTCGACGTCGCCTCTTTCGAAACTTGTCGGTTTCGCCTGTCGCAAGATGAATCAAATCTCAACTCAATCCGACCCATCGCGTCCTTCCTCTCAACCCTCTCGCTCGCGCGTCGCCATCGCTCGTCGATCACGCACAGATACGACACATCGCACGCCTCCAAGAGTTCACCGAGCGCGACCGCGAGCTCTCGAGAGACGCCCTCCCTCGACACCGAGCCGTCCGTCGCCTCGTCCCACACCGTCGACGCCAGCTCGACGTGCGACGCATCGACGCTCGGAAGCGCGGCACCGACCGCGAGGTGGTGTTCACCGGGTCCGATCGCCGTGAACCGAGGGTTCTCGGGCGCCGCCGCGGGCGACATGGCCGACGACGGGCGGGGTGTGCGGGGAATGGAATTTCGCGCGGGAAACCGAAAGTCGTGGACTAGGGTTCAATACTTTATGTGTGCGATTGAACATGATTGATAGGGTAAATATTGGATTCTATATGTATGTGGATGCACGTGCCGACGTAACAGACAATCGAGGTGTCGCGCGCGCGCGTCGTCGACGGCGTCAGCGCTTCCCCTTTTTGGTCTTCTTGGACGACGGCCACTGAATGACGAATCCGCGTCCGGGAACGTGGTGAAGCGGGTGGAACGCGCCCGCCTTGCGCTTGGACTGGCGTTTACTCTTGGGATCGTATCCGTGCGCGGGGACGTAACACGTGCGCGCGAAGAGGCGACGTTCGTCCCCCTTCGTCTTCGACGACGCCGAGGGGTTCGAGGCGATGAAATCGGCGTGGGTGGAGACCGGAGCGATGCCCTCGAGGGCGGCGATCGGGTTGACGTCGACGGAGGTGCCGAGGAAAATTTCATTCGGATGCGTCCCTGGCGGGAGTTCGCCGCCCCACGCGAGCACCTCGGCTTGCGTCATGAACCAGCAGCACTCGATCATCATCGATTCGTCTTCGTCTTCGAAACATCTCTGAATTTGTGCCAAGTACATTTCCTCGGTCGTTCTCTCGGGAAGGCAGTACACGCAGTCTCCGGTTCTGTACTCCACGCCCTCTCGCAAGAAACCGTCGTAAAACGTTCTGTCTCGGCGAACCTTGTCCTTCTTCCCTTCGCCGATCCACGATACGATCGCCAAATGATTCCCAGCCTTTTCGTTGGCTAAATCTCGACGCTTACGCTTCTTCGGCGCGGCGTCTTTTGCCTCCGCTTTCTTATTCTTCTTGCCCTTGTTTTTATTCGCCTCGGCGCGCTCGCGATCCTTCGCCTCCAATTCCAACAACGGATTCACCCGCGCCATCGACCTCTTCTCCGGAGACGCCGCCGCGTCACCGAATACCCTTCCCTTCTCCTCCTCTCCTTCGCCCTCTCGCTCATCCGCAGCCGCTCTGCACATCCTCAACACGTCCCTCACGCTCGCGTGTGGCGCCCTGCGTCGTCTCTCCTTCGTCTTCCCGCCTCCTCGACTCGCCCCCAACCAACTCCTCGGCGGTCTGTACTCCCTCCCCGCGAGATCAAACACGACGTCTCGCGCTCCTCCCTCGCCTCGTCGCGTCCACGCGGATCCTCCACCGCCTCTCGCGTCCGCGCCCGCTGCGCTCGCGTCCCGCAACGTCTCAAACGCGCTCTCCTCCCTCGCGTGATTCGTCCCGTCCTCTCCCACCAACGCGCGCTTCGTGCGCTCACACGTCGTACGACGCATCATCTCCGCCACCTCTCGCGCGGTGACGCCGTCTTGTCCGCTCAGAATCGCGCGCGCCGCGCACGATAGAATCATCTCTCTCGCGCGCGCGGGAATCTTCAACCCATCTCTCGCGTCCACCATCGTCGCCCTCGCGCGCGCCGCGCTCTCGCGCGCCATGGATCGACGCACACCACGTTCTCGCGCCTTCTCTCGCTCTCTCTCTCTCGCGCCGCTCGCGCGCTCGCGCGTCCTCGCCCGGGTGGCGCGATTCGCGATTCGCCAGAGACTGAGGCGCAACGGTTGACTCATGCGCACCCTCCTCGCCGCGCGCGCGCTCGCGTCGCCGCGCGCGCGCGACGCGCACCGAATCTCCGCGCCCACCCGCTCGCGTCGCCGCGCGCGCGCCGTCTCGGGCGCGCTGGAGCGCGAACGCGAACGCGACGACGATGTCCCCGCGCTCTTGCGCTACGACGCCCATCGATCGCTCGCCCTCGACGATCGCGCGAGGCGAGACGCCGCCTCGCTCGCCGCGCTCGCGCGCGATGACTCCGCCGTCGCGTTCGCGTGCGACGCGTCGGGGACGAGGGCGCTGTGCGAGCGCGACGAGGGGACGGGATGGTGGCGTGTACGGTACGCGAGCGCGCGCGAGGCGGCGGAGGCCGCGGGCGGCGTCGATTTCGATGGACGAGACGGTGGATTCGCGTACGTCGGACGCGATCGATCGAGAGGCAATCGTCCAGTGTTCGTCGTCGACGTGGATCGCGGTGGAAAGGCGCACGAGGTGTTTGACGGGAACGACGGCGTCGAGCGGATGTTTCGAGACGTCAAGACGACAACGGGACGCGCGGCGTTCGACGCCGAGGACGCGTCGATCGTCGCTGCGGGCGCGGGATTGCTTCGTTGGCGAGAGAAACAAAAGTTTTGTCGAAATTGTGGGCGAGAGGGACCGAAAATCGTCAAGGGTGGTCGAAAAGCGACGTGCGAGGCGTGCGGCGAGAGCTCGTATCCCGAATTGATGCCGTGCTGTTTGGCGCTCATCACGTGCGGGAATTACGTGTTGTTGGGGCGAAACAGACGGTGGCCCCAAAACTTTTACTCGCTCATCGCCGGTTTCGTCGAAGGGAGCGAGAGTCTCGAGGGGTGCGTGGCGAGGGAGGCGTTCGAGGAGGCGTCGGTCGTCGTCGATCCCGCCGGCGTCGAATACGTCGCCAGTCAACCGTGGCCGTTTCCGAATCAATTGATGATGGGATTCCGCGCAGCCGTCGTGGCCGATCGTCTAGGTCCGTTAAAGATGCCACCGGAGACGAAGACACTCGACGGCGAGCTCGCCGACGCGAGATGGTTTCACGTAGATTACTTGGCGAGTCGGATTTCTCCCGAACGCGCTCGACTGGATCCTCGAGGCGACGAATCCGCGGAGCCCATTCCTTTCGGTGAGATCGCGCTTCCGGGCGAACACGCCCTCGCGCGCGTGCTCATACAGAATTGGGTGGACGAGAAAATGTCCTATCGACGTCGTCGATGTGACGATCGACTCGTGACGACGGTGGTGGAGGGTTCGTTTTTCACCGAGTGCGAATTATCGAGCGGCGACGACGAGAGCGGCGACGCCTTTGCCTTTCGAGACGACGTCGCCGAGTCCCAAGCGTTACACTTCGTCATGTGTGAGGTGTTATTAGCGAGAGAGGGTCAAGCGCCGGTCGTCATTCGCGCCGCACCGGCTGAGGTTTCAAAAATTCGCGACGACGTCGTCGCCGAGGTGGAAAAAGTCGGCGACGGCGCGCGCGCCCTGGCCTACGTGCGGGCAACCGGTCGCATCACGTGTAAGCGCGACGCCGACGGCTCGCAGCGCATAAACGTCAAGATGTTGAGCGAAGCGAGCGATGAAGAGTTCGACGCGCGCGCCATTGTTGTCGCCATGCTTCAAAAAGCGTGTCCATTTCATGAATTTACATTCGTCGGGGTGTAACAACACTCGGGATGTTCTATTTTGAGACTCGAGACGTCACATCGCGCGCCGTTCTCCGGACGAAATCATGACTCGAGACATGCAGCGCTTCACGAAAATCATGGAAGCTTTTCGCGCCGACAGTAAGATGGGCCACGACGAAGTGTTGCGGGTCATCGAGGATGCCGTGCGTCGAGGGCACGGCGACGAACTCCCGCTCATCGCGTGTGAACTCGGAAATCTCGAAGCATTGAAGACAACGCTCGAGGCCGGCTGTCGCCTGACGTCCGAGTGCACCGTCGCCGCCATGCGCGTGCAAAACTTTGCGATGATTTTCTTTCTTCAAGAGCGCGCCGAAAACGGTTTAGACTCGGCGAGTTGCGCCGAAGCTGCGTTTCACGGTCGCATGCACATTCTTCAAAACTTTTTCCGAGGACGCGTCGACGCGCAGGCGGCTGTGCGCGCGGCGGAGGGCGGTCAACTCCTCGCGCTTCGATACGCGCACGAAAACGGCGTCGAACTCGACGGCGAGATGGCGATGCGCGCGTCCGAGCGCGGACACGTCAACTGTTTAAGATTTATCCTAGCGTACGGCGTCGAGCTGACGAGCGCCGAGGTGAAGCGATGCGGATTACTCGCCGTGAACGGTGGACAAATCGGCGTCCTAGAAGTTTTACAAAACCACCGACAGTTTATGTGGACGGAGAAATTTTGCATCGCGGCGGCGCGGAACGGCGACGTCTTCTCTTTACAATGGCTCATCGAACACGGGTGCGCGTACACGGAACGCACGCTCGCCGTCGCTCGAGAAGGACCAAAGGATGGTCATCGCGCGTGCGCCGAGTATCTCGTGCGCGTGAAACGCGGCGACGTAGACGTGGACGGCGCGCTCGTCGCCGTGAGCGCGAGAGAGGAAGCCGCGGCTCGGTTACGACTGTTCACGTGCGCCTCCTTCGTGCTCACCGTTGGCGTCGTCTTGGCGAGATTTCGGTCGCAGAGATCGTAGGCCAGCGAAAGATGCAACGTAAAGACGACGACGTGATCACACCGGTAACGCGTTCGAACCACTACTCCTAGAAGATGCCGACGTCGACGTCGACACCGCGTATCCGACGGCGCGAAGACACCCGCCGCACGCCGGCGATACGATTTGCCACGACGCGCTCGCCACCGCTCGAAATCCCTGCGCCCCGTACGGAAAATAACTCACCTGATAATAGCCAACCGCCACCATCTGCAACACGCTCCAAAACACCGTCATCACGTACGAATGATTCCACACCGCCGCCCGCACCGTCATCGCCGCCGTCGCCGTCATCGCCGCCGACGCCGGCAACCGCTCCTCGCTCGTCATGTGCGTCACCTGCGCCCCAGCCCCTCGCAACGCCCCCACCGCGCACACGGACGCCACGCTTCCCATCGTTAAACACAATCCAAACTTTGCCGGCGCCACCACGAGCGTCGGAACGCCGAAGACAAACGCCAACCCGTACGCCGACGCCGACGTCGCGCTCAACGCTAAAAACCACACCACGCGCTCTGAATTCATCGCCCCCACCGCCTGCGTCGTCTGCGTCATCGTCTCCGACGCCGCGCGCGCGAACGTGCGCGTGGATGTCTGCGCCGTCGCGGACGCGTGGCGCGCGAGGGCGACGCCGTGCGTCGTCAGCGTCTCGAACCGCGCGCTCGCGTCGCGCGTGAATGATTCCCAATCGAACGACGACGACGCCGACGCGGAGGACGCGGGTGGGGGGGCGGTGGACATGACGCGCGCGCGAGGGTGGTGCGATGGGTCGTGAGGGAGCGCGTGGGGAGGCGGTCGGTCGCCGCGCGCGCGCGCGGATGACGATCGCATTTCATTCATTTTTCGACTCGACTCGATTCGGTCGTCACATCGTCGCGCGCGCGTTCGTGCGTCGGACGACGCGCCATGTCCACGCCGGACCGTGCGCGCGCGCGACGCGTGACGTCTCTGTTGAATTCGTATTACGACGGCGACGGCGACGCGGCGACGCGGTCCGGGATTCATCATCATCATCATAATCTCGAGCGCGCGCGCAAAGACGCGGACGACGCAGACGACGCGGACGACGCGGACGCGGACCGTCGTCACCGTGCGGACGCCGCGTCGTCCATCATCGATCTCGACGCGCCCGGCTTTGACGCGCGCGCGTTCGTCGACGACGCGCTCGCGCTTCGGGACGCGTCGGCGCTTCGGGACGCGTACGCGCGTCTCTCTCGCTCCTCTCGAGACGTCGACAGTCGCGCGCAGATGCTGGTGTACGATAATTACGGTAAATTCGTGCAAGCGGCGAGCGCGGTGAGATCACTGCGGGCGGAGAGCGGGAAGATGCGGGAGAGGTGCGACGCGTTGCGGGAACGCGTGGCGACGGCGCGGCGGTTGAGCGAGACGACGAACGCGCGATTATCGGCGAGACGGGACGTCGTGGAGCAGTTGCGAGGGGTCAGAGGGTTGATCGGACGATTGAGTGCGAGTTTACGCTCGGCGCCGGCGTTGGAATCGGTGGTTCGAGGCGAGGTGCGAGGAGAGGAGGCGAGAGCCGTCGTGGCGGAGTACGTCGACGCGAGGGAGGCGTTGGAGGCGTTAGGAGACGAGGCGTCGGATTCGCGATCGGAGACGTTTGTGCGGGCAAAACGTCGGTGCGACGACGCGATGGAGGTGATCGTGGATCGATTGAAAGCGCGCGCGAGGGCGAGCGCGATCGGGGAGAAGAGAGGAAAGGAGGAGGAGGAGCCGGCGAGCGCGTTTGGATTGTCGGACGACGCGTGCGTGGAACTCTTGACCGCGCTCCGCGTGTCTCAGGATGAACTGGTGGACGATTTCCTCGCCTCGAGACGCGTGAAACTCACCGACGCGCTGCGTCGAGCGCGAGCGTCGCGCGTCTCGAGCGACGTGCACGAATTCGTCGTCGCGCTTGACCGAGACTTTCTCGCCGAATTCTCCGACGCGCTCGACGCGTTCGGTAAACTCTTCTCCGACGTCGACGGCGCGCGCGCGTCTCTCGTGCGTTTCACCAAGGATGCTTTCGGGGAGTATTTCGCGTTGATTCGCGAGACGTGCGTCTCCGAGGAGGAGGAGGAGGAGGATGAGGCGCGCGTCGACGAACGCGCGCTCCTCGATCCGAGACGATTAATGTCCGCCATGGGCGCCATGGCGGCGGATCTCGCGAGCGCGCACCGCGCAGTTACCGAGGCGTCTCTGGGCGATCGTGCGGTGGAAACCATCGAGCGCGCGGTTCGTGGACGCACGGATGCCGCGTTCGCGCGTCTCGAGCGCGCCTTGGTTCGAGAAATCGACGCCACGCACCAGGAGGCGAGACGCGTCTCCGAGCCTTCCGCGGCGGCGGCGGCGGGCGACGGCGGCGGGTCGACGAATAAATCTCTCCTACAGCGATTCATCGCCACCTCGGACGCGCTTCTCACGAGCGTGCAGACCATACTCAACGACGTTCGAGCCCTCGTGGATGAACGACCGATATTACTCTCCGGATGGCGCGACGAATACGCGCGGTCGGTGCGAGGACGCTTTTTGAGTCTGACGCACGCGCTCGCGTCTCGACTCATCGCCGGTTGTCCCATCGCGCCCCATCCGGCGCCCGAACCGACGCCGCTCGCCACGCCGCTCGCCGTCGCCGCCAACGACGCCCGCGAATCCGCCGAGCGCTCCCCACCGCCGTCGAGTTTCATCCTCGTCTGCGCGCGTCTGTGCGCGTTTCTCGGCGAGTCGGCGACGCCGCACGTCGTCGACGCGTTGGCCACCACTTTTCCAGCCTCCACCGCCTCGAGCGATGACGGTGGGCTCGACGACGCGCGCGTCATGTGCGCGTCCGCGCGCGACGTCTTACTCCGATGGTACGTCGAAGAGAGCGCGCAGAGCATCGGTTTCATGATTCGGAAATCTCTCACCGCCGCGGATTGGGCCAAGACGCGCGAACCTCGAGACGTTCGACCGCTCGCCGATTACGTCGCCGATCGGTTATCCATCGTCGAGCGCGAGTGCGCGCAGATTCTCGACGTCGGCGACGCGGACGAGGACGCGGACGAGGACGGGGTCGGTCGCGTGTCTGCGACGCAAACCTCCGTCGCGCGCGCCGTCGTCGAGCGCGCGGTGAAATCTTACGTGGAGTGCACGCGGTGTCAAACCTTCCCCACAAAGTTTGCGTTTCAGCAGATCGCGCTCGACGTGCGGTATTTCGCCGAACATGCACTGGTGCCCTTCATGCCCGTCGCGCAATTCAGCGCGGACGGACGCGAGCGACGACGCATCGACGCCGCGCTCGCCGAGTTGCGCGCCGCGTGCGTCGAGCGCGCCGCGGACCCGACGCCTATGGACGACGCCATCGCTGATAGAATTCTTCAACGCGCCAAGACGAAGAGATAGAGAGACGTAATACGTGTAACCAACTTTTCACGCACCGCACCGCACGCGAACGCGCTCGTCATCGCCGAGAGTCCCCGGGCTCGCGTCGCTGTCGCGTCCCCGTCAGTCGTCTTCTCGCGGCTGCGTCCCGACGCCATTTTGCGTCGACCTGCCACCGATGCGCGACGATTCGGCGACGCGACGCGATGATCCCGACGCCGACGCCCTCGCGACTCGGCTCGACGACGCGCGGTGCGCGAGATACACGTCCGAGCGCACGAGGTGTCGAACGGTGCCCGAGGGCGAGCGCGGGGACGCGCGACGCGTGTGCGAGCGAGAGCGCGTCGTGCGTCGCGCGTGTCCGGGAAGGTGCGACCGATCGAAACCCGCCACTGATTCGCGCGCGTCTCGAGCTTCTCGCGAGCGCGGACTTACGAGCGCGTGCGCGTTCTCAGACCCGAGGAAGAGTTGGAGCGAACGACGGAGACGTTTCGAGACGACGGTGGACCGGACCGCGCGTTCGGCGCGTCGTCGACGTGGTCGTCGTCGTCGTCGTGGACGACCTCGTCCGCGGCGTTCGGTGACGCGTGGCCGTTCCGAGGGATGGATGACGACGCCGCGGCGGCGTCGGCGGCGAAATTTTTCGAGCGAGCGGCGAGCGCGTTCGCGTCGAACGGTACGGACGCGTCGGTCGCGAATCGCGAGGGAGGTGATGCCGCCGGTGGATTTCTCGCGGATGCGTTCGTGAGCGCGGCGCGGGCGTTCGCGGAGGAATTAACGCGCGCCTCTTTGTCTTCGTCTTCTTCGTCGTCGGCGGGCGGCGGCGGGCGAGTCGGCGACGGCGACGAGCCCCCGACGCCTCGGTTGGCGAAGTGAGATCGAGCGATATGATATTGTCCGTAGACATCGACACGATGTACTCTGTATGAACTTGTGTACCACCATGAAAAACCCTCTTTTCGAACGCGTCGTCGCCGTCGTAAAATCCAAAAAAATCCAAAAAAATCCAATCCCGCGACTCTGCGCACACCACAGCGCGCCCGACGAGGCTGCGCGCGCGCGAAAAGATACTGAAAAAATGACGCTATCAGTGGTCATCGCGCGCACGCGCGCGTCGTCATCGTGTCCGTCGTCGTGTTCGGCGTCATCGTCTTCGTCTTCTTCGTCACCATCATCGAAGAGATGGGCCGTCGTGGCGCGCGCGAACGCCGCCCGACCCATCTCCAAAGGAAGCGTCTATCCCGCCAAAGAGCACTGTAGCGAGTGCGGTCTGTGCGACACGCGTCACATCGAGCACGTCAAGGAGGCGTGCGCCTTTCTTGGCGACGGCATGTCCCGGATAGAGACGCTCGAGCCGCGAGTCCACGGACGCTCGAGACGTCCGTCTCCCGACGACGAGGATCGTCTGGGCGTGTGTGAGGACGTGTTTTATGCCGCGAAAAAGCGTCCCGTGGACGGCGCGCAGTGGACGGGGATCGTGACGTCCATCGCGCTGAAGATGTTGGAGACGGGCGCGGTGGAGGGCGTGGTGTGCGTGGCAGGACAACCGGACGATCCGCGAGCGCCGAGACCGATATTGGCGACGACGACGGAGGAAATCATGAGCGCTCGAGGCGTGAAACCGAGTCTGTCGCCGAATCTGGGCGTCTTGGCGGAGGTGGAGGCGAGAGGGTTGAAGAAGATACTCTTCGTCGGCGTCGGCTGCGCCGTCAGCGCGTTGCGAGCGGTGGAACCGTATTTAGGTTTGGACGCGTTGTACGTCCTCGGAACGAATTGTACGGACAATGGGAAGCGAGAGGGATTTAATAAGTTTGTCAACGCCGCGAGCGAGGATCCGGACACGGTGGTGCACTACGAATTCATGCAAGATTATCAAGTGCATCTCAAGCACGCCGGCGGATGGTACGAAAAGGTGCCGTACTTTTCGTTACCGGCGAATGATTTGGTGGACGTCATCGCGCCGTCGTGTTACTCGTGTTTCGATTACGTCAACGGTCTCGCGGACGTCACGGTGGGATACATGGGGGTGCCGTATCTAGACACACCGATGGATAAACATCCGCAGTACGTGACGGTTCGCAACGCGCGGGGGCGAGAAATGGTGGATTTAATTCGAGACGATCTGGACATCACCCCGTCCGTGTCCAGCGGCGACAGACGCGCGTTTGTCATGCAAACCGTCATCGCGGACGACGAGGCCAAACTCGGACGCGGTCCCGAGAAACCGGCGCCGATTTTCGTCGGAAGAATCATCGCGTGGTTTCTCACAAAGTTTGGTCCCAGGGGTAAAGAATTCGGCATGTATTCGCTCGATTACCACACCATTCGAAACTGGATCTACGTCAATCGCGTGTGGGGCGAAAAACGAGCGGCCGAACACGTCCCGGAGTACGCCAAACGCGTCGTTCGAGAGTACGACGTCGACGGCGCCGTCTCGGCGCGTCTTCGCGAACGACGCGGATAAGACGCGCGGTTCGAACGCGCGGTGCGCGTCGTCGTCGTCGTCACCGAATCGTCATCGAGACGACTGAAATCATAAAAAACTAGCGCTATCATCATCAATTACAATTCACCAGACTCGCGCGCGTCGTCGCGTCCCGCCGCCCTCGTCGCGTCCCGCCGCGCCGCCGCCGCCGCCTCGCTCTGTCCTCTCTCGAGCACTCTACCCTTCCCGTCGCCCCGTCGCCCCTCTGTACCGATGCGGATCCACCTCCGCCGACGAACGAGCCTCACTCTCGACCGCGGAGTCCCACATCTCCGCTCCCGCCGCCAACCCGAGCGCGCTCAGCGTCGCCGCCTGCGCGTATATTCTCGAGTGAATGAGTTTCACGCTCACCGCGCTCCGCGTCGGACGTCGCATCTGCATCGCGAACGCGGTGCCTATGCCGACGAGCCAAAAAGCACCGATCGCTCGCAGTTTATTCGCGCGCACCGCCGCCACGGCGTCGTCCACCGCGGTGGACACGCTCGTCATGCCTCGAGCGCGCCCCACTCTCTGACGCACGTCTTCGCGCCGTTCCTTCGAGTCGTCATGTCCGCCGAGGAGACAACCGACGCCCCAGCGCTCGATGTCGATGAGATCATGCGTCAGTTGTGCGATGAATTTAAGGCGAGAAACGGTCGCGAGGCGACGGCGGATGAGATGAAGCAGTGGCAGGAACAGCTCCTCGAGGCGATGAAGGATGGCGGTTTGCAATTGTAGAGCGCGCGCGCGTGCGTTCGATGAATGCGGTGGTGTAGGTAGTATCGCGTTCGTTTCTTCGTTGTTTCTCGACGAGGCTCGAGCGCGGCGCGTCGTCGCGCGTGGGTGAGCTCGTTTTGTTTTGGTTTGTTTTTTTTTAAAAAACGTCGCGGCGACGCGGATCACCGCGCGCCCGAAACTCTGCTCCCACTCCCCGGAGGCGTGAAATACTCCTGCGGCGACGTCTGCTGTGCGTAATAATGATCGAAAGTATCCTCCGGTTGCGGTTTCACCAGACTCGACGTGTCGTCGTAACACGCCGCGTTGCGTCTCGCCAATTCGCTCGCCGACACGAATTTAAAATCTCTAAAGTCGAATCCAGGACTCACGCCCTCACCGATGATGGCGAACTCGGCCCCTCGCTCCAACACAGCCGCCTTGTACGTTCCACCTCTCACCACCAATTGCGGCGTCTGTCCGCGCTCGACGTCCGGTCCGAGCGTCTTTCGCTCGTACGTCCCGTCGGCGCTCGCCAGGTGATACGTCACCGCCCCGCCGGCGTGGTGATAGTGCACGTGATCGCTCTCGTTCAGCGCCCACCACTGATGATCGCTCTCTCTGGTGAGCATGTAATAGATGCTCGTCATGTGATTGCGCGCGCCGTCGTCGGTCGCGTCGGTGCGTCGACTCGTCGTCGTCCCCGAGGCGTCGGCGTCGGCGTCG
>Ga0181583_10002834_pt1 | contig 12781 bp, 7 predicted proteins | sample 071ome_31_FD_132461 | JGI IMG/M metagenome (GOLD analysis project Ga0181583, IMG submission 132461) | Coastal salt marsh microbial communities from the Groves Creek Marsh, Skidaway Island, Georgia - 071405CT metaG (megahit assembly) | ecosystem: Environmental > Aquatic > Marine > Intertidal zone... | reverse complement strand
TCCTGCAGGCCATGAGACGGTTGAAGGTTCCGATTCGATCGGGACGGGAAACCGTTAAGAAGTGACATTCATCATCGACATCTTGGGGGGAACGATGATATCTCGATTTCTAGGGATTTATGGGATCGAATTACGGTACATGCGGATACATCGAGACATTAGTCAACAAATAAAACCGGATAGAAGGCGAGATATTTCCCCAAGAAGGGCAATCGCAGGCCACGTCCCCGTTGTTACTTGGCTAAGCTCTCCACAAGAATTTGGCGTCACTCTCCAGAAAGAGGGATCTTTATGGCCGAATCACGATAAACAGAGGGTTAGTATGGTGCATACGGTCCCGTTTCGATGCCGAGGATCGCCCGACTTCGGTATTGGGGCCCCTCAAGGAGGAATGTCCAGTGGGGGGGGAAGGAGGGACTCGCCTGAGGTGTAGTTGCAGTTGCCAAGGTCGCTCCCGGCATAGTCTTTCGGGGTCTCTTCTCTATGAAAGAGCGGATGAGGACCCAACAACCAATCCGAAAACTAGAATAGACGTCTTTCGCGCCGGATGCAGAACGAACTTTGGACCGGGTCTTTCCTTAAGAAAAAGAAGGTATCAGGGGCACGTCGTGTGGGTATCGTGCTTTCTATTTGAATTTTTCGTCCGAAAGGACCGTTCGCGATGGATATCTAGCCCCGCTCGCCCCCGAAGTTTTCCCCCCCCAAACTCTGCAAGAGTTCCCTTCAGAACAGGCAAGCACGTCAGTAGTGACGCAGGGCCTGCAGGCACTGCCTCCAGTGCCCGTGGTGTGTCCCATGCCCTCATTCGGGCGCATCGGCTCCCGTGAAAACCCCTTCGCAGGTGATTGACTGGGCAGGTTTCGGGTTACCGTGGTCCCAAGCAGGAGGAGAAACAGATGCCCTCGAAGGTCCTCATTTCCGGGCCTGTCAACGGCAAGCTGGATGCCCTCTTCCAGCGTGTGGCGACGGTGAACGCCAAGAGCGGACCCTTCGATGCCCTCTTGTGCGTGGGAGGCTTCTTCGAAGACGACGGGACGCCCCAAGGTGGGGCGCCTCCACACCGGCACCGGGAGTGGCGCGCGCCCCGCTCACCGAGAGCCTTCCAGGACCCCGATTCGCGGTGTCGCTCCAATCAAAGCACCGTGTAGACTCGCGTACCGGGAGAAGGCGGTGCATTCGCCCCTACACAGGCCGTCCCCCCTGTGGAAGCCGTGGGCCCCCCGTCCTCCCCCCAGCACCGCCCCGCCCTCTCACCCGCCTCCCTCGCCCCCTCCCCCGCGCCCCCACGCGCAGAGGACGACGAGGTGCCGGAGGCTGTCGCTGCGTACATGACCGGGGAGAAGAAGGCCCCCATCCCGACCTTCTTCCTGGGCGGATGGGGGCGGGGCGCCCGGGCCGCCCTGGCAGCGCAGGCGGCTGGCAAGGGCAACGTGTGGCACCTGGGGCGGAGCGGGATCCGGGACGTGCTGGGGATGAAGGTGGCTTTCCTGGACGGGACGTACGATGGGGTGGTGTCCACGCAGCCGGCGGCTGACGAGGACCCCGCGGCGCGGCACTACTCGAAGACAGACGTAGAGGCTCTGTCAGTGCTGGCGTCACAGGCGACGGACGTCGACTTTTTCTTGACGGCCGAGTGGCCGCGCGGGGTGGCGGCGGCGGTGCCGGGGGGGAAGGAGAAGCTGCCCGAGGGGGTTGCCGGGTGCTCGGACGGGGGTTCAGCGGCAGTCGCGCGGCTGGCGGAGGAGCTGCGGCCGCGGTACCACATCGCCGGGGGGCCCTTCTGGCAGCGCAACCCGTACCTGAACCGGGACATGGGGACGGGGTCGCACGTGACGCGCTTCATCAGCCTCGCCGAGGTGGACAACGGGAAGAAGCAGCGGTCCCTCCACGCCCTCGGGGTCACCCCGGCCGCGGAGATGAGCCACGAGGCCCTGACCCAGCGCCCGGCCGACACCACAGCGTCTCCCTACGACGCCTCCCTGAAGCGCGCCCGGGAGGACGACGCGTCGGGGGACCAGTCGTGGCGGTGGCAGGAGAAGCGCCAGCGTGCCGAGCGCGCCGCGCCGTCCCGGGGCAAGAAGGGGGTCATCCGCGACCACACGCGGACCGTCTTCCTGCGAAACCTCCCCTACACTGCCGGGGAGGAGGACGTCGTGGCCTTCTTCGCGGCCTGCGGGACGGTGGAGGACTACCGCCGGGGGGCGCAGGAGGAGGGGAAGATCAACAGCTGGGCGCTCATGCAGTTCACGGACGTCGAGGGGGCCGAGAAGGCCTGCGCCATGGCCGGGCAGAAGCTGATGGGGCGTGAGATCGGGATCGACATGTCGCAGCGCAAGGTGCCGGGGGAGGGGCGGCCGGTGGACGGGTGCTGGTTCTGCCTCTCCAACCCGACGGCGTCGACGTGGCTGGTGGTGAGCGTGGGGCAGCAGAGCTACGTGGCCATGGACAAGTGCCCGATCGAGCCCATGCACGTGCAGATCGTGCCCATTGAGCACTTCCCCTCCTCCCTCTCCCTCCCCGAGGCGGCCCACCACGAGTTCGAGCGGTACTGCGGGGCCGTGCGGTCCATGTACGCCGCGGACGGTAAGCTCCCGCTCATGTTCGAGCGGTACATGGTCCTCCGGAAGAAGGGCGGGAACCACATGCAGGTCAACCTCGTACCCGTCGTCCCCGCCGCCGCGGAGCGCGCCCGGGACTTCATCGCCCAGATGGGCGAGGCGGCTGGGATCAAGAAGTTCGAGGTCTTCGAGGCGGAGGCTGGGGAGCAGGGGCGGCAGGCGATGCGCAGGCACGTGGGCGACATGGAGTTCATCGCCTTCACGCTCCCCGACGGCACGCGGATGGTCCACGTCATCCGCCCGGGCGAGAAGCACCCCATGGGATTCGTGCGCGAGGTGGCTGCGGCGCTGGCGGGGAAGCCGGACAAGGCCGATTGGAAGAAGTGCGAGGTGGGCCGCGAGGCCGAGGAGCAGGCGGCCGAGGAGCTCCGGGCCGCCTTTGGGGACTACGACCTCGCGCCGGCCGAGTAGCGGGGGGGGGCGTTGAACCGACAGCCCCTCAGAAGGGCAGCTCCCCCGGGGCCTTGCCGGACAGGTCCCCCGGCTTGCCCATGTGGAGGTAGTTGCAGTAGCACATGTCGTCGGTGACGCCCTTGACGCGCTCCTGCGACTGCTTGTTGAGCGTGTAGAGGGCCTTGGTGTGGATCCACGAGGTGCCCTGGGGGGTGAGGTCCCAACCGTGGTAGTTTCGGTCCAGCACGACGGGCTCGGCGTTGTTCGGGTTGTACGCGCGGAGGAACTGGTCGACCGTCCAGTGGAACCAGGACATGAGGAAGACCCGGAGCGCCAGGCCGTGGGTCACGAGGACAAGGGAGCAGTCCGACGCGAAACGCCCCGCGTTGATGTCGCGGACCATGGTGTTCTGGAACGAGGTGATCCGGTCGTATACGTCGGCCCCGGACTCGCCGTTCGGGAAGCGGTAGAAGAAGCGCCCGAAGCGGAGCCGCTCCGCCTTCTCGCGCTGCTTTCCCTCTGGGTCCTGGAAGTTGCCAAAGTCCTGCTCCCGGAGCTGGACCTCCTCCTGCCAGCCCCCTACCTGGTCCTCGGAGAAGGCCGCCGTCATGGCCTTGTACGTTTGGAAGCTCCGCTTGTACGGGCTCGTGTAGAAGAAGACCTTGTAGTCGGGCCCACCATAGTGCCGGTCCAGCTCCTCCCGGACCTCGACGCCGGCGGCGGCGGCCTGCTGCTGGCCAAGGTCGGTGATGGGGATCTTCGAGTCGGCCACGCTCGCGTACGCCTTGTTGTCGATGTTCCCCTGCGACTGCGCGTGCCGCACCAGGATGATCCGTGCTGGGAGGATCCGGTCACTCTTGGGGGTGGCCCCCCAGCTGGCCGAGTGGAATCGCGCGTCGAACGACCCGCTCATCCGGCGGTCGTAGTACATCGCCCCGGCCTGCCGCTCCAGCGCCGAGCCCCCGCCGGGCGCCGGCACCGGCCCGGGGGCCCCCATCTGGGGCTGGATCTGCTGGGGTGTCCACCGCGGCACCCCCGTCAGCCCGTCCCTCCTGTCCTCCTCCTGCTCCTTCAGCTCCGAGGCGCGGGGGGGGCCGGCGCCGGCGGGGGGGCGCCAGAAGAAGGTTCTCCGGGAGGTCCCCGCATCGGCCCCGGCCGGGGCAGGCGCCGCCGCGGCGCCGCCCCCCCCCGCGCTCCCCAGGCGGGCGACGTCTTCCCGCAGGAGGCGGATCGCCTCGTCCTGGGCCGAGATGGTGCTCCGGGCGGCCTCCATGGCGCTCTGCGCGGCCTGAACCTCGGCCCGGAGCTGAGCAATCGTCTCCTGGACGTACCTCGACTCGGCGTAGGCCTGGCCAGGGCTCGCCCCCGCCCCCACAGTGGGGGGGCCCGCCACACCCCCCACCTCGGCCCCCGCGGCGGGCGACGTCGAGGTCACCTGCAGGGCGGTGACGGCGGGTTCGAGCGGTGTCTGGGGGCGACTATCCTCCGGGGTTCGGGCGGAGAGGGCGCGGGGGCGAAGCACGAGGGGCGGGCGGGCTAGCGTTGACATGGGGGGGGTCCAAAAGGGCACGCCGCTGTGCCGCCCGGTCGACTGCGATTTCGCCTACGTTTTTTGTACAGACGGGTAGATACAGGATATTAGATACCATCGAGGAGAGCACCGCTCTGGTCTATGCCGTGTGGATGGTGCTTTCCATTCGTCGCCGGGTGTGGATCCCACCCTGAAGACGGGCGATTTCTCACCTCGGTGCCTTCCGGCTGGCTCCGTGCGCCCGTAGAGCGGTTCTTCCTCTTCGCCTCAACGGTCACGGATGAACGATGGGGCGTCTTCCTCAGCCTCAGCAGCCTCGACCCGTTCCTCCCAGCGACCAGACCCCCCCGCCCCGTGAGCGTCCCGCACTGGGCGCCGCTGACAGCTGCCGGTGCGCTCATGGCGTGATTGGAACGGGATGGGCGCGTGGCGTTGATCGTCTCCCCAACTACCACCTCTCGACTCGGCGAAGCGGGAGCACAGAGTCGCTCCTTCAGGGCGTGATGGCCGGGGCACACAGAGCCCTCTGCGATGGCGCTCACGACAGGATTTATGACGGCGGTAGGACAGCGGCGCGACCTCTTGCCCTCCCACCCCGCCCCCCCCCGGCGCCGCGACACCAGCCATGCCAACCGCTGGCCCGACTCCCGGGCGTCGCATCCAGCACCGTGCTGCCCGGGGCTTCCCGGCAGCGGCGCCAGAGGACCAGGCCAGGGCGTCTCCTGCCCCCTGACGTCGCCCTGGGTCCCGGGCCGGCGGGCCGAGAATCGTCCCCTTACACATGCCCTCTCACTCGCCCCACGTTGGAAGACCCGCGCTCGTGGGGAACAGGTCTGGTTTCGGTGCAGCTGCAGAGCGAAAAGATAAGGGGGGGGGGGCACATCGCCCCATTCGCTTAAGTATACAGGACTAGGGGGGTTTGTAGGCATCTGTGACTTCCAAGCACCACGATGGGGTTGTTCACCGGGGCCATCGCGGCTCGCGGTGGGCCCATTGGGCATTGGCGGCCAGGTTAGTCCCCGTGGGCCTCCCGGGGACAATGCGGCGCTACCGCAGGGGACCTCCCCTGTGCCACGCGCAGTCCAGCCGGAAGTGCCCGTGTTCCCGATGAAAAACTCCGTCGTCGGATCGCGTATCCGGTTCGGTTTGTGGATTCTGCGTGCGACTCGTTTCTCGCCATTCGCAAGGGCTGGCCAACCACCCACCGGCGCCTCACCCCCTCGATCCTGGGACGCCCCGCAGGTAACGCCTCCCGTCGGAGTCTCAGACGGAGGTTTTTCGCGCACGTGGTCTCGGAAACCGCCCGGATCTCCCCCCGCGCGACGGACGGCGCTGGGGGGTCCGGGGAGCCGAGCGCGTCCGCGACCGAGCAGCAATTCGTCAACGAGGTAACCGCCCCGCGCCGAGCCGACCGACACATCCGGCGAAAACGCTCGATTACGACCGAGCCCCGCCCGCCCCGCGCCGGCTCCCTGCCCGTCGACCGAGCCGCCCCCCCCGAACCTCCCGTTGTGCAGGACCCGAGGGGCAGTGGCAGGGGCGCGCGGTCGGCCTTCGCGATGGAGTGCGTGGCGCTGAACAGGCGCTTGGTGTCGGCGTCGACGACGGAGGACATCCTGGACCTCGTCATCCTCCACGGCGAGTCGTTCACGTACGTCAACGCCGTGACGGCCTTCTACCGCCTGGCCCGGCTGTGCGACCGGATGCCGTCGCACCAGGTGGCCGCGACCAAGCAGGACCCGCGCATGAGCCTCCTGTGCGACCTGGTGGACGAGAGCCTGCCGCGATGCGACTCGCAGGCCCTCTCGAACGCCTGCTACGCCCACGCCCTCCTGGGGCACGGGTCCCCGACCCTCGTCTCTGGGCTCGTCGCGGCCGTCGGGGCCCGGATCTCGGGCTTCGACCAGCCCAAGGAGCTCGGGATCGCCGTGTGGAGCGTGGCGCGCATGTCTGTGCGCGGGGAGGTGTCCGGGGACGACACCCGGGCCTTCTTCGAGGCCGTCTGGCCCGCCGTGGAGGCCAAGGCGGCCCACCTCGACGCCCAGGCCACCTTCAACCTCCTGTGGGCTTTCGCAGCGGTGCGGCTGGCGGACGCGCGGGTGCTGGGGGTGCTGTGCGGGGCGGCTCGGGCGCGAGCGGGAAGCATGTCGTTCCGGGAGATCGCGGGCGTGCTGCTGACGCTGTCAAAGGTCAAGCACTACGACGAGGCAACGTTTGCCGAGCTGTGCGCGGCGGCCGGGCGGATCCTGGCGCGGGTGCGGGACGGGTCGCTGCCGCTGCGGCGGCACCCGCGGGACGCCGACTACGCGAATGCGGCGACGGCGGTGGCGCACTTCGTGCAGCACCGCGGCGGCGGGGGGCTCGAGCAGGGGCTCGCGAGCGGGGTCGACGGCCGTGGCAGCCCCGGGGGGCGGGGCGGCCCCCCCGCGGGGCGCGGCGGGGATCGCTCCATCTTTGGGCGGCTGGCCAAGACGGAGCGGGCCCCTGCCCGTGTCGACGAGGAGGACGACCTCGTCGACCTCCCCATGAGCTCCGGCGACGACATCCAGATCGCCTGGGGACTCGCCAGCACGACGGTGCCGGCGTCGGTGGGCGTGCTTCTGGGGGACATCTCCTTGGCGCTGTGCGGGCACTTCCCGCGGGCCGAGGGCGGGGCGCGCCCGCGATCCCCGGTCGGCGGCAGGAGGGGGCGAGGGGGGGGGCGCCCGCCCTCCCGGGCACCGCGCGCGGCCTCACCAGTTCCGGGGGTGGAACTGCCACCGGCAGGGGGCAGGGGGCCGGGGATGGCGGGTCCGTCGGGGCGGCCCGCGGGCGCGGGCGCCGGGAAGCCGACAGCGGAGAACCCGCTGGGCCTGATAGGCGGGCGCATCGAGGACCCGCTGGGCGGCGGCGACGACGGGGAGCCGGTGGCCGGGGCACCGGCGGCGGTCGGGGCGCCGGCACGGGGCGACGGGCGCCCCCCGGCGGCGCGGGCCGCGAGCCCGGTGGGCAGGGACGCGCGGGGCCGCGGGGCCGGCGGGGCGGGGGCCCCGGGGCGGGGCCGGGGCCGGGGCGGGCGCCGGCAGGACCTGATCCTGGACCGGATGCGGCCCAGGTACCTGAGCAACGTGCTGTGGGCGATGGCCTCGACGGGCACGTACGACGAGGAGCTGTTTCGGCGGGCCGGGTACGCGCTGCAGCGGCGGCTGCGGACCGGGGCGCGGTACCAGTTCCCGCCGCAAACGCTGGCGACGCTGCTGTGGGCGTACGCGCGGGCCGGGTACTTCGACGCGCGGCTGACGGCGGCGCTGTGCGAGGCGAGCGCGGCGAGCCTGGCAGAGGTGGGGTTCTCGGCGGCGCCGCGGACGCCCGGGATGGGGCACTCGCCGGCGAACAAGCTGACGTCGAGCAGCCTCTACATGGCCCCCGACGCGCAGCCCTTCAGCCAGAAGTCGGTGGCGATGATCGCGTACGCGGTGTCGACGCTCGCCCCCGAGGAGCCGTCGAGCCGGGCGCTCGTGTCCGACATGGTGCGCGCCGTGGCCCCGGCGTTCGGGCAGCTCGGGTCCCAGCTCACCTGCAACCTCCTCTGGTCCGCCGTCGTCTGCCAGGCGTACCCGCGCGAGCTGTCCCGCCTCAAGCAGCGCGCCGCCGACCTGGCCGACTCGCTCAACCGCACCGAGCTCTGGCAGATGTACCAGGTTGACGTGGCGCTGCGGGCCGAGGCGCGGGCCGTCGAGACCTCGACGCCCGGCAATGTCTCCGGGATGCTCAGCACGCTCCTCTCGGCCGGGCGCCTCAAGGACCGCGCGCACGAGTCGTGGGCCCAGGGCCGCCGCTTTGAGATCCGGTCCGTCTCCAAGTTCCACCTCGAGGTCCTCCGGGCCGTCCGGGAGCTCGGGTACCCGGGCGAAGCCGTGGAGCTCGAGCACCTCGCCGAGTACACGGTCGACATCGCCTTCCCCGCCCACCGCGTGGCCCTCGAGGTGGACGGCCCCGCGCACTTCTTCCGCAACGCGCCCGTCACCCAGGGCCGATACGTCCTGAAGCGACGCGTGCTCGAGCGGCTGGGGTGGACGGTTGTATCCGTGCCGTACCTCGAGTGGAAGGCCGGGACGCCGTGGGAGGACCGCGTGGCCTACCTGCGCCGGACCCTGGCCGACGCCGGCCTCCCCTCCCCGGCTGCGTTGGCGGCCTCGGGGGGGAGCGGTCCCGCGGCGGGAGCGGGGGCCGGGGGGCAGGAGGGCGCCGCGGCGGTGGGCGAGCAGCCCGGGCCGGGCGAGGTGAGCCGGGAGGGGCCACCGTCACGGTCCGAGATGGTCGAGCGCGCGGCGCGCCTGGCGGGGACGCGTGGCACGGGCAAGGGGTCCCTGCTGCTCAAGACGGCGGTGCGGCGGCGGGCGGCGGGCGGGGAGGGGGAGTGAGCGGTGTGTGGGGGGTGGGGGATGGGGAAGGGGAGGGGCACGGCTCGCTGGACGGACGGGAGGAGGGTGCCCGTTAAAGCGCGCCCTGTGGTCGCCGCCGCGCGCGCCCCGCACCACCGCCACACGCGCGTGCCCCGTACGACTGGGGCCACTGCCCCTCCTATCCCGAACCCCTGCGCCTGTCCCCCGCCTCGCACTCAAGTGGAAGGCGATGGACCCCGGAGACGCAGAAGACAGATTCCGGGCTCCGTATCAGGCCCCCGATTCTACGACTCAGTCGGTAAAGCGAGACGAGAAGGCGAGCCCGGATGCATCACTGCGTCGACGTGGGATGCGAGCGCCCGCGGCCCGGCGAACTCACGAGATGCACTGAAATGTATCAGCGTTCGCCGGGAGTCTAGAAGCTGAATCACCCCCTCGCGACCTCCCGTCAAGTCTCGGAACCCGAGACGTGAAACCCTGCGCATGAAGCCTGTTGATCTACTCTAGGGCACTCGGGCAACGAGTTACGATCATTCACCGCCGAAAGTGGGATCGACGCCGGGGACGTTCCGTTCAGATCCCCAAACTCGTACCGCGAAGGCTTTTTTGTCGTGACGTGGCAGGAGGTGCAATTGACAAGGTCCCTCTCCGCTCCCCGCGTCCGCAGAACCACTGAAAACCTGCGCCTTTTATGAGATCCGTATCTCGCTCCTCGTTCGGCCGAGTTGGCTCCCTCGGGAAGGTGAGGAGGCCCTAGCACGCCCCGATCCGAGCCTCGAACCTCCGGTCCGAATTCCACCCTCCCTTTCCAGCCTCCCCCGGGAGTCGACGACCGTCGAGTCCCCGGTACCACAGTGTCGTTGCGCTCCTTGAGGTCATATGTCCATGAAGCGATCCTCGTATCCCCCGATCTCTCGTCACCGGACGCCGAAAGCGGGCCCTCAGGAGCCCCCATCCCCCCAGCGTCCCGAATCCTCCCCCCGCGGGGCCCCACTCGCCGCTCCCGAACTCCCAGCGGATGGAACGAGGTTGTTTCGACCCGCGATTCCCCCGACACGCAATGGGAATCTCGCGCCCGGCGCCTCCCGCGAGAGCTCCGTGGTCCCGATCCGAGTCGGGGGTGGCATCGCGGAACAGGAATCTTTGGATCCAGCCCTCCCCCGCAGGCCGCGACCTCCGGAAAGAGTCCCACCGGCTCCTCCCCAGGAGCTGCCGCGGTGACCATGGGCGGCTACTTGTTCGGCGCCTCCCCCGCCTCGTACTCGAGCGTCCCCGCGGCCTTCCGCGCCTGCGTGGAGGCGCACGCCGCCGCCCACCCGCTCACGGTCGACCAGATCGCGACGCTCCCCATCAGCAAGGTGGCCGGGGCGCACCTGGGCATCCCGCCCCCGCCGGCGGTGCGCCGCCCGCAGTTCTCCCCCGAGAAGGGCCTGGTGGACTCGATGCCGAGCGCCGAGCGGCGCATCTTCTGCAACAGGTCCCTCAACATGTCGTCGATCCAGGCCGTCGGCTTCGACATGGACTACACTCTCGCCCAGTACAAGCCCGAGACGTTCGAGTGCCTGGCCCACGAGCTCACCAAGAAGAACCTCGTCCACGCCATGGGCTACCCCGAGTGCGTCCTCGGCTTCAACTTTGACTGGAAGTACATGCAGAAGGGCCTCACCATCGACAAGGTCCGGGGCAACGTCCTCAAACGAGACCGGCACCACTACGTCAAGGTGGCCTACCACGGCTTCGCCCCGCTCAGCAAGGAGCAGCGGCACGAGCTCTATGCCCAGACCCTCCGGGACTCGTTCGAGAACTCGGACAACTACACCATGATCGACACCCTCTTCTCCCTCGCCGAGGTCCGTGGCCCCCCGGCCCCCCCGGCTGCTGGCACCCCCACCGGTGCCGCCCCCCACGCACGCCCCTGGCCCCGGGCGACGCCTGCCGCGCACGCCCCCGCCCCCCCCCCCCCCCCCCCCAGGCGCCCCCGTTCATGCAACTGGGGGGGCCGAAAGACCCCCAGCCCCGGCCGATTGGGGACAAGGAGGACAAGGGAGTTCATGGGCAATGTTTGACCTAGCTGGTGATGAAATGCTACAATACATTAATTTAAGCTACCAAGGTATTGCTTTAGCCGATGGTACAACAGTTGATGTTTCTAATATGGAATATCTTCATTTAGATGTTTGGACTTCAGATGATGGAGACGTATCAAATCTTCAAACATTTTTAGTTAACAATCCAGGGCCAAACTTTACGGAACAGCAAGTTACATCTTCTTTAACAGCTGGACAGTGGACTAGTATTGAAATTCCTATTTCTGATTATACAGACCAAGGATTAACAGTTTCACAGGTTGGTCAACTTAAGCTTGTTGGTGATCCATGGGCGGCTGGTACAATTTTTGTTGATAATGTTTATTTTTATAAATCACCATCTGCACCATCACCTCTTGTAGGGACGTGGCATGTTGCTTCTGAAGTTGGTTCATTAGCGGTTGGGCCTACGCAAGGAGCTGCCGATTGGTGGTCTATTGATGACGCGGGACTTACTGCAAGAGCATGCTACTTTGATGATACTTATGTGTTTGGAGCAGACGGAAGCTTTACTAATGTATTAGGAAGTGAGACTTGGCTAGAAGCATGGCAGGGTGTAGCTGCAGATGGTTGTGGAACACCTGTAGCACCACACGATGGAACAAATCCAGCAACTTACGTGCATAATGAAACAGCTGGTACAGTAACCATCACAGGAGATGGCGCTTACCTAGGTTTACCAAAAGTGCATAACACTGCTGAAGATGGAAACCCTGTGAATGATACAATAACATATCTTGTCGATCTTATAGATGCCAATACTGCAATTATTGATATTGAAGTTGGATCAGGTGTTTGGTGGAGATATAAACTTGTGAAAAATTAAAAATCAGTTAATTTTTAAAATTAAAAATATGAAAACAATAAAATATTTATCAGTACTTTTTCTTTCACTGCTTGTGTTTACAGCATGTGAAGAAGATGAACATGATTTTGGACCAATCACTTCTCCAACTAATGTACAAGTAAGCGCAGAAATTGCTGGTGCAGATGCCACCAACGTAAATGGAGATGGCACAGGGTTCGTGACATTTGCAGCTACTGCAAATGGAGCACTTGCGTACCAATTTAATTTTGGCGATGGAAACTCAGAAACAAACTCTTCTGGGGTTGTTACACATAGATATACACAAGTTGGAGTAAACTCTTACACCGTTATTGTTAGTGCAGTTGGTACAGCAGGTGTTTTATCAAGCACAACTTTCGATATTGACGTGTATAGTTCTTTTGAAGATCCAGAAGCAGAAACCTTCTTAGCTGGAGCTAACGAAGGCGATAGCAAAACTTGGGTTTGGGATGCAACTGCTACGGCTTATTTAGGATTAGGTCCAGTAGAAGATGATTATGGCAATTTAGACTTTTCATGGCCTAACTGGTGGAACTCTATTCAACCAAACGATGCTGAAAAAGCTTGTATGACAGATAGCAATGTATTTGTATTTACACAAACAGCTAACGGTTTAACTTTTGAGCAAACTGCTGGACCATCATTTGTACCTGGAGCATATGCTAGTTTAATTGGTGTTGCGGGCGATACATGTCACGATGAATCAGTAGCTACAACAATGTTTGGAGTGAAAAACGTTTCATTCTTTCCATCGTCTTCAAAAGCTGCGCTCGAAGGAGCATATGATGGAGAACCCTACCGTCAAACTAGCTTTAAACTTTCAGACGGCGGATTCATGGGCTGGTATGTTGGTGATGTAGAATATGATATCATTTCTGTTACTGCCAACACACTTCATGTACGTTGTATACAAGAAGGAG
>Ga0181583_10002829_pt1 | contig 12798 bp, 13 predicted proteins | sample 071ome_31_FD_132461 | JGI IMG/M metagenome (GOLD analysis project Ga0181583, IMG submission 132461) | Coastal salt marsh microbial communities from the Groves Creek Marsh, Skidaway Island, Georgia - 071405CT metaG (megahit assembly) | ecosystem: Environmental > Aquatic > Marine > Intertidal... | reverse complement strand
CCGGATTTTGCAAGGCGGTAGTGGTGATCGCCAAAGTCACTTTGCCTACAGAATGGGTCAGCTTGTCTGTTCCGAGCGCTGCAGCGTCCAAAGATCAAGGTAACGCCCATTCCGATCCAACAATTCCTGGTGCGTGCCGGTTTCCACTAAAACGCCTTTCTCCAACACCAGAATGACGTCGGCATTAGAGACGGTGGACAGACGGTGGGCAATCGTGATGACGGTTCTGCCTTGCCCCGCGCGCTCAAGGGCCTCCTGGATTTCACGTTCTGTTTCGCTGTCGAGGGCGCTGGTGGCTTCATCCAGAAGCAGGATTGGCGGGTCCTTCAACAATGTGCGCGCGATCCCGACACGTTGCTTTTCTCCACCAGACAGCTTCAGTCCACGCTCACCCACGCGCGTATCATACCCGTCAGGCAATGACATGATGAATTCATGGATCTGTGCATCCCTGGCCGCATTGATGATCTCGTCATGCGTTGCAAACTCACGGCCATAGGCAATGTTGTAATAGATTGTATCATTGAACAGCACAGTGTCCTGGGGAACGACGCCGATGGCCCGGTGCAGGCTGTCCTGAGTGACATCCCGCACATCCTGACCGTCTATCAGAACTGCACCACCGGTCACGTCATAGAAACGGAACAGGAGCCGACCAATTGTCGATTTGCCGGATCCTGAGGGACCCACGATAGCGATGGTTTGTCCGGCAGGTATATCGACATTGATACCCCGCAGGATCTGCCGCTGCGGTTCATATGAGAAGCTGACCGATTCAAAAGTCACATGGCCATTTGTGACTTTGAGCGCCGATGCATTTGTTTTGTCGCGCACCTCGGGTGGCTCGTCGAGCAGATCAAACATCTGGCGCATATCGACAAGGGCTTGCCTGATTTCGCGGTAAACCGTGCCAAGGAAGTTCAGAGGCATGGTGATCTGTATCATATAGGCGTTTACAAGAACGAAATCGCCAACGGTCAGCTCGCCAGCCTGCACACCTGACGCAGCGAGGAGCATAACCGCCACCAGGCCGGACGTAATCAGAACCGCCTGACCAAAATTCAGAAAGGCTAATGAGTAGCTTGTTTTAAGCGCCGCCGACTCGTAGCCGGCCATTGCCTGATCATAGCGTGCGGCCTCTCTTTTCGCCGCCCCGAAATATTTTACGGTTTCAAAATTCAGAAGACTGTCGATCGCCTTCTGGTTTGCATCCGTGTCCTGCTCATTCATCACCCGCCGCAGTTTGACGCGCCACTCTGTTATCGCGAGGGTGAACCAGACATAGACTGCAATCGTGGCAAGGATGATGCCCACATAGCGCCAGTCCTGCAGCTTCCAGAAGATCGCCGCGCCGATGAAGATCAACTCGAGCACAAGTGGACCGGTTGAGAAGACAAGATAGCGTAACAGGAACTCAACGCCTTTCACGCCACGTTCGATGACCCGGCTTAGGCCACCCGTTTTACGGGTGATGTGATAACGCAAGGACAGCCTGTGTATATGTTCAAACGTTTCCAGCGCGAGGCTGCGCAGCGCCCGCTGCGCGACTTTTGCAAAAAGGGCATCGCGCATCTGCTGGAAGCCGTTTGTCAAAATACGGGCAACGCCGTAGGCAACCGTCAGCCCTATCGCGCCAAGCGCGAATTCCGGCACGCCTTCACCTGCCAGATCGTCGACAGCCCACGCCTGCAGAATGGGCGCCAGTATGGCAACAAATTTGGTTCCGACCAGCGCCAGAAGTGCGATCACAACACGTGCGCGGAGATCAAAGTTACCGACTGGCCACATGAAAGGCGATACACGTTTCACTGTGCGCCAGGCAGCTTGCCCTTCACTCCATTCGGAAAAATTGGCGGATTTGGATGAGCCCGAAATTTAAATGGCCCCCTGAAAGTGAGTGCGTATTTGAAAGCGTTGTAAACAGATGGGTCCTTATGACCAAAGTTTTAAGTGCCGCCACCTTTCACCGCCTGCACATCATATCCCCCAAATGCCCCCGAATACTCTCCCGTGCTTTGTACAGGCCGGTGCCACCCATTCACGCCAGCGCCAGCATCACGATTCCGGCGGCGACCATGGCGGCAGCGATCATGCGCGGGCGCGCCGGCCCCTCGCCAAACCAGATCAGGCCGATCATCGCGGCGAAGATCACCGACGTCTCACGCAGCGCCGACACCATGCCAAGCGGTGCCTTGCTCTTGGCATACAGCGCAAGCGCATATGCAAGTGCCGAGAGAACGCCGCCGGCAAGCCCAATCACCACCTGCCGCCGGGTCTGGGCGCGCAGACGCTCCATGCGTGGCAGGAAGATATAGAGGATGACAAACCCCTCGGCGATGAACAGCCAGATAATGTAGGTCAGCGCCTGTTCGGCAAGGCGGACGCCGACACCGTCAACAAGCGAATAGAGCGCGATTGTCCCGCCGGTCAGCAGCGCCATGATCAATGCCGGCAGTGATGCGCCCGTACCGCCACGACGGACACCAAGGATGAGGATCCCGGCCGAAATGCAGATCATCCCGGCCCAGGCCCCCGCGGGCAGCGCCTCGCCAAGCCAGATAAAGGCTGGCAGCGCCACCAGCAATGGCGCCATGCCGCGCGCCACCGGATAGACAAAGGACAGATCGCCGAACCGGTAGCTCGTGTTCAGGAAATAGTAATATCCCCAATGAATGACCGTCGAGGCAGCGATATAGGGAAGAAGCACCGGGTCGGGTAACGGCACGAAAGGCAGCATGAGAACCGCCGGAATGGTATGTCCCGCCGATACAAGGCCAAACGTGATGGTGCGGTCCGTCGCGCCCTTGATCACGGCGTTCCACAGGGCGTGCATGATAGCGGCAAAAAGGACGATGAGGAAAATATCCGGTGTCATCGGGCCACTGTGACATGACACGGCAATAGAACAAGCCCCGACGTCGCGGCAGATTGCAATGCCCCTCCTGATGCGGGATGATATTCGCCCAGTGGTGCGGCCGTGGACCTTGCGAAGCACGGTTTGAGACAGGATGATTGCCGTCATGACAGATTTGCCCGACAGCTGTTGTCCTCCGCCCGTCGACAAGGCGGACGGGGCAACACGCACTGCACTGATGGATGGCAGCCGGCGCCCGGTGCCGGAGCATGCCGTGCGGATCCCCGGCGGGCGGGCCTTTGTCGGCACCGACCGGCGCGAACTTGCCGATGATGGCGAGGGGCCGGTGCGCCGGGTGCGGATAAATCCGTTCCTGATTGGCGCCACCACCGTCACCAATGCCGAGTTTGCCGCCTTTGTCGATGCCACCGGCCATGTGAGCGAGGCTGAACGCTGGGGATGGTCCTTTGTCTTCTGGGCGGATGTTCCGGACAGTGTCGGGCCGACCGAGGGCGTTATCGGCAGTGAGTGGTGGCGCCGCGTTGATGGGGCTAACTGGCGCCAGATCCACGGCCCCGGCACGGCGGATGCCGTCCATCCCGATCATCCGGCGGTGCATATGTCGTGGCATGACGCCACCGCCTATGCGGCATGGGCAGGCGGGCGGCTGCCTACCGAAGTGGAATGGGAACATGCGGCGCGCGGCGCACTGGGCGATGTCAGGTTTCCCTGGGGGGATGATGAACCGGATGACGAGACCTTTCTTCCCTGCAATATCTGGCAGGGCCGGTTTCCACAGCACAATACGGCCAGGGACGGTTATGCCGGCACGGCGCCGGCGGCGTCCTTCGCGCCGAACGGATATGGGCTGTACAATATGGCCGGCAATGTCTGGGAATGGACAGCAGATGATTTTCGCATCCGGTCCCTCAAGAAACAGGTGAAGGAACGGCTGAAGAGCATGCAGGGATTCAAGCTTGCCAAGGGCGGGTCTTTCCTGTGCCACCGCAGCTATTGTTATCGCTACCGCATCGCCGCGCGGTCGGGGATATCGCCTGATTCAACCGCCGCGCATCAGGGATTTCGCGTCGCCTGGGATGTGTGAGCAGTCGATTGACGCGCCGCGCCGGACATTGCTAGCGTCACGCCATGAGTGCATTTACGACCGACAGGATTGCCGCCGCCCGTGCCGAACTGGACGGGGTTGTGATCCGGACCCCGATCCTGCCGCTGCGCAGTAGCAAGATCGCCCCCTATATCCCGGCTGGCAGCGAACTGTTCCTGAAGCTGGAGCTGTTTCAGCATACCGGGTCCTTCAAGGCCCGCGGCGCCAGCCTTGGTGTCAGCTGGCTGAATGAGGAGCAGCGCCGCCGCGGTGTGACCACTTTCAGTGGTGGCAATCACGCGCTGGCGATCGCCTGGGCGGCGCGAAATGAGGGCGTTTCGGCCAAGGTGGTGATGACCGAGACAGCCGATCCCTTCCGGATCGAGGGGTGCCGTGACCTTGGCGCCGAAATCGTGCTGGTTCCCGACATGATGGCCGCCATGCCGATGCTCGATGCGCTGTCCGAAGAGGAGGGGCGGCAGATCCTGCACCCGTTCAACGATGTAAATATGGCCTATGGCGCGGCGAGTTGCGGCAGCGAGATGGTCGAGGATTGCCCGCCGCTTGACTATGTCGTGCTGCCGGTTGGTGGGGGCGGCCTGATTTCAGGCATGGCGGCGGCGATCAGGCATTTGAGCCCGACAACAAAGGTGATCGGCGTCGAGCCGGAAGGCGCCGACAGTCTTGGCCGCAGTTTCCGGTCCGGCCGCGCGGAATCACTTGACCGTGTCGCGACAATCGCCGACAGCCTGGGCGCGCCGATGGCGATGCCGGAATCACTGGCGCTGGCACGCCGGAATGTCGACGAGCTGATCACCATTCCCGACAGTCTGATGGCCGATACCATGCTGCTGATGCGCCATACGCTCAATCTGGTGGCCGAGCCGGCCTGCACGGCCTCGCTGGCGGCGACACTGGGGCCGCTTCGTGACCGCATGGCCGACCGGCGTGTCGGCGTGCTGGCCTGCGGGTCCAACATCTCGATGGAACGCTATACCGCCTATACCGAGACGGCACGCCTGCCAGCACCACCGGAGGCCTGATCCCGTGCTTTCGGCAAATGGTTAATTAAATTAATTTTCACGCATGTTTGGTTTTTCATCCAGAGCCGCGCTTGGCGCGGCGGTGATCTCATGCGCCCTGGCGGTGGCTGATGCCAGTGCGGCCTCGGTGGCGCTTGTCTGTGACGGCGAGTTCCGGATGCAGCGCGCCAGCATCGAGGGGACGACCGAGATGAATGCTGCCGGCACCATGCATGTGGCGCTTGTGGCCCAGGCGGACAGTGTGGTCGAAATTCGCCTGCAGACCTTCGAGGATGGCAAGCGCACCCCGGTTCAGTCCTTTGTCTTGCCGCCGATGGCAGAGCGGCCGGAAACCGGCGACATGGCGCTGCTGTTCCCGGAGCTGTTCATTGACGCACCGGCCGCGGGTGATGACGCGCCTGTTCTGCCGGAAATCGTGGCGACGCCGGGGGTATTGACAATCGACACCAGCGACCGCGAGGTCGTGTTGCGGCATGTGATCGAGAGCGGACCGATCATCAAGGCGCGGGTAAAAGGCAGGCCACTGGTCCCGACGCGCGAGAAGATCGAAACCATCGAGATGCGCCTTGACCGGTCGAGCGGTGATATGAACCTTGTCTGGGGCGAGGACAGTGTCCGCGACCATCGGCGCCCCGGCGCGATCAGGGCAAGCAAGGTGCTGCTTCGTGACGAGAAATCATATCGCGCTGTCTGCCTGCCGGTACGCCAGCGTGCCTTCTGAGCCTTGCTGCTTCCGATGTTCGGGGGTCAGTTTCGCTGGCCGGCGGCTATCAGCCGTCTGACAAGCATCACGAGTTCATCCTCTGTCTGGCGGTCGACGAGACGCCCCTGTTCGGTAAAGGCAGAGGCCGCCGCCGGCACCGTAACAAAGCCCGGCACAGCCACCATTCCCAACTCGGCGACAACATCGCGAAGCCGCGGCACCACGCGCACGCCGCCAAGGCGGCCCGGGCTTGACGCCATCAGGCCAACCGGCCGCCCCTGAAAGACCGCGCCGAAATCGTCGCTTGGTGACGGGCGTGACGCCCAGCAAAACATGTTCAGAAGCAATGGCGTGACGAACCCGTTATATTCAGGCGTGGCGATCATCAGCCCGTCATGCGAGGCGACAAGACGCCGGAAATCAATGACCGGTTGCGGAATGCCTGTTGTGGTCTCGATGTCGGCATTGTAGAGCGGCACCTCGAAATCGGCGAGGTCGATCAATGTTGGCGCTCCCCCTTCGCCCGCGACAAGGGTTGTGGCGGCGGCGGCAAGCTGCTTGGAAAACGCTCCTTGGCGCGCCGAGCCGGCAAAGATCAGAATGCTGGTCATGACTGCGATCCTGGCGAGGGGACGGCATACCAGAATAGGGCAGGCGGGTTAAGGCAGCGTTAACAGCAGCGGGAAATCCTTCTGTCAGCCGGCGTGTCCGTCGGCGGTGGCGTAGATCAATGCCTCGAGGAACATGTCGCGCTCGCTGCTGATCGGGACCAGCTTGACATCCTCGTCAAGCGTCACCTCAACGTCTTTGGCGCCGGCATTTTTTGCCCGCATCCTCGCCAGTCCTGCGGCGGCATCGCGGGCATGTGCCAGCGCCGCCTCCATCTCGCCAAGATCCTTCGGGCCATCGGGAAGATGAATGCGGAATCGGCCCTCGGCGGGCTGCGTCACCGAAATGACCACACGCTGGCGAACCGTGCCCGCCGCCGCGCCGACAGCGCCGGCGACATCGGCATGGTCCGGTACGGTCAGATCGACCCCCATCAGGCCGGCGACATGCGGATAATGGGCCCCTGCCGACGCGCCAAGGGCAACAAGCCCGGTCCTCAGGCCAAGTGAAAGCGCGACAAGACCGCCCGCGGCATTCGCATCAGGCCGGTAAATACCGGACAGAAGCGGGTTCGTGCTGGCCTGTGCCTCGCCGGCGCCGTCATGGGCCAGCGCCGCATCCATGAGCGCAAGTCCGGAGCGGTGGTAGAGTTCGGCAAGGGTCTGGCGCGCCAGCTCATCCTCGGTGTCGGCAAGCGGTTGACCGATGCCGTTTTTCTGGCGGGCCATCAGCTGTGCGCCAAGCATCGCGGCCTCATGATCGAATGCGGTGAAATCGCCGGTGACATGGAGCGCATCAGTCGGTGTGAAGGCGGCAAGTGTCAGCAGGCCGCGTGCGATCAACCTGTCAACCGCGCCAAGCGCCAGCTGCGTACCGGCGATGTCGGCAATGCTGACTGGCCCGGTTTCCAGCACCTTTTCCGCAAGGCGCGCCTCGGACCGGGTCAGCCAGGCGGGAACGCCATGCGGCATCAGTGGCATGACAAAGCGTCCGTCTGTGGCCATCGGCACGGCGACGTCAAGCTGCGCGGAGAGCCGGCCCTTCACTTCCGGCCACTGGCTGGCAAGAAGTGACAACGGTACGGCGCGCCGGGGCCCCAGCGTCAGGCCGCCGGCGGTGCCGCGACTGACCGACCTGACCTCACTGTCACCGCCAAGTCCGCAGGTGCGAATGTCGGCTGCCTCGACCATTGTCTGCCAGCCGCCGACAAGCGCCCCGTCGGCCTTCAGGCGCGGTGCGCCGTTCTGCAACAGTGCGATATCCGTGGTGGTGCCACCGATATCGGCGACAAGCGCCGTTTTCGTGCCGGCAAGAAAGGCCGCGCCGGCAAGGCTGGCGGCCGGTCCGGACAGCACCGTTTCCACCGGCCGCGAACGCGCATAGTCGGCCTGCAGCAGCGAGCCGTCACCCTTGACCACCATCAACGGGCATGCCAGGCCGCGCGCGGCCATGATCGACTCGGTGGCGGCGACAAGCCTGTCGAGAAGATTGATCAGCCTGGCGTTCAATATCGCTGTCAGCGCCCGGCGCGGGCCGCCAAGCGATGAGGACAGCTCATGGCTGCAGGTGACCGGCGTGTCGCCAAGGTCACGCAGGAGGTCGCGCGCCCTTGTTTCATGGTCTGGATTGCGGGTGGCAAAATGGCCGGCCACGGCAAAGGCCGAAATATCGCCGGCGGAGTCGCTGACGGCCGCCCTGATGGCGGCTTCGTCAAGGCGGGCCTGCGGCGAGCCGTCGGCATTATGGCCGCCGGCAATGAAAAAAACCCGGTCCTGGCCAAGGGCGCGCGCCAGATCCGCCCGTCCGAGCGCCGATTCATCAAACCCGATCATGATCAGGCAGACCCGCCCGCCAACCCCCTCGACGACGGCGTTTGTCGCCAGCGTGGTTGACAGCGAGACAAGGCCGATATCGCCGGCATCGCCGTCAAACGCGTCAAGCACCCGGTCAATGGCACCGCCTACGCCGACCGACAGATCCTCACGCGTGGTCAAGGATTTGCCAGTGCCGATGACGACACCCGTCGCGGTGTCGAGAAGTGCGGCATCGGTAAATGTGCCGCCGGTATCAAGGCCGATTACCAATGTCATGGGGTCATTCCTGACTTGCAAGGGTGGGTCTCGCCGGCACCGTACCGTGCCGGCCTCACCGGTCGGTCCCGTCGTCAGGCCGCCGCCGCACGCGAGGCGGCATGCCGGGTGAAGAAGTTGACGATCCAGCCGGCGATGGCCACGCCCTCATGGCCCGAGTCAAGGCTCTGTGTCGCAGCGGCGACATGGTCGGCGCCCATCGATTCGGTTCGTGCCGCCATCAGGGCCGCCGTATAGTCGCGTTCGAATTCAGGGTGGCCCTGCATACAGAACACATTGTCGCCGATATGGAAGGCGGCGTTGGCGCAGAAGTCTGTCGATCCGAGATGCGTGGCATTCTCGGGCAGACGCACCACCTGGTCCTGGTGCAGATGAATCAGTTTCACACTGTCACGCGACGGCATCCAGGCCGGCGTGTCGTGAAGCGTGACATCATGGACACCGAGCCCCCAGCCGCCATGCCATTTCTCGGCATGGCCGCCAAGCGCATGGGCAATTATCTGGTGGCCGAAACAAATGCCGACAAGCGGCTTGTCGGCGGCATGCGCGGCGCGGATGAAATCCATCAGCGGCGCAATCCATGGCAGGGAATCATAGACACCGGCCGCCGAGCCGGTGACAAGATAACCGTCATACTCATCAACCGAGGCTGGCATGTCGCCATCGATCACAGCCACTTCGGCAAAGGTCAGGTCGTTTGCCGCGGTCTGCGCGAAAAGCTGCCTGAACATGTCGGGATAGCGCGGAAAGCGGTCGGCGATCTCGGCATTGATACGGCCGGTCTCCAGAATGGCGATTTGCATGGGGCGCTCTCCGACAATGGCACGGTTCAAGCTTCACCGCGACGCTATCAATCTAGTTTGGTCGCCTCTGTCCTGCAAGCGGCGGCCTTTTGTTTCAGATCTTCCAGAATGAACAGCCGCACGGCCGAGGACAGGCCGCCTGTCCGGGTCCGGTCGATCTCGGTGATCAGGGCCGCGACAGATATGCCACGGGCGCGCGCGATATCCGACAATTCGTCCCAGAACGCATCTTCAAGCGACAGGCTGGTGCGATGTCCGCGGATACTGACGGACCGTTTCCTCACGCCGGCACCGTGCTGTTGTCACGAGAAAATCCGGCGACGATCTCGACATGGCTGGAGAAGCGGAACTGGTCGATGATCCGGGGACGGCCGATGGTATATCCACCGCCAATCAGTGTCGCCGCATCACGCGCGAAGGTGGCGGGATTGCAGGACACCATCGCGATGACCGGCACCCGGCTTGCGGCCAGCCTGGTACATTGTGCCGCCGCACCGGCGCGCGGCGGGTCGATGATCACCGCATCGAAACCGTCAAGATCGCTGTCCATCAGGGGCGCGTCCATCAGATCCGCCTCGATGCAGGTCAACTGGGCGCCGCGGCCGGCCGCATCGACCGCCTGTCTCAGCGCGGCGAGTGCGGCGGTGTCCGATTCCGCGGCTGTCAGCTGTGACAGGGCCGGCAATAGCGGCAGGCCAAGTGTCCCGCATCCGGCAAAGAGATCGAGGACCCGTGCCGCATCATCGATAATGGCGGCAACGGCCTGCTGAAGCGCTGTTTCGGCATCCTGCGTTGCCTGCAGAAAGGCGCCCGGCGGCGGCGTGACGGCGAAGTCACCAAGCCGCAGGACCGGCGGTGCCGGGGCCAGCAATGTCAGCGGTGCGGCAGTGCTGTCACTGACCGATAGGCGGGCGATCCCGGCATCAACCGCCCAGCTGGCAAGCTGTTCGCGCAACCCGTCATGCCAGCCTGATGGCCCGCGAAGCAGAAGGCAGATGCCGTTATCGAGGCCGTTGGCCTGCGCGTCGATGGCCACACCGGGAGGGAAATGCCGCGCCGCGAGGTCGGCAAGCCGGTCCAGCAAGTTGATCAGCTCGGGGCGCAGGACGCTGCAATCCTCGGGGGCGATGATACGGTTTGATCCCCGTTCGAGAAATCCGGCGGCAACGCCGTCGGTCAGCCGTTTCAGATGGAAGCCGGCACGACGCCTGCTGCCGCGCGGCGAGATATGGGGTGGGGCGAAACCGTCAATCTCCACACCGGCCCGCGCCAGGAAGCCGGCGACCAGATCCTGCTTCCATGTGGTGACGGCATCATCCTGCCAATGTTGAAGGCTGCAGCCACCACAGGCCGGAAACACCGCGCAGTCAGGCTCGCGGCGCTGTGGTGACGGGGTCAGGATTTCGCTCAGTACGGTCTTCAATCCCTGGCCGCTGACGCTGACAGGCTGCGCGACGACGCGCTCACCCGGAAGCGATGCCGGTACGAAAACCGTATGGTCGGCGGTCACATGATTGTGTCGCCAGGACGCCGTGCCGACACCGTCACCCCGCCCGCCGACATGCGTGATGTCGAGTTCCACCGGCGCCGCGTTACGCGGCAGGCGGCCGGCACGCTCACGCTTTCTGTCGGAATGGCGGCGCTTCATGAAACCCTCTCAGATGTTGCGGGCGAACCAGACGACACGTCCAACGATGTGAACCTCGTCGATCCGGCGCTGGTAGTTGCTGTAGGCCGGATTGTCCGAGGACAGCCGGAGTTGTGGCGGCGTTGTATTGGGTATCGCATCCACCCGCTTGGCGACAAGCCCCACGCCGTCATCAAGGATGAAAATACCGGGCGGCGAGGGCATGCGGCGACCGGTATCGACCATTACCAGATCACCATCCTCGAGCGTCGGTGACATCGAATCACCGCTGACAGACAGCAATTTCAGCCCACCGGCCGGCGCCGCCGTAATGCGGCGCAGAAGATCGGGCGGAAAGGACAGGCCAGCCTGCGCCTCATCGTCTTCGCTTTCAAAGCTGCCACCGCCGGCGGCGGCATGAACCGCATGCAACGGTACGCAGATCAGCCGCTCATGGCGTGCCGGCTGCAATGCCTGCAGGTCCGGATCGAGGAAGTGCGACTGGTCGGTGCCGGTGAGCGCGGCAAGCCGCAGCCGCACCTGTTCGGGAAGGCGGCGCGGTGACCCGCGATAGAGGAATTGCTGCAGATAGGCGTCATTGCGCCCCAATGTGCGCGATGCCTCCTTCAATGTCAGTCCGGCGGCGTCGACGGCGCGCCGCACCGCCCGCCGTGCCGGATCCAGCCCGTCGCCGCCAGCCGCCGATGGCCGGTGCGATGAGGGGCCGTGCGATGAGGGGCCGTGCGATGAGGTCTCGAACATTGTCATTGGCGATCTGTCCGCGTTGTTGTCTTCACGATCCGGAGAGGTGAGGCCAACTGATCCTTTCGGGTCATGGTGCTCAACCCATGATGCATGATAGGAAAATTCCTTTCATCTGGCAAGGGCAGAGGCGGACTCAATGAATTCATCGCGGATATCTTCAAATCAGAACGGTAAGGCAAATTGCAACGGCACGCCAGACCGCGACAGTGCTGTTGGCGGTGACACGGCAAAGATGCGGGCGATGGCGGTGCGTCTTGTACGGGCCGTTGACACGTTGGGTCGGCTGCCACGAACCGCCGACACACGTCCTGCCGGCACGCGCAGCGCCTGGCCGGAGATGATTCGTGAGAGCCGCTTTGCGATTGCGGCCACGCGCAGCGTATCAAGGGCACGGCCGTCACCGGCGGCAATCGATGATCTGGACAGGCTGGCGATGCTATTATGGAACCTGCCGCCGCGCCATCGGGAGCTGTTATGGGCACGCGCCTGCGGCGTCAGATGGGCCGAGCTGTGCCATCGCCATCGGCGCAGCCGGACAACGCTGAATCGTGACCATAGACGGGCGCTTGCGGCGCTTGTCACGGTGGAATTGACCGGGCCTGATCAGAAATCAGCTTGACAAATGACACAAAATAGGATATTTCCTATTATACACTGCCAATCAGATCATTCACATATCCGACACCCATGACGAGCCACCGCCAGCCTGATGGCGCCCCGCCCGGCTGGCAGGAGGCGTTTCTGGCGCAATTGCGCGAAACCGGCAATGTCAGCGCTGCGGCCCGCGCCGCCGGCACCTGCCGGTCGCGTTGCTATGAATGGCGCCGGCGTGATCGGGCCTTTGCCGACGCCTGGGCCGATGCGCTGGAGGAGGCGGCAGACCGGCTGGAGATGGAGGCGTTCCGGCGCGCCGTCAGTGGCGTTGGCGAGGACCGGTTCTTTCAGGGCAGTGCTGTTGGCGAGGTGACCCGTTATTCGGACAGCCTGCTGATGTTTCTGCTTCGCGCGCGCCGCCCCGGGCGGTTCGGGCCGCGCCCGGCTGACCGGGCCGTGACTACAGGCATGGAGGATGACGAAAGATACCTGGCAGAGCTTGGCCGACGCATGGAGGCGCTTTGTCACCGGCGCGACGCCGGTGGCGATTGACGAATTCCTTGCCACGCTGGGCCCGGGCGAGGCTGAACGGCTTGTCCATGCCT
>Ga0181583_10002827_pt1 | contig 12799 bp, 8 predicted proteins | sample 071ome_31_FD_132461 | JGI IMG/M metagenome (GOLD analysis project Ga0181583, IMG submission 132461) | Coastal salt marsh microbial communities from the Groves Creek Marsh, Skidaway Island, Georgia - 071405CT metaG (megahit assembly) | ecosystem: Environmental > Aquatic > Marine > Intertidal zone... | reverse complement strand
TTTAAGTCTAGCCCCATAGGGCGTGTTCAGGCAAGCCGCTGCTTGCAACCTGACCACAGACCTTTTATATAATTATTGTGCGCGGCGGGTATGATGTAATGGTAGCCTGTCAGCTTCCCAAGCTGAACGCACGGGTTCGATTCCCGTTACCCGCTCCAGATGCCAGGCAATTTACGGCCGCAACGCGTGGGGGATGAGAAAACCCGCCGTCAGCGCGCCTCAGGCGTCGTCAGCCTTATTGTCGCAAGTCAGTTGACATAGCCATGAACTTCAATAGATTTAACCTACCCGGCCGTATGGCCGGATTTTTCACTGTTGAGAGAGAATAGAGTTGCAAGAATTTCTGGAAAAAATTGGCATCACCGGTGCCAGCGAGATCGTTTACAATCCTTCCTATGATCGTCTTTACGAGGATGAACTTGATCCGGCCCTTGAGGGTTATGCACGCGGATATCTCTCTGAACTCGGGGCCGTGAATGTGCTCACCGGGGAGTATACCGGCCGCTCACCCAAGGATAAATTCATCGTCAAGGATGAAACCACCGCCGATACCCTCTGGTGGAACGGCGACGGGGCCAAGAACGACAACAAGCCGATCACTCCCGAAATCTGGTCACAGCTCAAAGAGCTTTGCATGACACAGCTCAGCGGCAAGAAACTTTATGTTGTCGACGGGTATTGCGGTGCCAACAAGGACACCTGCCTTAAAGTCCGTTTCGTGATGGAAGTGGCCTGGCAGGCGCATTTCGTCAAGAATATGTTCATCCGCCCCAGTGAGGAAGAGCTGGCGGATTTTGAACCTGACTTCACGGTCGTCAACGCATCCATGGCCAAGAATGAAAACTGGCAGGCACAGGGGCTGAATTCATCCACCTTCATCGCCTTCAACCTGACCGAGCGCATGCAGCTCATCTGCGGCTCCTGGTACGGAGGGGAAATGAAGAAGGGCATGTTTGCCATGATGAACTATCTTCTTCCCCGCAAAGGCATTGCGTCCATGCATTGTTCCGCCAATATGGGCAAGGATGGTGACGTGGCGCTGTTCTTTGGTCTTTCCGGCACCGGCAAGACAACCCTTTCAGCCTCGGCTAACCGCAGCCTTATCGGGGATGACGAACATGGCTGGGATGACGATGGTGTGTTCAATTTCGAAGGTGGCTGTTACGCCAAAACCAGCGATTTGAACGAAGAGAGCGAACCTGAAATTTACCGCGCCGTGCGCCGTGATGCATTGCTTGAAAACGTCATGGTGGATGCGGACGGCAAGATAGATTTCAGCGACACAAGCCTGACCCAGAACACGCGGGTTTCTTACCCTATTTATCACATCGATAATATTGTACGCCCTGTTTCAAAAGGTGGTCATGCCAGGAATGTGCTGTTTCTCACAGCAGACGCCTATGGTGTTCTGCCGGCGGTATCCATCCTTGATGATGCTAAGACCCAGTATCATTTCTTAAGTGGATTCACCGCTAAAATGGCCGGAATGGAACGGGGGATGACCGAACACCAGCCCACGTTCTCCGCCTGTTTCGGGGCCGCTTTCCTGACCCTGCACCCGACGGTCTATGCCGATGTGCTGAGCAAGCGGATGCGGGCGGCAGGTGCACGTGCCTTCCTCATCAATACCGGGTGGAACGGCAAGGGAACCCGTATTTCACTGGCCAATACAAGGGCATTGATCGATGCCATTATGGCAGATGAGATAAATGAGGCCGAAACCACGACACTTCCCATTTTCAATCTCAGGATTCCGACACGTCTTGCCGGCCTTGATGAACGTGTTCTCGATCCGCGCTCCAGCTATGATGATCCCGCGGAATGGCAGAAAAAGGCAGAGCATCTTGCCAGTCTGTTCATTGAGAATTTCAAGAAATTCTCTGATACCGAAGCGGGCCGTGTACTGGTAAAGGCAGGACCTCAGCTCGGCTGACTGGTCTTTGCCCTCAGGCTGGGGCTTTTACCTGCAGAAGGTGTCAGGCGGATAATGTGAGCAGTATCTTGCCCCGCTGGCTGCCGCTTTCCATCAGCGTATGGGCGGCGGCGGCCTCGTTGAGGGGGAAGGTTTTATACGTGGTGGGCCTGAGACCACCATTACCCTTACCGAAAAGGGGCCAGACCTTCTGTGCCAGATCAGCCGCCACGTCAGCCTTGAATGTGTCGGGACGAGACCTCAGGGTTGATCCGGTCAGGGTGAGCCGTTTCAGCATCAGCGGCATCAGGTCAATGTCAACTTTCGATCCCTGGTTGAAGGCCAGCTGGATGATGCGGCCGTCGGCACGTGATGCTTTGATATTTCGTGCGATATAATCCCCGCCGATGATGTCGAGAATAATATCCGCGCCGCCTGCCTCACGCAGTATGGGGACAAAATCTTCTTCCCTGAAATTGATGGCCTGCGTGGCGCCGAGCTCCTGACACCAGGCACATGCCCCGGCGCTGTCGGCGGTTGTATAGACATTGAGCCCCATGGCATGGCCGATCTGGATGGCGGTTGAGCCAATGCCTCCGGCACCGCCATGGACAAGAAAATTACCGCCCTCAAGGATGGTGTGGCCGAAGAAAACATTGCTCCAGACCGTGAAATAGGTTTCCGGCAGGCCGGCCGCATCAACACTATCCACGCCATCCGGGATCGGCAGGCAGTGACTCGCGTTGACGGCGACAAATTCCGCGTAACCGCCGCCGTTGGTTAGAGCACAGACAGTATCACCGATATTCCAGCCACGGACCTTATCCCCGAGGGCGGCAATCCGGCCCGAAACCTCAAGGCCGAGAAGATCGGATGCGCCTTTCGGCGGCGGGTAATGCCCCCGCCGCTGGACCAGATCAGGGCCGTTGACCCCCGCCGCCACAACTTTAATCAGCACTTCGTTTTCCGCAGGAACAGGGGTGGCGCGTGTCCCGGGGACCAGTACATCTGGTCCGCCCGCATCCTTCATGATGATGACGTTCATGGTATCGGGCATGGTATCGGGCATAGTATCGGATGGGCTCATGTCTTGATCCTGTTCAAAAAATGTTATGCTAAGGCTGTTGGTCGTAAGACTGTCGGGTATCCACCTATTCCTGTCGTGAATTTGGTAGCGTAATCAGGCCCGGTGGTCAATTAAGGTATATACAGATCGCAAGATCAGGCACAGTAGCGGCACAAATGGCTGGGATGAAAAAATTATCTGGTATACCAAATAATTTGTTTGACGCATCCGGCCACAAATGGAAAACTCACAACATAGCCGAGGGAGGATGAGTTGACCGCGATTACCGAAAATAAAGGCGTGTGGAAGAGTGGTTATGGCAAGGGGAGAAAGACGCCGAAGGGGCGGCAGGTTGATGCGGCTGCATTGGCGGATATCCGCGATCTCCTGGGCTCATCTCCGCGCCGACGTGATCTCCTGATTGAATATCTGCACCTCATCCAGGACAAATTTGGCTATCTTGGTCATTCCCATCTTTGCGCGCTGGCGAACGAGCTCAAGCTTGCCCAGGCAGAAGTGTATGAGGTGGCTACATTTTACGCGCATTTCACGGTGGTGGCCGAAGACGAAACCCCGCCGCCGGCATTGACGATCCGGGTTTGCGATTCCCTTTCATGTGAACTTGCGGGTGCCTCGGCGCTCCGGTCGGCACTGGAAGAAGGTCTTGATCCGGCGTCGGTGCGGGTGCTCCGGGCGCCGTGCATGGGACGTTGCGATACCGCGCCCGCGCTTGAAATTGGTCATAATCACATTGATCACGCTGACCTTGAAAAGGTTGAGGCGGCGATTGCTGCGGGTGATACCCATGCCCATCTGCCGGATTACGAAAAACTAACGGCATATCGCGCCGAAGGCGGCTACGCCAAACTTGAGGAATTGCGCAAAGACGGATCCTGGGAAGATGTGCAGGAGATGGTGCTGGCAAGTGGTCTGCGCGGCCTCGGTGGTGCCGGTTTCCCGTCCGGGCGGAAATGGGGGTTTGTCCGCGCCGCGGAAGGCCCGCGGTATCTCGCGGTTAACGGCGATGAAGGTGAGCCCGGAACCTTCAAGGACAGATATTATCTCGAACGTGTGCCGCACCTGTTTCTCGAAGGCATGCTGATCGCTGCCTGGGCGGTGGAAGCGGAGAGATGCTATATTTACATGCGTGATGAGTATCCGGCGGTACTGGAGATTCTCCGCCGTGAGATTTCGGCACTCGAAGAGGCCGGTTTGGTGGATCAGGGTTATATTGATCTCCGCCGCGGTGCCGGAGCGTATATCTGCGGTGAGGAAAGCGCGATGATCGAATCGATCGAAGGCAAGCGCGGACTGCCGCGTCATCGTCCTCCCTATGTTGCGCAGGTCGGTCTCTTTGGCAGGCCAACGCTGGTGCATAATATCGAAACCCTGCATTGGGTCGCACAGGTCTGCCGTGAAGGACCTGAGATTTTGTCGTCGGTGGAAAAGAACGGACGAAAGGGCCTCAGGAGTTATTCGGTATCCGGCCGGGTGGCAAAGCCTGGCGTTTATCTGCTGCCGGCAGGCTCAACAATCACGGATATCATCGATGCCGCAGGGGGAATGGCATCAGGCCATGAATTCCGTGCCTATCAGCCTGGAGGGCCGTCTTCGGGGATATTGCCGGCAACGATCAATGATGTGCCGCTTGATTTCGATACCCTGCAGCCATTGGGAAGCTTTATCGGTTCCGCCGCGGTGGTGGTGCTCTCGGATCAGGACCGTGTCCGTGATGCGGCGCTCAATATGCTAAGGTTTTTTGAAGATGAAAGTTGCGGGCAGTGCACCCCGTGCCGGACAGGTTGCGGCAAGGCCGTGCAGCTGATGCAGGAGGAGAGATGGGACAAAGACCTGCTCGCGGATCTCTGCCAGGTGATGGAAGATGCATCGATCTGCGGTCTCGGGCAGGCGGCACCGAACCCGATCCGGCTGACAATGAAACATTTTGCTGAAGAAATAAGCTGAGGCAGGGCCATGCTTGATACAACAACGACCAAAACCGTTACCTTCACGCTGGATGGCAGGGAAATCACCGTGCCTGAAGGGACCACGATCTGGGAAGCGGCGCACGCCCAGGGGGTTGAGATCCCGCATCTGTGCCATAAGCCGTCGACAGGTTACCGGGCTGATGGCAACTGCCGGGCCTGTATGGTTGAAATCGAAGGTGAGCGCACGCTGGCGGCATCCTGCATCCGGTCTGCGACCGACGGCATGGTGGTGTCAAGCGCCAGCGAAAGGGCGGCAAAATCAAGGGCGCTGGTGGTTGAACTGCTGGCCGCGGATCAGCCGGAAGAGGCGCATGACCGCTCGTCTCATTTCGCGGCGATGAAAGCGGCAAACAATGTTGAAGAAAGCCGTTTTCCCGCGCGTGAGGCGGGTTCAGTGCCGCTTCTTGACGACAGCCACGTGGCCATGCGGGTCAATCTTGATGCCTGTATCCACTGCAATCTCTGTGTCCGCGCCTGTCGTGAAGTGCAGGTGAATGACGTGATCGGCATGTCCGGCCGCGGCCATACGGCTGAGATCGTCTTCGATATGGCGGACCCGATGGGAAGCTCGACTTGTGTTGCCTGCGGCGAATGTGTTCAGGCCTGCCCCACTGGTGCGCTTCTTCCGGCGACAGTGGTGGACGAAGATCAGCATGGCGATACTCAGGACTTTGATCGCGAGGTCAGTTCGGTCTGCCCGTATTGCGGGGTTGGCTGCCAGCTCAGTTTCAAGATCAAGGATGATGAAATCAAATATGTTGAGGGGATTGAAGGTCCGGCGAACGAGAATCGTCTCTGTGTTAAGGGCAGATTCGGGTTTGACTATATTCATCATCCCCACCGGCTGACGAAGCCGCTGATCCGCCGTGATGATGCGCCGGCCAAGGGGCTGAATGTTGATCCGTCCGATCCGCTGACCCATTTCAGGGAAGCGAGCTGGGAAGAAGCGCTCGAAGTGGCGGCCTCCGGCCTTGCCAAACAGCGCGAGCAGGCCGGCACGAGGGTGGCAGGCTTTGGTTCGGCGAAATGTTCAAACGAAGAGGCGTATCTGTTCCAGAAACTGATCCGCCAGGGCTTCGGCCATAACAATGTCGATCACTGCACGCGTCTGTGCCACGCATCGTCGGTGGCGGCCCTGCTTGAAAATGTGGGCTCCGGCGCGGTGACGGCTACCTTCAATCAGATTGAACATGCTGATGTTGCGATTGTCATCGGGGCTAACCCGACGGAAAACCACCCTGTTGCCGCGACCTATTTCAAGCAGTTTGCCAAACGCGGCGGCAAGCTGATCGTCATGGATCCGCGGGGTCAGGGGCTGAAGCGCCACGCCACGCATATGCTTCAGTTCAGCCCCGGTGCGGATGTCGCCATGCTGAACGGCATCATGAATGTCATTGTTGAAGAAGAACTCTATGATCAGCAGTATATTGATGGTTTCACCGAAAACTGGGAGGAGATGAAAGCGCATCTGGCCGGATTCCCGCCTGAGAAAATGGCCGATATCTGCGGCATCCCTGCTGAGACCCTTCGTCAGGTCGCGCGGGATTTCGCCACCGCCAAAGCGGGGATGATCTTCTGGGGGATGGGTGTGTCCCAGCATATCCATGGCACGGATAATTCACGATGCCTGATCTCGCTTGCGCTGATGTGCGGTCATGTCGGCCGCCCGGGCACAGGTCTGCATCCGCTCCGTGGCCAGAATAACGTTCAGGGCGCATCGGATGCGGGCCTGATCCCGATGTTCCTTCCCGATTACCAGAGCGTGGCCGATGAAGGGGTGCGGTCCGCGTTTCAAGAGATCTGGCAGGAAGGCCGCATCAATCCGGAAAAAGGGCTTACCGTCACGGAGATCATGGATGCCATCCATGACGGAGATATCGGCGCGATGTATATCCTTGGTGAAAATCCGGCCATGTCTGATCCGGATGTCGCCCATGCACGTGATGCGCTGGCCAAGCTTGATCATCTGGTTGTTCAGGATATCTTCCTGACGGAAACCGCCAATTACGCTGATGTGGTGCTGCCGTCTTCCGCCTGGCCGGAAAAGACCGGCACGGTGACCAACACCAACCGGCAGGTGCAGATGGGCCGTCCGGCGGTGCCGCCTCCGGGTGAGGCGAGGGAAGACTGGTGGATCACCACCGCGCTGGCAAAAGAACTCGGCCTTGACTGGAGCTACACCCATCCGCGTGAGGTTTTTGCTGAAATGAAAACCTCGATGAAGTCGCTGTCCAATATCACCTGGGACAGGCTTGAGGAGCAGAGCGCGGTGACCTACCCGTCGCTCAGCCCTGAAGATCCGGGGCAGCCCATTGTCTTTGGTGATGGCTTCCCGAGAGAAGGGGGAAGGGCAAGATTTACCCCGGCCGGTATCATCCGTCCGGCAGAAGATCCGGATGAAAACTACCCGATGGTCATGACAACAGGGCGCCAGCTGGAACACTGGCATACCGGCTCCATGACCCGCCGGGCCAGCGTCCTTGATGCGGTGGAACCGGAAGCCAACGCGTCCCTTAACCCGGCAACTCTTGCCAGGCTCGGGGTGAAGGCAGGGGAGACCATCGCCATTGAGACCCGCCGCGGGAAAATCACCATCATGGCCCGGGCGGATACCGCGGTGGCCGAAGATATGGTTTTTGTCCCCTTCGCCTATGTCGAAGCGGCCGCCAATATCCTCACCAACCCGCAGCTTGATCCTTACGGCAAAATACCCGAATTCAAGTTCGCGGCGTGCCGGATCTCCAAAGCCTGATACCGGACCATCAAGGGTAAAACTTGAAAATGTAAAATATTTACAATTTTCAAGTTTTCACTCTTTTCCTGTTTTCCGGCCCTGCATTCTAGTAGGTTGATCTTTGTCTTTCGACTATTTGCGAAGAAGGTGAAGATCATGCGTATTCTGATTCTCGGAGCATCCTACGGCTCACTTTTATCGACCAAACTTCTCATGGCGGGACATGATGTATCCCTGATCTGCCGTGCACAAACCGCGGCACTGATCAACGCTGAAGGAACTGAGGTGCGGATAAAACTCAAAGATGAGGATACGCATCGCGCCATCCGTTCCGTTGACCTGCCCGGTTCCGTTGATGCGGTCACGCCGGAGGATGCAAGGCCCGAAGACTATGACATGATCGCCCTTGCCATGCAGGAGCCGCAGTATTCCTCCCCTTCCGTGCGGGGATTGATGCAGCGTATCGCCAAAAGCGGTAAACCGTGTCTGTCGATCATGAACATGCCGCCGCTCCCGTATCTGCGCCGCATTTCAAGCCTGGCTGATGCCGACCTTTCCGATTGTTTTGACGATGTCAGTGTCTGGGACAATTTCGATCCGGATCTGGTGACTCTGTGCAGCCCTGACCCGCAGGCGTTCCGTCCGCCGGAAGAAGGCGCAAACATTTTGCATGTCGGCTTGCCGACCAATTTCAAGGCGGCGGATTTTGCCCGCCCGGAACACAGCGCGATGTTGCGTCAGCTCGAAGCCGATATTGCCGAAGTCCGGCTCGATGGCAAGGATGTTCCGGTCAAGCTCCGGGTGCATGACAGCCTTTTTGTGCCGATGGCGAAATGGAGCATGTTGCTCACGGGGAATTACCGGTGCGTTGAAGTGGATCATGTTCAGCCGATCCGTGATGCGGTGCATGGTGATGTGGCCTCGTCTGAAGCCATGTACCACTGGGTGGATGAGCTGGCCCAGCGTCTTGGGGCGTCAGCCGCAGATCAGGTGCCGTTTGAAAAATATGCCAATGCCGCGCTTAATTTGCTCAAGCCGTCTTCGGCGGCGCGTGCCATAGACAGCGGCGCCGTGAAAATTGAACGGGTGGATCGGCTGGTCCAGAAAATCGGCCAGCGTTTCGGTCTTCAGAACCCGACGGTGGATCGTATCGTGGCTATTGTTGACGCGAGGCTTGATGCCAATTCAGCCCAATCGGTGGTGATGTCCAAAGCCGTTTAGGCTCCACATACTCATATCCGGAAAATAAGCCCGAAAAAATAAGCCCGAAAAAATAAGAGCGTCATGATAGTGACGCTCTTATCCTTTGGGAGGAAGTGGTTAGCCTTTCAGCAAATCAACCAGAGTCTGGCCAAGCTGTGCGGGTGACGGTGACACCCTGACCCCGGCAGATTGCAGGGCATCAATCTTGTCTTCAGCCCCGCCTTTGCCTCCGGAAATCACGGCGCCGGCATGCCCCATGGTGCGCCCAGGAGGTGATGTTCTGCCGGCAATGAACCCGACCGTGGGTTTGGCGCGGCCCTTTTTGGCTTCATCTTTCAGGAACCGGGCGGCATCTTCTTCGGCAGATCCGCCGATCTCCCCGATCATGATGATGGATGTTGTTTCAGGATCAGCCAGGAACATGTCCAGCACATCGATGAATTCCGTGCCCTTGACCGGATCGCCGCCAATACCTACCGCGGTGGACTGGCCGAGACCTGCCTGGGAAGTCTGGAAAACAGCTTCATAGGTCAGGGTGCCGGAACGGGACAATACGCCGACAGAACCGCGGCGGAAAATGCTGCTCGGCATGATGCCGATCTTGCATTCTTCAGGCGTCAGAAGGCCGGGGCAGTTCGGCCCTATCAGTCTTGAGCTTGAGGCATCAAGCTTTTCCTTGACCCGGACCATATCCTGAACAGGCACGCCTTCGGTGATGCAGGTGATAAGTTCGATGCCCGCATCGATGGCTTCCTCAATGGCGGCGGCGGCACCTGCGGGCGGCACGTAGATGACCGAAGCATTGGCGCCGGTCGCATCCCGCGCTTCAGCCACGGTGGCATAAAGCGGCAGTTTGGCCCCTTCCGCGCTGGTCCATTCCTGTCCGCCCTTCATCGGGTGTGTTCCCGCAACCATCTGGGTGCCATGATAGGCCAGCGCCTGTTCGGTATGGAAAGTGCCGGTCTTGCCCGTCAGGCCCTGGACAATGACTTTGGTGTCCTTGTTGATAAGAATTGACATGGCCTTTACCCCCTGACCGCTTTGACAATTTTTTGTGCCGCATCATCAAGATCATCGGCGGCAATGACATTCAGTCCGCTTTTCTCGATGATGGCTTTGCCTTCGGCCACCTTGGTGCCTTCAAGCCGCACCACAAGGGGCACTTCAAGCCCGACTTCACGGGCTGCCGTCACCACACCTTCGGCGATGACGTCACAGCGCATGATGCCGCCGAAAATATTAACAAGGATACCTTTGACATTCGGATCAGCGGTGATGATTTTAAAGGCGGCGGTCACTTTTTCAGTGGTCGCACCACCCCCGACGTCGAGGAAGTTGGCGGGTTCTGCCCCGTACATCTTGATAATGTCCATGGTGGCCATGGCGAGACCGGCCCCGTTGACCATGCAACCGATATCCCCGTCAAGGGCGATATAGGCAAGATCATATTTGGAGGCTTCGATCTCCTTGTCGTCTTCTTCGGTGATATCGCGCAGTTCCATGATATCGGCATGGCGGAAGAGCGCGTTGCCATCAAAGGAAACCTTGGCATCAAGAACCTGCAGCCTGTTTGCCTTGGTGACAATCAGGGGGTTGATTTCAAGGAGACTCATATCTTTCGAGGTGAAAGCGGTATAGAGACTGACAAAAAGCTTCATCCCGTCGGCTCTGGCTTCGCCCTCAAGCTTGAGGGCATCGGCAAGCCGGCTTGCGTCGTCTTCGGTGCAGCCGGCGCTGGCCAGAATGCCGACAGAATGGATTTTCTCCGGTGTTTCATGGGCTACGGTCTCAATATCCATGCCCCCTTCGGTGGAAACAACGAAAGATGTCCGGCCGGTTTCACGATCCACCAGAATAGAAAGGTAGAGCTCCCGGTCGATATCAGCGCCGTCTTCGATATAAAGCCGGTTGACGGCTTTGCCCGCAGGCCCTGTCTGGTTGGTCACCAGTGTTTTGCCAAACATCTCGTTGATATTGGCGAGCGCTTCATCGCGTGAGAAACTGACGCGGACACCACCCTTGGCATCGTCGGCAAGCTCTTTGAATTTGCCTTTGCCGCGACCGCCGGCGTGAATCTGGCTCTTGACAACCCAAACCGGTCCAGGCAACTGGTCAACCGCCGCTTCAGCCTGGTCCAGACTGGTGATGGCAACCCCATGGGCAACCGGTGCACCAAAATCCTTCAGCACTTGTTTGGCCTGATATTCATGAATATTCATTGTCTCATCTCCTTCACTCCCCTGATAGGCCGGCGCCGGAATTATGGGCAAACTGGCGGCAGGAACACTGTTTCTTATGCCTGTGCCGGGTGATGAAATCAACGCCATGTTGATGCTGATCGGTCATCTGAATGCCCCCCCCTGGCATGGGGCATATAATTTATGCCCCTTTACGTATGACGCCTTAAGCCTCTTTGATATCCGGATGTATGTAATCCAACACCAGAGCCAGAATATCATATATTCTTGGTATACCAAATGCCAAAAAATGCAATAATTTTCTTGCCGATAACTAAAAAAAATAGGCTTGACCGACTTTGGATAGGGTGTAAGGTATACCAGATAAATGCTATAAAAGTTTCCGGACCAGCATGAAACCTGGCGTGGTCTGACCCGGGGGGAGAAGAGTGCCGATAGACGTGAAATTAAAGCCTGTTTCGATCAACTTCACCTTGAAAGATCATATATATGAGGTGTTGCGGGACAGTATTCGCAAGGTCGACATCTACAACTTCAGTCAGGACATGCGTCTTGATGAGCGTAAACTTGCAGAACAGCTCGGTATTTCCCGCACCCCCATTCGTGAAGCGCTGGCCCGACTGTCGCAGGACGGGCTGGTGGAAATCATTCCCCGCAAAGGTGTGTTCATTCATCGTAAATCTCTTCCCGAGATTCTCGACATGATCAAGACATGGGCGGCGCTGGAAAGCATGGCCGCCTACCTTGCCGTAGATGTGGCGACCGACGCAGATCTCAAAGCGCTGCGGAAATTCGCCATGAGTAACAGCACCAAGTCTTCCATGGCTGAGCTCGGGGAGTATTCCGACGCCAACATCAAGTTTCATCAGAGCATTCTTGAGCTTTCGGCCTGCCCGCTTTTGTGCAGTTCAGCCGAAGATCTTTTCATCCATATGTATGCGGTGCGCCGCCGCGCCATGGGTGAGGATAACCGGGCGTCACGTTCGGTTGCCGACCATATGGAAATTATCGAAGCGCTGGAGGCCCGTGATGCAGAACTGGCCTCACGACTTGTGCGTGATCATACGATGCGCCTGCATGACCATATCCATGAACGGTGGACACGTCTGGATAAGCTTGAAGACAAGAGCAACACTGCCGATACCGAAGATTGACGTTTAGACAAAAAAGTCCTGAGGAGAGAGAGATGACAGCGCCAGAAGCAACCGCACCAGAGACGGAAATCCAGAACCTTACGGATGGATTTCATCTTGTGATTGATGCGCTCAAGCTGAATGGAATTAACACCATTTACGGTGTTCCCGGTATTCCGATCACGGATCTGGGCAGGCTGGCGCAGGCTGAAGGCATGCGGGTGCTCTCTTTCCGGCATGAACAGCATTCGGGCAACGCCGCCGCTGTCGCCGGATTTCTGACCCAGAAGCCGGGAATTTGCCTGACGGTTTCGGCCCCGGGTTTCCTCAACGGGCTGACGGCACTTGCCAATGCCACCACCAACTGTTTTCCGATGATACTGATCAGCGGGTCATCTGAGCGTGAGATTGTGGATCTTCAGCAGGGTGATTACGAGGAGATGGATCAGCTGGCCATCGCCAAGCCTCTCTGCAAGGCCGCTTACCGGATTCTGCACGCCGAAGATATCGGGATCGGTGTTGCCCGCGCTATCCGGGCGGCGGTATCCGGGCGTCCGGGCGGGGT
>Ga0181583_10002820_pt1 | contig 12813 bp, 12 predicted proteins | sample 071ome_31_FD_132461 | JGI IMG/M metagenome (GOLD analysis project Ga0181583, IMG submission 132461) | Coastal salt marsh microbial communities from the Groves Creek Marsh, Skidaway Island, Georgia - 071405CT metaG (megahit assembly) | ecosystem: Environmental > Aquatic > Marine > Intertidal... | reverse complement strand
CCCTGGCACCGGACTCGGAAAGTTTGCGGATGGTGGGGATGGCAGCATTGATACGGGTGTCGTCGGAAATGGTGCCGTCGGCATCCAGGGGAACATTGAAGTCAACACGCACAAATACGCGTTTGTCCTTCAATTCAAGATCATCGATGGATTGGATCATAATTTAGGAAGCAGTTGAGAATAAAAAGCGGGAGCCAAAACGGCTCCCGCAATGGGTAAAGAATACTGGAATGCGTGCTTTAGACAAAAGCTGCAACACGCTTGAGGAGATCGACACAGCGGTTGCTGTAGCCCCACTCATTATCGTACCAGGAAACCAACTTAAAGAAGGTGTCGCTGAGGCCAATTCCTGAACCGGCATCAAAAATGGAGGATGCGGGGCAGTGTATAAAGTCGGCAGATACCACTTCGTCCTCGGTGTATTCCAAAATTCCTTTCAGTGGGCCTTCGGCGGCTTCCTTCATCTTGGCGCAAATTTCTTCGTAACTGGTGGACTTTTCAGTCTTCACAGTAAGGTCGACCACAGAAACAGTCGGTGTAGGCACACGGAAAGCCATGCCGGTAAGCTTGCCCTGCACCTCAGGGAGTACCAATCCAACTGCTTTGGCAGCACCAGTGGTGGATGGAATGATATTGATGGCTGCACCACGCCCGCCCTTCCAGTCCTTGACCGATGGGCCATCAACAGGCTTTTGGGTGGCAGTGTAACTGTGCACGGTGGTCATCAAGCCTTCCTTGATACCAAAATTTTCCAATACCACCTTGGTGATCGGGGCCAAACAGTTGGTGGTGCAGGAAGCGTTGGAAAGGATGTCATGCTCTGCGGAAAGCTCATCATCATTTACTCCGAGCACGATGGTTTTTACATCGCCCTTGGCAGGCGCAGAAATGATAACCTTTTTGGCGCCCGCCTGAATGTGACCGGCTGCTTTTTCACGGTCGACAAAAAGACCGGTGGATTCGATCACAACATCCACCCCACGATCTCCCCAAGGGAGGGCCGCTGGGCCTTCGCGGACGGCGAGACATTTGATAGTGTGGCCATTAACCACGAGAGAGTCATCGGTGGGTGCCTCCACGGTGCCATTAAAACGGCCCTGTACGGAGTCGTATTTTAAAAGATAGGCAAGATTATCTGCAGGGACGAGGTCGTTGATGGCAACAACCTCGAAGTCATTACCAAGTAACCCCTGGTCGACAAGCGCGCGAAAAACTAAACGACCAATACGGCCGAAACCATTAATACCAATTTTAGTAGACATTTGTATGAATTTGTTGAGTTAGAAAATGTTTGCGAAGAAATACACATGAGATTTGACCGCTAAATGGCAAGGCTAAGTTGTAAATGAGCCCAAGGGAGCTCCCAATATTGGTAAGCTAAATATCAGATAAAGCCCTTTGCACTCCGAATCGGAAATAAAGGAAAATTGCCAAAAACAAGCCCACACAAAAATAAGCAAACCTGTCGCCCATCGAAAATTGAGGCTTCAAGGGATGGATGGGGACATCCACCTCCACCACTGCAGCTCCCTCAAAATAGATGCGGTTTTTTTCATTTTTTAGCACATCCCTTATTCGGCCCTTTTCATCGATCCAACCAGACCAGCCCGCATTGCCACACCGAACAATGGGCAAATAATTTTCAACCGCTCTTATGACTGAATGGGCAGCATGTTGCTCGGCACACCCTTCTTCCGCAAACCAGGCATCGTTGGTTGAAACAATGAGCAAATCGGCAGCCATTTCTTTTGTTTTTCGGGCGATGCCTGGAAAAATATCCTCATAACAAATTAAAAAGCCTGCACGTACATAGCTGGTATGATTGCCCTCATTTATGGGGATATCAAAAAGTACGGGGTGATCACCGGGAGAAAAACTGCCCACTGGGCCAACCATTTTCTTAAGCCCGGGGATCAGCGAAAAGGGCCATGGAATATATTCCCCAAAGGGCACTAATACCTGCTTGGCATACCATTCGGGCTGCATTCCTTTGACGGGATCGACATAAACCATGGTGTTGTAACTCGCCTGATCTTCTCGGATGACCGAACCGGCAAGTATTGGAACCCCTGTCTTTTGGGCTAACTCCTCCACCCAGAGACGGTCCAGGTTGATCGGATAAGGGGTGGATGCCTCTGGCCAGAGAATGACATCGGGGCGAACCATAGAAAAAAACTCGGTTTGCTTACTCAGCGTTTCCTTGTGCTCAGCTGCCCTGCCCTCCATCCATTTGTTTTGCAGGTAGGGCTGGCAAATACCGACTCGTAATGTTTTTACTGCACCTCCTTCTTTGCGGTCCATTCTGGAAAAAAATGGATAAACCATCAGAAAAAGAAGCAAAATACCAAGGTAAAGCTCCGGGCAAATGGAACGGGTAAACAAGCCAGTTGCATTGCGCCTGCGTACAAGCAGGTGGTGCAGGTAAGAAGCAACGCACAAATTGAAAAATACCAGGAAAAAAGAAACGGCCCACCCACCGGTATATGAGCATGCCTGTAAAAGAACTGGTCTCTCCCACTGGGTTGCAGATAGCGGGCACCATGGAAACCCGAGAGTAAACAGGGTTCTTCCCCACTCAATGGCAACCCAGAGTGAGGATAAAGCAACAAAAACAAGCAGTCTTACCCTGAAACCACCTTGCGAAAACCATGGGTATAGCATACGGGCCAGGGCAAACCAAATGATGAAATAAAAAGAGAGCAAAAAAGTGGCAGTGCACATACCACCAAATGAAACATGCCTCATCCATCCAACCATTGCGATTTGGTAAGCCCATCCACTTAAGAGCAAACAGAAAAACACCTTCCTGTAACCGGGGCGGAAATGAAACCAGATTAAAACGGGTAAAAGAAACACATAAGCAGCCTCGGGGGTCTGGCGGGGTGCATGGCTTACCCAAAGCATGGCGTAGGTAAAAATACTGGCAAGCCAGGGCCCGCCCCACTCCTTTGCCCATGCCATAACACTCAGCCTTTGTGCGTAAAACATAGAAACTAACCAATGCAGGCAGCTGCCTCAGTGCTTGGCCGGGCAATCAGTCCCTCGTATGGACTAAGATTAATTGGCATATTCGCACGACCATCATCCAGCAAATAAGACTGGCATATACGTTCGAGCTCGAGACGGCTTTTTGCCCTTCTTGCATGGAAAAGAAACTGGCCTTCCTGATCCACTGAAAGGCCGATGAAATTGAGAAACTTTTTCAAGCGTGCCACCTGCTTACTTTCAGAAATATCATCCTTATGAAAAACATTGTAAAGCTTCTCTATGTAGAGGTAGACATCGCCTATGGTTGGATGGTACATCGGTTCACCTGAGTTGAGTTGCCTGATTTGTTCAAATATCCAAGGATTCCGAATGGCACTACGACCAACCATAACCCCGGCAGCACCCGTTTGCTGAACCAAAGAAACAGCACCCTCAGCAGTATTTACCTCGCCATTGAGCAGGACCGGGCAATCGAGCCGTTTGACTGCCTGCCCAACGTAGGAATACTCAGGAAATGATCGGTACCCACCCTTTACCGTACGGGCATGAAGGCTCAACAGGTCCACTTGGTTGGATGCAAAAATATCTAAAATCTGAGAGAAATTCCGGTCATCCTCAAACCCGATTCTTGTTTTTACAGTCAATGGGCAGTCGCAATGCTCCCGAAGAACTTGCAATACCTGATCAATCCTTTGCGGAACCCGAAGGAGTCCACCCCCCACATTCTTACGATACACCCGGGGTGCCGGGCATCCTAAATTAAGATCAATACCCGCGACTGGATACTGCTGAAGCTCTTTTGCGAAACGGGCAACATGAACAAGGTCCTCCCCGATCAGCTGAGCAAACACTGGTTTTCCCGATTTATTTTCGGTGATGGAGGAAAGGATAACAGGATCGACCCTGGCATTTTCATGCACCCGAAAATACTCGGTGAAAAACAAGTCGGGGGAACCATGATCAGAAATTAAGCTCATGAAGGGCAATCCAGTGACATCCTGCATCGGAGCGAGAGCAGTCGGAAACCCAGTGGCTGGAAAAAAAGACCGGACCGGAGCCTTCGCAGCACCGGCACTCAATGCCAGGCTCATTGCAGCCTAAGAATCCTGCTTGCGAAGGATCCGCTCGAGGATCTCGGTCATATCCTCCACATTATCGAGCACCTTGCGGGATACATGAATGGGCTGATCCATCTGCAGGGCAAGCACGATAGAATCACTTGGGCGTGCATCGAGCTCGATAATTTTCTTACCCAGCTCATTTTCCATGTGTAGAATAATTCGGGCAAAAAAAGTGCCCTCATCCACATCGTTGATCACAACCCGCTCAATTTTAGTTTCAAGACCCTTGAGGATGAGACCAATCAGGTCGTGCGTGAGGGGACGCTCCTTCTTTACCTTGTTAAGGGTCATATTAATCGCATTCCCAATCGCTGGATCGACATAAATGACAAAAGTCTTTTCCTCGTTGCCCAAAAAAATAGCACACCCATTGGAGGTAGGCATAACACCTTTGATCGTGACGATAGCGGAATCCTGATTCATTGTGTTATTATCTCGTTGCTTTCTTAGCTTCGCAAGAACTTTACTTTTTTTTACAACTATTAGGGATGAATTCTGCTCCAAAAGTACAACCAATACAAAAAAACCTCTTTTTAGTGGGAATGATGGGGACGGGGAAAAGTACGATCGGTAAGATTTTGGCTCAGCGCCTGTCGATGAAGTTTATCGATTCAGATAGCGAAATTGAGAAAGAAAGTGGCTCCAGTATACCTGAGATTTTTTCAGACCAAGGAGAAAGTACATTCCGCAAGATGGAACGAACTTTTATCAACCAGATAAACCAGGACCAACCCGCGGTGATCGCTTGCGGTGGAGGGTTGTGCATACCAGCAGGAATGATGGAACTCCTCAAATCCAAAGGTCATGTAATTTGCCTGCTGGCCAATCCGACCACCCTCCTCGGACGAACTCAAAAAGACAGCAACCGACCCCTTCTGCAAGTTGCCCAACCTTTGCAGGCACTGGAAAAACTACTTCAGGAAAGGGAGGGGCGATACCGCGAGGCAGACACCATTATCGATACCGATGAACTCTTGCCGGAGCAGGTGGTCGAAAGAATTATTGAGCATGCCCTGTGAACGCCCGCCATGCTTACTCCTGCCCCATCGATTCTTTGATCTTCTTTAAAAAAATGGCAGGCGGGCGGACAAGCTTACCACCGTGGTCAATGAATGCGTGGGTGGTATTCCCCGTGCACAAAACCTCCTCGTTTCGAAACACCTGATAGTAGATTTGAATTTTGGCACTGGGTGGCTCCTTTATGCTCACACGAACAACCAAACGGTCATCAAAGTGTGCCGGCTTGCGAAATTTTGCTTCGCAGTGAAGAACCGGTAGCAAGTACCCATCTTTTTCTAGGTCCCGGTACGGACAACCCAACTGATCCAGCAACTCGATTCTTGCGGCTTCAAACCAAGTAAAGTAATTCCCATGGTAAACCACACCCATTTGATCCGTTTCCTGATACCGAACCCTTATGCCAACTTCAGCCAAAATCATCTCTATATTTTCTAGGAAGTATTTAAATACGCCAAGCACGATTTAGACCCATGGGACTAGGAAAAACAGAGCGCAGAATAACCATAGCTATCGGTTTAATCATTGGGGTAAGTGTATCGTCGATGTTGGTAAAACATGCATTGGATGTAAAAGAAGAGCAGTCGGCAAAGCGTCCAGGGAACTACCACTCCATGCACAGTGCAGTGGGCAATGTTGCATTTTCTCCCCTGCCCGAGGCAGTAAAAAGGGCCGTCCCCAATGGTATTGTCGTCTTTTTTGAAGCGAACCGCACCAGTTTGTCGGAATCGCCCGAGAAGATCGTCAGCACATGGGTCATTGAAACATCGGGCTCTTTCCGTTCGGAAAGGCTATTCGTTTTGGCAGAAGTAGACCACGGGGACTTGCCCAAAATTCAGTTTTTCAGGGCTTCTGAAGTATATGTGAAACTGAATGCAGCTCACTCGCGCGAATCATTGGAAGATGGGCTCGATGAAGAAAAGTTCTTCATTATTGGCCAAAATTCAGCATCCTCTGAATACATCGTACAAGTGAGAAACTTCTCCCCTTCTGACCTGATGCAGGCAAAACACTTTTTGCAATCTCTCCGCTGTGTGCAATCTGTCAGGCTTGTTCCTTGGGCACCGATGCGTTAGTCGATTTCTATCTCGTTGACCACAGGCAAATTTTCGGTAGTTTAGTTTCTTTAAACGGTCGGTGATATATCCTTTTATTTCACTCACCCAACCTCAATTCAAACAGTACAAATTAGCATCGTGAATGTAGATATCAAGGACGCGGGGGTAGCCCGCAAAATAGCAACGGTAAGCTTCGATTCAGACGAAGTGAGCAAACACGAGTCCAAAGTCTGCCAGGAACTAGGCAAATTAGTAAACATTCCCGGTTTTCGTAAAGGAAAAGCCCCGGCAAATGTAATTCGCAAGAAGTATGCTAAAGAATTAAAGGACGAGTTGAACCGCAAAGTATCCACTGCTGCCTATGAAGCTGTGCTCGAAAACAAAGACATCAAAGTATATTCGGTGTTAAAAGTGGACGCTGGCGAATTGGAACCTTCCCAGTCCGCATCTGTGGAGGTAACTGTGGACATTGAACCTGAATTTGACCTCCCCAAGTACAAAGAGTACGAGCTCACCGTTGAACCAACTGATGTAAAAGAAGAGGATGTTACCAAAGAATTGGATGCAATCCGGGAGCAGCGTGCAAGTTTTGATGTGGTGGAGCGAGCATCCCAAAAAGGAGATTATGTAAAGTGCTCCTACGAAGGCACACTCGATGGCAAACCAGTTGCAGAAATTCTCCTCGATAAACCCATGTACGGCAAGCAGGCAAACACATGGGAAGAAGCCGGAAACCAGACAGGAATGGGTGTGGATGCGATTGCTGAAGGAGTACTGGGCATGGCTGCGGGAGACAAAAAAGAAGTGAGTGCTGACTTTGCAAAAGACTTTGAAGTGGAAGCACTGGCGGGCAAGTCGGTGACTTATCAGCTTGAGGTGCATGAAGTGCGCGAAAAAAAGGCTCCTGCATTAGAGGATGAGGAATTTCTTAAATCTCTCAAAATTGAGAGTGTGGATGAATTGAAAGAAAAAGTTACCGAGCAAATTAAGTACCGCAAGGAGCAGGAGAATGTTAACCTGAAGCGCAAGCAGATCACCCAGAATATTCTGGACACCGATGACTTCCCCCTTCCCCAACAAGCGGTAGAGGAAGAATCCAAAGCGATTTTCCAAAACCGTATCCAGCAGGCAACCCAACAGGGAGCAAAACCTGAGGAGATCGAAAAAAACCGCGATGAATGGTGGAAAGAGTCCCAAACCCAGGGGCAGGCAAGAGTAAAGCTCACCCTCGTGCTTTCCAAAATTGCAGAAGAAGAAAAAATCACCGTCGAAAAAGAGGATTTAGCCCAGGCAGCAACGCGGGAAGCTATGATGCGACGGGAAGACCCGACTAAATTTATCAAAGAACTCACCCAGGACCGTGCCCGATTGAACCGGCTCCGGGAAGATATCGTTTACGACAAGACGCTTGTTAAAATCGCCGAATTATCGAAAGAACAAATTTGCGACATCGAGGGCGAGCATACACACTGATTATACCATGGGTGCCTACTTACCACTTCCTTATGTTTATGAACGCGAAGGCCGCCAAGAGCGTGCTTGGGATATTTACAGTCGTTTACTGCGTGACCGTATTGTTTTTATTGGGACACCTATAGATGACTATGTAGCCAACTCCATCATCGCCCAGTTGCTTTTCCTGCAAATGGAAGACCCGAAAAAGGATGTTCATTTGTACATCAATTCCCCGGGTGGCAGCGTGTCCGACGGAATGGCCATTTATGACACCCTCAACTTCATGCAGTGTGATGTGGTAACTTATTGCATCGGTATGGCCGCCAGTATGGGCACCGTGCTTCTTGCAGCAGGCACCCCGGGCAAGAGATTTGCCCTACCCAACAGCCGGGTCATGATCCACCAACCCAGTGGAGGAGCTGGTGGGCAGACTTCTGATATTTCCATTGCCGCCAAAGAAATTCTCAGGTGGAGGAGCACGATCAATCAGGTGTTATCCGAACACAGTGGTAAATCAGCAGAGCAAATTGAAAAGGACTCTGACAGGGATTATTATATGTCTGCTGATGAAGCCCAGGCATATGGCCTGGTGGACGAGGTGATTTCCAAGAAACCAAACGAATAACCGGTTACACTTATGGCAAAGCCGACCAAGATTAACTTTTGCTCCTTCTGCGGAAAACCACAGGGGGAAGTACGAAAGATGATCGCCGGCCCAGCCAGTGTATTTATCTGCGACTCCTGTGTGCGGGTATGCAAAACAATTATCGATCGGGAATTGGGAGAAAAAGAAACGGTTAAAAAAACCACAGGCACCCGCCCGGCATTTAATTTGGTTAAGCCCAAAGCGATCAAAGATCACCTTGATGAGCATGTGATTGGCCAGGATCATGCCAAGAAGGTACTTTCCGTGGCAGTACACAACCATTACAAGCGTCTTTCTGTCGAGCTCGGCACAGCAGACAACCAAGGTGATTCTACTTTCCTGCCTGCAGAACTTGACGATGTTGAAATCGAAAAAAGCAATGTGCTTTTGATCGGTCCTACGGGGAGTGGTAAAACTTTTTTAGCACGCACACTTGCCAAACTCCTGGATGTACCCTTTGCCATAGCAGATGCAACCACTCTTACGGAAGCGGGTTATGTGGGAGACGATGTCGAAAATATCGTCGTCCGCTTGCTGCAAGCTGCTGACCATGATGTCGAGCGGGCACAGTGCGGTATCGTTTATGTGGATGAGATCGATAAGATTGGCCGCAAGACCGATAATGTATCAATTACCCGTGATGTTTCCGGCGAAGGCGTGCAACAGGCCTTGCTCAAAATTCTTGAAGGAACCGTTTGTAATATTCCGCCCCAGGGAGGACGAAAACACCCCAATCAGGAGTATGTACAACTGGACACTGGAAACATTTTGTTTATCTGCGGTGGGGCATTTGTTGGACTTGATGGGATTATTGACCAAAGAAAGGGCAAAAGAAGTGTTGGTTACAATACCGAGGAGGTAAAAGAATCTTCGGAAATTTTAGCTGATGTAATGCCGGAAGATCTGGTTAAATTTGGACTCATTCCAGAATTCATCGGTCGTTTGCCAGTGATTTCGATCCTCAAAGAACTTACCCGCCCACAATTGGTTTGCGTACTTGAGCAAACCAAGAACTCTCTTCTTAAGCAGTACAGGAAAATGTTCCTCCTGGAAGGTGCTGAGCTTCGGTTTACCCGCGAAGCCATAACTGAGATCGCAGAACAGGCCCTGACTATGAAAACTGGTGCCCGGGCTCTTCGTTCCATCATGGAGTCGGTCATGCTTGATGTAATGTATGATCTGCCAGCTATAGATGAACCAGTGGAGGTGGTAATCAATGCGGGTGTTATTCGGGGCAAAACAAAAGCCAAGATTGTTCGTTTGCCGGCCAAAAAGCGGAACGCTGCTTAAGCCAAATTTCTTTAAAACCGAATCACGCTTTTGCGGTCGTTGTTTTCTGGGCGGGAGTCTGCTATATCTTTGGGAACAATTAGTTTAGCGCTTATTTCCAAAGCATTTTTTACAGAACTGCCCTGGACATAGAATTTCTCAGATCGCACTTCCCCGGGAGCAAAGTTATTGATTGGCAATCTTTTGTTTGTACCAAGGTAACGTACCTCCAGCTCAAGGTTGTCTTGCCATGTATTTCCTTGGTTTTGGAAAACAACCTCAAAAGGGATCGTGCCCCCGTGGCTTGGGCTGTTCTCAAAATGGTACCCCACAAGTGCAGGATCGGAATAGACCGGGTTATTTTTATTTTCCAACCTAGCTAAACTGACCACGCCATATCCAGAGACTTCATCATGACCCGGCTTTTCAGCTTCCATAGTGTGGGAAAAAACAAGCTCTTGTATCTGCGAATTGGTAAGGTGGGGAAATCGTGCCCTCTCAACTGCGATAGCTGCACTTACGATCGCACTTGATACAGATGTCCCACTAAAGTTGGCAAACTCCCCACTCTCCCATGCGGTTAGCACCCCAACTCCCGGCGCCGCTACATCAACCTCTTTGCCATAATTAGAAAAGCTCGCAACTTTCCCACGAGTGCCAATTGAGGTAACCCCAATTACACCATCGTATGCTGCGGGATAGTTTACCAAGCCAATTCCTTCATTGCCCACGGCAGCAACCACCACCACATCCTGATTGATAGCATAGGAAACAGCATCCCTGAGCACGGTGCTCGACTGTTCCGCCCCCAGGCTTAAGTTAATCACCTCTGCCCCATCCTCCACTGCATGGAGGATTGCTTGGGCAACGGTGTAGGTATCCGCCCTGCCCGACTCGTCAATGACTGGGTATGAAAGGATTTCACAACCTGGAGCAATCCCTTGGTAAGTTTCTGTATTTCCAGCCATTACTGAGGCAAGGGCAGTTCCATGAGAGTTTTTGGTTTCACTCGGTACAAGCAAGCCGGCTTGGTCGTACATTTGCTCAACAGATGAGCCTGCAAGCGAGGGGTGGTTTAGGTCTACACCCGAGTCTAAAAGGGCTACTTTTACACCCTTCCCGAAACCACTCCTTGTACGATCTCCACCCAACCAATCAATAAAGGAATCTGCAAAAGAGCTCTCTTCTGCCATACTATAATTTCTTGGGGGCAAGGGGCTGCGAAGAGGATAATTCGGAGAGATTGTGTCCTCGCTTAGGAACCGGTTCAATAGCGGGAGAGCCAAAAGAGGGTTGGTTACGGAAAATCGCACCACACCAAGCTTGGGGTTATGATTGGTGACCGTTAATCCGGTGCTATCCGAAGATACCAAAAGATAATCTGTCATATTCTGGTCCACTCTTACCAGCCAATCATTGCTCGGGTTTACCGATTCCAAAATTTGTTCGACTTCATCTGCACCAATAGTTCTTCCAGCATCTTGGTCATATCCCTGAGTGGGTAAGATCGTCCCCTCCCCCTTAAAACCAGTGCGTGGAAACCCCAGTTGTGAGTCCATTAAGCCCACTTCGTTTGAACGGAAGAATGAGTCACTGATACCCAACTGGTATGCCCACCATAGACCAGCTACCAAAGCAACAACACAGAGGGTACGAACCGTAAGCATAAAGATAACCTTGTTTGTATTAGGATTGCCGGCAAACTCAATGATTCTTCAGATTGTTTTAAAAATATGGAAATTGTTATTGTTGGTCATGGATTAGCTGGTGCGGTGTTGTCGCAGACTTTCCTTGAAAAAGGAGCCCAGGTCACGGTACTTGAAGCCAATTTACCCCATTCAGCAAGCCAGGTATCAGCCGGACTAATTAATCCATTGATTGGGCCAAAATTAAATATACCCCTTGGTTTTCATGACTGCATGGTGGAAAACCAAAAATTCTTCCACAAACTGGAGAAAAAAGTGGGGCAAACATTTCTTGAGCCTATCGAGCTACTGAGGGTTTTTTCATCCAAATCACAGCTCAACAGATGGCAATCATTAGCAAGCCCATACCAGCTCGGCTTATTGAATGATTCGGACGGCAGGGAAATGGGTATTGATTGCCCTTTTGGTCTGGGAAAAACCTCCGCCTGGTTTCTGCATTCGGAGAAGTTTATTGAATATTCGAGGCATACCCATCAGTCCAACAACTCGTACCAAGAAATAGCCTTCTTTCCAGAACACTGGGAAGGGTATCCTGTTGTTTTTTGTGATGGGTTCCGGGCATTTCAGAACCCGTGGTTCAAAACGCTCCCTTTTGCCCCCGCCCAAGGGGAAGTCATTAAAATCGAATCTCATTGCAAACATAATATAAGCAATGGAACCTGGCACTTAAGGGACCGTTTGAGCGCTACGGCCAAAATAGGGTCGACCTGGAAACATCAAAACATAGAAGATGGGCCCAGCATTCATGCAAGGCTGGAAATTTTAAAGAAATCAACCTTCTTGCCAGAACTCAATGAAAGGAAAGTCTTGGAACATAATGCTGGGGTGCGAAGTGGCACAAGAGACCGGCATCCAATCCTCGGTAGGCATCCGCAAAATGCGAACTATTATATTTTCAATGGATTTGGATCAAGAGGATGTACCACGATTGCCAAGAGTGCCCGTGAATTTGTCGATTTCATCATGGATGGCACCCCCTTGCCCAATCATAAAAACCTTGTAAGGTTTTCTAAGTCATAGGATGAGATTAGTCGACTTAGCACATAGCAAGATCTGTGAAGTTTTAAAACCTGGGGACTGCTGCATTGATGCGACCGCAGGAAATGGCTACGACTCCTTGTTTCTCGCCAAACAAGTCCAGCCAAATGGCACAGTGTTCTGTGTTGATATCCAAGCAGAAGCGATCGAAATCACTCTTGATCGAATTAATCAACACGGGTTAGGGACCACCATTCATGGAATGGTTGGTTCCCATTGCGATTTATCCAGCTTGGTGGATAAAAAAGTGCATGGGCAGGTCAAAGCTACGATGTTTAACTTAGGATACCTGCCTGGTGGGGATCATACAGTCACCACAACCCCAGATAACACTGTAAGAGCAATTTGTGAGAGTTACAGGATTACATCCCCAGGAGGGATGATCTCTGTCCTTTGCTACCGCGGCCACATGGGAGGAATAGAAGAGACAGATGCAGTTTTGCAACTATGCGAGGCTAACCACTGGGATACCGAGATTGAGCAGGGAAGCGAAACCCCCACCTCTCCTCTTTTGG
>Ga0181583_10002812_pt1 | contig 12832 bp, 6 predicted proteins | sample 071ome_31_FD_132461 | JGI IMG/M metagenome (GOLD analysis project Ga0181583, IMG submission 132461) | Coastal salt marsh microbial communities from the Groves Creek Marsh, Skidaway Island, Georgia - 071405CT metaG (megahit assembly) | ecosystem: Environmental > Aquatic > Marine > Intertidal zone... | reverse complement strand
CGCCCTTTCGAGCGTACTGGTCGAGCCGGTTGACCGGGACCGTGGAATCGAATGCGGGACCGTACGGGCTTGGTCCTCGTCGGCGGGCGCCTTGGTCCGCCACCAGACCAGCCTGGTCGTCCGCTGCGATTTCGTCGCCAGCCGGCTCAAGTCCGCACATGCCACAGACGGTTTGGGGGTTGTAGGGGGCCGTATTGCACTCGGGACAGCGTTCCTCAGTGTTCTGCTGTGCTTCCTCCGAAACCCCCTCCTCGTCCTCGATGTCCCGGTTGTTTGTGCCTTCCCCACGTTCTTCATCGTTGCCGCTCATGTTGTCCACGCTCATTTGTTTGAATCCGGCCGCGGCCGGACGCCAAAGGCCGCATGAGCCATACTAAAAGGATTGCTGCGAAGAAACAACGCCCCGAGGGGAATTCCCGCGACCACTCGCGTCACGGAAACAAGAAAGAGATATGTTTTGACATGAACGGCGAGACACCCTCCCCGAACCGCGGCTTCAAGTAGCCTGACCGTCGACGGTCTCGGTATGAGCACCGTGTCCATCGTGGAACACGGCATGCTCCCCTCCTGGGTTGAGGGCGCAATGGCGTCCAGCACCGTGCTCGTGGTGTGCGCCACGGAACGGCAACGTCAGCAGCACCTTCGAGCGCTTGCGGCGAGGGACGCCACGGCCGACACCACCCGAATCGTGACCCTTCCTCGATTGGCACGCTTGCTTCGTCAAGACCTCGGCCTCCCCGAGGTCGAGCGCGACCGCCCCCTCTTAACGCTGAGGCTGGACCTTGCATGCCGCCGCTTGGCCAGCGAGGGCGCCTTCCCACTGCTTCACTCCACGTGGCACGTGGGCCGTACGGAGCGATTGGAACGGTTGCATGCCCGCCTGGCCGAAGAAGACCTCCTCGACACGGCGTGGGAAGATGATCCTGGGTTGGACGCCTTCCGGGTCGCGGTGCGTGAGGTCGAGGAATCGACAGGGCGCATGCATCCGTCCGTGCTTCCTTACCGGGTTGCTGAGGCGCTCGAACACAGCAGCGACGTTCCGTTCACACTTGGGCCGATCAAAGGCGTGCTCGTGCTTCCCCATCCACCGCAGATGGAAGGGTCGTGGCAACGTTTGCTGCGCGCCGTGGACGCCGTGCGTCCGTTGCACGTGCTCCGCACACCAGGAAACCTCCGCACGGGCTTTGGTGGAGGGTGGGTGGACGATGTTGCTCCTTGCGGCGTTGAGGGATGGCCGGCATGGCTGCCCGACGGTGCAGCAGCAGGCACGTCAGGCACCTCGTGGGACCTGCTCGACGCGCACGTCGAGCGCGTGCACCGAGTTGTCCTTCAGCGGCGCTCGCATGGGCCGATGGCCGCCGTTGACCTTGCGCTTCGCACCGTGCGCAAGCAGCCTTCGTCCCGCATCCTGATCGTTGACGCTGACGCTGCTCGACGGTCTGCTATCACCCGATCCCTCGAAGCCCATGGTCTGACGGTGGACGGTGACCCGCCGCCGTCCCTCTCGCGGGGCGTCGCTGGCGTGCTTCGCTTGGCGGAAGCGGGTGTTGGTCCGGAGGCATGGAACTTGGAACGGCTGCTCGACCTTGCTGGTGGGGCCTCCCTGGGGTTCTCCCTCTCCTCGGAGGGCATGGTTCCCCCCCACCCCTCCGGTTTGCAGGCAGCACCGGACGTGGCCCTGCTTCGTGATGTTGCACGAGGCGCTCACCTTCGTGGCGGCCCTGGGGCGTTGCAGCGTTGGCGACGGGTGATCGAAGGCTGGCGACCGAACGCCCATCGCGGATCTGTCGAAGCTCAACTTCAGAGAATCGAGTCAACAGCATGGTGGTTGGCATGCGTGCAACGCTTGTGGACGCCGTTGCTGACCGACGGCGACCGCGAGGGAACGGAGCCTGTGACAGGCCCCTGGTCTGGGCGCCCCCTGCCCCTCCCAGAAGCACCGAGTTCCCTTGCGTCGTGGCTCGACGTACTCCTTCAAGGCGCGGACTGGGACACGATCCGTCAACGCCGCCCGCCCTTTGACCGCAGCCTTGCGTCCCTGCACCACTTGGTCGAGGCCATCGAACGGGCTGCTGCTGAAGGACTTGTTCCAAGCGACCCCTCGTCCGCCGTCGACCTCCTTCGGGTGCTCAGTCAAGGAGGCCCCTCCGCCGGCGCTCGTGCTTCCTCGGATACGCTCCATGTGGTGGCCCCAAACGACGCTGTCGGCGTGTCGTCCGATCTGTTGCTGTTGGCCGGTGTGGACGCTGAAGCATGGACGATGCGCAGCGCTGATCTCCCGTGGTGCGACCGTGATGCTCGCCTTCGGTTGGGCTTGTTTGATGCCGACCGGCCGTTGTGCAGGGGGAGGCACGCCCTGGCCTCGATGGTGGCCTCTGCCTCGTGTACGGTGGTCTTCGATTCGACTCCCGAAGAGGCCGCTGGCCCCTCGCCTCCGGTGGCAGAATGGCTGCTGCACCTCCAACGGCGTGGATGGACAGCCTCGATTCATGCCCAAACGACGTCGTTCCTCGAGGCCGATGCCGGTGAGGGCCATGGTCTGTGGGTGTGCCAAGCAGATGGATCATGGAGCCCGCGTCCCTCGGGTTACGACGAAGGTCGGCCCGTCCGGGCGGGTCAAGAACGGAGGGACGCTCGTCAGCGGGCGGGCCTCGTGCTTGAGCACGGAGGGGCTTCCTCCGTTCCAGTGGCCGTGGACGCGCTTGCTGCTGCTGCGGAGGCGTCCGTGCTCCTCGACCGAGTTCGACGGCAGCCCGACCGGAACGACGTCGGTGAGGACGAGCAGTTGCCGTGGGCCGTCCGCGATCGCCTGCAATCCACCGAACGCTTGCAGCTTCGCCCGTCTCCGTCGCACCTCGGGAAAGGCGCGGTCGCTGCAGCCGAGCCTTGGCCCCACCTTGGCGTTCGTTTGAACAAGCGCAGCGTGTCGGTGTCGATCGACCCTCGACCGCTGCCGCCGTATCGCTTCGCACACGAGGCACTTGACGGCCGAACCGGCCACGAAGGGCCCACCGTCGAACGCGAGGCGTGGTCACCCAGTCGGCTTCACGCGTGGGTGACCTGCCCTCGGCAGGCGTGGTTGGAAGGCGTGCATGGGGCTGGTGAAGATGAGGCGTCCTCCGAGGACGTTGACCGTCGAGAACAGGGCGACCTCGTTCACCGGTTTGAGGAATCAACGCTTCGGTCGTTCGGAACATGGGGTGCCGACGGTCTTCGGACGTCTGAAGCGGCAGCGTTGCCGTCCGAGGACCCCTCCGCCCTGTGGCAGTCGCTGGTCGAGGTCCTGCTTCAGGACACCCCGTGGCTTGGTCGGGCGGACGCGGTGGCGATGCACCGTCGGCGTTCCGCCCTCGGGCCCTGCGCGTTCGACGACGAAGGTATGCTGCACCCTCCTGCTCGCCCCACCGGGGAACTCGGGCGCCTGCTGTTGGCCGACCTCGCCCTCGCCGATGCGGCGCCGTTGGCCAGCGAGTGGGCCGTGGTCGACCACGAAGGCAACATCCCGTCCGTGGTGCTCGAAGAAGGCATGGACCCCGTCCATCTCCGGTGTCGGATTGACCGTGCCGACGAGGTGCTCCTGCCCGAGGGCGTCTTGGTTGAAGCCCAACGCGCCGGGCTGATTCCAGACCATGTGGAACGGCTTGTGGTCCTTCGAGACCTGAAAAGCGTGGTTGGCCCCAAGAAGGGGGACGACGGGAAGCGTCACTTGCAAGGCCTGTACGATGACGTGCAGTTGGCGACCTATGCGTTGGCATGGGAGGCCGCTCGGCCGACCGAGATGGTCGTCGGGGTTGGCATCACGGAAGTGGGAAGCACAACGACGCATTTTGTTGAGATCGACGGTCAGGTTGCAGCGATGCTGGCTGACCTCAGCATCGGTGAGCAAAGCCAGCATTTGCACCAGACCCACCCCGCCTCGACGCCAGATGGAGCCCCGTGCTCTCCGTTCCGACGCTGGCTCTTTGAGCGTCGGATGACCTTGGTCCGTGCCGTTCAGGCCGCACAGCGCGGGCACGTGGTGCCGACGCCTTCGGGTGCGTGCCGGTATTGTGGGGTGCGCGCGGCTTGTCCGGCGGCTGAACTCGGGGGTGGTGCCTGATGCGCCATCCTCTGCGCGATGCCCAACGGCTCGGCCTCGATCTGGACCGTCACATCGTTATGGATGCCGGTGCGGGAACGGGCAAGACGACCTTGATGGTCGAGCGTTACGTGCAGCACCTCCTTTCCCCCCAGCAACGTGCTGTGCTGGTGACGCCATGCGGGGCACGCCAACCCAGCCAAGCCGCAGGCTCCTCGTTGGCTGCCCCTCGTGACCGCATCACGGCCGAGGCGTGGCCTGGGTTGTTGCCGGGCGAGGTGGTCGCCATCACCTTCACCCGAAAGGCCGCAGGAAACCTTCGGGGAGGCATCAAGCAGCGGATTGGCGCCATCCGAGGGGCGCCCGTCGAAGGCGACGACGAGGGTGTGGTCGACGTGCGCTGGCGTGGCGTGGACACCGCTGTTGTTGACTTGCTCAGTTCGTTGCTCGACGACGCTCCAATCTCCACCATCGATGCCTTCCTTCAGCGCCTGGTCAGCCCGTACATCGACGAACTGATGCCACGACGCATCGATGGGGTCGTCCCTGAAGAGCAGGTTGAGGCGCTGCACAACCTTACCCTTGCTTCGGTGTGGCGCTTGCGCGGCCCTCACGATGCGCCTCGCCTCGGCATCACGAACGGCACTGCCGTGATTGAAGCACGGGACCGATTGTCTGTGGCGCTGGGCGGTCAGGGTGCCGCACACCGCGTGCTGTCCAAGATGTTGCGCAACGCGGCGTTCGTCGACGAAGCGAGGACGGCGCTCGTTCGCTTGGGTGAGGGCGCCATCGATGGCACCACCCTGCGCCGTTTGGTGGAGCGTGCCGCCGTCGCTGGACCTGAGCACGGCTTCGACGCCTTGCTCGCCTTTGTCGAGAACCTTCGGAACGCGTTGCGAGGATGGCACGATCACATCTTGACGCGGGAGGAGGAATACGTGCTCGCAAAGGAGGCGAAGGAGGGGACGCAAACACGGTTCCGGCAACTCCGTCGTTGGTGCGACCTTGCACCCCCGACCGATGCATGGGAAGCCATCCGATGGCTGTACGGGGCCGTACGTATCGTGGTCTCCGATGCTGCGGTGAAGGACCTCGCGTACAGCGCCGCCTTCCCCCGCTTGACCTTGCCCTCGGACCAAGGATGGGCAGGGGGCTGCAAAGGTGCTGTACGAAGGGGAAATCCGGACACCGCAAAAGTGGCGTTCATCGAAGGCTGCGAAGCCCATATCCATGCTGTGCGTGATCTGTTGAACCACCCACAGCACCACTGGTGGGTGCTCTTGGGCGCCTGCGCGTTGGACCTTGAACCGGGCTTGGAGTACGACTTCCTCCCGCAGGGCATCGACCTGTGGCCCACCCCGTTGGCCCACCCCTTGCCCATGCAACCCGTGGATGGGGTGTTGACCACGGGATCGACGTTCAGTGCGCAAGTGATGGCCGACCTCTTCACCGTGCACGACGCCAACCGGCAAGCCTCGGACCTGATCAAATCAGAGCAAGGCTTGATTGATTTTGAAGACGTTCAACGCATGGCTTCCGACTTGTTGCTCGCAAACTGCCCTGAGTCGGTTCGCGCAGATTGGTCCGTTCGGGCTCCTCAGGTTGTGGCAGCCCTCGACGCCTTACCCTCGGAGGAGGACGACGATGGCGCAGGCCCGTGGAGCGACGAACACATCGAACGTGCGTTGGGTATTGCCGTGGATCACGACGACATCGCTCGTGACCTCCAGATGCGTTGGGACAGGCTTCGGCGGCTTCGACGTGAATTCCGGGCCTTCATCATCGATGAATTCCAAGACACCAACCCGGCGCATTTCCGGCTTTTGGCTCGGCTGTGGGGGCCGCGAGAGCGACGTCATGGTGAGCCCGGGCCAACACATGGCGCGTGGGAGCCAACGGTCTGTGTGGTCGGGGACATGAAGCAATCCATCTACAGGTTCCGCCAAGCCGACGTCCGCGTGATGCGGCGCGCCACGGCCGCCATTCGATGCATGAACGCGCTTGAAGCGGACGAGCCACGATTGCTGCCGTTCCGAGCGACCAACGCTGGTCGCGACCCCCGTCCAGTCGGGGACGGTGGAACGGCGGGAGGGGTGCATTCCGCACTTGAGCACGTGACCGGTCAAGCGGGTGCGCCGTGGTCGCACGTCGACTACGGTACGGACGAGCGAACCGTGACCATGCGACGGCTCGGGCACATTGAACTCGACGAAAACTGGCGCACGGCAGCGCCGCTGATGCACACGATGAACGGGTTGTTCGACACCATCCTCGGCGAAGGTTCACGCACGATGGACGGGGACTGGTATGCGGATCCACAGCGGTTGCAGCCCATGCGCACGACCGAGGCACCAGCGCGGTTGGAATGGCTCATGCCAGTGCGCACCGAGGACGCAACGGAGGTCGAAGACCTTCGCGTTCCGCTTGATCCCTTCGAGGACCCCCGTTCGACGCAGGCCTCGCTGGAAAACGAGTTGATCGCTGCACGGATCGCTGCCCTCGTCCATGGTGCTCCGGTGCAGCTCACTCCGGACCGAACGGTCGCCGCGGACGCCCCTGTGGCACCGGGCGATGTGCTCGTCTTGGTCCATTCCAGGGGGAGGGCCGCCGGCCTTGTTGAGCAACTTCGAGACCGCAACATCCCCGTGATGGTCGACCGTCAGGGTGACCTTCTGCACCAGCCCGTGGTGCAGCCCCTCCTTGCGGCGTTGAACGCGGTGGCCAACCACGGCAGCCTTCATGCCCTTGCTGTGTTGGGCCGCTCGGCTGCCTTCGCGGTCAGCGATCGACACCTCGACACGGCGCTCGCAGCCGTCCGGGGCGGAACACCGGTGTGGGCCGCGCTTGCCGGCGTGCTGGATGCACGGCGCGCCGGCCTTGCGCAGCGGTGCGCAGCCCTTGCTTGCGATGGAGCGATTCACGCGGTGCTGGACCTGATCCTCGACGAAAGCGACCTGCTGGTGGCCTGGCCTTCCGACGCGGCCCGCCAGCACGCAGAGCGATTTTGCCTGCTCGTGCGGGACCTCGCAGGTCGCCATGGGGAGGACCCTGTGGTGTTGAGCGAGCATCTTGCCGGACTGCAGCGCCTTGAGCGGGACGGCCCATCAGCGGTCGTCGAACCCTCGGGAGGGGCCGTCGAGGTCATGACGATTCACAACGCGAAAGGCCTCGAGCGTGACGTGGTGGTCGTGGCCGGGCTGTTCACGGCAGGAGGCCATGACGCCACGTTCGCCGCTCGTGACAACGTCCGCGTCCTTCCCGACCTCGTTGTCGCCCGCACCAAACCGTGGCCGACGGCGGGATTCCCAGAGGACGCGATGTGGCGCATGGCGAAGGCCTTGGACGACGCCCAAGCGAAGGCAGAGCGGGCACGCCAGCTGTACGTCGCGATGACCCGGGTCGGGCGGCAGTTGATCTTGGCCGGCGCCCCGGAGGGCGTCTCCCTCGACGAGGATGGTCGCCTTCACGTTCCAATCTCGTCCTCGTCGACCATGACCTTCGGTGACCACCTGTTGTCGGCCTTCCCGCGCTTGGCGAATCAGCATGGCGCCGAGCACCCGTTCCTTGTTGAGGAGGGCGACGGCGGCACCACGTTGGTGCTCGACCCCGACGTGCTGGCGACGGACGCAGGCTTGGGCGAGGATGCCGTGCCCACCATGCTGCTGCTTCATCACCCGAACCAGGTGCCGCAGCACGAGCGAACCACGCCGTTGAACCGCCTTGCTCGCCTTACGGAAGCACCGGACAGGCTGAGGGGAACTGAACCAACCCCGACGCAACCGCTCTCCGTGATGCACCGGTTGAGGGTGACCCCGCACGGCCTCGACACCGCGCGCTCGTGCCGCCGCCGTCATTGGCTTGCGTCCGTGCGCGGTTGGGTTCCCGAGGCCTTCGGTGTCCAAGCGCCCGATGAGGACCAGAAACCACGCTCCAGCGAGGACGTCACGCTTCCATCTGGACCATGGCCCGCCCCCACCTTGTTTGGGACGATTGTTCACCGCGGCCTCGAGTTGGGATTGGCCAATCCCGCAACGGGCGAGGCGCTGGTGCCTGCGTTGCCGTCGTCATGGACGACCCCTCATGGTTCTCTGTTGCGTTCACCCGAACTGATCGAGCGCGTGATTGCAGAACATGGAGCGACGGCCACCCTCTCGACCGAAGCACGAGAACGTGTGGCTGAGGTGATGGGCATCATCGAGGACGGTCCGCTCGGTCGCCTCGCTGAAGGCCATGCTGTGCACGGACGGGTGGTGCAGGGCCTCCGCACAGAACACCCCTTCCTCGTCTCCCTTCCAATGGGTGGCCCGTTGCCGCGTACGGTGTGGCGGGACGGCGGGCGGGTCGAGGTGGCCACCGTCGAGCGTCCGTTGGTTGAGGTGGACGGACGGATCGACCTCGTGTTGGCCGTGGAGGACGAACACCTCGGCCCCTGCCTTCAGGTTGTGGACCTGAAAACAAGCGGCTGCATGGGGGACTGGGGAACGCATCCCTTGCGTGCTCCCGGTTCGCCGCTTGATGACGCTGGTCGGTCGGTTGCGGAGCGCGAAGAATTGGAACGGTACGCGCTGCAGTTGACCTTGTACACCCTTGCGCTTGAGGCCCAAGAAGCCGCCAAGCCTGTGGAGCAGCGTCGCACCGTGCTCCCCCCTGCGTTGCTCGTTGCAGCCAGCGGTCGGCTTGTGGAGATGACCGGTGCTGAATTCAATGCGGCCATGACCGACGCCTCGGACCTGATGCGTTGGATGGTCCACCTGTCGATCGACCCGGAAGCCCTTGAGGAACCGGAGCGCCTTCCACCCACCGATGTGGGCACGTGTGCAGGATGCCCGTACTACCGTGGGAAGGTTCGGTTGTGCGGTCCTGATGGGGAGCCGCTTGGCTACGGCGTGGGTCAGGCCAAGGGTGCCTGACCGGCGATCACGAGCGTCCCAGGGTCGCCTGCGGCCCGCCACGACGTGATGCCTGAGAAACCGGCCGCGGCCCAAGCCTGCAGCCATTCCTCCTCGCTCATTGTGGTCATGTGAACCCCCACCTGTTCAGGCCACGCAAGGCTTGCCTCGTGCTCACGGTAATGATCGATGCCGACGACGGCCCATCCGCCGGGGACCAGCCACGTCGTGCAAAATTCGCTCAGCATGGCCGCGGGGTCGTGGAGGTAGTAGAGCACCTCCATCGACATCAGCAGGTCAACCCGTGCGTCAGGGGACCAATCGGGCAGCATCGCGTGGTGGTACCGTCCCTCGGGGTCGATGGACCGGGCCTTGTCGATCATCCCCGCGGCTCCGTCCACTCCCTCAGCCACGGTACAGAACGGCATGGACTGCAGCTGACGAACCACCCAACCGTTGCCACATCCCACGTCAATGGCCCGGAAACTTCGCCCGAGTTCAGCGGTTCGCGCCAATCCAAAAGCCAGCATTTCCGAGACGGCAGGGGCGTGGCCCCGCTCCATGCCTTCGTCACGTCCCACACCAGCCCACTCGCTGAACACGTCCGTTGCTTCCCGCATGGTGGCTGGGACGGAGGAATGGGCTATGAAGTGGCGTCAACGTGCTCGACGCATGGTGATGCTTGACGCAGACCGGCTGAGGGAACGGGTTGAAACCACATGGGAGGGCTCCATCGTCCCCTCCCTCAGTGAATACATCCGCATCCCAGCGCTGTCGCCCGCGTTTGACGCCAACTGGGAAGCCAACGGACACATTGAGGCCGCGGTTGAACACATCGCTGCATGGTGCCGCGCTCAACCAATTGAAGGGTTGACCCTCGAGGTGCACCGCTTGCCGGGGCGTACGCCGTTGATCCTGATGGAGGTCCCAGGGGAACTTGACGAAATCGTTCTGATGTACCAGCACCTCGACAAGCAACCTGAATTCGTCGGGTGGCACGAAGGCCTCGGCCCATGGGAGCCCGTCCGTCGTGGCGACCGGCTCTACGGCCGTGGTGGTGCGGACGACGGGTATGGTGCGTACGCAAGCCTCACGGCCGTGCGTGCCCTTCAGGAGCAGGGCTTGCCACACGGTCACCTGAAAATCATCGTGGAAGCGAGCGAGGAATCCGGTTCGCCAGACCTGCCGGCCCACCTTGAAGCGCTGAGCGACCGAATCGGGTCGCCCAGCCTGGTGATTTGCCTTGATTCGGGGGCGGGCGACTACGATCACCTTTGGCTGACCACGTCCCTCCGTGGGGTGATCGTGGGTACCTTGGACGTGCGCGTGACCTCGGCAGGGGTTCATTCCGGCGATGCCGGAGGCATCATTCCGTCGTCGTTCAGGATTGCACGGCGTCTCCTCGACCGTCTTGAGGACCCCGACACCGGGCGGCTGACGCTTGACCAATTGCACGTCGACATCCCCTCCGTTCGACGGGAGCAGGCCGAGGCTGCCGCTGCGGTCCTCGGCGACAGCGTGTTCACCAAATTCCCCTTCCTCAACGGCGTTCATCCCATGACCGAGGACCCCGTCGAGGCCATCCTCGCACGCACGTGGCGGCCCTCCCTCGAGGTGACAGGAGCCGATGGCCTCCCGGCCACGAAGGATGCTGGAAACGTGCTGAGGACGTCCACGACGCTTGCCCTGTCCATCCGTGTTCCACCAGGCGTGGACGCAGCCGCCGCTGCGGAGGCCGTGGGCGCACTGTTGACCGTTGACCCGCCCCACGGGTCCGAGGTCATGTGGACGATCAAGCACCCCGCCGACGGCTTTCATGCTCCGCCGGTCTCGGCATGGCTTCGAGCAGCCCTCGACACCGCAAGCCAGCGTCACTTTGGCGCTCCAGTGCAGTTCATGGGTGAAGGAGGAACGATTCCCTTCATGCAGATGCTTCAGGTCGAATTCCCTGATGCTGAATTCATGATCACCGGCGTGCTTGGGCCTGAGTCGAACGCACACGGTCCAAACGAGTTCACCCACATCCCGTGCGCAAAGGGGGTCACCTCCTCCGTAGCTGAGGTCCTCGCAGCACATGCCGCCCGCCACGGTTGAGCGTCAGGCTGGAACGAAGGGACGCACCTGAGGCGTCGTCTTGATAGGGGGGGGCGGACGGTCTTCACCATGAGCGTAGCCTCAGGACGGATGGGTATGAGCGACGAGGGCACGGTCACGCCAGAAGTCCGAATCCGAGAACTGGAGGAGGCGTTGTCCACCGAGACCGACCGGTTGCAGAAGCTCTACCACGCGTATGAGCAGCAAGAAAAGGAACTCGTGGACGCGAAGGCCGAGATCGAGGTCCTCGAGAAGGAAATCGTGGACCGCGAGATCGAGAAGGAAGCCATGGACAACCTCCTGATGGAGAAGGACCTCCGCATTCGCGAGATCGAACTCTCCTCGACGAAATCGCAGAAGCGCGTCGAGCACCTTGAGCCAGAACTCGAGAAGATGGAGGAAAAGTACAGCCGCGAGAAGGACAGGCTTGGCAAGGTCTTCGCCATCGCGGAAGAACTGGACAACGACGTCAAATTGGCTGTCTCCGAACTCCAAGCACGTGACGCGTGGTACGTAGCGCACATGTCCCTCTTTGAAGACCTGAACAAGGCCATCAAAGAGCGCTTTGACATGATCGAGCAAGCCGTCGAAACCGAACGAACGTCCCAATCCCGCTCCGCTGCGTTCGTCGAGCGCATGGACGACCTCGTTGAACAGCGCGCCGCTGAAATGACGCTCGAGGACGCGAAGGAAAGTTTCGCCGCCGCAGGCGGTGCCAAGTCCACCTTGGATGAAATCGTCGTTCCCGTCGGCGTTGTCGAGGTCGCCGTCTCCCCCGGAGAGGACGGCGTTTTCGGCACCGATGACGACGCGGTCGAAATCCGCCCCCGGTCCCATGAGGCCGAAGGCGAAGGTTCGGACGACGAAGGGTCCACCGCCGAAGACGACAGCGAGGAACAGGACGACGCCGATTCGACCGAGGAGGAGGCCCCTGCCACATGGGACGACGGCGACGACCCATGGGACGGTTCGTGAGGCGGCCGCATGGCCGTCCTGGCGCAAGGCAGCGCTCCGTTGGTTGTTCGGCCCTTTCTGCTCGGTTCGGCCGTGATGCTGATCGCATCCTTCGTTCACCCCGTGTACGGCCTTGCCCCCTTGCTCGGCACCGCGTTGCTTGCGTGGGGCTCCTACCTCGGGCTGCTTTTCCGGGACGGGCCCCGTCGCGTCGAACAGGAACCGAATTGCGTGGTTTCGCCAACGGACGGGCGCCTCACACTGGTCCAGCGTGAGCGCGCCGTGGCCCGGCGCCCGTCGGAAGCCGACATGGGCCAAGCCGACGATGACCCAGAGAGCGGCTTGTGGATACCGCTGAGCGATGCACCTGCATCCGTTGAGGATGAATTGCGTTGGGAACCGCATCCCCAGGGGGACGTCTGGAGGATGCGCATCGAGGTCGGTCGCTTGGACGTGCAGGTGCACCGAAGTCCAGCCGAGGGCGCCGTTCGCAAGGCCGAACTTCGCCTGCCGGCAACACCCAGAAGCCAAAGCCATCCGCAACGGCTTCGGTGGGTGTTGGACGTGGACGGTGCATTGGTCGAGGTCACTGCCCATCTCCGCAAGCCGAGGCTGGCAACCGTTCCGTACGCGTTTGAAGGGGCGAACCTTCGACGAGGGCAACGGTTGGCGCTCCATGCCAGTGCGTCATGGATTGACGTCCGTGTGCCGGTGAACCGCTGGACCCCCGCAATTGACCTGCTTGAGGCATGGTCGAGCACGAAGCGTGAAGAGGTCGTTGCAGGGCAAACGGTTCTGTTCCAACCTGTGGACCATG
>Ga0181583_10002811_pt1 | contig 12833 bp, 9 predicted proteins | sample 071ome_31_FD_132461 | JGI IMG/M metagenome (GOLD analysis project Ga0181583, IMG submission 132461) | Coastal salt marsh microbial communities from the Groves Creek Marsh, Skidaway Island, Georgia - 071405CT metaG (megahit assembly) | ecosystem: Environmental > Aquatic > Marine > Intertidal zone... | reverse complement strand
TATATGTTGCGCCAACAAGTTCGGAATGTGTTCAACAATTTCTTCGTATTTCCAATCACATGAAAAACGGGCTATTTCCCGGGTTAAGTTATCCACTAAATACGCCTCAATCCATTATTCTTAATTGATCAGAAAATGCGCTTTTCGAAAAATCAATCATTCGGAGCCGAATGAGAGACGTTGTCTTTAAGAAATTTATAAAGATAAGTCGCCCACTTTCATTGGAATTTTTACCTCCGAAAGCCACAAAAAGTACTATTCCTCGACCGTGACGGTTTCATATTCTGCTGGAATGGTAAGTTCTAGTAACTCGTAGTCCTCAGAATAGTACATCACATTATGCTTTATTTTAGGCGGCTGGATCCAACAATCTCCCTCATTAAATTCAACTTCGCCTTGGCCTTCAAACCAAACCCTAGATTTTCCTTTTAAAATCATGACCATCTGAAATTCAAGATCATGATAATGAAGACCACTGCCTTCTTCAGGGCATGGCTTAGTTGTGCGAATTATTTGTGCGTGGACGCGACCCATGGTGGCGTCGGAGATACCAAGGTCTCGATATTCCCGATACACTCGCAATCCTCCGCTAACGAAAGGGTTTTCGTCGGCTCTATTAACCACAAATTTCGACTGAATTTTTTCCCCTGACACGATCAACCTCCTTTTCTCTGTGACTCAGAATAGTGTGCGATATTTTTTTGATTTTTTGAAGATTTTACCTTCGATAGAAATCAGATAAAAAAACAGTTAGGAATTAAGGAGTTTTTAAGTGAGTTCTTTTACACATATGGGTTATCCATCTCGGGTGATACTTGGGGCTGGGGTGATCAAAAGGCTAGCCGAGGAGGTAAGCCGGCTGAACAAGACGCGAGTAATGTTTTGTTGTACGAAGAGTCGGTTGCCTCAAGCGGAAAAGATCGCCGATTTGCTTGGAGATAAAACCGTTGGCATTTGCTCGGACGCTAAAATTTTTGTCCCGATGGTAGCGGTCGAGAAAGGGCGCGCAATGGCAGCTGAATTAAAGGCTGATTGTTTGGTTTCCTTCGGAGGCGGGACAGCTGTGGGATTAGCGAAATCTATAGCTCTAGAATTTGACATTCCAATAATTGCTATTCCGACCACATATTCAGGTTCTGAAACTACTCACATCCAAGGAATTATCCACCATGATGGGGTTAGACGAAATAATTATGATTTAAGAATGCTTCCATCGGTTTTGATTTATGATCCGGAGCTTGCGGTTGCCCTCCCTAAAGATACTTCTCTTGCAAGTGGTTTAAATGCAATAGCGCATTCAGTCAGTTCTTTCCTAGGAAGAAATGCCAATCCTGTTACCGATATGTTTGCCGAGAGAGGAATTGGAGAAATGGCGGCGGCGTTGGTTAAAATTGCTCAAGATCCGGCGAACATAGAGGCGCGTGCACAGGCTTTTCTTGGATCATGGTTGTGTGGTTCGACTGTAATATCGGCGGGTACCACTTTGCATCACAAAATGGTCCACGTGCTCGGTGGCGGCTGGGATCTTCCGCACGGTCCAACCCACGGAATCATGTTACCCCACTCCACAGCCTATGTTCGGAAGGTTCAGCCTGATCCCTGTCGAAGAATTTCGCGTGCCTTGGGGAATGGCGAGCAGGATGCGCCTCAGGCCCTCTACGGACTTTTGGAGGCGTGCGGTGTGCCTTGCGGACTGAGAGACTTGGGGCTGGATCGAGAGGTTTTAAATGAGGCTACAGACAAAATTATGCTAGATCAATATTTTTGTGCGCGTCCTTACGAACGGGATGAAATCCTATCACGCTTGGAAGAGGCTTGGCGTGGCAGACCGCCAAGCTAGTCCTATGTAAAGAGAAAACAATTTGCTGCCGACCAAATAAGTAGGTTAGTAATTTTCTTATTCTTTAAGCGCTTCATTTACACGTGGTATTACCTGCTCAGCCATTAGTTGCAGAGATCTTTTAGTCAAAGTTTCATCAACCCAGTCCATTCCAGCTACAACCAACTCCCCAAAGGCGCCAACTTCGGCCCGCAATGACAAAATTTGATCTACCACACTGTTTACAGTGCCCGAAATCACTAAGTCATCGACGATCCTGTCCAGTGTGAGGGTATCATCTGGTTCTTCAGAATACCGTTTAAAAACTCCGTGTCTTCCGGCTCTTTTTAATTTGGTGAACAACTGGTTGTAGTAAAATCTATATGGACTGTTTGAATCAAACTTTCCGTATGCAGAGGCCGTTGTTTCATCATCCGCAACGAATATGGTTCGAGCGATTCTCCAGTCTCTTCGATCCGCTTTTATTCCTGCGTCGTCGCAGCCTTGCTGATAATTTTGCCAATGCGAGGGAAGCCATTTTGTGAGGAGGAAGTTAGCAGAGAGGGGGTGGAAGTTACGACGTCCCATTTCGACCACCCCTTTGGAAAACGGTGCTACTACCGTACCGACTATTTCAGGGTGAGGATCTTGCAGTGGTTTTGGCATAACACCGACGCCAAATTCCGGATCGAAAGACGTCTCGGTGGTAACTTTAAAACGATTACCTGGAATTGTTATTTGGTATGGCGGATCACGTTTCCATATTTCTAGGACGACCTCTATGGCGTCCGCAAAAATTTTATTGTGGTCATCTTCAAGAATATCCATGGCTTCTCTGTCTGATCGCAAGGTGCCGGGGCTGATTCCAAGGATAAAACGGCCATCTGCTAGGTGATCGAACATTGCTGCGTGGGTGGCCACCAAAACTGGATGATTGTGAGCGAGGTTCGTTGTGCCGGTGCCTAACTTAATATTTTGGGTCGCGTGAATAAGAGTAGCCAGGAAGATCATTGAATTTGATATCGACTCCGCAGCATCCGCAAGATGTTCTCCAACAAATGCATCATGGAAGCCGAGTTGATCACACAAGATGATGGTTTCTCGATCCTCCCGCAGAGTGGTTTGGTAATCACGATGCAATGGATGGATGGGCATGGTAAAGAAACCGAGACGCATTTGACTTTTATGATTACTCCTGAAGATTTAAGCGTTTTCTTTTATTGTTCCCTGTTTGCATTAGGAAAAAACATTTGTTTACCGTTAATACGAAAGTTTCTTATCGCCTTTTGACCATCATTTGATAAAAGCCAATTGGTGAACTTTTTGACCAGGTCGAATTTTACGTGCCCATGCTTCTTTTTATTAATGGCTATTACGGAATACTGATTAAAAAGCTTCTTATCACCTTCCATAAGGATCGTATGATTCTTTTTATTCTTAAAAGCGGCCCAGGACGCCCTATCAGTGAGGGCGTAGGTATCCATTGCCACGGCTATATTTAATGTCGATCCCATTCCTGCGCCCAGCGATAAATACCATCTTGTCCTTTGAGGGTTAAGTTGAGCCCTTTTCCAAATTTCTTTTTCAGCTAAATGGGTCCCACTCTCATCACCTCGTGACGCGAATAATTGCATTGAGGACGCTATTTTCGAAAAAGCAATGGTTGCTTCCTCGACACCTCTAATTTTAGCGCTATCGGTTTTTGGCCCAACAATTACCAAATCGTTGTACATTAATTTATGGCGCTTTAAACCGAACCCCTCTGCAACGAATCTCTCCTCAGATGGGGGGTGATGGACAATAAGTACGTCTGCATCGCCGTTTCTTCCTATTCTTATCGCCTGTCCTGTTCCTGCAGCGATAACTCTAACTTTGATTTTTGTCGCTTTTTCAAACTTTGGTAGTAAAAATTTAAAAAGACCTGAATTTTCGGTTGAGGTGGTGGATGCTAACTTTATTACTTGTTCCGCAGATGCCGATGTCGAACAAAGAAAAGCGGCGATCAAAATGAGCCGGTTTATGAGTGTAATCAATCCTGTCCCCATAATATCTCTCCGTTGAGAAAAGCCCTGGCTTCTTTGGTTTTGGGTGAGTCAAAAAATTTCTCTGCTGGACTGTGTTCTTTTAGAGCCCCTCCATAGAGAAAAATAATGTCGCCCCCCAGTCGTCTTGCTTGCCCCAGATCGTGTGTTGTCATAACGATTTTTGTCCCGGATTTCTTAATCTCTTGGATAATTATTTCCACTTCGGCTGTAGAGCCTGGATCTAGATTGGCGGTCGGTTCGTCCAGAAAAAGAACATCTGGTTCAAGTACCCATGCTCTGCCCAACGCGAGCCGTTGTTGTTCCCCTGCGGATAGAGATGTGGCTAATTGTTTGGCGGCTTCGGTAAGGCCAACCCTTTGTAAAACTTGTGAAACCCGTTGCTTAATTACGTCTTTTTTGGCCTTACGCAGCTTTAATCCGTAGGCCAAGTTCTCTTCCGCGGTTCTTTGAAGCATAATGGGCTTTTCAAAAACCATGGCCTGATTGGGGTTGTTCGCATCTTGCTCTTTTCCGGTCCATTCGACCTGCCCTTCGGTTGGTTTTAAGAGTCCGTGGCAAACTCTAAGAAAGATGCTTTTGCCTGCGCCGTTGGGCCCAAGAACCATGGTGTTTGGGCCTTCGCTGATCGTCACATTACACTTAAGTAATTGCTTGCCACCCGAGTAATAGGTGACGTTTTTTAGCGTTAGAGGTAAAATATTCATCTATTTGCTTTGGACCGACTGACTGAATCGGCGGTAATGCTTGCGACTCCATTTACGACGATCGAGAGCAACACAAGAATAATTCCAAGTGCCATCGCAAGAGCTAAATTTCCTTTGCTGGTTTCAAGTGCGATGGTGGTTGTCATTACTCGCGTGAAATTCTCAATGTTACCACCTACTATAAACACGGCCCCGACCTCCGCGATGGCCCTACCAAAACCCGCCATAATTGCGGTTAGTAGTGATATTCTGGCATCCCATAGAATGGTCAGCATCATGTTCAAGGGAGTGGCCCCGAGAGATCGCAATTGTTCTTGGTAGATTTCGTAGAGGCCTTGACATGTTTGTCTACTCAAAGCTGCCACGATTGGCGTAATAAGTATGGCTTGGGCAATGACCATAGCGGTCGGAGTGAACAGAAGGTCAAGGGCTCCGAGGGGACCAGATCGAGATAAGAGGAGATAAACTGTGAGCCCGATAAAGACAGGGGGTAACCCCATTAGCGCGTTGAGGAGAACGATTGATATTTGGCGTCCTCGGAAGTTGTAAACGGCGAGAGCGGCTCCGAGGGGCAGTCCGATGCTCCCAGCAATTAGGACTGCGCCTAAACTAACTGAGAGAGACAGGCCAACGATTTCTATTAGCCCTGCGTTCAATCCTGTAATTAAATCGAGTGCTAATAAGAGAGCGTCTAAGAAATTATTTGCCGTGTCTTCCGTCCCAGCCATGGCGTGGGACCTTTATTCCGCTGCAGCCGCGCCTTTAGTCATAGGCTCGACTTTAGCCGCACAAAATTTGAATTCCGGAATTTTTCCAAGGGGATCAAGTTGGGGGTTGGTTAAAATATTAGCCGCGGCTTCCGAAAAGCAGAATGGAACAAAGATCATATTTTCCGGAACTGAACGGTCCTCCCGTGCTTTGATTGATATGTGTCCCCGCCGGGTTTTAATGCTTACCAATTCTCCTGGCTTGACGCCTAACCTCTCCATGTCTCTATAATTAAGGCATGCGATTGCTTCCGGCTCTAAGGAGTCTAAATTCACTGCGCGTCGGGTCATCGCGCCAGTGTGCCAATGTTCAAGAAGTCTTCCAGTTGAGAGGATCATGGGATATTCCCTGTCGGGTAGCTCATCTGGTGGAACAATATCCACAGGAACTATTTTTGCTCGTCCGCTAGAGGTCGGGAATCCGTCTCCGAATATTATTTCCTCCCCTGGGTCTTCGGGTGCCAGACAGGGGTAAGTCACAGAGTTTTCTCTCTCGACTCTTTCCCAAGTAATATTAGCCAAGGAAGGCATGACTTCGGACATTTCTGCGAAAACATCGCTAGGATCTTTATAATTCCAATCTAACCCTATTCTTTTCGCTAATTCTTGAATCAGCTCCCAATCTTGACGCGCATTGCCGGGTGGTTCTAAGGCCGGACGGGCCATTTGGACCTGGCGGTTGGTATTGGTAAAGGTGCCGGATTTTTCTGCATGGGCGGAAGCGGGTAAGACTACATCTGCATGCCAAGCTGTTTCGGTAAGAAAAATATCTTGGACAACTAAATGTTCTAGAGACGCTAAAGCTTCCCGTGCATGATTTTGATCAGGATCGGACATGGCTGGATTTTCACCAAGTATATACATTCCCTTGATTTGGCCTTCGAGAATTGAATTGACAATTTCTACGACTGTTAGCCCTCTTTGGGGATCTAAATCCTGCTCCCAGAACTCTTGATATCGCTCGCGGATTTCTTTGCCTTCAACCGACCTATAGTCGGGATAAAACATTGGGATCAAGCCTGCATCTGAGGCCCCTTGGACGTTATTTTGTCCTCGAAGGGGATGAAGACCTGTACCGGCTCTTCCGACTTGCCCTGTCACTAGCGAGAGAGCGATCAGACATCGCGCATTATTGGTTCCATGGACGTGTTGAGAGACTCCCATTCCCCAAAAAATAATGGAGGCTTTGGACGATGCGTAAATGCGCGCAACCTCGCGGATAACCTTTCCCGGTATACCACAAATTTTTTCCATCTTTTCGGGCGGAAAGTCCGAGATTTTCTGCTTTAACTCGTCATAGCCATCTGCATTGGACTGAATATATTGTTCGTCGGCTAAACCCTCTGAGATAATCGTATGAAGCATGCCATTGAGCAATGCGACGTCGCTGCCTGGTTTAAATTGGAGCATGTGGCTCGCGTATCTTCCGAGGCCAGATCGATGTCCCCTAGGGTCCATGACAATCAAGTTTGCCCCTTTTTTCGCCGCGTCTTTAATATAAGTTGCAGCTACGGGGTGATTTTCTTCTGGGCGTGCCCCAATGACGATTATGCACTCTGCATCCTTGGCGGCTGTAAAAGGTGCTGAAACAGCTCCAGAATTCAAGCCCTCCATCAGCGCTGCAACAGAGGATGCGTGGCACAGTCTTGTGCAATGGTCCACATTATTGGTCCGAAACCCCTGTCGGATGAGTTTTTGGAATAAATATGCTTCCTCATTTGAACATTTGGCGGATCCAAAACCTGCTATTGCGCTGCCACCGTCTCGCCGAAAGATTGCTTTTAGCCCAGAGGCTGCCTTGTCCAGTGCTTCCTCCCAAGTGGCTTCTCGAAAAACTTCCTCGATTCTTTCACGCCCAATTTGGATGTTCGCTTCCTTTGGCGCATCATCTCTGCGTATTAAGGGTTGGGTTAGTCGATCTGGGCTATGAACGTAATCAAATCCAAAGCGCCCCTTTACGCAGAGCCTATTGTTGTTTGCAGGACCATTTTTGCCGTCGACGAACAGAATTTTAGAATCTTTGATATTTACATTGGTTTGACATCCTACTCCGCAAAACGGGCAGAGTGTCTCCACAGCTCTTGTCTCAAATTCTGTTCTGGTTCCTGAGGCATTCAATAGGTTTGCTTCCATCAATGCCCCCGTGGGACAAGATTGTACACATTCCCCACAGGCCACACAGGTCGAATCACCCATGTTTCGATCGAAATCAAAAACAATTTTTGACTGATGGCCCCGATATGCAAGTCCAATAACATCATTTACTTGAACTTCACGACAAGCCCTGACACACAGATTGCATTGGATACAAGCATCAAGGTTAACTGCAATTGCCGAGTGAGAATTGTCTGGCTCGGGGCGGTCGGCGCTCGGAAGACGATTAGTTTTTGTCACTCCCATCGTATCAACCCACCCCCAAAATTTTGACCGAGGATCATGGCTTACCTCTCGCTCTGGCTGATCCGCCAGTAAAAGTTCAAAAACCATTTCCCGCGATTTCTTGGCACGTGCGGACGCGGTTTTCACCCTCATCCCCTCTGTCGGTTTTCTTATGCATGAGGCAGCGAGCGTTCGTTCGCCTTCTATCTCGACCATACAGGCTCGGCAGTTTCCATCTGCGCGATAGCCAGGATCTGGTTGCCAACACAAATGTGGTATCTCTACACCAATTCTGGCTGCAACCTCCCATATTGTCTCACCTGGTTGAGCGGTGGTGGTTTTGCCATCAAGTTCGAAGGTGATTTTTTCAGACATCATAAATCCTCTGGGAAATATTTCATGACTGAAAGAAGTGGGTTAGGCGCGGCTTGTCCCAAGCCGCAAATGGAGGCATCTGCCATTACATTTGCCAAATCGTTGAGAGTTTCCATATCCCACTTCGGTTCCGCCATTAGCGCTGTCGCTTTCTCTGTCCCCTGCCGGCAGGGTGTACACTGACCGCAGCTTTCGTCCTCAAAAAATTTCATGAGATTTAGCGCTACATCTTTCATGTCATCTTGATCAGAGAGAAAAATTACTGCGTGAGAGCCAACAAAGCAGCCATGCTCTTCTAATGTTCCAAAATCTAGTGGTAGATCGGCGAGGCTCTCAGGTAGGATGCCTCCGGAGGCTCCGCCGGGCAGATAAGCTTTAAATGCATGTCCATCACTCATTCCATCGCAATAATCTATAAGAAGTTCACGAGCGGTCGTCCCAGCTGGCGCTAATTTGACGCCTGGATTTTTGACTCGTCCAGAAACCGAGTAGCTACGGAGCCCTTTCGAACCTCGCACACCATGACTGGCAAACCAACTCGCTCCCTTCTCAAGGATTTTTGGAACCCAAATAAGAGTTTCGACATTATTCACGAGCGTGGGACGATCGAAAATACCAGCTTGTGCAACATATGGGGGCCTGTGTCTAGGAAGTCCCCGTTTTCCCTCAATCGACTCAATCATCGCGGACTCCTCCCCACAGATGTAAGCACCTGCACCGCGACGTAAATGAACCTTAGTATGATCTGCCAGGCCTGCTATTTCTAAAGCTGAAATTTCTTTTAAAAGAATTTTGTAGACGGCTGGGTATTCATCTCGGAGATAGATATATACTGACTCCGCCTCGACAGCCCAAGCGGCTATCAGCATACCCTCTAAAAATGCATGGGGCTCGCGTTCTAGATAATGACGATCCTTAAAAGTACCAGGTTCACCCTCATCTGCGTTGACGGCCATCATCCTGGGTCCTGGCTCTGATCGAACCAAATCCCATTTTCGGCCCGTTGGGAAACCGGCTCCACCCAGCCCCCGAAGCCCGCCATCAGACAGTGCTGCAATGACTTCGTCTCGTGACCTCCCACCTTCGATGCAAGATCGCAATATGTCATACCCCTTTGATGCTAGCCGCGCTTCTAAGTTTTCATAATCCGGTATAATGGGGTCGTGAGTATCAGACGCAATGGCAGATAAAACGCTATCGACAGCTGCATTATCAACGTGAAGGTGACCTACTTCGCACACTGGTGCTTGGTCGCAACGACCCATGCAAGGTGCGCGTATGATACGAGCGCTGGGTGGGGATGATTTTTCTAGGGCTGAAATAAGGGTATCTGAACCTTTAAGCATGCAGCTCAAAGAGTCACATACTCTTACGGTGGTTTTTGGAGGGGGAGCCTGCTCGTCATGAACGATATCGAAATGCGCGTAAAAAGACGCAGTTTCATAAACTTCTGACATTGGAATTCGCATTTCCTCTGCCAGGGCATGTAATAGCCCGGCGGGAAGGAAACCTTTTTTATCTTGAATTAAATGCAGAAATTCTATCAGAAGATCCCTGTCTCTTGGGGTGTGTCCAAGCATTGTTCGAATCTCTTCGAGGTCTTTGTCGTCTAGAACTCTTCCTTTCGGGAATCTTGGGGCCTTGCGACGCCCTGAGCCCGGGTGGACATTACTAGAGGGGAGAGTTGTCGTTGGTTGGTCCATTTCAAGTTGACTTCGTGTTATTCAATATCCTGGCACCATCGTGCTTTTAATCATGATTCAAGATTGCTTCCCGATCAGTGATAACTCCTTAAAATAGCCCTTCAATTTGCCCTTGCTCATTCAGTCTAATGGAGTCTGCTGAGGGCACTCGAGGCAAGCCTGGCATGGTCATTATGTCCCCGCAAATCGCCACGATGAATCCTGCTCCTGCTGAGAGCCGCACCTCTCTGATATTTACATCAAAGCCCTCCGGGGCCCCCATTAATTTGGGGTCAGTAGAAAAGCTCAGAGGGGTTTTAGCCATACAAACGGGGAAGTTTCCATAACCTCGTTTTTCCAATGTCGAGAGTTGATTATGCACCGCAGCTGATGCTGAGACGGTTCCAGCCCGATATATTTTTTTTGCAACTGTCTCGATCTTTTCCCAAAGTGGCATTTCATCGGGGTAGAGGTATTCAAAATTATTAGGCTGATCGGACATTGCAACTATTTCATGCGCCAGTTCCTCGGCCCCGGCGCCACCATTAGCCCAGTGTGTGCACTCAACTGCTTTTGAACCTGCGTCTGCGCATATGTCTTGGAGGAGTTCTATTTCCGCATCAGTATCAGTGAGGAACCGATTAATTCCGACTACTACGGGAACCCCAAAGCTTTTAATGTTTTCTATATGTCGCAACATATTGGCAGCACCAGTCCGGACAGCTTCAATGTTCTCTTTTCCCAAATCTTCTTTAGCAACGCCTCCATGCATTTTTAAGGCGCGAACAGTCGCAACCAGGGCGACTGCATCTGGTTGAAGACCAGCGGACCGGCACTTTATATCAAAGAATTTTTCGGCTCCGAGGTCTGATCCAAAGCCGGCTTCTGTAACAACATAGTCAGATAGCGCTAGTGCTGACTTTGTCGCCGAGACCGAATTACAGCCATGCGCAATATTAGCGAAGGGACCGCCGTGGACAAATGCTGGGGTATGTTCAAGCGTTTGTACAAGGTTGGGTAGGATGGCCTCTTTAAGCAGCACTGTAAGGGGACCTTCGGCTTTTAACGCATCTGCCGTAATAGGTTCCCTTCCACGCGTCTCCGCGATGACGATTCTGGCGATCCGCTCTTGCAAGTCTTGGAGGTTATTAGCAAGGCAAAATATGGCCATGATCTCGGAGGCCACGGTTATATCAAACCCTGTTTCACGGGGAAAACCATTCACTGCCCCACCCAATGAAGCAACGATTGATCTCAATGCCCTGTCATTCAGGTCCACTACTCTTCGCCAAGCTACCCTTCGGGAGTCAATTCCGAGGCTATTTCCCCAATAGATATGATTATCGATGAGAGCTGATAGCAAATTGTGCGCCGATGTGATTGCATGGAAATCGCCGGTAAAATGAAGGTTGATGTCTTCCATTGGAACAACCTGAGCATAGCCGCCACCAGCTGCTCCTCCTTTTACGCCGAAGCATGGACCAAGGCTGGGTTCCCTGAGGCAGATGGTTGCATTTTTCCCAATACGGTTAAGCGCATCACCCAACCCAACAGTTGTCGTGCTTTTGCCCTCTCCCGCTGGGGTGGGGCTAATGCCGGTGACGAGAATTAATTTCCCTTTTTTCGACTCATTGCCGAGAAAACTCACGTCTACCTTTGCTTTTGTGTGCCCATAGGGTTGCAAATAATTATCCGGAACGCCCAGCTTTTCGGCAATCTCCCCGATTGGCTTGATTTTGGCCTCACGCGCTATTTGTAAATCGGATTTTACCTCTGACATAGATTGTTCCTTCGTATTTTGACCTCAACCCTGTAGATAAGGTTTTTTTGGGGTTCTAAGATCAATTTAAAGCATGTTATTTTAAGTGTCCTAGCGACAGCTTTTGTATATCTTTTACCTATATAGTCTAGGGTTAGCCAAGGAATTTACCAGTTTTCCTCTCTAAAACGGAGCCCCGAAAAGTGACTCTTTCATCAAATAACAAATTTGGTTTGCCGGCTTGCCACCTCCCGGATACCATTTATTGTCCCTCGGCCGGGATTAAATGGACTATATGAAGTGTTGAGGTTTTATTTCGCTTTGGTTGAAAATGGTACTTTTTAACGGATAAGAGTGGTTCCGTGGAGTTATTATTCTTTCCGGTCGAGATAATAATTGTTAGGAATTCGCTCGGTCCATGGGGAAAGTCTTGATTTTCGCGATCGAAATGGCTTTCAAACGGAATTGGTTAAAGGGGTATTAATTTGGTTGACAATGCTAAGGATAATTTGGACACCGATCCGGTTAATGAACCATTAACTGATGGTTTTCATCTAATTATTGACGCGCTGAAGCTTAACGGGCTCACCACTGTCTACAACGTCCCCGGTATCCCGATAACAGATCTCGGACGTATGATGCAGGCTGAGGGTATGAAAGTCCTCTCATTCAGGCATGAACAGAATGCCGGTTATGCGGCAGCAATCGCAGGGTTTTTGACAAAAAAACCAGGCATCTGCATGACGGTCTCTGCGCCAGGTTTCCTCAACGGACTAACTGCTCTGGCCCATGCTACCACAAATTGTTTTCCGATGATCCTCATGAGCGGCTCGTCAGAACGAGAAATTGTTGATTTACAGCAGGGTGACTACGAGGAGATGGATCAACTCTCGGTTGCAAAGCCGCTTTGTAAAGCGGCTTATAGAGTTCTCCATGCAGAGGATATCGGTATTGCTGTGGCGAGGGCAATTAGGGCCGCAGTATCGGGAAGACCGGGTGGTGTTTATTTGGACATACCCGCTAATTTGCTTGGTCAGACAATGGATGCTGATGCGGGGCAAAAATCCCTCGTGAAAGTTGTCGATCCTGCGCCAGCACAAATTCCCGCACCGAGCTCTGTAGACCGTGCGATTGAAGTCATTCAAAACGCAAAACGACCTCTGATTATTCTTGGCAAAGGGGCCGCTTACGCTCAAGCCGATAATGAAATTCGCGCCTTTGTGGAAAAGACAGGGATTCCCTACCTCCCAATGAGTATGGCAAAGGGCTTGCTTCCTGACACTCATCCACAATCAGCGGGGGC
>Ga0181583_10002806_pt1 | contig 12847 bp, 10 predicted proteins | sample 071ome_31_FD_132461 | JGI IMG/M metagenome (GOLD analysis project Ga0181583, IMG submission 132461) | Coastal salt marsh microbial communities from the Groves Creek Marsh, Skidaway Island, Georgia - 071405CT metaG (megahit assembly) | ecosystem: Environmental > Aquatic > Marine > Intertidal... | reverse complement strand
CAGGTGCCGGGGGCGAGGCGAACACCACGAATCAACGCATGGAACTCGCCGCGGTGCTTGAAGCTCTGCGGGCTCTCACCCCACAGCACCGAGCAGTGCACGTCGTGTCAGATTCGACCTATGTCGTGAACTGCTTTCGAGATGGCTGGTGGAAGAAATGGAAAAAGAACGGCTGGAAAAACTCCAAGCGCGAACCGGTCGCCAACGTCGACCTGTGGGAACCGCTCATCGAACTTGTCACCACCAACGACGTCACGTTTGAGTGGGTGAAAGGCCATAGCGGGCACCCGATGAACGACTTTGTTGATGAGCTCGCGGTGGCCGCCGCTCAGCAAGTCGAACGAACCTGACCTCAAACTAAACATGCTGATGACTAGCGTTCTCGGTGTGAAGCGGTCGATCTCCCATTGGCACCTTGCGATCGCCGCCATCATCGCCTCGCTGGTGGCGGTGCTGCCCGACCACAGTCGAGTAGTGACGGCCGTCGAGCCGGTCGACGAGATCATCGCGTACGTCGTCGAGGGCACCGGAAATGGTCACGGCCGGGGGCTCAGCCAATGGGGCGCCTACGGGTGGGCGGTTGAACATGGCTGGGAATGGGAGCAGATCCTCGATCACTACTACGGCGGAACCGTCATGGGAGATATCGACCCCAATCAACGAATTCGCGTGAGGCTCACCGATTTTGATGGCTCATCGTGGATGGGAGTGACCTCGGCATCGTCGTCTGCATCGTGGAGTTCACCGGACGGCTCGGGTACTGGAGTGTCAGCAATCAAAGTTGCGGAGGTCGCAGCAAACCAATTCGACATCTATATCGGTGATGGGCTTGCCTGCCCGGGGGCATCAACGCTGAGTGTCCCCGACGGGCCCATTTCGACAGACTCGACAGAGTTTGACGCCGTGCGGATGATCCAAACCTTCCTCACCGCGTTCGGCTGGGACCCCAACGGAATCGACGGCTACTTCGGTCCTCAAACCGAGTCAGCCGTGAGGGCGTACGAAACCGATGAAGGGCTCACCGTTGATGGCGTGTGGGACATTGGCGATGCGACCCGTGCTCGTGAACTCATCGCCGCCGCAACCTCAACCATCGGCTGGGGAGAGCCAATTCGAGTCTCCGGCCCTGTCATTATTTCAACAACGGTTGATGAATCGCTCGCAGAACCAGGTGACGTACTCGGATTGTGCTCCGGATCGGGAGCGGTCACTCATTACCGCGGATCACTTGAACTACGAGATACATCAAGTGGGAACCGAGTTATCAACGAGGTCTCCGTTGAGAACTACCTGAGAGGTGTCGTGCCTCGAGAAGTGTCGGCGTCATGGGGTGACAGAGGTGATGGCGCCGGAATGAATGCCCTCCGAGCGCAAGCGGTGGCGGCGCGTTCATATGGAATACGGCAAGACCGCTACGACTACGCAGGCACCTGTGACACCTCGTCGTGTCAGGTGTACGGCGGGGCGGCAACCCGAGCGACCGCAACAGCTGCGGTGAGCACAAGGGAGCGACCCCAGACCGACACCGCTATTTCAGAAACGGCCGGCAAAGTGAGGCTGTGGGCCGAGGGTAATCAACGTGACATGGAAGTCGGAACAATCGTTTCCACCGAATTTTCCGCCTCAAACGGACCTCAGACCGCTGGCGGTTACTTTCCGAGTGTTCCCGACACCGGTGATGCGGTGTCGCTCAACCCAAATCACCGGTGGACGCGGATCATCTCTCGTGACTCCGTGCTTAGCCGCTACCCGGACGCCGATTTGAGTCGCGTGACCACAGTTGTTGACCCCGAATCTTCCTATGAGGGCATTTACGCGAATCGTGTCCGTCTCGGTGCTGATGAAGGCAATGGTGATGACGAGTTCGTGAGCGCGTGGTCATTCAGAAACGCGTTCGGGCTGCCAAGCCCCGGTTTTACATTGACGCCTCTTCGGCGTGGAGTCGAATCGGCATCTTCTTTTGCTTTCATTGGGAACTCTGTCGGTGAAAGTGTGACCGGTGAGAACTATGGGCAGGAATTGCCGCTTGTGATCGACGGGGTCTTCTCTGCCGAACGGTATGACGCGCTCTCTTCTCGTCGCACGGTCGGCGGAACGGTTGAACCCGACGGTGTCGGGGCAGCAGAACTCGTACCGATCGGCACCAACCTTGTTGTCATCGAATTGGGGTATAACGATGAAGCAGCAGCATTGGGTGAACGCATTGATGAAGTGATGGGGGTGCTCACCGCTCGCGGTGTGTCTCAGGTTGCATGGCTCACGATGTCAGAGCGACGCATGAGTGGTGATCAACCCCGTTACGCCCTTGCGAACGACGCTGTTCGAGAGGCGCGAGGCCGTTGGCCACAACTCATCGTGCTCGACTGGGATGCGGCAAGCGATGCGTCCGAACAAGACCGTTGGTACTCCGATGGGGTGCATCTCACGACTACCGGACAAGCCGAGTTCTCGCTGTGGTTGCGCGATGAGTTGCTGTCGATCGCTGACCCGTCGTGGGTGAACTCGGGTGACCTTCAGCATTTTGTTCCCCTCACTCCTCGACGCATGCTCGACACAAGAAGCGGGCTGGGAGCCGCTGAAGCTGGTCGAATTGAGAACGGCAGCATCGAAATACCGATTGCAGGTGAGGGCACAGTGCCGGGAACCGGCGTGAAAGCGGTGTGGGTAAACGTCACCGCTGTCGATGGGCGCATCGATCGTTACGGGGGTTTCGTGACCGCATATCCATGTGGTTCTGTTCCCGACACGAGCACGTTGAACTTCGATCACCGCCAGACGGTTGCAAACTCGGCTCTCGTGCAACTTTCTGAAACCGGGTCGATCTGTCTCTACACCTTCGGTTCCGCTGACCTCCTCATCGACGTATTCGGCTACTTGCCAGAAGGCTCGTCATTTGACGCGATTCGACCCCAACGACTGATTGACACTCGAAGCGGTCTTGGTGTCGACGGCGCAGCGAAGGTGGTCAACGAGTCGGTCAGTGTGAAGGTGACAGGTGTGGGCAGTGTGCCTGAGACCGACGTCTCCGCAGTTGCCGTAAACATCACCGTCGATGGAACAACTGCCGACGCGTTCGGAGGTTTTGTGACAGCGTACGGGTGTGGCGATATCCCCGATGCGAGTTCATTGAACTTCGTGAGCGAACAGACCGTCGCAAATGCTGCGATCGTTCCGGTGGCCGACGATGGAACGATCTGCTTCGCAGTTGACGATGAAGCCAACCTCATCGTTGATGTTGTCGGAGTGCTTCGGGCCGGAGCGGGGTTTGTGCCACAGGCCCCACAACGAGTTGCAGACACCCGCCGAGTCGAACGGGTCGGCAACATCGAAGGAACCGGTGGTCCGCTGGAGATTCAGGTCGCAAACACGACGTCTATCGATGGAAAACGCGTGATTGCGGCATCGCTCAACCTCACTGTTGTTGACACCGAAACAAATGACTTTGGTGGATTCGCAACGGTGTACCCGTGCGGAACTCGCCCCGATGTCTCGAATCTCAACTTCACGAATTCAACGACTGTGGCCGGTGGCGTGGTCTCGCCGGTCGACAAGAACGGGCATGTCTGCGTCTACCTATATGGCACCGCCCACGTGCTCGTCGATGTGAACGGTCTCGTCACCTCCTGAGTTGTGTTCTCAACTGGTTGAAAGCGGGTGCCCGTCGCCTATCGTGCGAGCATGGAACTCAATGGAAGTAGTGCAGTAGTAACCGGCGGAGCCTCAGGAATTGGAGCCGCCGCCGCCCGCCAGTTGGCAGCAAAGGGAGCGAAAGTTGTCGTTGCTGACCTTCAAGAAGACGCCGGAAATGCCGTCGCCGACCAGATCGGTGGGGCATTCTGCAAAGTTGATGTCACCAACACTGACGACATCATCAACGCAGTTGAGATGGCAACGAGCATGGGGCCACTCAAAGCACTCGTCAACTCAGCAGGTATCGGGTGGGCGCAGCGCACCGTTGGCAAAGACGGAAGTTACGACTCAGCGGCAAACCTCGAAGCCTTCCAGCGGGTGATCAACATCAACCTCATCGGAACGTTTGACTGCATCCGCCTCGGCGCAACTGCGATGAGCCGGAACGAGCCCGATGAGTTCGGCGAGCGCGGCGCAATTTGCAACCTCGCATCGGTTGCTGCATTCGATGGCCAGATCGGCCAGGCCTCATACTCGGCATCGAAAGGTGGCGTCGTTGGTATGACGCTCCCCATCGCACGTGATCTCGCCGCGGTTGGCGTACGCGTGAATACTGTCGCCCCGGGTCTCATCGATACCCCGATTTACGGTGAAGGCGAAGCGAGCGAGCAGTTCAAGGCAAACCTGCAGCGGGGCGTGCTCTTCCCGCAGCGCCTCGGCTCACCCGACGAACTTGCATCAATGGTCGTGGAGTGCATCACCAATAGCTACATGAATGCTGAGACCATCCGTGTGGATGGTGGCATTCGTATGCAACCTAAGTGATGACCTTGCGTCGGCCAGAGAGCCGGCGCACAATCTTCGATAGTGAGAACAAGACGACTGCTTTCACGTGGTGTAGTCGGCGTTGATTCTCACGTAGCCATCGGTGAGGTCACAGCCCCACGCCCGCGCGGTTCCAGAGCCAATTCCGAGTGACACATGAATCAGCACCTCGTCGCCTTTTAGGTACGACGAAAGTTCTTCGAGTTCACGTTCAGACACCTGCTGCGGAAAAAGTTCTTCGCTACCGATTCGAATGACGACATTGTTCTGATCGATGTCGTCATCATTGACCTTGCCAACTGCCATGGCGATACGGCCCCAATTCGGATCCGCTCCATGGATGGCGGTTTTCACAAGCGGAGAGTTGATGATCGACTTTGCGACCCGGCGCGCTTGATCCTCGTCGCGCGCCTCATCGACGAGCACCTCGATCAAGGTTTCTGCACCTTCGCCGTCGGCCGCGATTTGGCGAGTGAGGTCGGTACACACCTGCATGAGAGCCGATTCGAAGGCGTCATGAGATACGTCGGCAATGACTCCAGACGACATGATGATCGCGGTGTCGCTCGTCGATGTGTCTCCATCGATCGATACACAATTGAAGGTGCTGTCAGCAACGCGTGAAAACGTGCTCTGCAGTACCTCAGCAGAAATGTCGGCGTCGGTGAAGATCATGGCGATCATCGTTGCCATCTCGGGCTCGATCATGCCAACGCCCTTCGCAACTCCTGAAACAACAGCCGAGCTGCCGGCAATCGTCGCCGATGACGTCTTTTCGACCGTGTCGGTCGTCATGATTCCCCGAGCGATATCGCCGAGTTGAGCCGACCACGATTGGCCAGAGATGTCTGCGAAGCCGGCGCGAATGGTCTCCATTGGATAGGGGCGACCGATAACACCAGTTGATGCGATGAGCACATCACCTGGCTTGCAGCCGACGTGGCGAGCTGTGAGTGCAACCACCTCTCGAGCATCATCTTCACCTTGTTGGCCGTTGGCGACGTTGGCGTTCTTTGAGATGACGACAACGGCGGAGGCCCGAAGATTGGTGATGTGCTCTCTGCTCACCAAGACGCTCGGACCGACAAATCGACTTTGCGTAAAGACGCCGGATGCGGCAACCGGCCCGTCGGTCGCGACGATGACGAGGTCGTCGGTTGAATCTTTGACGCCGATATTCGCGACGATGCCGCGAAATCCGGTGGGTAGAGAAAGATCTGTTGACGAGTTCATGAGCGCAACCTAACGAGAGCACTCTAGCGATCAGAGAATTTGCGCGCGAGGTATCGATTTACGTGCGGGACTGAAGAATTGCTTCGGCGCAACGCCGACCTGAATAGAGCGCGCCTTGAATTGAGCCCGTGTCTCGGTGATCGCCACACACGTACAAATGTGGTTCGACCTCGACCGACCGTTTAGGTGAGAAGTGCGGGGTTTGGTCTGGCTGGCCGTACTCGATCTCATCGACGCGCAGCGTCGTCCAGCTCTGAACTGATGAACCCCACCACGACGTCAACTGGGATCGAGCCTGCTGCTCGAGATCAGCCCCGGTGAACCCCGGAGCAGCTGCGGCGATGAGGTGCCGGCCTGGTGGGGCATAGCGGGATGACACGTTTGACATGACCGCAACATTTGACACCGGCCCCGAACGATCGCCGTCGAGCACAATTAAGCGCCGGTCGGTTGGTGGTTCAGGTGCGTCGAACCAGACGCATCCGGCCGAACGCGGGGTGTGTCGAGGTCGACCGAGCAACTCAGCGGCCGAGTTGCCATCGGTGGCGACGACGACCGCTGACGCATCAACCTCTCCCGAGTCGACGCGTACCGCAGAGGCCGTCACCGATCTCACGGGCACGTGCAAGTGGACTGAACTCGATGGGAGGCGGCTGCCAAGTTGCTGTGAGATCGTCTTCATGCCGTGTCGAGGGACAGCAGCTCTTCCGGTGAACAACATTTTGAGAATGGTGTCGAACATTCGGGCACTCGTATGGAGGGAGGGGTCGAGTTGGATACCTCCGACAAGTGGCCGGAAGAAGCGTTGAATGCTGCGGTTAGAGAAGCCGAGGGTGGTGAGCGCGTCGATCGTTGCGACATCAGGTCCGCGAAGCAGGTCAGGCACATCAGTTCTTGAAAGACGCAATCGAAGGGCAAGCAGTCGGATGAGGTCGCCAGGGGTTGCCACTGATCGAGAGACTGCCGTGCGCAAGGTCGGAATGAGCGATGCGGGGCGCTGCAGGGGGTCTCCCAATTCCCAGAACCGATCGTCGGTATGAATCAGTGCACCAGGGTCAAACAGTTCGAGTTCAAGTGCCTCGACGTCGAGCTGTCGGTCGAGCTCGGGGTACGCGGTGAGAAGCACCTGAAACCCTCGGTCGAGCAGGAAGCCATCGACCTCGTCGGTTCGGACTCGGCCACCAACGTCATCGCCAGATTCGATCACCACGACCGGAGCCCCAGCCTCGTGCAGGGTTACCGCACATGACAGCCCAGCGAGACCAGCTCCAACGACAACAACTGGTCGATCGGCGAGGGTTGACATCTAGATCAGAGTACGGCGGCGAGTGCTTCTTCCAGCGTCTGATGCGTAAATTCGTAACCAGATTCCTGGAGTTTCGTCGGCAATACCCGTTGCCCGGTGAGCAACAGTTCTTCGGCGAATTGTGATCCCACGAGTAACTTCGGAGCGAAGCCGGGGACGCTGAAGATTGTGGGGCGACGCACCGCCTTACCGAGAGCCGCGGTGAACTCTTTATTCGTCACCGGGTTTGGCGCAGTGAGGTTGACCGCCCCCTCAGTTGAGGTTGAGAGTAGGTGAACAATCGCTCCAACTTCATCGTCAATTGAAATCCAACTCTGCCACTGTCGGCCTGATCCGAGTCGACCACCCAACCCAAGTTTGAACAGGGGGAGGAGCTTCTTCAGTACTCCACCGCGTTTTGACATGACGATGCCGGTACGAAGATGCACGACGCGAACACCGGCTTTTTGGGCCGGAGTGGTGGCGGCTTCCCATTCGAGGCAGATGTCGGCGAGAAAGCCATCGCCGTGTTCGCTACTTTCGGTGATCTCTTCATCACCTCGTGCGCCGTAAATGCCGATCGCAGAGGAGTTCAGCAACGTTCGTTGCGTTCCATCGTTCGCAAGTGAAGCCAGCGTGGATGCGAGGAGAGACGTGGTGAGCGTCCTGCTGTCGAGGAGCGTCTTCCGATACGACTGGCTCCAGCGACGATCACCAATTCCTGCGCCAGAAAGGTTGATGACCGCGTCTGCTTGGGCGATGACGTCGGTGTCGATCGTGCCCGCTACTGGGTCCCACTGCGATTCGTTGTCGTTGCAAGGTGCCTTCCGAACGAGAATTGTCACAGAATGACCTTCGGCGCGGAGACGTTCCTGTAAGGCTGTGCCGACGAGCCCGGATGCACCTGAGATGACGATGTTCATGCCGTCAAACTAAGTGGAGCAGGAGGCATTCGTCAGACTGTGCGGACAAAATCCCGTCAGAGCAGGGACTCGATGAGGTCGGCGTCAAACACGCCTCGAAGGAGTTCGCTCGACCCGTCTGGGCGAATGATGACCGCAGCGGGCTGATACGGCACACCAAAGCGGTTGTAGATGTCTCCACTGGTGTCATCGACATTGGGGAAGGTAAGCCCGCCCTCATCGATGAAGTCGAGATACGTCGCCTCGTCTCCTGACCACGCAACGCCAATGATGTCGATGGAGTCTTTCCACTGTTGTGATGCCTCCTCGACCGAGGGGGCTTCTCTCATGCAAGTCGTTCAATACGGTGACCAGAACCAGAGCACGACGGCAGTGTTGGCGTAGCCGGCAAGATCGATCGAACCTCCGCCAACGAGGGATGCCGACCAGTCATAGACCTCTGGGGTGGCTTCTGGGGTCGGTTCAGTGGCTGTCGCTGTGGCCTCAGGTGTTGTCGAAGGTGTTGGCTCGGCGCCGGCTTCTGGTGATGTAGACGCCGACGCTGAGTTCGAGACGCTCGAGGACTCTGAGGTTTCCGAGAAATCAACAGGCTGGGCTGAGTCAGTATCAGAGGCACATCCTGCGGCGATCAACATTGCGACGCACCCAAACGAAAGGCTGGCCCGGCTTCCCATGACGAAGACAAACGTACATGGAGATCTCAACCTCTTCTATCTGTGCGTAGTCTGATCGTGTGAAGACCCGAACGCTTCTCTTGCTGTCACTCGGATGCGCAATCGTCATTTTGGCGGCAGGAATTGGCCTCTTTGTTCGACTTGGCGCGAACGACGCGACGACGGTTCCAAGTGAATTCGGAGACCGGGTTGAGGTGGGAGATCTTCAAGTTGTCGTGTCGAATGCGTCAAGGGTGGGTCTCAAGCAGCGTATTTCGGTCACGGTGTCAGGAATCGACGACCGCGAGGTGACCGACTCATTCGCCGTCATTAGCAGTGGGGTCGCGCTCAACGCGGAGCCGAATGATTGTGTTGCAGTTATCGACGCTGACACCTCTTGTGAAGTCGAATTTGTGCTGTCGACTGAGACATCAGAACCGGCTGTGCTCATCGTCACACGAGGTGAAGAACGAGGCCGATGGGTATTGGCAGCGACTGAAGACCCGATACCGTGACATCTGATGTCTGAAGACTTTGATCTCGTCGTTATCGGTGGCGGTCCCGGAGGATATTCGGCTGCCCTCTATGCCGCTTCAGCAGGGTTGTCGGTGGCGCTCGTAGAGAAAGACAAATTAGGAGGGACCTGCCTCAACAGAGGCTGCATTCCGGCGAAAGCCTTCCTCGAAACCGCGGCAGTGCACCGGCATGTGCAACACGCAGCAGATTTCGGAATTGAATCGTCATCGCCCCAAGTACGTTTTGAAGTGACCCAAGCCCGAAAACAGAAAATTGTTGCGGGCCTTGTTGCTGGCATCGGGGCGATGTGCAAAGCAAGGAAAGTCACCGTTTTCAACGGGGAGGGATCGCTTCGGCCCGGTCGACGCGTCGACGTCCGTCACGAAGACGGTTCGACCGCCGAAATATCTGCAACTCATGTGCTGCTCGCAGCAGGTTCGGTACCCCGGACAATTCCAGGTTTTGACCCGGGCGGCCCCATCATGACGAGTGATGAGGTGCTCGAACTCGAAACTGTTCCTGCTCGCATGGCGGTGATCGGTGGCGGCGCCATCGGATGTGAATTCGCATCGACGTTCGCTGATCTCGGTGCTGACGTCACCATTCTTGAAGGCCTTCCAAAGATCTTGCCTGGCCTTGATGCAGACGTCGCAAATGTTGTTGTCAAGAGCTTTAAACGCAAGTCGATTGACATCCGCACCGGGGTCAGCGTCTCTGGGCACACGCCGCAGGCCGATGGCGGCACGGTGGTGCACCTCGAAGACGGTACCGAACTGGCCGTAGATGCGGTCATCGTGTCGGTTGGTCGCCGCCCAAATAGCGGTCCGCTAGGGCTCGAAGCAACCGTGGTTAACGTCAACGAACGCGGATTCGTCGTGACAGATGAATACTGTCAGACGACCGAAGAGGGCGTGTACGCCATCGGCGACCTCATCGATAGCCCGCAACTCGCCCATGTTGCCTATGCCGAAGCAGTGATGGTCATCAAACACTTGCTCGGCGAGCAACCGCTCCCGGTCGACTATGACCGGGTGCCATGGGCAATTTACTGCGACCCTGAAGTGGCGTGGGCAGGCCCCGGTGAAGACGCAGCGAAGGCCGCCGGACTTGATGTCGTCGTTGGAAAACATCCATTCAAGTTCAACAGCCGCGCCCAGATCGTTGGCTCGACCGATGGCATGGTGAAGGTCATTGCGAAAAAGAACGCCGATGGCTCCGCGGGCCAAGTTCTTGGCGTACACATGGTGGGTCCATGGGTGACGGAGCAACTTTCTGGTGGGTATCTCGCGGTGAACTGGGAGGCGACCGTCGAAGAGGTTGCCGCATTTATTCAACCCCACCCGAGTTTGAGTGAGTTGTTCGGCGAAACGATGCTCTCAATGACAGGGCGCTCATTTAACGGATGATGTTCGACGCGTAGACGTATTTGGAGATGACATGGCAGACGTAACACTTCCTCAACTCGGTGAAACGGTGACTGAAGGCACCATCACCCAGTGGTTCAAAAATGTTGGCGATGTGGTGAACGCCGACGAGCCGTTGTTCGAGGTGTCAACCGACAAGGTTGACACCGAAGTTCCGAGCCCGGTGAGCGGAGTTGTGACCGAAATTCGAGCAGCGGAGGGTGACACCATCGATGTTGGAGTCATCGTTGCCGTTGTTGCGAATGATGGTGAAGTGCCGGCCGCCGCGCCAGCCCCTGCACCGGAGCCGGCTCCCGAACCGGCTCCCGAACCGGCGCCTGCACCGGCACCTGCTCCCGCTCCTGCGCCCGCTCCGGCGCCAGCTCCGGCTCCAGCAGCGGCGAGTTCAGCGGGTGAAAACGACGCTCGGTTGCTCTCTCCTGTCGTGCGGCGATTGGTCAATGAGCATGGCATCGACCCTTCGGCAGTTACCGGCACCGGTCCTGGCGGGCGCATCACCCGCGAGGACATTCTCGACCACCTTGACAAGGTTGGGTCGAATGTTGCACCGGCGCCAGCCCCCGCAGCGGCCCCAGCTCCCGCACCGGCTCAAACCCCAGCAGCTGCACCGGCGCCAGCCCCTGCCGCACCGGCAGTTGCAGGAGCCCGTCAAACAGTTGTGCCGCTGTCAAAAATTCGTCAACTCACCGGCGACCATATGGTTGCCAGCAAAGCAACATCACCGCATGTCCTCAGCATGGTGGAAGTCGACTACGCAAATGTCGATCGCGCAAGGTCAGCGGTGAAAGCTGACTTCCGAGCGAGCGAAGGTTTTTCTCTGACGTACCTACCGTTTGTCGCACGGGCGCTCGTCGACGGCCTGCAAGAGTTCCCTCACCTGAACGCAAGTGTCGTCGGGTCTGAACTCGTCGTGCACGGCTATATCGACCTCGGTATCGCAGTCGATCTCGACTACGAAGGGCTGATTGCTCCGGTGATTCGAGGAGCCGAGACTAAGCGTCTTCGAGCGATCGCCCAAGAGATCAACGACCTTGCCGATCGTGCCCGAAATCGACGCCTGAGCCCAGATGAGATTCAGGGTGGAACCTTCACCATTTCCAACAACGGATCTGCAGGGTCAGTGCTCACGATGCCGATTATTAATCAACCCCAGGTTGGCATCGTCTCAACTGACGCAATTGTGCGGAAACCTGTCGTCGCAAATCTCGCAGACGGCGGCGAAGCGATTGTGGTGCATCCCGTTGGAAACCTCGCCATGAGTTGGGACCACCGTGCATTCGACGGAGCGTATGCGGCTGGTTTCTTACGTCGGGTAAAAGAGATCTTGGAAACACGCGATTGGATGGCAGAACTCTGAGCGACACGCTGCGCCCACTCCGGGTGAGATGGCTCGGGCGTGTTCCCTATGCCGAGGCGCTCGAACTTCAACGCGGTTTCCACCGGGGAAGCGATTCTCATTTACTGCTCGTCGAGCACGAGCACACCTTCACCTACGGACCACACGCCAATCTGGCCGAACATTTACGCTGCACGCCTGAAGAGGTTGGCGCTGAACTCATTGCAGTAGATCGAGGCGGTGACATCACGTACCACGGCCCTGGTCAATTGACCGGATACCCGATTCTTTCGCTCGCCGCCGGAGCAGGTCCGCTACGACATGTTCTCTCGGTCGAGGAGGTGCTCATCAACGCCTTGCGTGACCTCGGCGCAAGCGACCCCGGTCGCCTCCGCGGTTATCCGGGTGTATGGGTCGATGCCTCATCGGAGAATCCGCGCAAAATTGCGGCCATTGGTGTCCGCGTCGCTCGTAAACGCACATTGCACGGCTTTGCTCTCAATGTCACCACCGACATGGCCTACATGCGTGAACACATCGTTGCGTGCGGTATTCCTGATCGCCCTGTTACCTCGCTCGCCGAGGAGGGGCTCACGGTGTCGATGTCAGATGTCGTGGCAGCGGTTTCGCGTGCCGCCGAGGCGCAGTGGGGAAGTGGAGGGGTCGACCGGCAAGATGTCCAGTGGCGAACATCGGTGACCGACCTCTCGTTGTTCTCACAAGGCGCCGGCCCCGGTGAGCCTGTGCGGTTGCGTTCTCGTGCTCGCTCCGCCGGTCTTGACGACGGCTTGCCACTAGAAGAGCGAAAGCCAGACTGGCTGCGGCCGGTTGTTCACCATGGCTCCGAGGTGTTGGCCACGAGAAAAGTTCTTCGCGATCACAACATGGTCACTGTATGTGAAGACGCAGGTTGCCCAAATCTCTCCGAATGCTGGGCTGACGGAACGGCGACATTCATGGTGCTCGGAGATCGTTGCACCCGGGCCTGCGGGTTTTGTCTCGTCGACACCTCGAAACCCGAT
>Ga0181583_10002802_pt1 | contig 12854 bp, 17 predicted proteins | sample 071ome_31_FD_132461 | JGI IMG/M metagenome (GOLD analysis project Ga0181583, IMG submission 132461) | Coastal salt marsh microbial communities from the Groves Creek Marsh, Skidaway Island, Georgia - 071405CT metaG (megahit assembly) | ecosystem: Environmental > Aquatic > Marine > Intertidal... | reverse complement strand
AATATCACAAAAAATGCACCCACTTTCACGGTGCTCATAAGACTTATTGATTTCTCGAAAGTCAGTGTCATCTCTGTCACGCTTCATTGCGTTACAGGAATAACAAAGTGCCTGGAGATTGGATTGTTCATCACCACCACCGCTAATGCGTGGAACGATGTGATCAACCTCTAACGCTTTCTGATCTGCTGATATGCCACAGAGTTCACATCTGAACTTTGCTCTTTTGAGAATTTCATATCTCAATGTGCCAGAGATATATCCAGATGACTTGCGCCTGTGATTCCAGACTTTGTCACCACGCTTACCCAAGAACTCTTCAATCTTGCTGTAACACAGGTTAATGAGTTCTGAGATTTCACTCTCGCTCAAACCATCAAAACCATTCAATGAGTATTGGTTTTTGTCTTTAGAAGTGATGCCTCTGCTTTGAGTGAGGACTTTTCCAACCATGTTTTTGGTGATGTGCTCATAGTATTCAACTTGAGACAAATCGTACCCCAAGAGTGCTTTTGCAATCTCTGTAGTAGATGCTGACCCTTGACTGTCCAGAAGTTCTACCAACATCACTGGTTGATAGATATGAGACATTCTCATCTCATTCAGAATAAAATTAGATAACTCATCAAACTGCTTGGACATACAAAACAGTATGCTGTTTTTTCATTTTTTGACAATTAGTTGATTAAACGATGACCAATCACCGACCAGTGCGCTTTGACTGCTCTGGTGTGGGTTCATATCAAATTGAAGTCATAGAGAGTTTACAGAGGGGAAAGCAACAAAATCAATAGTGCTATTGCAACCATGACAAGCAGGGTTCAGATGGTGGTTGAAAAAAGGTAACCCGCTTGTTCCGTCTACTCGATATTGCCTTCAAAAATCAGCAGGTCCCGCCTGGAAGCTTTTTGGGCATAGATTAAGGCGTCCTGATAAGCCGGGTCCGCATAGCATGATTTGGCCGCGTCCAGCGACGGGAATTCGACCAGCAGCACACGCCCCGTATCACGCGACTCTTTCAGCTCTAATGGATATTTCGGGGATTTGAGCCTGGCGTCATATCGATCGGCTATAGGCTTCCAAAGCCGGTTGTATTCCAGATGCGCTTCCTGATCGGTAATTTCAGTGGCAAGGATCAGCCAGAAACCTTTCATGGTTCAACCCCTTTCTTTCCTGGATTGTTCTTGCATATTAAAGTCTGACCCGGGCTGCGATTTCACTCATAGATTTCGCTGCTGCCCTGAGCGGGCAATCACACCAGGCTTCAATCTCTCATCCGGACCGTAGTCATCTTTGGGGTGGAAGAAAAGCCGCGGAGTCTGGTCAATATTCTCCAGCCGGATTTTTAATCCGTTGAGTTGCTGCGCACGCGTTGCCTCATCCACATTACCCGGCATATAGGCAATATAAGGAGGCAGGACATCGAAGCCTGTATAGCGGAGCAACCCGTTATGTACAGGCCAGAGCACCGTAAGAATGCTTCCATCAATGCCATCAGGGGCATATGTGGCTTCAGAAGTTCCCGTTGTCGTCGACACCATGGCAAGTTTGCCTTTGAACATGCCGGTGTCGTATTTCCTGCCGGACGTATAAGCAAATCCACGTGCAAAAACCCGATCAGCCCATCCTTTCAGAATGGCGGGCATCCCGAACCACCAGATCGGGAACTGAAGGATAACAAGATCAGCACGGGAAAGCTTGGCTTGTTCGGCTGAAATCTCGGGGGCAATCATTCCCTTTTCCAGCGCGATCGTCTGTTCACGTGCAAGGCTGAAGCGATCAGATTGGCTTAGTGATCCTGCAATGTCATGTGGTCCGGCAACGGCATTCCAGTTCATCGCATATAGGTCTGAAACCTCTACCTCATGGCCAAGTGATGTGAGGGTCTCCACCGCCAGATCTTTCATGGCACCGTTAAAAGATGTCGGCTCAGGGTGGGCGTATACGATCAGGACATTCATAATTCAATACTCAGAATATTTCGCGGGAACCTGCGCGCGTTTCAATATGTTCACCGTACCCGGGACCATAGCTGGTAATCCATGATATGGCAAATACTCATCATCCTCCACTCCCCAAACAAAGTCCCATCCCCGGCTTGATCGGCTGAAACGCCCGACTTATCATAGTGCGTGGAGGCCCCATCCTGAGGGTAATGTTGTGAAAGATCTTGAAAACTATAAGGCCGGGCTTGATGCGGCGTATCAGGGCGAATTCTACGGCATTGCCATGTATCGACGTATAGCTGATGCGCGTCATCATCCTGAAGAAAAAGAAAAATGGCACCTTCTTGCCCGGCTGGAAGAGGTGACGCGATCCGTTCTTGAGGCGGCAGTGCAACGTCATAACGTGGCAACCGGGGCAAGGGCGGAAAGCACAGAAGCCGGTGAGCAGGATGCGGTGAACTATATGAACCTGCCCTGGGATCAGCTGATGCGTCGCTTCAGCCATGAACTGGATGATGATATCGCTGAATATTCGGCCCTTCTTGAGATTGCTCCGCCATCAGATCATGAAACCATCCGGTTTCTGATTGATCATGAAATCGTTGCCAAAGCCTTCTGTGAGAGAGAGCTGGATGGCAACACGGATCTGTCGGTTGAACCCGTTGAAGCGCTGATCGCACGCGGGGGCGCACTGATGGGCGCTCCCCTATGATGAGCATGTTGCCGGGGTGTTGACCCCCGCTAACTCTACCCCGCCAGCTCAGCCTTATGTGCCTTAACAAGGTCCATCATGCTGTTGAACCTGAAATCATAGTGCGGCATTTCCCCCGGATTCATGGTGGCGCCGAAACCGGTTTTATCGTGGCGGCGATATATCCAGCAATTGGCAAGGCCATGTTTGTTGGCGGGGGCATGGTCATGGAACATGCTTTCCGCCGTATGCAGGATGTCGTTTTTGCCGATGCCCTGACGGGCGAGGGTTTCAAGCATATAGGTGAAGTTTCGGTCATCGGGTTTGTAACTGCCGATATCTTCGGCGGTGTAGACGCCATCAAAAGCCACCCCAAGGCGGGCGTTTGATCCGGCAAAACTCGTATTATCCGTGTTGGTCAGCACAACCAGTTTATAATGCTGCTTAAGGTATCTGAGCGCATCCCTGCTGTCGTCAAAAGCCGGCCATTGACGAACGGAAAGGCCGTAAGCCCGGCATTCTTCCCAGCTCACTTCAACTCCCCATTCCTCGGCCAGCCTGCGATAGACGGTAGCAAGCAAATCGGAGTATTTCTTTGCCGGCGTCCAGCGCTGGGTGGTGGATTCATGATAGGCGTGTGCTTCGAGTATCTCATCACGGGACAGCTTTTTGTCAATCTTGTCGGTCAGGGGCCTGAGCGCATCCACCATGCCGCTTTCCCAGTCGATCAGCGTCCCGTAGACATCAAAGGCAAGAACCTTGAAATTATGGAGTTTCATCTGCGCGTTCCCCTGTCACTAATTCTCCGGGCCATCCTCTTATCGCAGGAAATATAATTTGTAAGCAAATTTAATTTGTCGTTGCGGTGGAATCATGTACGAAAAATTATAGATCAACTTTTTGTTTCAGCGATGCGATTTCATATAAACATTTCTGCGTTTCTTGCACCGCGTACTTTATCAGCCGCTTTACCAAAGAATGCTGCCCGGGATTTTCATAAGCGTTTGCCCCTCAGGCTCGGATCAGCTGTTCTGCTGGCCGGACTTGCCGCATGTGCCCCGGCAACGTCACCAAAGCCTGACCTCAATTCAGGTGCTTCGACAGAAGGTAATGGCAATATCCTGCCGGATGAAGCCCCTTCGGGATATGTCAGTTGGAATGGCGAAGGACGTCTTGAAATAGCGCCGCCTCTTGAAATTCTTCAGGAAATACAAACGCGGTGCAAGGATCTGGGCTTTGATCTCGGATATGTGACATCTATTTCCCTTGAAGAAACAAATATCAAAGCGGCATTTAACTGCCGTGGTGCCAGTTAGAAATCACGCAAAAATCTGCTCTATGATAAGTCGCTTATCCAGCCATTGCTGGGTCGTGATGCTTGGATAGACAGGCTTGCGATAGCCCAGTGCTTCGTAAACGTCACCCGGGGTTTCGTCTTCCTCGATATCTTCACGGGTAAGGCGATCATCACGTCGTGAATTGTGACGCATGTTGCCGTTGTTATGTGTGATTGGTGACAGTTCCATATCTATCTTAACGACAGAATGGATTACGTGTTTACACCCGGATCATCAGGCAAGGATGGTTTCAGGGTTTTTTGCCGTGACGGCTAAAGTTTTCCCCGGCAGGTCGTTTATAGGATTACGCAAGTATATCTCCCCCTTATCAGAGCCAGGCCCAGCCTGGCTCTTTTTATTCAGGGGTTGAGCATTTTCCGGAATAGCTCAACCTTGTCCCATTTGCCGCTAAGGTGGGGCTGGCGCTGTTTTACCGCCGCAAGCGGATCCGATTTTGTCATAGTTTCGGTCTGCTCCGCTACGGGGGGAAGGGTGCTCAAGGATGCCGCACTTAAAGATACAGGAATTATGTCTGTGGCGCCGTTTTGCAGGCTGGCTTGCGCAGGAATCCCGTTACCTTTGGCAGATGAAGGAACAGCCCGGGTGCTGGCGGTATTCGGGATACCATTTTGCCCGCTCGGGATGTTTGCAAGGGTAAGATCTGCATCATCGGTTATGTTTTTCCAAACATCATAAACCCGGGCAACATAAGGCGTGTTCGCCGCGGGATCGGCGTTGTGGTAATGGCGGATGGCCTGATCAATATTTCCGTGCCTGTCTTTGAGGTCGGCAAGAAATGCCGCCGCGTACGCGATATTACCGGAAGGATCGGCCATTTCCTCAAGACTGGCAAACTGATCCTTATGCCAGAATATGCTGATCTGCATACATCCGATATCCATGCGCAGGTCACCTTTATTGATATGGGCGCGGGCATAGGCCAGCATGTCCTGCTTGTTTTCGAAAAAAAGTCCCCTGCCGTCATGGTTAATCGTCCAGGGCCAGCCTAGCCGGACCCCCTTGCCATTTGGCCGGCCGGATTCCACCCGTGAAATTGCCGTCAGCACACCCCGGGGCAGGTCAAACGCCATTTCAAGCTCAGGGGTATGGGCTTCACAGATGCTTGTGTAATTAGGGGCCTGATGCCGGGGGACAATGGGTTGAGCGTTCAGCCCGGTTGCACCAAGGCCTGAAATCATGATGGCAAAGGCGGCAATTAACTTGGTTCTGTAACGAGGTAACATCTCCCCGGACTGCAAGCCTTGTGCCAGCGGTAATGCATGATTTGGCTAAAAATCTGCGGTCTCCTGTCGTATGTATTATTATCCGGTCATGTAAAAGGTAGTCTCATGGGTGAAGTCATATATCTCTATAACAAACGCCCGGAGATTGCGAAAATGACCGATGATGACAATTCGTCATTAAGCGAGTCTGAGATCGCGCGTCTTGAGAATATCCGCGATAATATCGAGGAGCTATTGCATATGGTTGCCGGGCTGAGACGTGATCCCAACGCGGTGGCGCTGGCTGCCGCCCGTTTTGGTGTCATGAGGATGACACAGATCTACGGTCGTGCCTATGTGATGGAATTCACCAAAAGATGCGTTGAAAACATGGAATTGGCGGAAACATTCAGCGCAGATTGATAGATCAATCTGTTCCATGATATAATACAATCACACGTGATTTATTTTAAACCAGCAGTCGCCTTATGATCACCCAGCAGCGCATGCTTCAAATTCTTGAACGCGGTAGCAAAGATGACCGGACAAGCATGCTGGTTGATCAACTGCTGGGCTTGCTCATTATTCTCAATATTTTTGCCATTTCGCTTGAATCCATCGAAAGTCTGAGCCTCGCTTACGAAAGTGAATTCTTTGTCTTTGAGATGGTGTCCGTCACGATCTTCGGGATCGAATATCTGTTACGTATCTGGGCGAGCAGTGCCAACGAAAACAGCAAGTACAGTTCAGCCTCCGCGCGGCGGCTCGAATATATTTTCAGCTTTACCGGGCTGATCGATCTTCTGGCCATTCTGCCAAGCATCCTGCCGCTCTTCATCGGTGATATGGATCTGCGCTGGCTGCGTGCCATGCGTCTTGTCCGATTATTCAAGATTTCACACTATTCATCGGCGCTCGAAGACCTGCTGACGGCGATCAAATCAGAGTTGAGCTCCTTTGGCGCGGCAATGTACTTGCTTCTTATCGCACTATTCATGTCAAGCGCCGTCATGTATCTGGTGGAAAACGAAGCCCAGCCGGATAAATTTTCTTCCATCCCTGAAACCATGTGGTGGTCGCTGATTACGCTCACGACCGTTGGCTACGGAGATGTTTCGCCGATCACGCCGGTTGGCCGGATTGTCGGGGCCATTACCGCCCTTATGGGGGTATGCGTGGTGGCGATGCTCACCGGTATCGTTGCCTCGGCTTTCTCGAACCAGATCGCCCAGCGTAAGATGATCATCGAAGCTGAGATCGCCCATGCGCTGAGCGATGGACTGCTGACCGAGGACGAGCTGGCAAAAATAGAACAGATGCGGCGCGAATTTCATTTATCCGAAGATCACGTGAACGCCCTTATCACGGTCCTGAAGGAAAGAGACTGAAACTTTCTCCGGCGGCCAGGGTTTATCCCTTTATAGAAACTAACATTCCTCTCCTCATGTCGTTATGTGTTAGGAGAGGAAGATGTGATGAAAACTCCGTTGCGCGTGGATACCAAAGCGCTGTCCTATCCGCGTCTTGTCATTGATAAGGGCAAGGCAATCATTGCCACGGGCGCATCCACGGAACAGGCGTATTTCCTCATCGAAGGCAGTGCAAGGGCTCATTCTCCCATCGTCAATGAAGGCGATATCACAGCGGGGCATTTTCTGAGTTTTATTTCTTTTCTTGCGCTGGAAAACTATGAGGCGGATGTTATTGCCACCAGCCGTTGTGAAGTGCTTGTCCTGCCCCGTGAGCTGGTTGAAAATTGCTGGCAGGATGAAGACAGGACGAGCTGGGTGTTCGCCTGCTCAATAGCCAGCGATACGCTCAAGAAAAAAATGCTTCCTGAAAGGGAGATCGCATGACAGCGCAGATCCCTTCAGCCCGTATGATTGATGGTGAGGTCCTCTTCCGCGAAGGTGATCCCGCCGGTGCTTTTTATCTCATTGAGCAGGGTCGTGTCCTTGTTCTTGACCGGTCGGGAAATACGGTTCTCCGGTATTATGAAAAGGATCAGCTTTTCGGCATTCCCGAAGTGCTGGCAGGTGCAGTCTGGCCGCATACAGCGCTGGTTTCAGGGCAAACCCTGATACGAGCCTTCCCGGCCGGTCTTTTATTCGAACGCATGGAAAAAATGCCGGCCTCACATCAGGATTTCATTAATTCAATGGTCGCGCTCGGAAACTGATTGGCACGGTTCATGCAATATTTGGCTTGTCTGACCTGAAACGGAGCAAGCCATGAATGATCATAATGTCAAGGATATCATCAAGGAAGAGAGTGCCAATCTCTCAGACATGGCAGTAAATTTCGTGCATTTCGATGATCATGAAGAGATCACCAGCACCGAAACAGTGCCTCTTGCCCATTATATCGAGGATTTCGGCCTGACAAGTGAGGTTTTTCTGGTCCGCCATCAGAAATTGGGCGGCCGTAAGCGCTAATATCAAACCGATATGGGCTAGCCGATCATTTCCATCCGTGCCAGACGCCGACGCTCTGATGACGAAGGAATGCGCATCATCTCCCGGTATTTTGCCACTGTCCGCCTTGCCAGCGTAATACCCTGATCACTGATGGCTTCTGCGATATCATTATCGCTGAGGGGCTTTTTCGGGTTTTCTGCCTGAATGAGGCTCTTGATCTTATTCCTGACGGCAGTGGCCGCCATGCCTTCTTCGCTATCATCGCTCGCGATGGACACACTGAAGAGGGATTTAAGGGAATAGGTTCCGCGCGGCGTGTTGATCACAGTGCCGTTCGTAACCCGGCTGATGGTGCTTTCATGCATACCCACGGCTTCGGCAATCGTTTTCAGAGACATCGGCTTCAGTGCTTCCATGCCATGTTCCATGAAATCTTTCTGGATACGGATGATCTCAGCTGAGATCTTCATGGTTGTCATATTCCGCTGTTCAAGCGCACGTTTAAGCCATCGGGCGGAGCCGATCGCATTGCCCACAAAGTCATTGCCGTTTTCTTCGCTTTTACGCTCAAGGTGTGTTTCGATTTCATCGGCATAATCTTCCCTGATATGAATTGTTGGCAGGGTTGACCGGTTAAGCTCAACAGCCCAGCCATCCTTGGTCTGGCGCACCAGCACATCAGGCTCGCCCAGAGGCGGCAGATCATTGCTGTAGCTTTCGCCCGGTTTCGGGTTGTAACCCCGGATCAGCCTGAGGGTTTCGAGAATATCATCCTGGTTGCAACGGGCCAGACGTGCAAGAGAGGCAATTTCGCCTTTGCCCAACAAGTCGATGTTATCAAGGACAATGGCCATGACGTCATCATATTCGCCCCTGTCTCTGGCCTGAAGTGCAAGGCATTCGGCAAGATTTCGGGCAAAAATACCCGCAGGTTCCAACTCCTGCAGATTTTCAAGGACCATCTCAAGGCGTTCAAGATTAACATTGGTGGAGGCAGCGATATCTTCGAGTGACTGGTCAATCCAACCCGTGGGTGAGATAAGATCAGTCAGCATATAGGCGATGGCCCGGTCGCCGGGATCTATGGTGAGGTCAATCTGCCGGATGATCATCGCATGCAGGCCGTCTTCAGGATTGGCGATACGTGCCATCATATCATCGGCATCGCTGTCAAAAGATGAGTTTTTATGCGTGTTTTCAAGGGAAGAATAACGGTTATCCATATCGGCATGTGCCGTCGGATCATCCTGTAGCGCATTGTTGGTCGGCGTAAGCTCGGCCACATCCTTTGGCATATCTGTGTCTGAATTCTCTGTCTTCTCATGCAGGTCAGGGGCGTCCGATGCGGCATCTGTGCCGGCTGTGTCGTCGCTCACCTCAAGAAACGGGTTTTCCAGTGCCTGCTCTTCAAGAAAGGTCCGGATTTCAAGATTGGTCATCTGCAACAGTTTGATCGCCTGCTGCAATTGCGGGGTGATAATCAGCGATTGTTTCTGTTGCGCTTTGATAACAGGTCTTAACTGCATGATGTCCTCCACTTTTAGTGTGGAGAAAGCTTCTCAAAAGTTTTTCATTAATCAAAAATTAATATTTGACGAGCAAATTTGTCAAAAATAGAACAAAATTATTGTTAATTATCAATAATATAACTTTTATTCGTTAATTTAGTATTAATTACATGTCAATTTTTCAACCTTCCTCAGGCATGTAATCATGGTATTGTTCTTGCATGCCGGGCCGGGGCAGATATTTGTTCTGCCGGTCTGATAAAGGCTGATATGAAGCCCTGCCAGAGAGGATAGACAAATGATCACGCTCAGCCGCACGAGGCCCAGTCGCTATACGGGATGTCAGCGTTGCCGCGTTATCAGACTTTTCATGCTGACGGTTTTTATGCTGGTGATCCTTGGTCTTCTTGCCAGCGACAAGATGGAATATCTTCAGTTTATCTCAGCCGAGCGCGCCGCGCTGGCGATCTGGGTTGTTGGCGGTGTTGGGTTTGTAATCAAGCTTGTCTTCTGGCGGCTGGAAAAACGCCGGGCTGCTAGCGATCCCGGACAAGCCTGACGGCCATTTCCTGAAACGGGAAAAACCGGCCATAACTGTAGCCATTGATGAAATTCACCGTATAGATATGGCGTGAGGCGTAAGGATTGCGCTCTCCCGTCCAGTAGGGTTCGGGTGAGGTATTGGGGAAGATTTCCCCATTGATCTTCACGTCACCACATTCCATGCAAAGCAGGCCTTTGAGCTCTTCCAGCGAAGGCAGTCTCCATTCTCCCCCAAGCTGTTCATTGGCAAGACGGATCGCTTCCTTGATGCTTTCATGGTTGAGCTTGACGATCTCACCAACGCAGGTTTCGCCGTTCCAGTTCTGGCCGACACTGCAGCGTAGCCATTCAACCCCGTAGCTGAGGTCAATCACGAGATGTTCACGTGCCATGAAGGCGCTGGTGGCCGATGCTGAAGACAGGGTGAGGCTGTTCAGGCAAACCACCATGGCAAGGATGAACTTCAGAACTGTCCGCCGGAATGGATTCATGGATACACTCCATTTTCAACATTAGATATCTATTATATAGTAGTTTTAACGATAGAGGACCTGCAAATTTTAGACCATTTTCACCTTTCGGTTTCAGGTTGGTATCAATATTGCAGGATGGTTCATCGAGTTTACTTGATCGTCACGGTTTTTAGATATGGATATTGCATCATTAGTTGGTTTTCTAGGCGCGGTCGGCATGATCGTCGGGGCAATGATCTCCGGTGGGGGCGTCGGGCCATTTATTGACGTTCCGTCCATCCTCATCGTGTTTGGTGGGACTTTCTTTGCGGTTATGTACACCGCCCCGCTCGGTGTTTTTCTGGGTAGTTTCGGTGTCATGGCCAAGGTTTTCCTGCCACCGGTCAAAAAGCAGGATGAGCTTGTCACCCGCATGGTCGAACTTGCCGGTATTGCCCGTAAAGACGGCATGATGGCACTTGAAGGCCAGGATGTGCCGGACAAATTCTTTTCGAAAGGGTTGCAGATGCTGGTCGATGGCGCGGATGAATCCAAACTGACCGCCCAGCTCAATCAGGAAATCAAGGCGATGAGATCACGCCATGAAGCCAATCAGGGTGTTCTTAAGGCCTGGGTGGATCTGGCGCCTGCCATGGGGATGATCGGCACGCTGATCGGTCTCGTGCTTATGCTTGGAAACATGGCTGACCCGAAAGCGATTGGCCCTGCCATGGCGGTGGCCTTGCTGACAACGCTTTACGGGGCGTTTATCGCCAATATCATGTTTGCGCCGATGGTAACCAAACTTGAAGGTTACACGGCGTATGAGACCGTCTATCGTGAAATGGTCGTTATCGGGCTTAAGAATATCGCCCGTGGCGAGTCCCCACGTAACATTCAGGATCAGATGATCGCCAACCTGCCGCCCAAATTGCAGGAAAGCGTGGCCGCAGCCTAACCCTGCGGTCAGCATCTGGAATAAAGAGAGGATAGCATCATGGCAGCTGAAGCCGAAGAAGCTATTGAAGAAGAAGCTCCGGACGAAGAATGTCCCAAATGCCCCCCTGTCGGGGCGCCGGCATGGATGGCCACCTTTGCGGATATGGCAACCCTGCTGATGGCGTTCTTTGTTCTCATTCTCTCTTTTGCCGAATTTAACGTCCCGAAGTTCAAGCAGATCTCCGGCTCGCTCAAAAATGCGTTTGGTGTTCAGCGGATCATTCCGATTGTTGAACAGCCCAAGGGCACCACTATTCTTTCCTTGAATTTCAGCCCGTCTCCGGCACCGTCGTTGACCGATGACATGACCCAGCAGACAACAGATGTGACCAAGCCTGACCTGGATGTTCAGCAGAAAAGCAATGATGGCGAAGGAATGGACGGCAGTGCCGATGACATTCTGAAAGCACTGGAAGATGCGATAGCACGCGGTGATATCGAGGTGGAAACACTCGGCGAGAAAGTGGTGGTGAATTTTACCGCAACCGATACCGAACAGCAGAATCTGCCCCAGATGCTCAAAGAAACACTGAACGCGCTTGAAGCGGCCAAGGAATCCGCCGGCAAGGCAGATCAGGAAGTGCTTTTCGGCGGGCTTGAGCAGAAATTAAAGCAGATGATCGCAGCGACCGAACAGGCACAGCAGCAACAGGCGGAAATCGCCAATGCGGCCTCCGAGGCAGAAGAGAAGGCCGAGAATGCCAACCGCCGGGCTGAGCTCGCTGAGGATGAGCTGCGCGTTGCCCTCAAACAGCAGATTGATCAGGGGCTTGTCGATGTTGAGCGTACCGATGACAAGGTTATCATCACCGTTGGTTCGGGCGGGGCATTCCCTTCAGGTTCCGCAGCGCTGACACCACAGGCCAAAGAGATCATGGAAAAGATCGCCGGCGCCAGTGCAGACAGCAAAGGCAAGATCAAGGTTTCAGGTCATACGGATAACGTGCCACTGGTCTTCGGCTCAAACTTCCGGGATAACTGGGATCTTGCGGCAGCTCGTTCGGCCAGTGTCGTTCAGGCCCTTGAGGATACAGGTGCGGTGAGCGCAGGCCGTCTTGAGGCGATCAGTTTCGGTGAAACGCAGCCGCTGGAAAGCAACGATACCGCTGCAGGCCGCAACAAGAACCGCCGTATTGAGATTGAGATCAATTACTGATCTCTCAAACCGGCCATCAATTTTTAATACAACATAACCTCCGGCCTTCTGAACGGCCGGGGGTATTCTTTTCTGAACGCCCATCTCTGAGCACATATGAACAGCGCATGACCAAAGCCCCCGGGCCTTCTCTTCTCTTCTCTTCACTTCAGATACGGGACGGGCCAAAAGGCTGATGGTGTATATGCGCAAGACCAGTTAACCTGATGCCGTGCTCGCTTTTCCCTGAACCTGCTTCAGTAAGGTTTGGGCCCATAGAATACCCGGGTAAAGCGGCCCATCTTACGCGGTATTGGCGGCGCTTGGGGGTGAACAGAAGGGGCACTGATCCTTGTATCCCCTTCCGCGACTTACGAGCTATCAGCTGATCACATCTGCACCGGCAAGAAACCGTCCTTGAGGAGCGTCATCAGATAGAAAGAAGGCACGTGCAGCATGGATGGTCGCGTCAGATACATGACGCTCAACCCAGCAACAAAGCCAACCGGTGATATTGCCTTGTTCTGGCGATTATCCGGGCAATGACAGGGCAAATGCAGGGGTGATTACATGCCGGGGATGGAGGACCTGCGGCGTTTCTTT
>Ga0181583_10002792_pt1 | contig 12871 bp, 6 predicted proteins | sample 071ome_31_FD_132461 | JGI IMG/M metagenome (GOLD analysis project Ga0181583, IMG submission 132461) | Coastal salt marsh microbial communities from the Groves Creek Marsh, Skidaway Island, Georgia - 071405CT metaG (megahit assembly) | ecosystem: Environmental > Aquatic > Marine > Intertidal zone... | reverse complement strand
GAGAAAACACATGACGCAGTAGAAGCGTGCGGGCGGCGGGAAAGGAAGAGTGTGTGCGGGGGGGGGGGGGGGGGGGGGGGTGGCCGTCGCGGGGCCGCCGAACTGACGGGCCACCGTGTTCCTGCCAGCCGACCACCTGCTCCGGCCCTCAGCTCCTCACGAGCGGTCGAGGACGTGGGCGGGGAGGTCGTGCGGGTGCATGAGCTTGGAGACGCACTTGAAGCGCGTCTGCGCGTACTTCTCGCGGACGGCCGGGAGGGCGCTGGGGTTCCGGGCCTGCGCGTAGATGTGGTGCAGGCGCGCAACGCACTCGGCGAGCTGCGCGGCCGTGTACTGGCTGTAGTGGACGAGGGTGGGGGTCCAGGCGGGGCGGCCGAGCGTGTGCAGGGCGAGCATCACGGTAGCGGCGGCGATCTTGGACCCCGGGAAGCGGAGCATGTCGTAGTCGATCAGCGAGAGCTCGCAGAGGTACCCGGCCAGGTACTCGAGGGTGGAGTCGGCATGTGCCGCGACGAGGAACCGCCGGAGGAAGTACTTGATGGTGGGCGCCGTGAGCTTGAAGTCCAGGTGGCCGAGGATGGTGCACTCCATCTCGAGCATGTCCTCCCGGGAGTAGGTGTTGTCGGTGATGTAGCAGAACTCGTCCACCTGGGGGGCGTAGATCTCCTCGTACTTGCTGGCGAGGAACATGCACGTGACGCCGACGAGCTGGAGCTGCGACTTGGAGACGGTGACGCGGGAGAGGAAGCGGTCGATGTAGTTGACGGCCAGGAAGAGCGTCTCGGTGTTGAGGCGGTACTCCTCAGCCACCTCCACCAGCCAGTCGACCAGGATGGCACGCATCTGGGGGGTGATGTCCACCTGCGACTGGAGGTACGTCGAGTCGGGCAGGGCCTCGCGCTCCTTGCCCCTGAGGTTGCCGAAAATCTCGTTCACGTAGCACGACACGGCGAGGGGGTCGGCCCGGCCCGAGTCTGCGGGTGGGGAGGGGGCGAGGGGGGGGGGGGGGGGGGACCCGGGGGGACCCCCGGGGGGGGGGGGGGGGGCGCGGGGGGGGGGCGCCGCGGGGGGGGGGCGGGGGGGAACCGGGGGGGGGTCCCGCGGGGGGGGGGGGCGTGAAGAATCTCGCGGAGTGCGTAGAGCGGAGTGAGTGTCGCGAGCTCACCGATGTCGTCCCAGTTAGCTTCCCGCCCCCGAATCGACCCCTCCTTGCACACCAGGTCACTCGCGGCCTGCAGCGGATCGGCGGCGGGGGGGGGGGAGTGTCACGTGCTGGGAAAAATATTTTTTCGGTACGTGGCGGCACACATCTGCCGACCGTATATATCGTTAGATCGTCCCGCACTCTTCCTGAGCGGCGCGACGCCGCATGCGCATCAGGGGGCTCGTGATCTCACCTGGGCGGTCATATTCCTCTGCGATGAGCTCACCGACCCCTGGACGCCCGAGTCTCCCGAAGGAGACGCCCCGCGGCCATCCCTCTTCCCCACGCGCTGCAGAACGAATCACGAGGCGAGCGAGCGCCGGGTTAGGTCCGAATCGACGGGAAGTGCGGAGAAAAGTGCAACGTGGCAACGCCATCGTTTGTGAGGGATTGTGGACGTGCGGGAGGCCAGCGTCGGTCACCGCCTCCAAAAAACCGGGCTCATACTGGCTCAAGACCGGTACTGAAGCGAGTTACACCATGTTTCTCGCGTAGAGATTCATCAGCCGCCCCGCACTCGCACGCCCACCCTGGGAGTCGAGGGGTTAGTCGAGGGGTTGATTTCCCGGGGTGAACCGACGGAGCGGTGCACCGACGCAGGCAAGCAGGCACTCAGCGGCCGCTGATAACAACTTTATTAGCAAGGACGGGAGAGAACACTGGTCAGGAAGCCGGATCGCGCGACAGACGACTCCAAGGTTTTCGAGGCGACTGCCCGGCAAAGGAAGCGAGGAGGTGACCCGGGGGGGCGATGGCGTGGCAAATACGGTCAGGATAAAAAAGGATCCGGGGTGTTTGAGGCGCAAGATCATTCGGCGGAGGAGAAAAGGAAGGGAAGAAAGCAGTTGGGCACCACCAATTTTGAGGCCGAAATCATGCCATCCAGAGCGTGAAAATCATCGTAGCGAGACTTCATGGCTACTTATGTTTAATATAAAGGTCCCTTGCGACTCACCTTGCCATCGCGCTCGCCCCCGGCGTTCTCGGACGCGTTCTTAAACCCAGTCTGCAAACCGGAGGGGTTGAGAGCGTCGCAACATCGAAATGGGCAAGGTAACATCATTGAGTTATAAAGAAACCAGGACGGGCGGCATCGACCTGGATTATCCAGAACGAATGATGAAATCAATCGCGCTCCCTTCCCCCAAAACCCGTGATGGCGAAGCTCCCTCCTCCAGCTGCAAAATCGCTACCAGCTACATCAGGGAGGGGCATATTGTGAACAGAATTGAGGAAAAAGAGTGTTGCGTCGGGTTCAAGGCAAAACCGGGGTGCATTTCCGGTTTGGAGGGAAGACGAAAACTTTCGTCGGGTGCAGTTTTCGCCGAGATTAGGCGGCATCGTCCCGTTTTGGCCAGGTAGGGGGATGAACATTGCCATTTATCTCACCTCCTTGCGAAGCTGAGGGCTCTCGACGTCCTCGCTGTTGGTTAGAGCGCCAAGAGCAAACCGGCCCATCGACATCCCCTGAACCTCCGCCTGCGGCTCGCGGAGAAGTTCTTGCACAGTCATACTTTGCCTTCGGGACAATCGAACGTGAATTAACTCCTTGATCGCGGTATCATACTCACCTGTGGCCCACCGCTCTCCGTGCGCGTCCTCTTGGCCAACGAGCGAGTCATCGGCCCGTCGTAGGCGCCGTCGTAGTGGCTCGGGTTGGACTGGAACGACATGACGCGGTCGCTCGATTCAGGGAGACCCGGATATCCCGAGACTGAGGCACCGGGAGCCAAACCGAGCGTTGGCGCGCACCGTTTTGGAATTGGGGGTTTGAGCAACTCGCGCCTGGTGTTGCTTGCGAGCACGGAGAGAGCGCGAGCACTAGTATCGATGACTAGTACCGGGCACTTAGTCTCTCAAAACTACCGGGCGCGTGCGCGCGCGCGGGCTCAAGGTGTGTGTGGGGAGCCCGGGGGCTGAGAATCCCTGGCAGCCTGCCAGTCGTGCCAGCCCCACGTTGTCCGTGCGCTCGGCACCGCTCATGGAGGATATTCCTCCGCAAGGACATAAAATGGAATGTTACGGGGTAAATATCCGGCTTACGGGGCGATTACTCCCCCGGGGCCGTTGCGTGGCGGCATCGCGGGGCCGTACGACTCGCCCCGCCCCGCCCTCCCCCGCGCATCTCTTCCAGCTGTCGATCCCAAAACTCAAATTCCGGATGCCCATTCGCGCGACTCGCTCACGCGTTGTTACACAACTCGCGGGAGGAAAATTCCTTCAAAAGAATGTATGTGTGCGCGACCATATTGATGGAAGTATACACCCGCAGAGCCGTACCTGGGGGAACCGATTTTGGCCAACGGACCTGTTGCGACTCGCCTCCCCCGCGCCCCTGGGCGGGGCAGTATTCGTGCCGGCGGTCTGTTGCCCGCGCTATACCATCGAACAACACCGCGCCGGAAGCGGCGACCGAGAAAAAGTTCGCCCGGTCCCGACCCACGCTCCGCGCGGTGGCGCCACCGTGGCCCGCCTATCTTTCAACGCGAGGAAATGAGCAGCGCGGCGCGGGGAGGGCAAGCCCCCCCGGCGGGGGCGTGCTGCCAAACGTAGCGCGGGAGGCTCTGCGGTCTACTCTACTGGCCTGCAACCGTCGCATCCGACGCCGTCCGTCGCGTCCTGGGCAGCCCTCGGCCCGCCCTGAAGTCCCGCTCGCGACCTCCTGGTCAGAAGTCGGCGTCGACCATGATCTGGTGGCCGCCGTACGACAGCTGCAACGCGGGCTGCTCGGGGCGCACCATGGAGCCCGGGAGGGCGTTCCCGGCCCGGCCCAGGAAGGGGGCCGCCCCGCCGGGGCCGCCCATGGGGACGTTCATGACGTCCTCGGCAGCCGTGATGAGCGCCGTCTTCTCCTGTTGCCACTTCTCCTGGCGCCCCCCCCACTCCTTCCGCTCCTCGTCCCGCATCATGGACACAACGATCTCCTCCAGAATGGCCTGAAGGTCCAGGGCAGGCGCAGGCATCCCCATGACGTGGGCGCGGCACTTGGGGCAAGAGACCTTCGGGGCGTCGCCGAACATCCGGCCCATGCTGTCCGCCCGCGGGTTACCCTTGACGGCCTCGTGTTTCACCCACTGCAGGATGCACGTCCCACAGAAGGTGTGCCCGCACGGCGTCACCGTGAAGGGCGCCACCATGATCTCCATGCAGATAGCACACGTGGTGCGCTGGAAGAGCGTGTCCGACGCGTTGGTCAGGATCTCCTTGGTGTTGGCCGGGTTCACCCCCGCCTTGGCCGCCGGGGCGGGGGCCGCCACGGGCGCGTTGCCGTGCGCGTCCCTCGCCATGAGCATGACCGCCTCGAGCGCCAGGTAGGCGTTCTGCGACACAGCCGCGTGCATCAGGTCCTGGAGGGACCCGGCCTGCTCGACTGCCGCTGAGACGTGCTCGTGGCGCTCCTGTGGGCTCGTGCACGTCTGCAGCTGGTTCTCAAGCTTGACGGCGGCCGCAACCGCTGCCTGCGTGGCCCCCACGACGCCCATGTTGACGTCCCCCTCGTCCGCCTTGCGCTTGCGCGTCCCGAGGGGCGAGTCCTCATCGTCCCCGTGCTGCGAGTCGCACTCCATGTCATGCCCCGCCTCGTCCTGGATCGCCCGCTGCGGGGCCGGGTGCGTCAACATCCACTGCTGGATGATGTCGGCCACCTGAGAGTACCCGTTCGCCATGGCCATCTGTGACACTGACACGCCATTGGCCAGCACGCGGGCGTCCGCACCGGCCTCGAGCAGCTGGCGTGTCACCTCGACGCGGCCGCGCTGGGCCGCGTAGTGAAGCGGTGTAAGCCCCACCTCGTCAGGCACGGTCGGATCGATCCCTGGGGCGCCCAGCAGCACGCTCAGCACCTCGGCCTGCCCCTCACTGACCGCCATGTGGAGGGCCGTCTGCCCATCACCAGTGCGCGCGTTAATGTCCCCGCCGAACTCGAGGAGCTGGCGGGCCACGTCAGCCTGCCCCTTGATCGCTGCCACGTGCAGGGCTGTCCGCCCGTTGCTCTCGCACGCCGCCCGCGCCAGCTGGGGCGCCGCCGGCAGCACCAGCTGGAGGATCTCCACATGGCCCTGGGAGGCGGCGATGTGAGCGACAGTCAGGCCCATGGACGTGACGGCGGTAGGCGCCGCTCCAGCCCCGAGGAGCAGGCGCACGATGGCCGGGTACCCGTGCTTGACGGCGAAGTGGAGGGGCGTGGCGTTGTGCTGGTTGCGCTGGTCCACCATCTGGGGGTAGTGCTGGAGGACGAACGAGACGACCTGCTCCGAGCCCCCGACCACGGCGGCGTGGAGGAGCGACCCGCGGTTCATGTCGTTGTCGTTGACGGACGTCGGGTTGCGCCGAATGAGGTCCGTGAGCATGTCGAGGTCCCCGCCCAGGGCCGCCACGTGGAGGGGCTGAGCATCGACGAAGAACCGGCAGGGGTTCTCCGTGACGACGCCCAGACGGGACACCCGTGCGGGGCCGCCGAAGCCGAGGATCTGCCCGTGCTGCACCTCGGTCTCGGCAGAGACGGGGGGCTGCCCGTTCACCCCCGTCTGCGCGGGCTGGATCCGGTCGTCCCCGAGGAAGGTCCCGTTTGTGGAGCCCAGGTCCTTCACGAGGATTTGCCCCGTCCGGGCAACCTTAAGCTCGGCGTGGAGGCGGGATATCATCTGGGGAAGCCTGCAGGGAGCGGAAGGGCGGATACAGGGGGCGGTCGGGGGGGAGGACACGGCACAGAGCCTGGTGCCACTTCGTCGTTTGACCCTGCTCCCACTGAGGTCGGGGGTCGGGCCCGGCCCGCGCATGCAGATGTGGCCCTGCGCCCCGCGAGCACGAAGGCTCCCGGGATTCTCACCTCGGGGTGTTGAGGTACAGTGTGGCTTGGCTCCCGCGGCCCACGACCACCGTGCTGTCCGTCGACTCCTTTGCAATGTGGGCAAGGTTCACCACCATGGGCCCTGGCTGATCACCATTCCGGATAGCGCGCAGCATGGCTGCCCTCTCCTTGCCGCTAGCGAACCGTTCCAGCTATGTGCCGCGACTCTGCAGGCAATGAAGGTCGGTGAAGGCAGCAGTTCGAAGGAGACTTGGCAAGGCCTGGACGCATCCAACTCCCCAATAGAGAAGACACGGGGGCCCCTCGACGACTTGACCAAGCTATTTGACTCCTATTGCCCCCCTAACACCGAAAAAAACGTCGGAAATATCTCGGAGAGGGAGAGTGCGGAAGGGGAACGGTGAGCATGGACTCCGATCACCAAGCCGACGGATTCTCGGCGTCACATCCCTCTCGTACGCAGGTTAAATGGGAAAGTGACGCGAAATATCGATCGCGGGGCGCGTTAGAGGACCATGTGGGGGGGGCTCCGGAAGACTTGTTCCAAAAACGCGTCCTCGAAAAAGGAGGGAAGCGTCGCCCCCGTGGCAGCCACAACCCGCTTTCGAGCTGACGAGGTCGCGCCTGGAGCCCACAGGATCCCGCAGGGCCAATGAAAGCGGCATGAACTCGCGGTGGGGGGGCGCCCCGGCGTGGGTCGAAACGGGACTTGGCGTTTCGCAGGCCCGGAAGGCTACTTCGACACGTCTACGGCACCAGTTCGGGGGTCTAACTCATTCTCATGGCAACGATGAAAGCGAAATCGCCATTATGGGGCGCTCTGGGCATCTTCTGAGGCCCGCCCCAGCCCTCGATCAACGGGCTGGAGACGAAGAGATTGTAAGGCTCCAGCCCGGCCTCCCGGGGCAACTGGGGCGCGCACGGGGCTCACCTCCCGGTGGCACGGAGAACTGATCGCCGCGAAAACGTAACTGGAGAGCAATGCCTGCACGGACAACAACGGAGACCTGCCCGCGCTGCGCAAGGTAGTCCGTCGAAGGGCACGGTGGGGCGCGAGCTGGTTGGACGACAGGAGACCAAAAGGACTGACTGCCGCGACAAGATTCTGCAAGGCAGGGGCGCGTTGTCGCGGCCTTGGGCCCTGGCCGCGCCCCCTCCCCGGACTGCGGGGAACCCCCCCGAGCAACGCAGTGCCAGTCTCTGGGACCGGCCTCACCCGTCTGCCCCTCCCTCAGCCTTTATGTCCGTCATTGCGCGTCTCGTGCACTCAATAAGACGGTATTTATTTGCCCGTACCAGGCCATCGGGCCTCAATACTGCGTCTAAACCTCGGGCGCGCCTTGCCCTACTTGGTAGAGCCCTGCGCAAAGAGGAAAGCGACCCCCAGCTCCAGCGAGGCCCGCTCACCAGCCATGCTCTTGGTGGGGCCATGAATGGCGCGCCAGAAGACATTTACCCGGTGGAAGAGGTCCCTCGGGCCCCGCCGGAGGAGAGGCTCCCGTCCGAGTGTGGGACGGAGGAGCTCGATCCCGTCGCCGAGGGAGCTAAGGCTGCGGACGCTGCGTTCGCCGCGGCGATGGGACGGGCTTCCGCGGACTTGGATCGGCGACCGGCCATTCTGGAGGCCCCCGCCTACCACCGCAGCGGCCCCAACGAGGGCATCGCCTCGGACGTGCTAGCTACCCCATGGTGAGTCTCGCCCCCGCCCACCCGCCCCCGCCCCCCTCCTCTCTCCGCGTCGCCACCGCAGGCCCGAATCGCCCATGTATGTGCATCGAAGCACCCCTGATCCCCCTGCACCCTTCGTGTGGTGGCCCACCCTGCCGCGACGAGCTTCAAAATCCAACGCCCCTGGGGGCGGCCCGGGGCTGGCCCCCCCCCGCCCCACCATCCCCCCTCCCTGATGTCGGCGCAGGCCCGGTGTCGGGCTCGCGGGGGAGTTCTACGCGACGCTCGAGGTCCTCATCGCCACCACCAGCTCGTCCCGCACGGGCGGCGTGCTCGTCACGGTCGTGCTCCCAGACGGGCGCAGGGTGGACCGTGCAATGGAGCAGAAGGAGGGGAGCAAGCGTAACGTCTTCCGGTGCACGTTCAAGACGATCGAGGGGGAGCATTGCTTCTGCTTCAGCGTGATCGGGCAACCGGGCGACCTCCTTGCCAGCAACTGCTGCGCGCGGGACACCAGCCGGGGGCCCATGAGCGTGGCCGACCTGTCGCCGGCCCGGAGCTTGCTCCCGTGCTCGACCTTCAGCATGGCGCGGCGCCCGCGGCGGCTCAGCACGACGCACACGCAGTACACCCTGAGCTCCGTGGTGGACGACAACTCGAACAACACGGCCTGCACCACCGTCGCGACCCTCGGGACCGCGCTCATGATGCTCGGCCTCGTCCTGTCTGACACGGCCGGCCTCGAGGCCCTCGTCCGCGAGGGCGTGTACTGGCACCCCCGGTGGCGGTCCCTGTGCCGGGGCCAGGGGACCTCGTCTCTGCTCAGCGCCCTCGACATCTACGACCTCGTCGCCGTCTTCCGCGACCGCTTCCTCCACCACGACCACAGCCAGGTGCCCAGCGCGTTGGGGGCGGACGCCGACGCGTCGTCGGCCGCGCTGGTGCACTCGTCCCGGGACTTAGGGTCCGACGGGACGGAACCGGAGGAGGACGACAGGGTGGAGGGCCAGGGGGGGGGGGCGCAGCAGCACTCCCAGCCCACGAGGCAGGGCGTCATCGGCGACGGGTTCTCCCTCCTGCACGACATCCTCGCCTGGGGCTCCGCCCGGTTCGGGCACTCGTTCGGGGCCGCGGGGGAGGCGCCTCGTTCCCCGACTCCGCAGCAGGAGCGGGAGAGGAGCGGGTGCGGGTACAGCGTCCTGGTCACGACGCAGTGCGAGACAGTGGGCGTGTTTGTCCCCTGGGACGGCCCCGCGTGCCTCCTTGACTCCCACGGGCTCGACTTTGGCGACGGGGCCCCGAGCGGGGCGTACCTTGTCTGGTTCCAGAGCCCGCACCAGCTCCAGGAGTTCCTCCGACAGCGATTCAAGCAGGGGTCCTTCAGCACGGGGCAGCTGAGCGAGACGGTCTACGAGATGAACGCCTTCACTCTGGCCCCGCCCCGGGACCCCCCCCTCGAGCCGCTCCGGGTCGTGCTGGACCGGCTCCGGGCCAAGTTCGACGCCAAGGCGCGGGGCGAGTCGGGGGACTCGGACGACGAGCTCGAGTCGGTCATGGGCGACGGCAGGACCAACACTGCCGGGCCCGTCCCCCGCCGGCCCCTGCCTGCAACGGGCGCCCCGAGCCGGGACGGCCCGCCGCCCCTGGGTCCTCGGCCTTCGCGCTCGGGCGCCGCCGCGAGCTGCAGCGAGCTAGACCCGCCCGCCGACGACGCCCCGCGGTGCCACCTCCGCTCCCCCTCGCTCCACGAGGCCGCGGGCGCGGACCCGGGCGGCGGCGGCCCCCGCAGCCCCCGCGGCCGTGTCTCCCTCCCCGGCCAGGGCCTGGAAGCCGGCCCGCCCCTCCTCCTCCCAGCCCCGCCCGGCACCGACGAGGACGCCGACGAGGACGCCGAGCTGCAGAGGGCGTTGCTCCTTTCCCTGGCGGACGCCCCGGGGGCCGCGCCCCCCTCCCCCCCGCCAGGGGGGCCCGGGCCCGGGTGGCCGGCCGCGGCCCCGGCGCCCCCCCGGACCGAGAGCCTCGAGGGCGAGAACGGGTCCTCTCACGGGGACGCCGGCGCGCGCGACTTCCTCGAGGACCCGGGCGACCTGGGCGCCTGGGGGGGGCTCGGGTACACAGAGGTTCTGACGGTGAACGGGGAGCTCGATGAGGAAGCGGCGATGGCGCGCGCGCTGGAGATGAGCCGGGGCGAGCTCGCGGCCGCGCCGTCGCGGGACCCCGGGGGTCCCGCGGGCGCCTCGGGCTCGGGCGGGCCGCGCGGGGGCGAGGCGCGTCCGGGGCGGACAGGCGAGGGGGGGGAGGAGGGGGACAGCGTGATCCGCGACTTTCTGGCGACGCTGCCGGCCCCGGTCCCCCGTCCCGGCGCCCGGTTCGCGCCCGAAGCTGGCGCCGCGTCGGGATCCGGGTGGGGCGGGGGTAGTCGGGCGGCGTGGGGCCGGCAGGGCCCGCCCGGGGGGCCGGCGGGGGGGGACCCCAGGTCGCCGGCGGCGGCCGGCGACAACCAGATCTCGGAGAGCATCGCGCGGATCAACCGCATGCTGGCCCAGCTGGATCGTGCGGACGCGGAGAGGGCCGTGCTCGGGCGCGCGGGGGCGGCCCGCCCGCGAACGGCGGGGGGCACCGCGGGGCACCCCGCGTGGCCAAACGACGACCGGGACAGGCGGTGGGGCGGGCCGCGGGGCGCGCCGGGCGGCGGGCGCGGCTACTAGGCCGGCGTCCCGCGCCCGCCGGCCCAGACTACTAGGACCCTTGAACAGACGCCACCCGCGGCCCTCGCAGGGACGCCCTCACATCCCCCGGCGCACCTCCCGGGCCCGCGCGGCCTTGGCGAGATGCCGGTCAATCCCCTGGATGGTCTCCCGCGCCAGGTCGGCGTCGAAGGCGTCCAGCGTCCCCCGGGCCAGCTGGCGCTCGAGGGCCTGCCTCTCGGCGAGCAGCTCGGCCTCGGGCGCGTCGGCAAACACGTCGCTGTCCTCCCCGGACCCGCCCCCGAGCCCTGCCGACGACGCCGCCCCGGGCGCGCCCCAGGACCCCGCGTCCCCCGCCCCGAGCCCCATGTCGTCGAACTCCAGCTCCTCCATCTCGAGATCGCGGATGTAGGCGTCCTCGGGGTCGTCCCCGCGCGCGTCGGCGCCGCCGGCCCCCGGGCTCCCCCACGCCCCGGCACCCCCGCGGCTGGCGCCCAGGATCCTCGACGTGAGACCTCCCGGCCCGCCCCCCGGGCCCGCCCCTGCGGGGCGCCCGAACGCCGACCCGAGGTCGTCCGACGCCAGCGACTCGGCCTCCAGGTCCTCCGCCTCGAAGTCCTCGCTGTCGCCCGCCCGCTCCACCCAACCGACGGGGGCGCCCTGGCTGGCGGTGCGCGCCGGGGGCGCCGGGGGCTCGCCCGCCGAGGCGTCCCGCACCACGCTGACCCGGAGGTCCGCGCCCGACGCGTACCCGGAGGACCCTTCGGGATCCGACGGGGGTCCGCCCGCGCTGGGGGGCCCGGGCCCGGGCCCGGGCCCGGCCGAGCCGCTGTACGCCCCCCCCCCCTCCCCGGCGTCCCCGATCTCCTCAATGACGATCTCGCCCGACTCGTCCGTGTCGGCGTCCGAGCTGCTCGAGTCGTCTGCCACGGAGGCGTCCAGGCGCCCAGCGGGGGCGCCTCGTGCCCCCGACTGGGGGGTCCCGGGCCCGCTCCCGGGCGCGCCGCGCACCCGGGAGAGCCCCAGCGAGCCCCCCACGGCGTCGCCCAGGGTGTCGTTCACGAGGTCGACCGTCGCAGCGAGGCTCCGCCCGGGCGACAGGGAGTCGCCGGGGCCCGCGACCCCCCCGGCCGGGTCGTCGCCCAGGGTCACGATCTCGATGCTGCCCTCGTCGGCGCTGTCGCCGTCGGCGCTGTCGCCGTTGCCGTCGCGGGCAGGCGCGTCGCGGGCAGGCGCGTCGCGCCCCATGGGGGAGGGGCTGAGGGTGCTCGTGCTCAGGTGGGACCCCGGGGTGTGTGCCGGGGGGGCGGGGGTGCCCACCGCTGGGGACGGGGAGGCGGCGGCTGCAGCGGCGGCGGCTGCAGCGACGACCTCCTCCTCCTCCTCCTCCTCCTCGAGCTCCATGGCCATCATCTGCAGCACCGCCAGTCCGCTCGGCCGCTTTTCCCCCGGGAGGGAGGGCGGGGAGGGGGCGGCGGGCTCGGGCGCCGGCGCGGGCCCCGGCGCGGCAGGGGACGTCTGCGGGCTCGGCGCGCCGATGTCGGAGAAGTCCATCACCGCGTCCTCCCCCGCCCCGGCGGCCGCGACGGGCTCGAGGGCCTCGGCGACGGCGGCCCGGCCGGGCACTCCCTGGGTGGACGGCCGCGTCGACAGCGGGGGGGCGCTCTGGGCGTCGGCGAACGCCTGGCTGCCAGAGTCCTCGTCGTCCCAGTCAGACACGTCCTCGTCGTCCGTCGAGGTCTGCGTGGTCCCGTCCGGGGAGCCCGGCGGGGCGCTGCCGGCCCCCCCAGCGCCCGAGACGTCGAGAACCTCCTCGGAGACCGAGCTGCCGTCGGCCGGGTCGGGTCCCGGGGCGTCGCCGATCTCCGGCAGGCCCGCGAGGCCGACGGACCCCGCGGAGGCCTCCGCCCCCGCGCCCAGCGGCACGGGGCTGACCGGGTCGTCCGCGGACGCCGCCGGCCCCGGTGCCGCGGGGGGGGTCCCGAAGCCCTGGAACCCGGCGCCGCCCCCGGCCTGGGCCCTGGGGGACAGCCCCGACTCCTCGAGGATCCGGGCCGTGAGCGATCCGGCCGTCGCGACGCCCCCGCCCCCCCCCACGCCGCCGGGGCTCCCGCCCGCCGGCGAGCCGGCCCCGCCGGCCCCGCGCCCCTTGGAGGGGGTGACGCTCTGGATCTCCTCCATGACCTCCCGGACCTCGCCCATCTGGCGCATGACGGCCTGGCGCTGCTCGTCCATGCTGAAGAAGAGCTGCTCGATGGCCTCGACTTTGAGCCCGAGCCGGAGGTTGTGGCGCCGCAGCGACTCCTTCTCCTCGGCGCCCAGGGACAGGGCCCTCGCCAGGTCCGGGCCGGGGCCGAGCTCCGCGAGCGCGGGGGACGGGGACGCCCCGGAGCCCGCGGCGAGCGCCTGCACGGCCTCCCGCGTCTGCGCGAGGTCCTCCTCCAGCCGCGCCACCTTGCCCGCCAGCGCCCGGTGCATGGCGCGCAGCTCGTCGGGGGGGGG
>Ga0181583_10002784_pt1 | contig 12888 bp, 13 predicted proteins | sample 071ome_31_FD_132461 | JGI IMG/M metagenome (GOLD analysis project Ga0181583, IMG submission 132461) | Coastal salt marsh microbial communities from the Groves Creek Marsh, Skidaway Island, Georgia - 071405CT metaG (megahit assembly) | ecosystem: Environmental > Aquatic > Marine > Intertidal... | reverse complement strand
GAGAGGGAAGCCTTTCCATCAGTGCCACAACCGATTGTTAGAACTCATCCTGCCACCGGAAGAAAAAATTTGTTTTTGGGGGCTCACGCCTCTCATGTCGAGAATTTAGGACGAGAAGACGGCGCGAAACTTCTTGATAATCTCGTGGAGTTCGCTACCCAGGAACGTTTTGTTCGCAGTCATACATGGTCGGTCGGGGATTTAATAATGTGGGATAATCGTTGTGTTCTCCATCGCGGAAGACCATTCAATGCCACCACGGAAAGACGTGTCATGAGGAGAACGACGATCTCGGGGGATGGTCCAATAGTAGTTAATGGTCAACCGATTGATGAGTTGGCCTCTTACGGAGCCTTGAACGACTAAATATGAGCTCCGAAATTACACTTGCGGCCAAAGATGGACACGAGTTTGCCGTTACGCATGCTACTGCTGCTCAGGGTTTTGGTAGTGTTATTATCCTCCATGCTGTGTACGGCGTTACTGACCATATAAGTAAGTTGTGCGACAGATTTGCGAATGCAGGATTTTCGGCGTTTGCTCCTTGGTTGTTTGATCGGGTACAGGCGGGCCTTGTTCATCCTTATACACAGGAGGGAACAAACTCGGGGCGTGAGAGTTACGAGAGTATTTCCGAAGATAAACTCCTATTGGATATTGAGGCCTGCCGTCAGGAAGCCAATAAATATGGCCATGTTGCAATTTGTGGATTCTGCACGGGGGGAACTTGGGCCTGGGTTGGGGCAAGTGTCCTAGAGTTTGATGCCGCAGTCGTTTTCTATGGTTCTCAGGTCATAGAACACATCCATCGTAGCCCTAAATGTCCAACTGAAATGCATTACGGTGACCAAGATTTTGTAGTTCCAATAAATATTATTGAAATGATTAGATCGGATCATTTAGATGTGCCCTGCCACATGTATGAGGGCTGTAATCATGCATTTTTCAACCCTGATCAGAAGTTTTATGATGCCAACGCTGCTGACTTGATGTGGGACCGTTCTCTGCGTTTTCTTCGCAAGCAGTTGTCAAAATCCTAAAAAGAAGGTGACCCGAACGACTTGTAACTCTTTAGCGGTTTTCCGCCAGTTGGCTACTCGAAAAGGAGTCAATAATTCAATATGTTAAGGAGTCATTTTTAGAAGGCTAAGGTGAAATTAGCGGGGGGGGGGAATGTTAAGTTCCGCCTCCAGTGAGCTAGTAGAAGTAATTAGAATTTTGCCTCGGATGTTTCGCACCATAAAATATAAAGTTGCGCCTAAAAAAAGTGCATCAGGGGATTAAAATTTCTGCCGCTTAGCGGATAACGCTCCCAATCAGACAAAAATCGTTCATGAAGGCCCGAAAAAATTAGGGAATTTTTCATATGTCCTTGGACATTAGAACAACATCGTCCTAGCCTCCTGATTATAGTTCAGGAGAAAAGGGATAAGGTCTTATGACGGCGGTTGAAATTGCTAAAGTACAGGCATACTTAAGGAAGACTTTTTCTAATAATTTGATTAAAGTCATCCCACCTCAAAGATCTACAGGCCCTGTCGAGGTGCAGATCGGTGAGGAATTTGTTGGCGTTTTGCATCGGGACGATGATGAAGGAGAAGTTTCCTATTCGCTTCTGATGTCAATATTGGAAGAAGACCTACCCTCTGATTTGATCAATTGAGAAAACTATATGCATCGTGGAAGTATTTTTTGGGCGTCTTTAGTAGCGGCTCTAAGTTGTGTTTTTGCTTTGGTGTATGTTACCGCACCGAAAATAGGACCCTTATCAACTGCAGCGAATGCTGCCCCTGAAACTACAAAAGCAAAAATACCAGGAAGGACTAAAAAAATGAGAATGATCACCAATGAAGGTGAAATCGTGCTGGAGCTTTTTGAAGATCAAGCACCCGAAACAGTTGCTAACTTCAAAAAATACGTTGTTAACGGTCACTATAATGGAACCGTATTTCATCGAGTTATAAAAGGCTTCATGATTCAGGGTGGCGGGTTCGAGCCCGGCATGACCCAAAAAGAGACTGGGGAACCTATAAAAAATGAGGCTGATAATGGGATTAAGAATGAGGTCGGGACAATAGCCATGGCTCGGACCAATGACCCTCACTCAGCAACAGCTCAGTTTTTCATCAATGTCGCCAATAACGAGTTTTTAAATCATAGATCACCTGACCCACAAGGTTGGGGGTATGCCGTATTCGGTAAAGTCGTATCAGGTATGGACGTGGTGGAGAAAATCGAAAACGTGGCAACAGGTCAGCAGGGACCTTACGGAGATGTTCCTAATTCCGATGTAATAATAGAGAAGGTGGAGGAGACAGAGTAGGCGTCTCCCTATTATTTTAGTCGAGGTGGAACTTTTACCCTTTCCGGGGCAAGGTGAGCGGCGTCTGAACCTGATACGCGATTGTATATTTCTACAGCCATGGCGAGATCAGAAATACCCATTCCCATCGCTTTAAAAAGCGTTAGATCCGCGTCGGGAGGCCGAGTGACATCCTCTGATATTATTTTGCCTATTGTTCTGACAGTTTCCCACTGTTGAAGACTATTGCCAAAATAGGACCGGAATTCTGCCGATAGGTTTTTTACGTTTTCGGTATTGTCTACTGCCACCACAGCGCAACGGGGAAAAATGTCTTGGGTAAATTCGACGCGAGCAGGCACTATGGCACCCATAGCGTTCACGTGTGTTCCTTTCTCTAACATCGCTGACGTTAAGAATGGTTGTGTGGAGTTAGTAACCAAAGTCAATAATGGAGCGCCCTCTAAAGCCTCTTCTAGAGAAGACGAATTAATTACATCGCAATCAAATTGGTTTTTTACTTGGTTAACTAATGCCTCTCTATTTTTGGGGTCTCGACTAAATATCCTCAATGTTTTCAATGGACGGGCAATATTACAGGCGCCGATCTGTGGAAGAGCTTGTTTGCCTGTACCGATGATGGCCATGTCTTGAGCGTTAGCAGGAGCAAGGCGCCTTGTTCCCACCCCAGTCATAGCGGCTGTTCGGAGTTGGCCAAGCGCTGTCGCCTCGATAATCGCTTTTAGAGACCCATCCTCTTGAGAAAACAAGGATACAATTGTCTCTGATTTTCCTCGAACATTAATCCATGTTTTAAAACCACAGAGACCGGCGCCTTCTACGGAGGCTCCTAGTGCATGCATCGCGTCATTTTCCGCTACCATGAGATGAGCCTTGGTCATGTTTCTGGCTTTCCCTTCCCCTTCCATTAGAAGGGTTCGTTCAAGGGCGTCCATGGCATCGGTCAAAGTTAGGACGGCTGTAACTTCTTTTTCGGTAATCCAGAGCGGGGCTGAAGTCATCAAATTTTCTCCTCAAAACAGTCTTTATTTTGTCTGATTAGGTGAAAAGTGGAAAGGTTGATGACCAATTCTACGTAAAATGTTGACAGTGGCGGGAAATCCTAGTCCAAATAAGAAAAAATTCACAATATTAGGGGAGAGTACTGATGAAAATTTTGAAGATTGCCACTCTAGGGTTGGCAATGGCAGCAGTTGGCCATGTCGGTGTCGCGGATGCGAAATTAAAGCGGATTACTATTGGGTCCAATAAACAAGGCTCGGTGTTTTTTCTGTTAGCTAGTGGGTTTGCCAAGACCTTTCAGAAGGAGTTGAAAATCCGTTCGACTGCTCAGCCTCATGCAGGCTCATCGGTTTACATTCCATTAATTAATAATGGCGAGATCACAATGGGCCTCAATAATGGGATGGACTCTGGAGCTGCAGCTAGAGGACAGAAGCCGTTTGGTAAAAAAATGCAAAATTTCTATGGGATAGCGCGGGTATGGATCTTGCCTTACGCTATGATGGTAAAAGCTGATTCACCGATCAAAAGGATCGAGGACCTCAAGGGAAAGAGAGTGGTCATCGACGTCAAATCGGTTGTTTCCCTGGCGAATTTAAATAAAGCAATTCTAGCTACCGGTGGTGTTATGCCTGGGGATGTCACAGCGGTGAATAGTGCAGGAGTTGTTCAAAATATTAATTTAGTGGTTGAAGGCCGTGCAGACGCAGCTACAGTGGCCGCGGGTATGCCTGCCGTTCGAAAAGCGCATGCGACTGTGGGTGTGAGGATGTTGTCGTTGGGGCCAAATAATTCAGCAGAGATGTTTGCTGAAATGGCTCCGGGGTCTAGGCCATTTGTTCAAAAGGCTTTGAAAAGATATCCATTTATTAAGAAGGACCAGCTAATTACTGCTTTTGATGCTTATCTTAACTCCGGAAAAGCGGTTTCTTCCGATGATGCATACAAGGTTGCTAAAGTGCTTCATACGAAATGGAAAGATCTCCAAAAAGCATATGGACCGCTTCGTGGAGTTGGACAAAATAAAATTGCTCCGCCGACTGTTTCGCACCCCTATCATCCGGGTGCGATAAAATATTACAAAGAGGCAGGTATTTGGTCAGCAGCTAACGAAAAAGCAAATCAAGTTGCTATTGCTGCTGCAAAATAAATTTTTCAAGTAAATTCGCGATAGACGCTTGGGACCATTATGAAAGATAGGCTTTGCAATTTGGTCCTAGGTGTCTATTGCGCTTTGATGCCAATTATTGGGATCATTTGGATTCTGAGTCTTCTGGACTACGCCAATATCAGTCTAATCGACGCCCAGGTTACGGGGGTAGTGCTTGGGTTGGCTGCAGGCGCGGCATTTCTAAAGCACCCATATCAAGATAAACCTGGTTGGTTCGAGCTGCTCTTGGCTCTTTCTGCTCCAGTGCCGTGGTTGTGGATGTCGGTAAATTTGGAAGACTGGCTTCTAAGAATGGCAGATAGACCGCCAGAAATGTGGGTACCAGGAATTTTTGCTCTGGTGATGATGATGGAAGCCCTTAGAAAATCAGCCGGGGGTGTCATCGCAGGACTCGTTTGGATAATTATTTTATATGGTTTCTTTGGCCACCACATGCCGGGCGTTTTAGAGGCTGAAACTTTCCCACCTGCAAAAACTGTCCTCTATCTCTATGCAGATACTAATGGTGTCCCCGGAATTGTCTTAAACATCGTGGTCGGACTCGTTTTAGCCTTCATCATCTTTGGAAAAATGATGGAGATAAGCGGTGCAATGGGCTTTTTTAATGATTTAGCAATGGGTTTAATGGGGCATCGGCGGGGAGGGCCGGCAAAAGTGGCAGTTGTTGCTTCAAGTGCTTTTGGATCAATTTCAGGGTCTGCCGTTGCGAATATTATGTCTACCGGTGTGGTCACGATTCCCTTGATGAAAAGGACCGGCTTTCAAGCTCGATATGCTGCTGCGATTGAAGCCGTTGCTTCTAACGGCGGTCAAGTAGCCCCTCCCGTAATGGGTGCTACCGCTTTTATTATCGCAGAATTTCTTGAGGTACCCTATGCAGAGGTTGCTTTGGCAGCATTCATTCCTGCTATTTTCTATTTTCTCATACTTTTTCTCCAAGTGGATGGGGTTGCTGTACGATATGGAATTGGTGGGCTTCCCAAAACTGAGTTGCCCGACCCATTTAAGAGTTTTATCGCGGGTTGGTTGTACCTTGTTCCAATCGGCGTGTTGATTTGGATTCTTTTAGGCCTTGGCTACCGGGCGGGTTTGGCAGGTCTCTACGCATGTGGCTTGCTTTTTATATTTTTCCTTGTTCGAAAACGTGGATTGCCATCACGACAAGATTGGAGTGGTTTCTTTGTTGGTAGTGGAGAAAATTTGATCCCTCTAGTGTTAATAGGTGGCGCCGCCGGCATTATCATAGGACTGATGAATTCAACTGGCCTCGGGTTTCAGCTGTCTTTGATTTTGACAGAAATAGGCCAGACTGCGGGAATTCTCGTAATGCTTTTTCTGACGGCGTTTATTTGTATTCTTTTGGGGATGGGGATGCCCACGGCCGCAGTCTATATTGTACTTGTATCCGTAGTAGCACCGGCTCTCACGGAGATGAAAATTCCCGAAATGTCGGCCCATTTATTTATTTTTTATTTCGGATTGCTGAGTATGCTTACGCCTCCAGTAGCGATTGCGAGTATGGTTGCAGCCCAGCTAGCCGGTAGTGATATGTGGCGGACTGGACTAGTAGGATTGCAGTTGGCTGCCGCAGCTTTTTTAATGCCATTTCTTTGGGTTTTTAATCCAGCCTTCTTACTTAATGGCAGTTGGCAAGAGATCGCTACGGTTATTTTTACGGCTTTCTCAGCAGGCATGATTATCGGGCAAATGACAAGAATTTCTGGAATTGGTTCCTCTGAGGGCCTAATGATTTTGTTTTTGCTGGCCGCAACTATATTCGTTGGTGGTGCGACAATCTGGTTTGGTCAAACAAGCCCATTGACGATAGCAACCGGTTGTTTGGGTTTTGGAATTGTCTATGGTCTCAGAAAGTATGCGGACAGGAGAACTAAGGAGGCCAGAGCAAAATAAATTTTGCCGCACCAAGACAAGATAAGTATCTTATTGATTGATTTTTGCCCAACTATCTCTCAGGCTAATTGTACGATTTAGGACTAGATCATTTTGATTAGAAGATGTGTCAGGGCAAAAATATCCAAGTCTTTCAAACTGTACCGCGGGGGAACCAGGTTTTAGATCGGTGATAGACTGCTCTATCTTACAATTGTTTAAGATTTCCAGTGAGTTTTTATTTATATCTTCTAAATAATCTCGTTCCTGTCCAGGTGTTTCGGAATTGAACAGATGGGAATACAGCCTTACCTCTGCGTTTACAGCTGCATCAACCGCTACCCAATGTATTGTTCCACGAACCTTTCGACCATCTGGCGCATTTCCGCCTCGGGTGTCCGGATCATAAGTGCACCGAAGTTCGACGACTTCACCGGAAGAATTTTTGATAACCTCTCTGCATGTTATGAAATATGCGCATCGTAATCTCACCTCCCGCCCAGGACCAAGGCGGAAAAATTTTCGCGGTGGATCCTCCATGAAATCATCTTGTTCTATCCAAAGTTCCCGCCCAAAGCGAACCTTCCTTGACCCCAATTCCGGTTTTCCCGGGTGGTTCGGAACTTCCATCTCTTCCAGATGGTTATCTGGATAATTTTCGATAATAATTTTTAGTGGCTTAAGAACACCCATTCTTCTCAAAGAATTATCATTGAGGTTTTCACGGATAGCAGAATCGAGCATTGCCTGTTCTACCATTCCCTCGCTTTTTGAAATAGCTAGCTCGTTGATGAAAAAACGAATTGCATCGGATGGAACCCCTCTCCGCCTTAACCCAGCAATTGTGGGCATTCGGGGGTCATCCCAGCCAGCGACGAAACCCTCTGTTACCAACTGAGTAAGACGCCGTTTAGAGAGAACAGTATGTGAAATATTCAGCCTGGAGAATTCGTACTGGTGAGGTCTAGAGGGCACAGGTAAATTTTCTATGAACCAATCATAAAGCGGTCGGTGGTCTGCAAATTCAAGTGTGCATAGTGAATGACTTATAAATTCTATCGAATCAGTTTGTCCATGCGCGAAATCATATGTGGGATATATGCACCATTTCTCGCCAGTTCTGGGATGACTTGAATGTAAAATTCGATAAATTACGGGGTCACGCAGATTTATGTTCCCTGATGCCATATCGATCTTTGCTCTAAGGACTTTGGTGCCGTTTTCATAATGTCCATCCCTCATTTGGTCGAAAAGTTCTAAATTTTCGTCCGCCGTACGATTACGGTGAGGGCTCTCGGTTCCAGGAACAGTTAATGTGCCACGGTAATCTCTAATCTCGTCTGCCGTTAAATCATCCACATAGGCTTTGCCAGTGCGGATCAGATGGCATGCCCATTCATATAATAGCTCGAAGTTATCGGAGGCATATTTAGGTTCGCCGGCCCATGAGAAACCAAGCCATTTAACATCCTCTTTTATAGCCTCGATGAAGAGCTGGTCTTCTTTTACCGGATTGGTATCATCGAAGCGTAAGTTACACTGCCCGTCGTATTCTGCCGCGATCGTAAAATTAAGGCATATTGATTTGGCGTGACCTAAATGCAGAAAACCATTTGGCTCCGGTGGAAATCTCGTAACAACTTTTGTCACGGACCCTGAAACTAGATCTTTGTTGATTTGTTCGCGGATAAAGTCGCTGGTTGATACGACTTCTGTATTATGATTGTTGCTGGTTTTGGGCATATTATTTATTACAAAACAAGAATTAGATGCTTATCTGCCAGAAAATACGGCCAAGGCCAAGTTTTTAAGGAGATATCGATCATCGAAACTAGGAGCACGATATGACGGATCCCCTATCGACTGCAGGTTTTGTTAACGAACACAATATTAAAGTACTTTGGACAGATTCAGACCCTGCAGGGATAAATTTTTACGGCAATTACTTTAAGTGGATGGATGAAGCTGCATACTATTTGTTTAAAGCTGGCGGTATTAAATGGGAAGAGTGGCGGTCTCGATTTAATGCTCTCGGTATCCCGCTTATTTCCGCGCATGCAGATTTTAAGGCACCCAGCGCATTTGGTGATGAATTACGCGTTATAAGTGGGATCACGGAGTGGGGAACAAGCTCTTTCAAGATTGTCCATGTTTTTCTTAATAATGAAATTACAGCAGCTGTCGGATATGAAAAACGTGTTTTCTGTCTGGGCGATCCGACAGACCCCAGCACTTTCAGATCTGCCCCTATCCCTCAGGAGGTAAGGGAAGGATTGGGCGGTGCCAAAGAATAGAATGGCTTAACCTATACGAGTCCTTGCGAGGTCATTTAAGGCGGTTTTCTTAATCATTTTCTTCGTCGAATTCGTCTAAAGTTGGTGGTACTCCAGGCAGTCTAAATTCTGCCCATCGCTTCGCGACGCGATCATAAGTGGAGGGTCTTAATAAAGTACGGACCGGAAAGTCTCGGTAATATTTGTGTGGTATACAAGCGTCTATTAAAGCTTTTGATCCATAAGGCCGATCTTCGGTGATAACCCGGCTCGGGTCGAGGCCGGTAGACCATGTTTTCCTTTGTATATCAATATCATCCGCAGGGTTGCAGCGCGTGCTCATAGCCCACAATACCTGGTTCATATCGGCTGGATCCACATCATGATCCACAGCGACAATCCATTTGGTGTAATACGCGGCGGCTGGGCATTGTGCGGCGGCAGCCAACACCTGTGCTGTGTGTCCCGCATATTGCTGTTTGATAGCGACCACTAAATGCCCCCAGCCTGATGCAGCTGCAGGGTGAGAATAAACACCTTCAATCCCTGGAATCCCAAATCTTTGTAAATCGTCCCAAATCGCTGCTGACCGCATAATCGCGTAGTAAGATCCGATTTCACACGCGGGATAATTTGCCATTAAAGCCGCAGTATGGATGGGAGATTTTCTCATATGCAGCGCGGTTACATGAATTACCGGCTGTGGTGATTGGGGTCGACCATAATAGCCAGTAAATTCTCCTAGCGGACCCTCGGGCATCTCATCGTCGCGCGAAACAATACCTTCGATCACAATTTCCGCTCGTGCAGGTATGGGCAGAGACGTGGTCACCCCTTTGGTTAGTGCCATTGGCTGGCCCGATATTCCTCCTATTATATCAAGCTCGGAGACTTCAATTCCATATGATTGGGCGGCAACCATAAAAGGAACTGGATCGATCCCATAAGCGGCAACTACTTCGCAGTCCTCACCTTTTCGCCACCATGCTTCCCGGTCCAATAATCCGTGTTTTCCTGGAGAGCAGTACATGCCAATTTTTCGTTTACCCTGAACCATCTGGCGATAGCAACCGACATTGATGCGGCCTGTTTCCGGGTTTTTCGTAAAGGTTATATCTCCCGTGCCAATATAATTGCCGCCATCCCTCGGCCAGAATTTTGGAGCGGGAAGACAGGTCACGTCGATATCATCACCAGTGAGAATGATTTCATTCACGGGTGCGTCGGCAGGGTCAATCATCTTCGGACTTATGCGTCTCTGGCTGAGTTCCCGCGTCGCAAGGATCAATTCTTTCGGCGATAAATCTGGGTCCAGCCCTACCGCGAGCGCATATCTTCGGTTACTGGCACCTAACATATTTGAGAGCACTCTCGTTCCAGATCTATCATCCTCGATGTTTGTAAAAAGTAGGGCAGGGGACGCTTCATTCTGAGCCGCCATGTAGGTCGTAGCTGCCAGCTCTTCATTTGCCGATACAGGCGCGTCGATCGTTAGTAGGCCGCCATCTCTCTCTACCAAAGACAACCACTCACGTAGGTCTTCCGGCCCGCGTTGATTATTAAGATTGTACTCAGGTTCCTCTGGGTTTTTCTCGGGATTCATTATATTTTCCATGCTTAGGAGAGTGCCATGTAAGGCAAGGATAGGCAAAGAGTTACGCACTGAAATTTACAGACGATAAGTTTTGATAGTGTTAAGAGATTTTGAATAAGAAGATGTTAAAACGTGTTGATCATATGAATTTACAAGTCCCACCAGATCGAGAGGAACAAGCTTTATCGTTCTATCGAGATCTGATCGGTTTTAGGCCACTAAAGAAACCCGATAGCTTGGGGCCGCGCGGCGGTCATTTTTGTGTTTCGGAGGACCCCTGGTACGAACTTCACATAGGGGTCGCCAGAGGTACTAGCGCTGCAGATCTATCAGAAGACAGTCCGCTGAGAAATCACCTCGCGTTTCAAGTCGATGATTTGAAAGCTGCAAAAAAGAAATTTACTGATGCGGGGGTAGAGATCATTCCAGCCGAACCAGCCTTCTCTATGGAGCGAGATTTTCACCAAGAAAGATTTTTTATTAGAGATCCTGGGGGTAATCTTCTTGAAATACTGGAACCTCGGCGGGCATATAAGTCCGCGCGCCAATGAGACAAGATTGTAATGAGTGAACAACAACCTTTCATAATTGATGATCCAGAAAATCTGATTTTTAGGCTCAATCGTCGAACTCTCTCGGACCCATCTATCCTTGATGAAGAGAGAATAAAAATTTTTGATCGAAGTTGGATTTATTGCGGGCACGCCTCGGAAATTCCGAATGTTGGAGATTTTGAGACCCGGAACGTCTGCGGCCGCCCGGTAATTTTTTGTCGAGACGAGGACAACAACGTTAGAGTGTTCCTTAATTCCTGTGCTCATCGGGGTGCCCAGGTGTGTCGCGAGAGATCCGGAAACGCGCGGCGATTTTACTGCTTCTATCACGGTTGGACCTATGGTTGCGATGGACAATTAAAGACGGTACCTGCTGAAGAATCCTACCCCTCTAATTTCAAAAAGAGACGATTTTCCTTGCGTGAGCCCCCTCGGGTGGAGGGGTATAAAGATTTTTGGTTTATTAGCTTTGATCCAGAGATAATTTCCTTGGGAGAGTATCTTGGAGATGCAAAAGACTATATTGACCTTGTTGTCGAGCAGTCTCCCTCTGGCTGCATGGAAATTATAGAGGGCACGCAAGAGTACGATATCAAGGCAAACTGGAAGCTACTAGTAGAGAACAGCTTTGATGACTACCATTTGGTGTCCACTCACAAAACTTGGCTTGATTATATGAAAGACTCTGGGGTTGAAATTCGGCCTCCAAAGGGACAAGGCTTGCTGTTACCTACGCATGGTGTCGGAAAAAATCTTGGGAACGGCTGCGCGGTTATAGACAATATCAACTTCAGGGGTCGCCCTATAGCAAAATGGATTTCAATTTACGGTGAGTCAGCCAAAGAAGAAATAGAAAAAATAAGACAGGAACTTGTAGAACGGCTCGGAGAAGAACGGGCCGCTCGAGTGGCGGATACTAATAGAAATCTGGTGATTTTTCCTAACCTTGTGATAAATGATGGCTCTTCTGTCACGATCCGAGCTTTTTGGCCGTTGGCTGCAGATAAAATGAAGGTAACTGCCTGGGCCTTAGGTCCGAGTGAGGAGAGTAAAAACGCGAGGGCTCGACGTTTAGATAGTTTTTTGACATTTTATGGACCAGGCGGTTTCGCGACTCCTGATGATGTCGAGGCCTTGGAGTCAGTTCAGCTGGGTCTTCAAACCTGGCGAGAACTCGAGTGGTCTGAAATGACGCGCGGAATAGACAAAGAGGGGGAGCAGCTCAATACCGATGAACTGCATCTTAGAACATTTTGGCGTCAGTGGAACAAGCTTATGACTCTAGAGGCTTGATGATTACTTCCGATTCCATAACTCGCGCTGAAGTGGAGGATTTCCTTTACGAAGAAGCCGCCTTGCTTGACCGGTGGCGGTTGGAAGATTGGTTAGAACTTCTAACACATGATGCGGAATATGAGGTTCCATCGACTGATGCGCCACTCTCTAAAACTGGAGACGCACTTTTCCTTATAGCTGATGATTATAGTCGTATAAAGGCTCGGGTAAAAAGGCTCAATGATCCAGAGGCCCATGCCGAGTCCCCGCGTAGTCGTACAAGGCGAATGATTTCAAATGTGCGTATTACAAAACGCCAAGGAACCGAAATTCATGTTGCTGCCAATTTTTCGGTTTATAGATTTCGTTACGGCTATGATGTGCGCCACTTTGTTGGCCATTATCATTACACATTATGGGTCGAAGGGCCGGAGTTGAAAATTCGAAAACGCAGAGCAATTTTAGATAATACGGAACTTGGCGCCCAAGGGGCAGTCAGCTTTATTTTATAAAGAGATTTGTTAACTCTCGAGAATATTGGCAGCCACTTTCTCCCCAATCATAATTGTTGGAAAATTTGTGTTTGCGCATGGAACCGCGGGCATAATTGAGGCGTCTGCTACCCGCAGGCCACTAACGCCATGCACGCGGGCTTGCGGGTCTGTAACGGCCATTCGATTGTCTGCGCTTCCCATACGACAAGTGCAAGAAGCGTGATAATGGCCCAGCACGGTTTTCTTGATCCACTCAACCATCACGGTTTCGTCATTTTCAATATCACTGATAGAGAGATTGTCAGAAATTAG
>Ga0181583_10002782_pt1 | contig 12891 bp, 15 predicted proteins | sample 071ome_31_FD_132461 | JGI IMG/M metagenome (GOLD analysis project Ga0181583, IMG submission 132461) | Coastal salt marsh microbial communities from the Groves Creek Marsh, Skidaway Island, Georgia - 071405CT metaG (megahit assembly) | ecosystem: Environmental > Aquatic > Marine > Intertidal... | reverse complement strand
TTGCCGCCGGTGATCTGACGGTAACCGTCGGAACGATCGGCATTGACGATATTCTGCTGCCTGCGTCGGCGGAAACCGGCCCTGCCGATGAGACAACGTCCAAAGTCCCGATGACAGACAGTCCGGCTTCCGAAGGCCTGAAGCCCGACGCATCCGAAGCCATGTCGGAAATCACCGATTCTGTAGCCGAACAACCTGCCGAACAATCTGCCGAACAATCTGCTGAACAGGCGGCAGGCGTGGAGATCGCCGCAGCGGACGCTGATACCGAAGCGGAAACCGCACCAGGTGAATCTGATGACTGACCTGACCCGTGGGCTCATCTCAGACATCGACCTGATGGCCAGTGACCGTCGCCTGTCGATGTTTGGCCATGTCAGCCGGTTTGACGGGCAGATGATCGAATGTGGCGGCTTCCCGGCAAATATCGGGTCGCTCTGTCATGTGGAAACGGATGATGACGAGCCCGCGGTGGCGGAACTGATCGGCTTCAACAATGGCAATAACCTGCTCTCGCTGCACCGGTTCGGGGCGCGGATCAGGGTCGGCGCCAGGGTGACGCTTGCCGATGATGGCGCGAACATTCAGGTTGGCGATGGCTTGCTTGGACGCATTACCGACGCGCTTGGCAATCCGATTGATGGCGGGTCAGACATGCGGCTTGACGGCCGCTGGCCGCTCATGGGGCGCGAGATCAACCCGCTGGCACGAAAGCCGGTCGAGGCACCGCTGGATGTCGGGGTGCGGGCGATCAACGCGCTCCTGACCGTCGGCAAGGGACAGAGGATCGGCATTATCGCCGGCTCGGGTGTTGGAAAATCCGTGCTTCTTGGCATGATGAGCCGTTTTACCACGGCGGATGTCGTCGTCGTCGGGATGATCGGTGAGCGTGGCCGCGAGGTTGGTGAATTCGCGAAAACCGTCCTTGATGGCGAGGCAGCGGCGCGCACGACTATTGTTGCCGTGCCTGCCGACCGTTCGCCACTGCTGCGCATTCGTGGCGCGGAACGCGCGACCGCTATCGCCGAATATTATCGTGACCGGGGCAAGGATGTGCTGCTGATCATGGACTCGCTGACCCGTGTGGCGCATGCCCGCCGGGAAATCGGTCTCGCGCTCGGTGAGCAGCCGACGGCAAAAGGCTATCCGCCATCCGTTGTCTCGATGATACCGCGATTGATCGAAAGAACCGGAAGCGGATCTGCCGGTCAGGGCACGATCACTTCAATCTACACTGTTCTTGCCGATGGTGACGACACCAATGATCCGGTTGTCGATACCGCACGTGCGATCCTTGATGGTCACATCCTGTTGTCACGCCAGCAGGCCCAGATGGGGGTCTACCCGGCCATTGACGTGCCGTCCTCGGTCAGTCGCGTGATGAATGACATTGTTGACGCGGGGCAGAGTGAAGCAGCACGGAAATTCCGCCGTCTTGTTTCCCTCTATCTGGAAAATCGGGATCTCATATTGATGGGCGGCTATGCGCCGGGGCAGGATGCCGATCTTGATCTTGCGGTCAATCTGTGGCCGCAATTGATGGATCTGATCCAGCAGAGTGGTGCTGACAAGGCTGCCTTCGGTGCCAGTCGCAATGCTCTGGTCGGGTTGATGGGGGGCTGATCATGGCCCGCGGACGCAGCGTTTTCCATCTGATGGCACTGAAACAGAAAGTGGCACTGGCGCGAAAGACCAAGGCCGTCAACACGCTGCAGGAAGAACTCAACCGCACCGAGAATGTCCGTGACCGGCTGGAAGAAATGGCCGAGGGCATGACGGTGCCGCTTGGCAAGACAACGGTCGGTCATTTGCGGTCGGCAAGCTGGTATGGCAATCAGGTTCAGGAACAGCTGAAGACGATTTCCAATCGCGCCGAGTTCCTGTCCGAGGAGGTGGCAAGCCACCGCCGTGATGCGGCGCGCGTGCGGCATCAGCATAATCTCGCGGTCGAGAAGGGCGAGGCGCATGACCGCCAGCAGCGGGATCTTCGTGAGGAAAAGGCAGAGGCCGCCCTGCCGCCGCGCCGGTCGTTCAAGCGCTAGGATTGCCGCGCGCCGGCATTGCCGACATTTCCCGATCTGGCATTAATCTTGCAGCACAGCCCTCGGGCGATTCCCCCTTTGCATGCAGCGGGGTGCCTGAAAGGAATAGGGCGGACATGACGATACTGGATTCACTTGGCAGCCAGGCGGCTGCCGTCAAAGCGGGGGAAGACCCGCAGCTGAAACTGGCACCTGATGCCGAAGCGCTGGCACTGTTCGCCGGTCTGTTCGCGATGTTGCAACCACATAAGGAAACAGGCGCACCGGAAGGGGCTGCCGGCCGGGCGCTCGGTGACCCCGCACCTTCACCTGACGGCCAGATGATACCGGCAGCGATTCATAAATCCACATCGGTCGCCCTTCCGGCCGCCGCACGTCTGATGCTTGAGAGAACACCGGCCACCGATACGCCACCTGACCAGACGGGAACGGCTGAAACGGCGTCACTTGCACAGCTTCTGATTGCCGCGAAATCGCTGTCAGAGGATGCTGATCTGCCGCCGGTCTCAGGCGTGCCGGCCGCGCCGGATGTCGAGACCGAAACTGCGACGGATTTGACGACGGCTAAGGCGATTCTGGCTCGCGCCATCGAAATTCTCGATGATATCGACAGCGGTCCCGTTGAGATGGCCGCCTCGCCCGCCGAACCACCGCTGGCCGTACCAACCCTGATTGACCCGACGGACGCCGGTAAGCCGGCTGTCAACGACGTGGGTCCGACTTTGCATGACGCCGTTCCGGAGATCGACAGCTCTGTGTCTGCGCCGGTAACCCGGGTGATGACTGTCCCGGGGCCTTCGGAAGATTTTGTAGGTCCGATGCCGGCCGCGCCGGTGCCGGTCACTTCCCTGACGACGATGCCGGCACAGCTGGTGACGCAACCAGCCCCGTCCGCTGATTTTGTAGGTCCGATGCCGCTTCACCCGGTGCCACTCGCCGGACATGGTGGCTCCGGACAAGTGCAGCCTGTTCCGGGGCAGCCCGGTATCTGGCACTCAGGCATTGATGGTCTCGCAACAGGTGAAAGCTTGCCCGCGGTGAAGGGCGGCCTCGACCCGAAGCTTGCCACCGGCATTGACATGGACCAGATCAGGATGCGTCGGCATATGGTTGGACCTGACGGCCCTCGCGCCGTGCCGAGTACGACCGGCAGCAAGGTGGATCCCGCATCGATGTCAAGCGTGACAGTGCGTGAGCTCAGGGCCCATGCGGATCAGGCCACCCTGGCGGCCGGGCAGTCATCCGCCGGCAATGGACCCTCCGGGGCCTCATCATCGGGTCAGTCATCATCCGGCACTTCGGCATCTGCGCAGACTATCGCCGCGACCGGTGGTCAGGCAGGTGGTCAGAGCGGTGGGCAGCACCAGTCCGGCCAGGGTGGCGGTCAGTCCACATCACAGGGATTTGCTGACGCGGCGGCCGCTTCGCGCGATCTGGCGGACCGCACCATGCTGCACCGGCTCAACACCGCCAACGCAGGATGGTCGGAGACGATGATCAAGCGGCTGACATCCGATCTGCGTTCGGGTGTGCAGACGGTACGGATCATTCTAGAGCCGCGCCATCTCGGCAGGCTGAATGTTGACCTTGGTCTTCGCAATGGCAAGGCATCGATCCGCATTGCAGCCGAGACTGCCGAGGCCGCAAAGCTCCTCGGCAGCGCGCGTGGTCAACTTGGGCAGATGCTTGAACAATCCGGTATGCGGCTTGCCAGCTTCCAGACCAGCGCCAGTGGCCAGGATGCGGCGATGGATGGCGGCGGTGGGCAACAGGGTTACGCACAGTCGGATGCCAACGGCAAAAACTCTGGTCGTGATCAAGGTTTTTCTAATAAACTAAATTCTGCCGATGGTAATATCCGTCAGGTCGACGACAGTCTGGACGAGCAGGATGTCGCCCCGCGCGCGGGTGAAACTGCTGTTTTGAGCGTTTTGGCATAGACAATGCATTGGCTTGGTCGCGGACCTGTTCGGCAGGAGTGCCTGTTTACGCGGTCGCAACGCGCAACGAAGGAAATGACTGATGGCTGAGAACGAAGCAGAACCAAAGGCAGGCGGTGGCCTGATCAAGAAACTGGCGATTTTCGGCGGTGGCGGCATCCTGCTCATCGCGATTGGCTTGGGTGTCGGTTATTTTGTTTTTGGCAGTGCGCAGCCCGACCCGTCGGAGGAGATCGAGGAGATCATCGAGCGCAAGATGCAGGAGCGCGAAGAGGCCGAAGCCGCGGCCGACAACGAGACGGGCCCGAGCAAGCAATCGAAGGACACGCCGGAAGAGGAAGTCTTCGAGACGATCTATCATGAATTCCCCGGCACCTTCACGACGAACCTGTCCGGTTCGCGCAAGATGCTGCAGGTCGGCATCGGGGTATCCACGCAATATGATGATACGGTGATGATGAATGTGGAATCACACCAGCTGGCGCTGCGCTCAATCATTCTTGGCGTGATCAGCGACTTCACCGAGGATAATGTGAAGGGCGCGGTGGGACGCGAGGGTCTCGCGGCTGCGCTGCGAGATGCCATCAATACCAAGCTTGAGGACCTGGAAGGGTTTGGCGGCGTCGAGGAAGTTCATTTCACGTCGTTCGTGCTGCAATAGGTCTGGAACAGGGGTGTAACGGTGGCATCAACCCGCAAACTCAGCAGTGATGAAGTCAACGCGCTGATCGATGGTCTCGGCAGCGAGACCGGCTCGCCCTCCGCGACCATGGAGGGTGACGATGTCCGCCCGTTCCAGTTCGGCTCTGACGATCTCTCGCTTCTTGGCGATTACCACGCGCTGCGGATCATCAATGAGCGTTTTGCCAGACTGGCACGCGCGGTGTTCCTGCCGATGCTACGGATCCAGCCGCGTATTTCCTCGTTCCCGCCGGAAGTGAAGACGTTCGACGAATATACGGCTGGCATTGAGAATTTCATGAGCCTGAATATCAGCCGCATCGAAGAGCTGCGCGGCAACATGCTGTCGGTCATGACCCCGAACTTCATATCGGTCCTGACGAACAGCTACTATGGCGGCAAGATTACCGCGCTGCCAACGAAAAAGACTGAATTCACAGCGACCGAGGAACGGATCATCGAGCTCATTACCGACGGGCTGAACGAGACCCTTCAGGTGGCCTGGCGCGATCTGATGCCGATCAAAATCACCTATCAGAACCGTGAGATCAATCCGCAATTCGCCTCCTTCGTGGATGGAGCGGAGCTTGTCATCATCTGTTCTTTCGTCGTGCAGCTTCCCGACACCGACGCGGCCAGCTTCGATGTGATCTACCCGCTACAGACATTGAAGCCGATCGCCGCCCAGCTGCGCTCGCGCCTGCAGGCGGATGTCGCCGAGGATGATCATACATGGCGCGAGAAGATGGAGCGCGCCGTTCTCAATATACCCCTGCCGGTGACCGTGCGGCTGAGCCAGCCGGTGGTCTCCATGTACAAGCTGATCAACATGCAGGTCGGCGACACCTTTCCGATCTCGATCGGCGAGGGGGTCGAGGTGAGGATCGATACCGAAGACGCCTTCATAGGGGACCTTGGCGATGTCGGTGGCAATGCCGCTGTCAATCTCAAGTCACGCATGAAATAGTGGCGCTGGCCCAGAAAGGAACGGACCATGTCTGAAGAAACCGAACTCGCCGAGGGAACCGTCGGAGAGACTGCCGCAGAGGCCATGGACGCGGAAACAGCGGCACGTGTCAGTGCTGAAAACATGCGGCTGCTCGAGAATATCGATGTCGCGCTCACCGTCGAAGTCGGCAAGGCCGAGATCAAGATTCGTGATCTGCTGCGCCTGAATGAGGGGTCGGTGATCGAGCTTGACCGCCTGGCCGGCGACGCGCTGGATATCTTGGCCAACGGCACGATGATCGCGAAGGGCGAGGTCGTGATGGTGGGTGAGAGGTTCGGTGTCCGCTTTACCGAAATCGTCGATCCGGCAGCGCGCATGGAATCGCTCTAGAAAGCTGTGTGTCGGCTTTTTGACTGACTGCGGAACCGTCCATGCCGATTGATGTCGGGAAGTTGCCAGAGATCCGCCTTTGGACAGTGCCTTAACGGCCTGAAATAAATATTTATAATTGAATTCAATGAATTGGCTGGCGCCACAAGGGGTGGCCGGCCAATTTGGCATGAGGCTTGCCTTTCCCCTGGCGGAGGCGTTGTCGAGGGAGTCAAACCATGCCAGTCCAGCCAGTCATCTCAATGGATCAGATCGTCATCATCGTGGCGTTTCTGATGCTGCTGTTCGTGCTGATGTGGTTCGTAAAGCGAAACCGCACCGGCATCGCCGGGCGGCTGAACTCGGCGCGGCGCATGCAGCATATCGAGGATATGTCCCTCGCCCCGCATCAGCGCCTGCATCTGATCGAAGTCGATGGCCGAACCTTTCTGGTCCATGCTGGCAAGGGCCATGCGGCCAGTTTCATGGCAGTCGACGGCACGCCGCCGGATGCCGCAGAGGCTGGGCAGACATCACCCGCACCCCGCAAAAAGACTGTTTCAGCCAAGACGAAATCCGCCAAGTCTGCCGCGGCGAAGCCGAAAAGCGCCTTTGCCGCCGCCATCGCGCAGGCGCGTCGCAACAACCCGTCTCTGAGGCTTGGCAAATGATTCGCTTTCCTTTCACAGGCCGTGTCGGCATGGCGCTGGCCACATTCCTTGCTGGTCTATGTCTCGCCACGCCGGCGCTGGCGCAGGTCGCCGGCATTCCGGCGCTGAACATCAATGAAGGCGCGAACGGGTCGACCTATTCGCTGTCGTTGCAGATTCTAGCCCTGATGACGGCGTTGACGCTGTTGCCGTCGCTTGTTCTGGGAATGACATCCTTCACCCGCATCATCATCGTGCTGTCGATCCTGCGTCAGGCGATGGGAACACAGCAGACGCCGCCGAATCAGGTTCTGGTGGCGATCGCGCTATTCCTGACCTTCTTCATCATGGCACCGACCTTCACGACGCTGAATACCGATGTCATCTCGCCCTATCTGGACGGGCAGTTGCCGGCCGAGACCGCGCTGGCGAACGGCACCGAGGTGATGAAGCGTTTCCTTGTCCAGAATACGCGGGTCAATGATCTTATCATGTTTACCGAAATGGTTGGCGACCAGCCCTATGCCTCGGCCGAGGATGTGCCGCTCAGCGTTCTGTTGCCGGCCTTTATCACCTCCGAGCTGAAGACCGCGTTTCAGATCGGGTTCCTGCTGTTTCTGCCCTTCCTTGTGATCGACATGGTGATTGCCTCGATCCTGATGTCGCTTGGCATGATGATGCTGAGCCCGATGCTGGTGGCGCTGCCCTTCAAGCTGCTGCTGTTCGTTCTTGTCGATGGCTGGGCGATGACCGTTGGTTCGCTTGTCGCCACCTATTCGGTCACCTGACCGGCTGCCCTGAAAGGATCCAGTGATGGATTTTGATTCGAATGTTGAATTTCTGAGGATCGCCTTCTGGCAGATCATTCTGGCGGCGGGACCGTTGCTGGCGGTGGCGCTGGCGGTGGGCTTGCTGATCGGTATCATCCAGGCCGCCACCTCGATCAACGAGATGACACTCAGTTTCGTGCCGAAGCTCGTTATCGTCATCCTGACCTTCGGGCTAATGTCGAGCTTCATGCTGGCGCAACTGTCCGATTACTTCCGGTTCATCTTCGACCAGATCACGCAGATCAGCTGAGACGCCGATGCTTGGAATGGCCACAACGGAACTGATGAAGATGCCCGGGATCGATCTGCAGTTCGTGACCGGGATGCTTCTGCAATATTTCCTGGCCAGCCTGCGGATCGGCGCGTTTCTGCTTTCCGCACCAATTTTCGGCGCGCGCTGGCTGCCGCTTCAGGTGCGGATCATCATGGCCTTCACCCTGGCCGCCGCTGTCATAGGTGATGTTCCGCCGGTGAGTGCCGATCTGCTGGCCTCCTCGGTTGGCATCTCTTTGATGTTTGTCGAGATAGCTGTCGGCCTCACCGCGGGTCTGATCCTGACCATCTGGTTTTCCGCGGTATTGCTGGCCGGTGAAAAGATTGCGTCATCGGCCGGCCTTGGTTATGCGGCGCAGGTTGATCCGGCGACAGGCGGCCAGACGCCGGTTGTCAGTCAGATCCTGTATCTGTTCCTGCTGGTGGTCTTTCTGTCGGTCGACGGGCATCTCCTGGCCATCGGCACAATGATGGAAAGCTATCGTATTCTGCCTGTCGGGGCGCCGGTGGCGTCGGAGGCGTTGATCGCGTCGGGCATCGCCGCCGCCAGCTCGATGTTCCTTGCGGCGACCATCATCATGCTGCCGATCACGACGGTGCTGTTGATGATCAATGTGGCGATTGGGATTATCACGCGCTCGGCGCCGCAGCTGAACCTGTTTTCCTTTGGCTTTCCGATTTCGCTTCTGGCGGTGTTCCTGCTGCTTTTCTTCTCGGCCGGGGCGTTCGGCACAAGCTCGCAAAGCCTGATCGACAGCGCGTTGACCAGCCTTCAGGAGATGATAGGGGGGCTCGCCAATGGCTGAGGAAAATCAGGACGGTCAGGAAAAAACCGAAGAACCCACCCAGCGGCGGCTGCAAAAAGCCGCCGAGGAGGGCCGGATCCTCACCTCGAAGGAGGTGATGGTCTTCACGACGCTGGCGATGGGACTTGTCCTGTTCATGGGTCTGGTTCCGTTTGTCGGCGTCGGTCTCGATGCGTGGGGATCACTGTTCAGGATCGATTCCGGCTTCAACCTCGATACGCTTGGCCTCGCGAAGGTGCGTTATGCCTTTTGGCTGCTGATCCTTTCAACACTGATCATCGGCGTGCCGATGATTGTCGCCATCATCCTGACGCAGGCGGCGGTTGGCGGGTTGAACTTTGCTGTGCAGGCGATGAATTTCAAGGGCAACCGGATCGACCCGATCGCTGGCCTGAAACGCATTTTCTCGATGAAGGGGCTGGTCGAACTTGCCAAGTCGATCCTGAAGGTCGGGTCGCTGTTCGGGATTGGCGCACTCGTCATCTACCAGCAATTGCCGCAACTGGTCTTCCTGTCGGCAAGCTCGCTTGGCCAGGGTGTCGGCCGCGCGGCACAGGCCTTTCCCTACCTTGTCGGCGGGTTGCTGATTGCCTTGCTGATCATTGCCGCCATCGACTATGCCTGGCAGAAACATACCCACACCCAGTCGCTGCGCATGACGCTGAAGGAAGTGAAGGATGAATCGAAACAGACCGAAGGCTCGCCCGAGGTCCGTGCCAAAATCCGCCGGATGCAGTATCAGCAGGCCCAGGATTCATCGCGTCAGCGCGAGGCCCTGGACAATGTCGGCGACGCCACGACGGTTATCACCAACCCGACCCATTTCGCCGTGGCCTTGAAATATTCTGCCGGCCAGACCGGCGCGCCGGTTGTGCTGGCCATGGGTCGCGGCCAGATGGCGTTGCAGATTATCGAACGCGCCAAGGACGCGCGTGTACGGACGTTGCGCATTCCGATGCTGGCGCGTGCGCTGTATTTCACAAGCGAAATCGGCGGTGAAATTACCGAAGGTCTGTATAATGCGGTGGCGGTGGTGCTTGCCTATGTATTCCGTCTCGACAGCGGCGAGACCATGGACATGCCAGAATTGACATTGCCACCGGAACTGCAGTTTGACGAGAATGGTAATCCGGAAGCAGGAGGACCTGATGGCGCGTAACCGGAAACAGCGCAGCCTTGGCGAGATGATCAGCTCGATTTGTTTCTATGCAGTGGGGCTGTATTTCCTGCTTGAAGGGTCGCTGGCCCGCGATGAAGGTGAGCCGGCCCATATCTTTTTGGGTCTGTGGTTGGCCGGCATTGTCTGTGTCATGGGCGGTGCGCGTTTCATGATCGCTGAAATCGTCGAGAAATTGCGGGCGAGGCGGTGATGGCGGCCAAGCAACCCAACTGCTTTGAATGCAGGCATCATTTCATCACGCACGAGCCGCAACGCCCCTATGGCTGCCGGAAATTTGGCTTCAAGGGGCCTTTCCTGCCATCGCGCATGGTGTTTCAGGAAACTGGCATGAAATGTGCTTACTACGAGCCGAGCCGACGTCCCTATATGGAACGCGGGCCAACCGGATCTAACGGGAGACTGGCATGACCACCGAGTACAATGCGGTGCAGGAGAGCATCAAGATCGCGCTTGATGCCGCCGACGCTGCCACCGACGTGACGTCTGAATACAACAAGACCAAGCGTGAGCACAAAAAGCTGGAGGACTCTGTGAAGAACGTACATCGTTTCTCAGTCATCATTTTCTCATGTTCAATGGTGGCGGCTGTTGCGGCTCTGCTGTTTGCCGGTCTGATCTACTTCCGCACCATGTCGGAACTTGACACCATGACCACGACAAGCCGTGAAGCACTTGTTGTTTTCGCCGAGAATGTCGATGGTGTGAATGATTCACTCAACAAGATGCGGGACGCGTTGGAAACCCAGCAGAAGCTGGTTGGCCAGAACGAGACGTTGATCAACGAGCTTGTCGGTCTGCGCGACATCATCTCGCAGTCCAATGAAACGATGATGTCCGGTATCCAGACAACCTCCACCACGATCTCGGACAGTAACAGTCAGATGGCATCTTCGATCACCAGCGGGATTGCCAATGAGCTTGGCGCCCAGACAAACCGCATGGTCAAGGAGCTGAACGCCCTGTCATCGGCCAATTCGAAGGCGTTGAGCGACATGTCAAAATCCGTGTCGGATACGAAGGGACTGGACAGGCTGGCCGCGAATCAAAAAAATATCACCCGTCTGCTCGCTGATCTGTCGGCCCAGAACAAGGAAATCATGCGGCTGTTCAACGAGAAGGACAATCGGGTCAGCTACCCGTGACATTCTGATGAATGATACTACGGGAGTGTCACGATGTTCCCTTGGATGGTTGGTCGCCAGCAGCGTTGATATCAGGATTGGCATGGTAGGGAATGGAACAGCAGGACACGGCACAGACAATTGACAATGCGGATGCGTCAGCGGCTGCCGAAGCTGCTGCGGCCGCTGTTGCGGCTGACATCGACGCCATGGCTGCCGGGCAGGTTGGTGATCCCCATGCCCGCGGGTCTGCCCAGCTTTACGAGGCCGCTGAGGCGGGTGTCGAACCCGGTACAGAAGCCAACACATTTCTGACCATCAAGGAGCTTCGGTCCATTTCGAGGGCGCGCTCACTGCGTCTCCAGCCGGACGACCTGATTGTTGCCATAGATGGCCAGCCGTTCCAGAAGGATATTGAGACCTTCCTCGACATCATGTTCGAATGCGATCCGGAAAACGGGGTCGTACTGTCAATCTGGCGCCAGGGTGTCATCTTCAATGTGATTGCGCGCGGCCCGCTGGGATGTGTTCTGGAACATGCCAAGCCTGAATTGTCCGAGCAGGCTGTAAAGGATTTTGCCGGTGTGGTTGTCGAGTCGCAGGAAAACTACGCCACCTTCGAGGTGCTTCGCGACATTTTCCGCAACTGCATCGTCCTCGACACAAGGCTGTCGCCAATGGCAATGATTTTCCCGCCGCTCTGGTGCGTGCAGAACAGATTGTGGGAAGTGCTGATCGCCGTGTTCCTCGTCTACGGGATCACGCTGGCCGTTCATTGGGTGCTTTTTGTCATCGCTTTTGTTGTTCTGGGGATCTATTTCCGGAAGGCGCATCTCGTGCTTCGCCGCAGTTTTGCGATGATGCGCGGGCGGCATATCTGGGTGGTGCTGGCTGTTAAATCGGAACTCGAGGCGCAGCGCCTTTGTCGCAAGCTTGACCCGAAATCAATTTTTGTTCCGGATCTTGTTGGTCCGCCGGTGGTAGATGAACCACCGAAGAAAAAGCGCCGCAGACGGGCCAGCAATTAAGGCCATCGCCATCGCGTACAGGCATTTTGACGTTTGTCAGCCTGATCCGCCTCGTCCATACTGCTGCCCGATACCGGAATGGGCAGGGCGCAGATGCAGGATCACTCCAGTCGGCAAGTATCGGCGGACGCTGTGCCGCATGTCCGCTTTGACCGAGCCCTTCTTGTCTGGCTGAAAGTCAGCCTGCTCAGTTTTGGTGGGCCGGCCGGGCAGATCGCGGTAATGCACCGCCTGCTGGTCGAGGAGCTGAAATGGGTCAGCGAAAGGCGTTTCCTGCATGCGTTGAATTTCTGCATGCTGCTTCCGGGTCCGGAGGCACAGCAACTCACGATATATCTCGGATGGCTGTTGCACCGCGTGCGGGGCGGTGTCGTCGCCGGTGTGTTGTTTGTCCTGCCCGGGGCGCTGATTGTTCTTGCGCTCAGCATGCTGTATGTCACCTACCAGCAAACGATGGCCATGACGGCGGTCTTCTTTGGCATCAAGGCGGCCGTTCTGGCCATTGTTGTGACGGCGCTCTGGCGTCTTGCCGGCAGGGTTCTGCGGCATGGGCGGCTGATCGTGATCACCGCAGCGGCCTTTCTTGCCAGCTTTGTTTTCGGTGTACCTTTCCCGCTCGTTATCCTGGGGGCGGCGCTGGCCGCCCTGCTGTGGCGAGTGCCTGCGGATGGCGGCGGTGATGACCCTGATTCTGCCGGTGATCAACGTATCATCGATCGTCGCATCGACAGCCATGGCGTCATACCGACGAACCGTAGCGCCCTGCGGGCGGCCATTGTCTGTGCCGTGTTATGGCTGGCCCCGGTGATATGTCTCCATGGGTGGCTTGGTGCCGGTCATATCTATGTCCAGCAGGGAATGTTCTTCAGCCAGGTCGCGGTGGTGACCTTTGGCGGTGCCTATGCGGTGCTGTCCTACATGGCGCAGCAGACGGTCGGCCATTATGGCTGGCTCAGCGCGGGCGAGATGCTGGACGGTCTTGGCATGGCCGAGACCACGCCAGGCCCGCTGATCATGGTCAC
>Ga0181583_10002780_pt1 | contig 12898 bp, 14 predicted proteins | sample 071ome_31_FD_132461 | JGI IMG/M metagenome (GOLD analysis project Ga0181583, IMG submission 132461) | Coastal salt marsh microbial communities from the Groves Creek Marsh, Skidaway Island, Georgia - 071405CT metaG (megahit assembly) | ecosystem: Environmental > Aquatic > Marine > Intertidal... | reverse complement strand
TAGATACGCTATCATAGTTCTACGCAGATTGTCAAAGTCATAACTTTTGAAATCAGCATTTCTATAACTTTGATAAATGCGTTTCCAGTCTTCTGCTACTAATAATCTATTTTGTCTATCTGTTGATGACATGCTTGTAATTCCTCTATACAATATTTAGCAATTAGAGATAAGTGCGTAGTTAATTATGTATTTAGGAACCCAGCATTTTCGTCAAACTGCAACTTCATTGTTTCTGCAATATTATAAGGCAAGTAAGTTAGGTCTATTTCAATTTGAATGCCACTTTCATACTGATCTATAGTAATTTTGTCTACACTGACTCTTGGATCATAATTTACAATTTTTGTAACGTTGTTTTTGATTGCATCACGCATATCATCAGTAAGTGGTTCAAACAATGCGTCCCAAATAATTGTTCCAAACTCTGGATCTGAAAGTTTTTCGCCTTGACGTATGTGAAAATGATTTAGTAAATCTTGCTTTATCAAAGCAAGATCATACAAAACAGTTGAAGAATTTTCAGGATTTACTGTGCTTATACCACGATATGCTCTACTACCAATATTTGTGTTTTGAACACGATTATTTGGTTTTACTGTAATTTGTTTGTATAAATTTTTTTCTAAACTGCTCATAACGTATTTACCTTACCTGCTTTTCCTAAAAGTATCTGGTACAGTAGGAGGTTCTGTTGCTACAAAATTGTTTGCAGTTTCAGTATCACGCTCGTTTTCTGCTTCTGGATCTGCATCTGTTTTTTCGGGTGAAAATTCTAAAGGATTCAAATGCTCATGACTCAACCAAGGTTCGTGTTGCGGAGTACGCATAGGTTCATATGCTGGTGTTGCTGTAGGACCATTCATGTTTATACCATCTGGTGCTGTTTCAGTGTGTGTTTTGGCATTTATGTGTACACCTTCTGTAGCAGTAATTCTACCGTCATTTCCTGCTTTTAAACAAATATTTCTGCCAGCACTCATTATAATATCTCTATCTGCGGTAACATTTAAATCATTGCTTGTGTGTATGCTTACACTATCCTGAGCAAAAATATCTATTTTACCATTGCTAGTCATTTCAATCCATGTGGTACCTTTGGCGTTGCCAATGTAAATTAAATCTTCAGTATTGTGCATCAATATTTGATGCCCTGTTCGAGTTTTTAAACGTATTAATTCATTGTGAGGTAGTGTAGGATTACCGGATAAATCACCTAACTCTGCATTTGCGTATTCTGGAGGACCTGCGTCATCACCGCCGGCAGGTTTTTTACGCAATAGTGTCATGTCGCCGTCATCCATAACAAAACTGCTTCCGCCTAATCTACTGAAAGGTACATTACTTCTTGCTAAATCAGGTCCATAAGCGGCTGTAGGTTGACCAGGTCTAGTATCGTAAGGTCCTGGAGTACTCCAACCAAATACCATGCTAGGAACTTCACGCCTTGAACTACTAGTTGTTGTTCCTCTAGTGTGGTCTCCTCCTAATCCTTGGGTGGTTAAAATTTCGTCAGCAAGGGTACTAGTAGGTTTAATATACTTTGTTGGATCTCTACCTTCTGCTGTTTCTAGCTCTTTGTTGTATTCTCCTACAGGTTTAGGTTTGCTAGGATCAGTTGTATTATACGTTGTACTTGCATAGCCTGGCACCATAAAATTCATATACTGATCTTGAACACATCCTATCCAGTAACCAAATCCAAAATTTTCTTCAAGTGTAAGAACAATAACTTTTGTTCCTACATTAGGCGGCACAGCCCAAAATCCGGAACTTTGTTGAGTAGATTGATAGTTTTGATTTTTTTTGACTCCTGATCTAGGAGTGACATTATAAAACGGAGAAACGTAGTAGCAAGGCAGTTGGTATCCTGAACCTTCAGCAGTTGCGGGGTTACCGTTTTCAGTAATTTTTAAAATTTCCACTTCTACTGCGCCCATATACTCTGAATCTAGATGATTGATAATTTTTCCCAAATAGGGTCCGCTTCCTTCCATCCAGGACGGGCGTCTAGTTCTTGACTGTTCATTTCCCATGTTTAACCTTTATGTTCTAAGTCCATCACCTGCAGCTCCACTTGCAGTTGCTCCGGTACCACCAGTTTGAGTTACTGTTCCTGAGCCTCTAAGTCCATCGCCTTGATCGCCACTTGCTGTTGCTCCTGTGCCACCAGTGTTTCCGGTCGGATCGTCTCCTGCATTACCTGTACCACTTCCGCCTGAGCTTGTACCACCAGTGGTTGTTGAACTTGTATCTTCTACTGCTTCTTCAACTATTTGATTACCAGTTGTTACAGGTTGTGCATTTGTATCTAAGCCTGGTTGGTTTCTTCTACGTATTAATTTAAGTTGCTGGGTGAATGTTCCGCCACTAAATTGATTTAAACAACTAATAACTTGATACAATCCACTAAACTGTCCTACAGGTCTTGATCCGGATCCTGGAAAAGTCATATAACTTCCGTTAACTTGATAATCTATAGGAGTTCTAAAGTTTAATTCTATATCAACTTCTGAACTTTGATAATCCATTGTACCATCAGCAGTTATGTTAATAAATGGTGTTTCTGCGGCGTTATAATTTCCCATACCGCTATCTGTTATATAATATGGATCTCCCCAAATTGTTAGATCAACACTAACTAAATCTACAGGAGAATTTACAAGAGCATCGTTGAAGTTTCTAGCTATTGCTGTTTTACTGTTAGACAACAATCCTCCTCCTGTTTGACCAGATTCTGGTCTAGGTGTTTCTACAGTTGTAGCATTACCATTTACACCACCTGTGGTATCGCCTGCTCGCATGTTAAATTCTGGATGCCCAGGTGGTGGTCCCGGACTTTCTTCTGATTGTTGATTATTTCCTGCTGTATCTCTACCACCGAACGGTGTAATAGATTGAAAGAAAGCTGCATTAAATTCTATATTAAAATCTAGTATATCATCATTCTGTCCTGTATATATGTAATCATATTTTTTAATTGCTTGTCTTTTCAGCATGTTTATTCCAGGACTCGCTTGAGACGTTGGTGAAGTTCTACTAACATGTGCTTTGTATGGCACAACTCTGTAAACATATATGTGAGGAAATTTACCTGTTTGATCCATTGTTTCATGATCTGTAATATTATAAACATCTGATTCAATTTTAAACCACGGTATCATACCATTTGCATCAGGTTCCGCATCTACAATTTTTCTACCATATTCACTTAATAGTATAATTTCTTCAATTATATCTTGAAACTTTGTACCATTTTTAAAAGTTAATGTTCTGCCATTATCACTAATGGTGATATTTCCTCTAGTGAAAATACCTGTACCTACTCTAGTTTGTTGAGGAGGTGGTCCACCAGTTAGTCTAGTTTCTTCAACAAATGCTGGTCTTCCAAAAGGTTTTCTGCCTCCGTCTAAAAATGAATCAACAAGTTTTGCAGTTCCTATTTCATTCATGTTCTCTGGGTTTTCTGCATATTCCCTAATAGTTTCACCTATGTTTGATCTATTGACAATTACTCCTAGTATTTTAGAAAGTTCAGCATCAAAGTCTGCAGGCAATGTAGCATTTTCCAAACCAGTTATACTTTCAAATATTCTTACTTTTTCTTCTTCACTTAGTTCTCTTTCTTCTCCTTCTTCTTCTGTAGCACCTGCACTGTCTGCAGGATTACCTAGTAAGGCCTCGTCAAGACTTGATCTTTCTTTAGGAAACAGTACTACATATTCGTCAGGTTTTGGAACCTGGCCTTCTTCAGCTCTTTCTTGTTCTCTAGTGTTTAAGTTTTCTGCTAAACTAGCACCTCCAGTTTGTAATAATTCTGAAACAGTTGTTCCTGTTAAATTTACATCTGCTTTAATGCTTTGTACTTGATCAGCCATTGCTTTTTCGTGCCAAGGAATAGCAATAACATTGTATTCGCTTCCACCTTCAGTAACTTGAAAATCTACACTTGCTAATTTTAACGGAAATATTCTACGTAGTCCTGGTTTTGATATGTTATTACCATAATCGTCCCAACCTTTGAATTCTACACTTAAAACAAACGGTGCTTCAAGATAATTTTTATGACCAGCTTTAGCTGCTGCTACTTGTATTGTTTGCAAGAACAGACCCATGCTGTAAGGTTCAGTAACTTTGAATTCTATATTAGTTGCATTTGTTTGTTTTGTTGCTTGGTTTAATCCAACAAGCGAATCTATATTAACATTATCAATAAAATATTCTAATCTTCCTTGAGATTCATATATTGTGGTTGCTTTGCTGTTTCCAAGGCCGCCGCCTGATCTTAAAATTGTAATCCAAGGATCTCTTCTGCGATATGTCAAGTCAGGAAAGTTAATTTCAAAATTAGTTAGAACTCCTAGTGTAAAAATAGATGTGTATGATGCAAAATCTTTTAAATCATTTCCTTTTTTAGATCCTCCAAAAAGTCCGCCGGCTATCACAGATAACAACGCTCCTCCAGGATTGCCCAAAATTGATTGCATTTCTGTTGCTCTTGATGCAACCTCGTTTATTGGGTCTGCTACTGCTCCTGCTATTTCTTCAACTGCACCATCTATGCTGTCTCTTATTGCATTTACTGTAATTCCTGCACTGTTAACTATGTTAGAATCTCTAACTGCTGATTCTACAAAATCTTCAACTTGCCTGCCTGCGGCAGCTGCTCTTCGTGCTAAATTTTGTGCTTGGAATGTCATATTACAATCCTAATAATTTTCTTAGTTGTGGACCTTTAGGAAGATAAATTTCTACACCTTCTTCAAAATCATAAATTGGATCTTTGATTACATCCATGTTTCTTTGAGCAAATACCCACCAAAGGTCCTTGTTTCCATACAAATCGTATGCAAGCAAATCTGGTCTATGTGTATACTGTACTTCTATTGTATATAATATGTCATCACTTTGTTTTGGTACTGGTCTAATAGATAAAAAATCTAGGTATTGAGAGTTTTTTATTTTAGTTTTGTGCCAAGGACTACTTGAACTGTATTTGGCCATTAAATAAATCCTCCGCCATTAGGACCTATGTATCCACCGTTGACAAATTTATCTAAACTAAATGACTCTACTGCTCTTCTACTGTAAATTGGAGCAACTGTAACTTGGATATTGCTTCTTGTAGGTACCCATGATGCTCCTTCACCAACATTACATTTAATATAATCTATATCTTGGCCAAGTTCAACTGCAAAACTATTAACAATTACAGGAACATTTTTAAAAACAAAATCACCGTAGCCGTTTAATCGCACAACAGGTGGGGGTGAACCAGAATTTGATGTTTGACCATATGCCATTTTTGTAACTGATCTTAAATAATGTATAGCTGCTATCCAATATTCAGCTTCTTTTGCATTTTCAACATAAAAATCTCCCACAATACTAAACTGTTCCACTCTTGAGTTCTGGTATGCATAAAAGGGATAATTACTGTGTATTGGTTGTATTTGATTATAACCAGCAGAATGAGTTATATAAATCGTAGGAGTATATGGAAAAACTAGACCACTTGTTTCTGTTAGTGGACTTAAAACCGGACTGCCTGCAAAATTACTAGGTAAACTTAACTTGACTCGCCAATCACCACTACTAGAACTTGAACCCCAGTTACCTTCTGCTAAACTAATTTCTTTTGGAACAGCATCAGCAAATAACCCAAATGCTCGAAGAGCTTTTCCAAATCCAGTATCACTTACAAAATCTGCTACTCGTTGTTTAGCTGTGTCTACTAGATTGCCTCCTGTTCGTAAAAACTCAGATCCTACTGTGTTGGCTACACTATCAAAAGGATTTTGGCCGTTACGCACTTGTGATGCTAAGTTTCTTGCTTGTCTTGGTCCAATCATTTGGTTCTCCTATAAAGTATTTATTGACTTTTTTAACTGCGTAGTTTATAATAAGATATAATGTTTGGAGAATCTATGAAAAAAATTAACTATTTGAATAACAAAGACATACTTGCGGAGATACACAAGTCAAAAAGCAGTTTTTGTAGTTTTGTTGATGATGATTATCATCAATTTGACATAATACTACCAAGTGTAGACAAAATTAATATCAGAACTATTGCAGAAGCAAAGCGTAACAAAGCAAAAAGATTGTCAGTAGCAGAGTTTGAACGGGCAAAAGAATCAGGCAAACGCAAAAAGATGGCAGAATGTGAAGTTGACTACAGAAAGATCACAAAAGAAGAGCTAATCTTTCGTGTAATGACATATGATCACATTCCGGACGAACCAGGTCGCAAAAAAAATCCTAAAACAGAAGCAGATAAAAAAGTAAGGCTAAATTTTCCTCCCTTTCAACACTATAAATTTAACGAAAACGACGAATTAATATGTGTAGGAAAAAGCCACTGGCAAGGTGGAATGGAAAACGGCGTATTTTCTATGAATCACGGAACTGCTACTACAAAACTAGCTAGAATGTGGATGAAACTGTGTGATAGATACGGTACAAGAGGAAATGTGCGAGGATATACATACAATGACGAAATGCGTGGTCAGGCAATACTACAACTTACTCAAATCGGTCTACAGTTTGACGAGTCTAAAAGTCAAAATCCATTTGCTTACTACACAGCAGCAGTTACAAACTCATTTGTACGTGTTATCAATATTGAAAAACGCAATCAAAACATTCGAGACGACATTCTCGAAATGAATCATTTAAATCCTAGCTACACTAGACAAAGTCAAGGTGAATGGGAAAATCAGATGAAACGAGAAGAAGCAAGCAAAAAAACCTCTTGACTTTAGCGAATTTTTGCGTTACACTTAGTATAACATAACTGAGGATTGAATATTGTTTAAGAAAGCAGCAGTTTTTACCGATATCCACTTGGGCCTTAAAGGCAACTCTAAGGTTCACAATGATGATTGCGAAGACTTTGTGGATTGGTACATAGAACAGGCACAGGCAAATGGCTGTGAGACTGGCATATTTTGTGGTGATTGGCATCATAATCGTAATTCACTTAACCTAACTACCATGGATGCTACTATCCGATGCTTGGAAAAGCTAGGGAAAGCATTTGATAAGTTCTATATGTTTGTTGGTAACCACGATTTGTACTACAAAGACAAACGTGATGTAAGTTCAACAGAGTTTGGTAGACACATTCCAGGTGTAACATTGGTAGACAACATCTATGAGGAAGATGATGTAGCACTTGTGCCGTGGTTGGTAGGCGATGAATGGAAAAAAATTGAAAAAATAAAAGCCAAGTATATGTTTGGACATTTTGAACTTCCAAGTTTCTATATGAACGCTATGGTACAAATGCCAGACCACGGTGAACTCAAAGCAGAACATTTTAAAAATCAAGATTATGTTTTTTCAGGGCATTTCCACAAGCGTCAAAAGCAAAGCAAGATTCATTATATAGGTAATGCATTTCCGCACAACTATGCAGATGCATGGGACGATGACCGCGGTATGATGATACTTGATAAAGAAAATAACAAAGAACCAGAATATTTAAGTTGGGCAGACTGTCCAAAGTACAGAACTATCGGACTAAAACAACTATTAGAAGACACAGACAACATTATCAAACCTAAGATGTATTTGCGTGTTACTATTGATGTACCTATTTCATTTGAAGAGGCTACATTTATCAAAGAAACATTTGTCAATCAATACAAGTGTAGAGAAATATCACTTATTCCACAAAAACAAATGGAAGAAATTACAACAGATGTTGATATTCAGCAGTTTGAAAGTGTAGATCAAATTGTAAGCGGAGAAATATCAGCTATTGATTCAGAACAATTTAACAAAAAGATGTTATTGGACATCTATAACGAGCTATAATGATTAAAATTAAAGACCTAACCGTAAAAAACTTTATGAGCGTGGGCAATCAAACCCAGGCTGTAGATTTCAACAAGGAACAACTAACACTTGTGCTTGGTGAAAACCTTGATCAAGGCGGCGATGACGCAGGATCAAGAAATGGTACGGGCAAGACCACAATCATAAACGCCCTCAGTTATGCTCTGTATGGTGTTGCCCTTACCAATATTAAACGTAACAATCTAATCAACAAAACTAACTCTAAAGCAATGTTGGTTACACTACATTTTGAAAAAGACGGTATTGATTATAGAATCGAACGCGGTCGTTCACCTAATGTTCTTAAATTTTATGTAAATGACGAAGAACAAGAGTTAGATGATCTTAGTCAAGGTGACAGTCGTAAAACACAAGAGTCAATTAATGAACTTTTGAACATGAGTCATGACATGTTCAAACATGTTGTTGCACTAAACACCTATTCAGAACCGTTCTTGAGCATGAAGCAGAATGATCAACGTGCTATCATTGAACAACTTTTAGGTATTACTATACTATCTGAAAAAGCAGAAACACTAAAAGAACAAATGCGCCTTACTCGTGAAGCAATCACAGAAGAAAATGCAAAAATACAGGGTATACAAAGTGCAAACGAAAAAATTCAAGACACAATTGAAAGCCTACGCAACACACAGCGAGCTTGGTTGAGCAAACAGCAACAGGATGTTCAAAGACTACAGCGAAATATCGATGAATTAGAACATTTAGACATTGATCAAGAGCTTGACAACCACGAAAAACTACAGAGTTGGACAGAACTAAACAATGCAATCGTGGCTCTTAATAAAGAAAAAAGCACACTTGACTCAGCACTACTACGTGCCACTAAGTCAGTAGAAAAAGCCGAAAAAGACATCGCAAATTTAGAAGATGCTACCTGTTATACCTGTGGACAAGCACTGCATGACGACAAAAAAGCAGAACTTGAAGACCGCAAAGCCAAAGAACTTGCAGATGCACAGGCATACTACAAAGAAGTAGCAGACAAGCTCAAAGAAGTAGTTGATGGTCTTGAAGAAATTGGTGATATCAATGGACGTCCAGACACATTCTATGAAACTGCTAAAGAAGCATATGAACACCGCAACAATGTTGACAGTTTGAAGCAGAGTTTAGAAAACAAACGTGCTGAACAAGATCCATATGATGCACAGATCAAAGAATTAGAGCAAACTGCTATCCAAGAAATTGATTGGACTCCGGTAAATGACCTTGACAACTTCAAAGAACATCAAGAGTTTCTACACAAACTACTCACAAACAAAGATAGTTTCATACGTAAGAAGATTATTGAACAAAACTTGGCATACTTGAATAATCGCCTTACTTATTATATAGTAAAACTTGGATTACCGCATCAAGTGGTGTTCCAAAATGACTTGTCAGTTGAAATTACACAACTTGGACAGGATCTTGACTTTGATAATTTGAGTAGAGGTGAGCGCAATAGACTTATACTTGGTATGAGTTTTGCATTCCGCGATGTTTGGGAGAGTTTGTATCAAAACATCAACTTGTTGTTTATTGACGAGTTGATTGACAGCGGTATGGACACAGCAGGAGTAGAAAACTCATTGGCAATTCTTAAAAAGATGGGTAGAGAAAGACACAAGAATGTATTCCTAATCTCTCACAAAGACGAACTTGTTGGTCGTGTTAATCATGTACTAAAAGTTGTGAAAGAAAATGGCTTTACCAGTTACGCAAACGACATAGAGATTGTAGAATGAGTGCAGAAATAGTAGTAAGCAACTTGGTCGGTCAGGGAGAGATTGCAATAGACAGACTCTACATGGGCTTTCCTAACAAAATTTATGTTATTAACAAAGACTTCTCACAATACAAAGGCGAAATCAACAAACGTTCAATACTTGTAAAAGGCACAGAAGGCAAATTTAGATCACACGTTTACAAAACACAGGACGGAAGATGGTTTGATAGATCAGGCATGCCTATAAGCAAACCCGATTCATTAGAACGAGACGATGAGTGATATAAAAGACGATATACACGATCAACTAACCAAGGCATACATGGAGTACTTTAAACAAAATGAAAAGTTTGAAGCACGAAACAGTGTGCGTACACATGCAGCCGCTCGTAGATGGCTACGTGAGATACGCAGATTGGCAAGATTACGCTCTATAGAAATACACGAAAAGCACAAAACCAAAAAAGACCAAGGCACCGAATAGGCACGGGTAAGTATCCATATGCAATGGACTTATCAAGGAGAAATAGTTGACGAAATTCCTCAAGGAGTTGAAGGCTTTGTCTACTTGATAACAAATCTTACAAACAATCGCAAATACATAGGCAAAAAATTAGCCAAATTTAAAACTACCAAGCCACCACTTAAAGGCAAGAAAAACAAAAGACGTGGAACTAAAGAATCAGACTGGAGAGACTATTGGGGATCTTCAGATCATTTAATAGCAGACGTCAAGCGATTAGGCCCAGACAAGTTCACAAGAGAAATACTACACTATTGTCCCAGCAGAGGCGTACTAAGTTATTTAGAGGCAAAGGAACAATTCGACCGAAGAGTTTTAGAGACAGATGAGTATTACAACGGAATTATTAATGTGCGGGTCGGAAGTTCCAAAGTATTAAAAGAATATTTACAGGCAAACAAGAACGCTGTTTGATCGAGGTTGCTCGATCCTCCAAGATTCTGCGTGAAAGATCGCCGATGGGTGTGGAGAAGTTCAACAGGCTGTATGCTACGAAAACCCTTTAGCACTAGGAACGAAGCGGGGGATAATACGGTGTAGCGTATATTGTTCAAATATACGGTATAGCGTATGATGTCGACGTAGGTTGGGAAAGGTCAGAGCCCAGTAGCAAAGTCAAACACCTACTTCCGGTCTCGGCTGTGACGAACTCACATGAAGTTTTCGAGATGATGGAACCGCTGTGTAGGTTCCGTCTGACTGAAACAATCTACATGAAGCATTAGTGCTTCGCACTTAATTAATCAAATATAAAAGTGTTGAGCGCAAGCGAAACACAAATGAGCTTTAGCTCATTTCATTACTACTACAATCAATGTAAATCAGGATCACGTCCAAAACCTGGTTTAACTGTAGAATGTTGTGTTTCTATAATTTCATATTCTATATCTGGGTTTTGAATCTGTAAAATCTGTAAGGTTTCATTGGCTTGATATAAATCAAGCAGTTTTTCAACTACAACCTCTTTGGTTCTTGCGTCTATGATGTGCCAATGTGTGTACATATTATATGTGTCCTATCCAATGGGTACAATCATCGTGTGGATCGTCTGTTTCATTATCCATAGTGAATTATTTAAGTCGATCAGGGTTGTGATAAATAATAATACTTAATGATCTAGGAAAAACATCATGCGTGTGAACGAAATAACCAGTTTAAGGGAGGCACTTGATATTCGCCAAGTTCAGGGCGGGTATGAAGTATTTGATACTGAAACTGGACGTAAAGCACCTAACACACTTATCTACGGTTCAGAAGGTGATGCTGAATCTGCACGTGACAGAATCCGCGCAGCAACAAGACCTACTACGCCAAGAACAGATGGATCAACAGTTGGTCCTGCTGCAGGTAATAATGCGCCAGCAGGAACAGGTAAACCTACAGACATAGAAAGAGTAGTTCTAAAATCTGAACCTGGTTTAAAGCCTGTAAAATATGCACTTGTACAGTACGACGGTACACCTATCAACAAAACAGGATCTGTTAGCGAATTTTTTGATGATCTTGACAAGCATGATCCGGCATTAAGAGCAAAATTAAAAGCAGAAGCTGACAAAGCCAAAGCAGATGCTGAAGCAAAATACAAAGCTAGAAAAGGATCTTTTGTAAGACGCATGAGAAACGTAAACTTCTTAGCCTGGCTTTTTGCATCAGGAACACAAGTTTACGAAGCCATGCAATTAATGTCAATGGCTCAAAGCCAACCTGGAACATACAAACAAGATTTTTGGGTAGCGTTTATGAATTATATGGTTCCTGCAATAGGAGATGTTGGAGCAATTACTGCAACATTCTTTGCACAACACTATGTTGGAGGTAGATTCCTTGGCAGCGCACTAATGGCAGGAAAAGTTAAATCTGGAAATTTCTGGAGAGCTGCTGCTAATGCTTTAGATGGTAGAAGTAAATCCACAAGATGGTGGCAACAGTTTACTCCTAGAAAACTGGTAGGTGATGTACTTGCATATATTTTTGGATCAGTAGCAGCAAATGCTATATCTCAGTATTACCTGCGTCAACTTGGTTTACTAGAAGAATGGGCAGTTTGGGAATTTCTAAATAGAGACTTTATACCTATAATTGCAGATATCACAGGTGCAAGCGAAGATGATGTTTCTAATGCTGTCAACGTTCCAGAAGAGCCCGATGTAGATGTATCTGAATCGGATATTGATGCCGCAATAGAAGCAGTTAAAAATAACGAAGTAGAAGAAACATTAGAGCAAACTCAAGAAGTTATTAAACAATACGGTGATATGCCCGAAAAAGGCAGTGATTTTTGGAAATAAATTAAATTAAAGGCATTCCGGTTTTATTAGTTGTTTCTATATTTTCTTTTACAATCTTATCAAGCATAATCCTATCTTCAACACTGTAACGCCAGAATAAATCGTCAGCAGTAACACCTCCGCGCATATACCAACTAAGCCTAAACACATCGTGTTTGATTTGTTTAGCTTCGTTGTCTATTTTTTCAATGTACTTAAAAATGTCAGAGTCGTGGAGTGGGATTAGGCTTTCACGAAAAAATTTGATGTATCCAAATCAACATTAACTGTATTTTCATGTTCGCACTTATGGCACTTTACTTTTTGTGGTTGTATTTTCCAAATTTCTCTTTGCTTTTCTAGATGTTTTTTTATTTTATCAAAGAATTGTACTTCGCTGTTTTGTATCCATTCATTTATTTGTTGTGGGTTGTCAACAACTGTATCATCGGCTTCTACTGTAAATATTTGTTTTTTAAAACCTTCAGCTTGTACTTGTCCTAGTTTTTTGTAAAAACTATCAAGTATTTCATT
>Ga0181583_10002769_pt1 | contig 12922 bp, 27 predicted proteins | sample 071ome_31_FD_132461 | JGI IMG/M metagenome (GOLD analysis project Ga0181583, IMG submission 132461) | Coastal salt marsh microbial communities from the Groves Creek Marsh, Skidaway Island, Georgia - 071405CT metaG (megahit assembly) | ecosystem: Environmental > Aquatic > Marine > Intertidal... | reverse complement strand
CAGTTAGTTTCTCGTTCCAGTCTTTAACATCACCTTGCATTGGTATTTCTGTGTGTAACCAAAATGCTTGTGCTTGTTTAAGCCATCCTTCTGTATAATACTCTGGATACTCGAATGGTTTATATGCTAGTCTTTCTTCAAATAAACTCATCTACCTTGTGCTCTATATTTTTTAACATAATTTCTACTATTTTTATTTCTTGATGTATTGTTTTTAGAATGTACGCCTTTGCGTTTACGTTTTACTTTTTCCCTATTCGTCGTCAGTTGTAACCTCATCGTGTAATATTTCTAAAGCAAAGTCTATTAAAGGCAAGTACAACACGTGTACTGTTTTCTCATCGTCATTATATGTTCTGGCTCCAATCAGGATGCCTGGGTAAAGTCCAATACTTATGGACCATTGTTTATTACTCATAAATTATATTTTTTACATTGTTCAACTAACTCTTTAAATGGTATGTGCCCGAAATTATCCCATCTCCATTTGATCCATTTATTGAGACGCCGTTCGGCGTATTTCTTTCTTGCTAATTCTTTTTGCTGCCTAGTATTAAGCTCACTACTTGATCGCATTCCTTTTGATTTTGTGGTTTATACAAAGTGTAAGGTCCTAGCTTTCTTTCTTTGATTAATTTCTTAAACAACTTCCAACGCAACGGGAAGGACTCATTTGCCCTTCCCTTACATTCGATAACAAACCCTTTACCTATAAAGTCTGGGGTGTACTTGATATTTAAAACCTTAGAGTTACCTCTGTTTTTAAATTCTCCTTTACCGTTGCTGCATCGTTCATAACATTCAAATGGAAAGTCAAAGCCTTCTGATAATTCAAATGTTTCTCCTTCGTATAGACAGTCTATGTTTGCTTTTTTCAATGCGGTATACATATACTTTTCTAGACCAGATGCAAAATTTATTCCGTCGTATGTTGTTCGCTTAGACCTTACTGGACCTTTGTGTTTTTTAAACGACTTTGTTTTCATGGCGTTTAGCAAACTTTAATGGATCAGTTTGACTTAGCATAGCCTTGTTTACTTCTAGCTGCAAGCACATCTTAGCTGACTCTAAATACAACAATGCATCCATTAATTCTTCTTGTACGTCAACTATAAAAGCATGTAAGTCTTTCTCTCCTGTTTGTACTTCTTCAATCATGGCCTTGCCATACTTCTTCATGCCGAACTCACTGCGTCTGTCCATCTTTTCAATGACTGATTGAACAATGGTATCTTCTGTTTTAACTTTATAATTAGTCTTCATCTTTTACAAATGTTCCGTTAACCATCTTACCTTTTCTTTTACTAATAACATCATAAGCTGATTGAATACAAGCCTCAATGTTTACACCACGTTGATGTGCTAAGTTAGTGAGCACGACAACCATATCACCGATAGCATCAATAATTTCTGGTTGATCATCTTTTAGTAGAGCTTTAGCAAGCTCGCCAAACTCTTCAGCTAGCTTTACGTATTGTGTCTTGGCATCGCCTTTATCATATATACCTCGTTCTTCTGCCCACATCCTGATTGCATCAAAGATAGCAGGCTTAGGCATATCAACGACTGACTTAGCTCCATTGATGTCGTATTTATCTGGAGCAAATGCTTCGAAATAAGCTTTATTATATATGTAGCAACGCTCTGGATTATACATTGATACCTTTGAATTTGCTACGATCCAAGATATTGTCCTCTCTGATAACTTAAATAAGCCAAATTGTGTTTTCCATTTCAAGCCTAGATTATCCATTAGGTTACCTTTTAATTTATTCAATGGGCATGGGAATGTTGTGGTTTGTTCTGTTACGTTTATTTTCATTTTTCGTTTAATCACTTTGTTGTAAGGCTGCATATCTCTTCGATAGCCAAAGCTTTCCTGTAGTCTTAATTCAAGATCAGATACTATATTTATGTCATCTGTCTTTAATAAGACTTCGTATTCGCCTTCTTTGTAGCCTTGTTCTTTAGTTATTCTTTTTTCTGGGTTTTGTGTTACTCCGATTTTTTTACCGGGTATATGATATAGATAATACATTATTTTATTTTGTCTTTGTATAAGTGCATATTGTGTGCGTGGTGATAGTACCATCCAACCTCTATGCCTAGCTCTTCTGCGACTCCTTGCTGCAGCATGCTAAATTGGTATTGGTCATTGCAAAAGCCAAACCATAAGTCATTAGACCTCATATACACAGACATATTTAATTTATCATCTATGATTGTGAATTGAACTGCGTAAGTACATGGCGTGTCTTTGCTGTATTTGTTTATCTCTTTACCATCGTATATACTTATTGCAGCGTGTCTAGTATTAGGATTTGATTTTAGTTTTTCTATTACCTTATCTAATTGGTCTTCTCTTTGCCACTGCCAACCATAGTTAGAGTTAACTTCGCCATTTTCGTCAGCCATCATTTGCCATATTTCAGGAACTTTACCGTATATGTTTCCAAGTGTTTCAACTTTTCTATCACCAGATAAATACCATTGCCATTCGGCTTGTGCATATAGCTTATTCCATTTTCTAAAGCCAGACTTTATATATGTTTCTTGTGGTTTGTTTAAATAGAAGCCTACGTTAAATAAAGCTTTAGTATTATCAAATTCTATACCAGTGTTTTTAATCTTGATATATAAATAATCAAATGCTTCACTTGCGTTCTTGAACTTCGTCCGCATATTTCTTGTAATAATACATTTTATATTCAGCTAATTTTTTCTGTTGCTCTGGAAATTTATAAGTCTCTTTAGTTGAACCTATTAATACTCGATTAGGATAGTCTCCTTTTTCTATATCAATATAATATCTATTGGTTCTATATCCAGACTCTCTTGCAGTAATACATATCTTGTTTCGAACACACCAAGCAGAAGCTTTTAATTCTTCATCTGACATTGTATATTGCTGTATACTTTTCTTTACTCCCATGGCAACGAGTCTTCTTCCATTATATTAGCTTGTGGTACAAATCTTCCAGACTTAGGTTCCCACGTGAAGAATGCTTCAGCACCGTTTTCACCAAGGTTCTGGAACTTAACCTTCAATACTTTTACTTTAGTGTTCTTAGCTTCGTAGTCTCTGTGGACTAATAACCCATGGTAACTAGCATCATACCATTCGCCGCCACCCTTGATGTTATACATCGTGGGCTCTTCAATCTTACCGTTTTGGTTCTTCATCATTTTTGTTGGATGTGCTACTATGAATACTAAAGCATCGTACTTCTTAGCAAACGTTTCGATCTTCATTAAGTAATCCATTGTGTAACGGTTCACATCATCTGATGCTGCGTTTATGTCTCTTACTTTATTATAAGGATCAATAACAAGGCATTTAATACCTTTACGTTTGACTAGCTCGGCACCCTTTTTGAGTACCGAGTCTAAGTCATACTTGTCCATGTCAATGAAAAAGAAACTATCATTAACATGCTCAGCAACCTCTGTCCATTTGTTTCCACCAATATCGTTTATACTAGGCATGTCACCCCATACTTTACGCATTAGCTTATGTGCATGTAGATACGTTGGTTGGTTTTCAGGAGACGCAAATGCAGTCTTCCATCCATACTTTTGGTTATAACCAACAACCATTTGATCTACAAAGTCTGACTTACCAGACGATGGAACACCGGTTACCGTAATAAATTGACCAGTATATGTTGAAAATATCTGATCAAAGTTGTCTAGACCTACTTGAAAGCCAGGTTTAAAACCGTGCTTTACAAATTCTGTAACCTCACCCTCTATATCTTTAAACGTTGTAACGTTTTCTAGTGGATATGGTCTTGCTTTATTAATTGTATCTTTTAGTTTGTCTTTGCCGTGCTTAACTAAAAACTCATTGGCATCTTTGCAATCGTCAAAGTCTACTATAAAACAATTTTCTGCACCGAGTCTTCTAACAAACTCTTGCTGTAACATTTGACCTGGTTCATCTTTATCTAATGCTAAGATTATTTTTTCTTTGTCTTCGAAATAATCAATACAATTATCTAAGTAATCCAGATTGTTGTTTGTTAGAGTCGCGCCGTTGGGTACTGATATAGCATTTTTAATGCCAGCTTCATGCAAAGCTAGAACATCCATTTCGCCTTCGACTATAATACAAGAGTCATAACCTACTATGCTATTTATATTATAGAATACTTTCTCAGCACCTTTGTACAGCTTGAAGTTTTTACGACCATCTCTGTATTTAATATTTATGAGTTGATCACCCATATAATAATTAAAGTTGATGGTGTTCTCGGTTTTGCCGGTCTGCGGCATGAACTCAGAACTCTCGGTGATTTTTAAGTCTTCGAGAGTATTCTGAGATATGCCTCTTGTTTCAAACCACTTGAATACTTTAGGGTTATCAGGTCTATTAGTTTGTAATGGTACTTGAGGGCGTACATAAACTCTTTCGCTAGAACCCTTACGTTGGTAAGTATGTAGTTGAAAAGTGGTGTTACAGTTGTGACAAGTTCCGAGACCACGTTCCCAATCGTAAGAAGCACATTGTGCTTTCTGATTCTTGGGTTGCCTATCATGTGAACAAAGAGGACAAATGCCTTGAGTCTTCTTTGTATCTAAGCTGTACTGATTGAATTCATCAATCAAGAATCCATTGATCTCTGTTTCTTGCATTTAATTTAATTAGAATGGTAGGTCGTCGTCGACAACTGATGGGGCTGGAGCTGACTGCTGCATGGGTTGACCATCACGCGGAGCAGGTTCAACGTTTGTACCGTTTGTCCACACTACCTTAACATTTCCAAGGTAAACCTTTTCAGACTTAGCGTCACGCTCTTCTTTGGTTTGTTGTACAATGACTGGGCCAGAGTTACCAAATTGATCTGGCTCGTCGTTTAATGTGATCGTGATAGGTAAATACTTACCTTTTTTACCGTTGATGATCTTATCTTTTGGAATTTTGTTAAGATCAATACTTGTTGCTATTATACTTGCCATTATTATAAGTTGTTAATTTGTCTAAACATATACTTAAGCTGCTCTTTAGTAACGCTAGTGTTACGCCGTATATTATCTACGGCTCTTAAATGAGTTTGCTTAGGATAAAATTCATCTTGGTTTGCTACAATACCGGTTACGGTACATGTTCTGGTTAATGGTTTTGATTTTTTAAATTTAAATTTCATATTAATATTATCGATTTGGTTTCGTATTTTATTTGTTAAAGTGTTTTGTTAATAAAGTATTGTTTAGCATCGAACCCTTCTGTGTTGTAAAACAAGTTGTAGACTTCAACTGCTCTTTGTACTTTGTTTAAGCCTCTCTGTAAGAAATCGCTTGAACAATCGAATATACCTATTTGTTTAGTGTTTTTATCGATAGCTATAAATACCATATCGTATCCAAACAGTTTACTATATATGTATGCTTGACTGTCATAATTATATTTCCATGCAGAGTTTTTAAATGCGTGTATGTCGTTAGTTGTTTTCAGATCTACAATCAGTTGTTCACTGTGATTTATTATATCTGCTTTACCTTTCCACATTACGCCTTCTATTTCCATAACGCCTGGTTGCTCGTATATTACGTCTCCTGATCTTATCAAGTCATAGCATATTTGGTTACTCATTACTGTATCAGTCAGTAACTCTATGCTGTCAACTTCTTGTTGTAGCAAACATAATTCTCCACCAGACATCTCTTTATAAGCCTTAGAGTTCCTTGTCTTTGACTGTATCACTTTGTATTTCTTCAACTTGTCAGGTTCAAGTATTGCAGTGTGAAAGTAGCCGCCAACAAGGAACGCTGGATTAGGCTTGCTAGGCTCCCCTAGCGCTAAAGGATTATTTAGTAGGGTTTTGATATCACTATTACTGAGGTACTTCTTACCATACTCTCCGTAATAATTCACATCGTCCCTGAGTTTTTCTATTATCTCATTTTTATCCATTTAGTGTTTCAAGTGCTGCTTGCTGTGCAGCTGAAAGCTTGTACTTACTCTTTATCTTTTCGAGTGTACCTCCTGATTCTATATAAGCCGTAGCTTTTTTCATAACCTCAGGTGTTGCTTCTTCTTTTTGATGATTGTTTGTTGCATCACTGTCCTGTGTATCATCAATCAAGAACAGATTGCCTAAAGCATACTTTTTACCATAGCTAGAAGCCGAACCAAACTGCTGTGGTACTTGCATACCTTTTTGCATCATGTCTACTCCGACTATAGCTTGAGCTGTTATGCTAAACTCGCCGTCGTTTAATGACGCAGTAGTCTTAATGATTGGTGATTGGCTGTAGCCTTCAGTTATTAAATCTTCATTAATAATAACTGTTACTCCTAACTCCTTTAAAAAGGGCTTTATTGCTTCAAGGATGTCTTCGGCTGATCTGAAATGGTATTTGCCGAAGGAATTAAATCTAGATTTCTTAGATTTGAATCTAGTTTGGATCTCAATTAACTTTTCGTTTAATGTCATTGGTGTTGTTGGTTTGTACTTATATAATTACACATAATTTAATTTATTTAATATCTAATTTAAAGATAATCAAGCACTTGCGAGTGGTCGACTCGTTCAATTAACTTGTTTACTGCTTGCCTTTTTAGCTGCGATACACGCACATAAGCCGAGTCCCCTCTGATGCCTATTTTCTCTGCAATTTTAACTGCTGGTAACTTGTCACAGTCTAATCCGTAAGACAGCCTTAGTACCTGATACTCTTTATCATCTAAATGTTTCAACAATAAGCCTTTCAAGTATACATTAAGTAAGTCTTGATTATATGGCTCAGAGTTATCAGGTATGTCGTATGGAGAGTCTTCATTATCTTTTTCATCTATACTTAAGAATATAGAATTAAAAAACATAGCTACCATTTTTTCGTCTTTATCAAAAGACTTGCGTATATCATTTAGCTTGTGCTCTGGTATGCGTATATCTCCACGATTTATATCTATTGATCTACGTATAGCGCCTTTGATCCTCTTTGTTAAGAAGGATTTCATTGTTTGCTCTTTATTTTCAGACTTAGCAAACACATCCCAGTCTATTCTATCAACTGCTTTAACTAAGCCAATGTGGCCAAACTGTATTAGATCAAGCACACTTAGAATACCTATAGCTTGTTGCGAAGTAGAAAACTTTTTAGCAATGTTCTCTACTAAAGGTAAGAACTTAATAATTAACTGATCTCTAGAATATAGAGGATAATTATCTTCGTACTGTGGTAGTCTATCTATTGATTGCTCTACATCAGCTTTGTATTTATTGTAGTTTTGTAAATTATATTTCCTCATTTAATGATTCTTTTTCTTGCTTTAATTGTTTAGACATATTTCTATGCAATGTTCTAACAGAACAGTTTAAGTTCTGTGCTATTTTACTTAATGTTATTTTTTCTCCTATGTGGTTTATTTCTATCATGGTAGAATATATTATATCTTCCGTTACTTTAGATCTACCAATCAGCTTGCCTACTATACTTAACTTTTGATTTGTACTTAGTATTATACCAGGCTTAAATATTACTTTTCTTATTTTGTTAATCGGTGGATCGATGCCGCTGTTAATTACTTCTTTGATCATATGATTTAGAACAGACTGCTTAATGAAAAACGTAACAAATCCGTTTTCTTTATCAGCTATAAACTTAAACACATTAATAAGATCTTGCTCATCGATACCTTCGTTTAAGAATTGTAACGCTAAGAAATGCCACTTAAGAGATTTATATGTAGTTATTTTAGCTTTGCTCGCAAACAATGTGTAACATTGGTATGTACCATTTTGATAAAACCAATACACATCTGTTTCAGAACTAGGCTTATCAGACCAAGGATAACATCTAGTAACTATCCTTCTATCATGCAACCACTTAATATTTCTTTCATGTGACATAAGCCCCTTACTAATTATATCTTATAGGCTATTGTCATAGCCCTTGTTTTACTTATAAATATATTCATTCTTACCTGCTACACTATACTTATCACCAATGTAATAATTCCAATATGCAATTACACTATCGTGATCTTTATATTCATCAGGCATACATTGTGGAGGTTGTTTAAAACCTCTTTTAGGTATTTTTGGAGGTAACTTATGTAACACGTCTTTACATTTTGTTATAACTAAATGCTCTTTATTATACCTGTTTTTGTACTCATTGCCGAGTGCTAGCATGTGTATATACAACCATTCATAATGATCCGCTGATTGCCTAACCCACTTAGTACTTGGATGATTAAGATGCGCAACTCTATATGGTACATCGTGATTACCGTAGTAGTGATGTGCTGTGCATAGCATTTGAGCTGACTCCAATACCATCTTAACCACATGTTTATTATATTGTCTTTCTGCCGCTTTTATAGGGCACTCATCTAAATAAAATATATTCATTTAATTTTCTTTATTTGTTTTATGTAACCTTTTGCCTCGGCATACTTGCCGTCTATATTCTTAAGATACTTATTCTGTACCCTTACGTAGTCTTTAAGACAGTCTTTATACGTTGCGTATACATTATGCCCTCGATTTTTTCCTATGCTCAGAGGGGACGCAGAATTGCGTATACCAGCTAGGTTTTTATTCTCACGGCATATTGCAGATTTATAATGACCTGTCTCGATCTTGAACTGTGCAACAGCTACATTAGGTAATACACACCCAAGCTTAACTAGCTCTGCTGTGATAGCTGAGTCGTTTAGCTTTATATCCATGTCTTTAATGATCATAGTATCAATAGTATTAATGACTCTTGTCTTAATAATCCTATGTGGATCTCTATTGATTAAGCTGGCTATTGTCACAGTGCTTACGCCTAGCAATGCAAAGAAAGGTATTTTATAATCTATGCACTGCTTGGGTTTTAATGTCTCTTTGTCTATTTTATATACTTTTTTCATATTTATCTATAAAGTATTTTGTAACTTCAGGTATATTCTTTTTGTAGTAAGGCTGCTCTGATATTACCCATTCTTTTACATCTTGTTTAGAATTAAACATCCACATAGCTGTTTCAAAAGTTATATTTAATTCGTCTATAAAATCTCCTACTGTCCAACCTTCCCATATCTCTTTATTTCTATTCATAGTCGCGTAAGCATTTAAAGTGTGGATGTCTGTAACTGCCAGCTTTTGTACGCTGGAAGTACGTAAATGTAGCTGTCTTGCCAATATAATCGTTTACATTTTTAAGCATTAGCTTTAGATGATCATGCGTATAGCCTTTACCTGGTGGGCAACCGAACTTTACGCCGTCGCTGTCCATCATAATGAACTTGCCTAGTGTGCCTGTGCGTTTACCTTTGCCTGGTTCGTAGTCAATAATAGTAGCCTCGGTGTCAGAAAAGTCTTTCATCTTCATCAATCCATAAGATCTACCGTGTTTGTACGGAGTATTTAGACGCAAGATAGAGCCTTCGTAGCCAAGTTCTAGGTTTTTCTTATGTAAGAACTTAGCGTGATTCATATCTTTAAGTTGCTTTGTTTCAACTAGTCTTACACCGAAGAACATCCATGCGTGCTCACCTAGAAATTTATTGATCATATTCATGCGATCTTCATATGGCTTATCTGTGCCATCAATGTAGTCGTAAATGTGATACTGAATCATTTCTTGAGCATCTGCTCTGTCTATGTCTGTTGGTTTTTGCTTGCGGACTAATGAAATAATTTTTTCGAAGTCTGCTTTTAGTCTGTGGTTGTAAAGCTCGCCATCGAGTATTGCGTCTGGATTTACGTGGAAGAATATCTTTAGTGCATCTTCAAGATGCTGTACATTCATTAGTCGTTTACCTGTGCGCGTAAATGCGCCGTACTTTGTGAATAAACAACGTACGCCATCGAGTTTAGGTTGTAAGTAAACCTTCTCGTTCCAGTCAATGCGTGACTCGTCGAACTTATGTGCTAACATTGGTTTTATCATATTTTTATTTTATTATCGACACTGTGTCGTATTATATTTGTTATAGTATTACGTTAGATATTGCATTAACAATTATTAACTCTTGTAAGTCTGTGTAATCTTCTTGATCTAAATCATCTACGAAACCTAGTTTTTCTTCTTCTAAAACCTCTTGCGCTGCGACGATTATTCGTATTGCTAATTCTTCTTCAACTTTTTTAAGTTGTCTTCTTTCTTTACTTGATAATTTTAATTTTAAAAACATAATTTTATTTTATTATCGACTACTGGTCGTATTTTAATTGTTTAACTTTAATACCTGATTCTTTAAACAGTGCAAATGCTTCTGAAGATGCATGATACTTTTCATGGAATACTACGCGTTTAATCCCTGCTTGAATGATCAGCTTTGCACATTGTGCACAAGGAGAAGTAGTAGTATACAAAGTAGAACCTGCACTAGACATAGTGCTTCTAGCTACTTTAGTTATTGCATTTGTTTCTGCGTGTAGCACTAACCATTTAGTATACAATTTGTTATCAATCTCATTTTCACAACAGTTATCCATTCCGGCTGGTGTACCATTATAGCCAAAGGAAAGTATATTATTATCTTTGACTATAATAGCACCAACTATTCTTCGTTTACATTTACTTAGCCCAGCTATTTGGTAGGCTACATTCATGTACGTCTCGTCTAATTTTTTCTTATTCGGCATTTTCTGAGTACCATTCTATCATTCTTTCTTTAACTTCTTCTTGATCTAGTATTTCCTGTGCTATATCAAAAAACTTCTTGAAGTATATTAACTCTGCTGTGCTAAAGTCATACAAATCACCATCATGTATTGCATACATGCAATCTCTCATTGCTTTAACCGTGTTTTCAAAACGGCAATAATTCATATTCATATCTTTTTATTAATCTTTGTAAATCATTACTGTACCTGCGTCATACCATTCACTGTACCAACCACGTGCTTCTAACTGGTCTTCCCATGAATTTAATATACCAAGCGATCTGTTACCATAATCTTCAGCATAGTATGAATATATTTCTTTATCTTCATATTCATAACCGTGCTCGCCACTAACCCATATTCCACCTTTCATGTCTTCGCGGAACTCTTCGGTGGTTCTAACAGTTTTTATATACTGTTCTAACCACTTGATCATTTCGTCTCTATTCAGCTTGTTCATAGCCTTCCTCAATTAAATCTTGTTCAACTTCAGCTATCATATTATTATAGTATCTTTGGTATAGCCTTTCGATTTGATCTTGCAAACCGTAATCACCCATATCATACTCATCTATGTAAATAGTCAAGCCATCAATTACTGCATCTTCTAGCTTAGAAAACCTTTCTGATTCATAATAGAAAACATCGTCACATATACTTACATTATTAACGTCTTCAGTTGCTACATACACACTATAACCATCTGCTGTTGTTTCTTCGTAGAACTTGATTTGCCCTTCCATGAAATCATGTGTGATTTCTGCTTCAAAATGATCTAAAACTGCAGATAATTGCTTATCTGTGTCTAGCTCGTTAATGTCTTTGATTTGTTTAGCTTCTAATCTTTGCAAGATTATTTCTTCTGTTATTTTATTTTTCATCATTTAGTTTTTCAAATAAGTTACCGCCATACATAAGATCCCAAGATGATACTTTAAATACATGCTCGTCAGAGAATGTATAAAGATCTTGAACTTCTGAAATTGTTAATTCGCCAAAGTGCATTTTTTTGTTTAGTGCCTCTTTGATTCTTCTGATAGAGTAGCCATAGGCTTCTTCGTTTTCGTCAAGCTTTTGCTTAACGTTTGGTTTTAATCTTTCAAATAATGTCTTCATATATAATTTAATTTTTTATTTAATATCCTACTGTCATCGTATTTTGTTTGCAATTAACCTATATGGAAACTGCTTTGATCCGTTAACATAAACTCGCAGTCTTGCAATTTGTGACCTTGATCCTCTATAAATCTGTCGAAGCAGTCTATTCTTGTAAAGTCAAACTTAACTTCGCTTACATCATATCTGTATATGTATGCATCTTCATAGTCTAAAACCCACAGAAATAAAGATATTTTATATTCTTCTGATTCCTGCTCTGCTCTTTTCCATGCATACTTAGTCATTTTTTCAACTCTCTTTAGAAAGTCTTTTGATTCTTTGCTGTGCTTACTCATAGTAACTATCTATCCATGCTTCAAACTCCGATGCACTTGTGATGTTATCTACATCATCTCCTAAAGGAAAAGGTTGTGTTAAGTCTTCAGAATAAGCTCGATCTTCATCAACTTGCCATGTGTAAATCGCTGCGAAACTGTGATCTTCTTCAAAGTCATGTACAGATATAGAATAGTTTTTCTCATCTACTTCTACTTTATAAAAAGATCTTAGAAGCTTTGCTGCTTCTAGCTTTGTTTCTATTAATTTATTATCTACTTCCATTTTCTATTTTGCTTTATATATTCAACGGCATCTTCATTTACTATACTGTTTTTGTTATTTCTTACGTAATTACGCAAGATATAGCCACATAAATATTCTAAACGATGTTGCTCGTCAAGTATTAGGAGTGGTTTTTTAACTTCATGTAGTACATGGCTTTTCTTTAAGCTATTGTACCATGCTTGTTTACTTTTGAATCTTGTGTTTATATAGTAATTTGCTGCATGTCCATTTGTAACTCTTCGCACATAACCTGACTCGTATATAGCAAAACGAATAGGCTCAGTGTGGCCTGAGTTATACATTTTCTTCTGTGGATATAAGAACATGCGAGTTCCATTTGCTTTTTGTCTGCTAGTTGTAACTTCTGTTACACCGATTGCTTTTAGTATTTCTAGTGGTTCTAAATTCATATTCAATTATATTATCGATTACTGTTCGTGTTTTTGTTGTTTATAAAACTATTAATTCACATAGATCTTCTCCCGTACCTTCCCCATTAAATGTTACTTCATAGTTAGGATCCATTCCACTAGTTATAACGTCGTCAACTAATTCATCTAGTGTGTTAAATTCTCTTGTGTAATAACTACAAT
>Ga0181583_10002756_pt1 | contig 12950 bp, 11 predicted proteins | sample 071ome_31_FD_132461 | JGI IMG/M metagenome (GOLD analysis project Ga0181583, IMG submission 132461) | Coastal salt marsh microbial communities from the Groves Creek Marsh, Skidaway Island, Georgia - 071405CT metaG (megahit assembly) | ecosystem: Environmental > Aquatic > Marine > Intertidal... | reverse complement strand
CTCTGCCCACAAAGAACAGCAAGAATATGGGGTTCGGCATCTCAAGGATCGACTCTTTCACTATGGTCTGGAAGCCCAGGCAACCACTCGGAGATTGAACAAATTAAAAAATGTGGAAAATACCTACCTTTCCATCTTTCAAGGATTGGGAGGTCTCGGAGTGATCCTTGGAACTGTGGGCTTATTGATCGTTATCCTTAGAAACCTATGGGAATGCAGGGCAGAGCAGGCAATTCTTAGGGCCATTGGATATTCCGCCCAAAAACTTAGAGGCCTCGCCTGGCACGAAAACATAAAGTGGGTAAACTGGGGACTAATTATCGGAAGTGGAGCGGGGTTGTTAAGTGTCATTCCCGCAGCCCAGAGTGGAATGGGAAAGCTTTCGATCTTGGAAATTGCATTCTTTTTATTGAGCTTATTTGTCCTTGCGGCAGTGTGTGTCTTTTGGGCGATACGCTGGGGCTTAAGAGAGAGCCAGTTAGAGGAACTAAGACATGAATAAACAGATACTTGGTTATTTTTTGGGGATTTTGCTTCTGCTTGAAGTTAGGGCTGGGTTGGCCCAGAATCCCGGCGACGGAAAGAGGGGGTGGCATGTTTTGTATGAACAGAGTTTTGAAGAGGTGGAAGAGGGAAGTGTACCGGAGGACTTTTTTGTATTGGATGGCAAATTTTTGGTTGCCAAAAGAGGCGAGCAGAAGTGCTTGGTTTTAGGGGGACATCCAGTGGATGAACATGGGTTTCTCTTTGGGCCTCGATTAAAGAATCCGAGCGTGGAATTGGCGTTTTCCTGCCTTGGCGGGTTTCAGAGTCGCAAGCATAATGTTTATGCGGGAGCTTTATCCGGTCTGAGGGGAATCCATTATAGAATCAATCCTAGCTTCAGCGAATTCAGGGTCACTCATTCGGATTATATGGATAAGAGAGATGGCATCAAGTGGTCGCCCAAAGAATGGATGCGGGTGCATATCCTCGCTCAGCCAGAAAAACAGGAAAAGACCCAATTTAGGGTACATATTTATCGTGCGGACGGTGAGGGCAAAGATGGTTGGAAATCGAATTTTTTAGTAGATGGCTTATTGGTGGGAGGGAAATGTGCCCTTTGGGGATTTTCTTATGCAGAACAAGAAATGGCATGGGATAATTTGGTGATTCGCGGGCCAAAATAATTGCCTCAAAATAGTTCCACCACCAAGATTTCCATATCGGCACTTGGGTGTTCAATATCATGCACCTAAAAATTGGGAAGATAAGATTCTCTTGCCAAAATGGCCGTCTTGGGAAGAAATAGACAGCTCATTTGCCTATGTACCCCCTCTCAAGAATCATTTTCTTAACGCTTGGCTCATGCATGCTTTTTCTGATGGTTTTTTTAGGGGCAGCCTTGCACTTTGATGTTTTGCCCTTTGAGCACTTCGTTAGAGATATCACTCAGTTCGTTTTCATTGGCTACACCATTCCGGAAATTTTCGGGATGGGGAAAATCGCTTCTTACAAGGAGCTTACCGTTGCCCTCAAACTGGTTCTGGCGATCGGTGGCCTTTTAGCCTCTTTTTATTTAATTGGGATTAGTTTTTTAGGTTCCTCCCGATTGCAGTTTAAAGCCTTAAGCTTTGGAATATCTATTCCCCTCTTCCTCTTGCTCTTTCAATTTTGGACCAGTTTTGTAAATGACGATCGAATTCTTCTTCGAGAAGACAAGCTGACCCTTTTCTCATGTACCTTAATCGTCTATCTAATCAGCGTTTTATTAATGTGGTATGGCTTGCATGTCAGGAGGGTGAGCCCCACCTATGATATGAGGTCATCCATCAGTCCAATTCGCCTTCACGCAATCCAAAAATCCATCCCAAGTGCGGAAGAGTTGAGCTTGGAGGCCAGTGATAAGGGTATCACAGAAAAGACCGACGATGCCCTGGGGGATAGAGAGGAAGAGGAGGAGGGGCAATTAAGAGACGGAGCAGAAGAAGGCTTTGCGGAAGAAGATGGCCCAAAGGAAGTATCCAGCGGTAATCTCGAAGAAAATGTTGCCAAAACAGATGCGGTTGACGGAGAAGCGCCCGATCCTCTAAACGAAGCTCATGATCTGATAGAAAGTAAGTCAGACGCTGATCATGAGGATAAGACAAATTCCGAGTCCGACCAACAAGACAATTTTGAAGTTCAGGAAAAAGATGTGCCGGGCACAGCCTCCTAGAAGCTAGCCAACATGATTTACCGAAGAATCATTTCTGTAACTTGTGGACTCTTGGTTGTGATCGCCACTGTCTACATTTTACAGGGGGCAAGTTTTCGACTGGTCGAATCTTATGCAAAGTTCCGGCTGCAGTTATGTTGGGGAGATTACATGGAAAGCAAATTAAACCCGGTTCTAAGCAAGCTGCCATTGGACCATTTTGCAGAGCCACTCTTAGAAAACCACAAGTTAAGCAAAAAGGCGGCTTTTGAGTATGAAATTAATTACTCTAAAAAAATCCTCAGTTACTTAAAACCAGTTAAGGATCGTGCATTCAATTATCTCGCACGGGAGCAAAATTCTCTGCAGGCCTATGAAATCCGAGATCTTGGCTTGGTAAAAAGTGTTATTCTGCCGGGTCTGTTTCGTCCTGCCACAATGCATGATGTAAGCTACGGTTCCGCAAGACGTATTGGGGACCGTATAGAATTTGCCGATTGTTTGTTTGTTCACCTTACCCGCCCAATTCCTCACGCTCAATTTGAGAAGAAGTTTACTTCGATTGAAAGCTCATTTGGATTCCTTGCCGATCATGGGTTTGCCTCTTTGCTCCTGCCCGTGTCTTCCTCCGAGGCATTGATTGCACAACTGGAGTACCTTCAGGCAAACTTCAGGAACTTTGCTGAGCATATAATCATTTATGGAGAAAATGATCTGGTCCCTTGGGTTCTGGATGCAAGCGAAGCACGCCCAAATCTTTTTAAGGCTTCAGTTTTGCGAAATCCTAAAGTCCAAAATTCACCACAGGCCAATGGGGGTGCAAGCTGGCTTCTCTCGATTTATGAGCATGGCCAGGGCACTCCAAGTACTTTATTGGATTGGACTGTCTCCGCCAGACAGGCAGAGTTCCTCTATCCTTCTCGTCTGGCCGGCCTTATCTATCAGCAAAATGATCCAGTCACTGATGACCTATCGAGCTTGGTGTTGGCCTATTTACTTCAATGCAGAGATTACCTGCAGGAGGCAGCTCACCATTGGACACACCGAGAGTCAAAGGGTGACACTGAGGAAGAAAATACCTCGCCAACCCTCAGCAGCAAGTCATCGAACCAAAATAATTTCCTACCCGTTCATTTCCAAGATTCCTCTCAGAGTGACCAAAAGTACCTGTGTGAAGTGGTTAAGGAGTACCGTGCTAAACACAGCAGTAACCCTTCAGTAAGAGAAGCATCAAATAGGGCATTAATCCTAAAAATCGGAAGTTCAATTGAGTCGATGGGTCCTCTCGCATTTGATCAGTTATCGATGAAAGACCCTGAGTTTATTATTCTCTATCAAGCTCTCAAGAAAGAGGACGAAACCCCGATTCAATAGCTGTAGAATGCTACTTACAAACAACGATAAAACCTGAGGTTGGAGAAATTAAACTTTGTAACCTGTTTTTAGTCCATTGACCGTTAGGTAAAAAATTTTAGTATGAGAATTATGAAAATTTGCCATTTGCGAACTATCCTTATCTTAGCAATTTGTTCCTCATTTACGGGTTTTTCTGGAGCTGACACAAAAAATGTTGTCTTCGTAGCAGGACCTAAAAGTCATGGTTTTTTTGCTCATGAACATGCGGCTGGTTGTAAGCTTTTGGCAGATCATCTTGAAGCAGCTGGATTGGGGATTCGAGTCACAGTGGTCACGGATGGGGGTTACCCGAAGGACCCATCTGTGTTTGACGATGCGGACGCCGTCGTTGTTGCTTGTGATGGAGGAGTTCGCCACCTGCTTAATCAAAGACTTAGTGAGTTTGATCAGGTAATGCGGCGGGGGGTAGGGCTTGGCTGTATACATTACGGTGTCGAAACCACTAAAGGTCCGGCTGGGGATCATTTCCTCAAGTGGATAGGCGGATATTTTGAGCCCTATTGGTCTGTTAACCCTGTGTGGAATGCAGAATTCCAGCTTCTTCCGCAGCATCCGATCACTGAGGGGGTGCAACCCTTTGCCATGCTCGATGAATGGTACTATCACATGAGGTTTAGAGAGGCCACCTCCGCATTGGGTCGAATTACACCTATTTTATCGGCGCTTCCTCCTGCTCAGACCATGAGACGCTTAAAGCCAGGGGTGGAGAGCCACCCGCACCATGGAAATCCTAATGTTGCTGAGGCGGTGTTAAAGAGGAAAGAAGCCCAGCATGTGGCATGGGCTTACCAACGCGGGGAAGATTATAATTATGGGCGCGGGTTTGGATTCACTGGTGCTCATTTCCACGAGAACTGGGCATCCCTCGATGCACGGAGGCTTGTTCTCAATGCGATCGCCTGGATCGCGAAGGTGGATATTCCTAAGGGAGGTATTCCCAGCCGGAAAGTCACCATGGAAGACTTGCTTAAAAATCAGGATTTCCCCAAACCTGATAATTGGCAGAATCAGGCAAAGGTGGAGAAAAAAATATCCACCTTTCGGAGATAACTTATCAGTTGCCGAGTGTGCCCTTCGGAGCGTCGGTAATTTACTCACTTAATTTATTGTTTGTATGTACTCTTTCTAGTATCTTTTAGGCGGTGAATAAAAAGATTTTGTGTGTGGATGATGAGGAGTCAATCCTGCGTGGGTTTCAGCTTAATCTCCGAAATAAATTTGATATCCACCTCGCCTCGGATGGGCAGGAGGGCTTGGAGCTTTTTCAAAAAGAAGAAGACTTTGCCGTAGTTCTATCGGATATGCGCATGCCCCGCATGAATGGAGCGGAGATGCTCTCAAGCATAAAGCAAATCAACTCAGAGGTAGTTACCGTTTTATTGACCGGATACACAGATTTCGAATCTGCAATGGCTGCTGTCAATGAAGGAAATGTCTTTCGAATGCTCTCTAAACCTTGTCCGCCTCAGACGTTGATAAAGGTCCTTAACGATGCGGTTGATCAATATGACCTGATTTGCAGTAAGCGCATTTTACTGGATCAAACTCTTCGAGGAGCGGTGGATGCACTTGCTCAATCACTGGCAACGACCCAACCCCTTTTTTTTGGTAGGGCACAAAGATTGCGAAGAATTTCCAATGCCTTGGCCGAATTGGTAAAAATGCCGGATTCATGGCAGGTGGGGGTTGCGGCCATTTTTTCCCAAATGGGATACTCATCGATTCCTCCCCATCTTAGCGAAGCAGTTTACCACCGGCGGGATGTCACTCCAGAAGTAAAGACTATGCTGGCCGACATGCCTGAGGAGAACTTGAAAATGATCGACCTCATTCCAGGGCTGGAGGGTGTGAAAAAAATCCTCCAAAGAATTGATGTCCAACATCAATTTGAAGAAGAGGACGGTTCCGGTGTTCGTACTGGTGCATCCATCCTTCGGGTTGCCCTAGATTATGATTATTACCAGGAACAGGGCCATGAAGAATCTCTTATTGTGTCTACTCTCAAGTCAAGATCACAGAACTACGATCCAAAGATTGTGGATGCCTTGCAATCCTACCTCTCCATTAGTCTCGAGAAGTATGAATTAGAAGAAATATCACCGAGAGATTTAAATGCCGGAATGATCTTAATAGATGATTTGCTCTTGGAGGAGGGCATGCTGATTGCATCGGGAGGGGCAGATGTTGATCGACAATTATTAAAAGTCGTCAGAAACTATATCTCTTGTTACACAGAATTTCCTTTCCCGAAAAAAATTAAGGTAAAAATTCCCCTAGAAGAATAGTAGACCCCCAAAGTAAGTTAACTGCAATGAAAGTAAAAACATATATCGGGTTACTTTCAGCAGGAAGCCTCGGCGGAGCCCTTTTCGTGGGAATGTTCGGGTGGTGGATGCTTACCAGCATTAATGAGTCCACCCAAGAGCTTGAGGAAGAAAGTCGAAATTCGGGTGCATCTTCCAGCGAGTATCAGGACATTCAGGCATTTTTATCCACATCCAGGGGAATCTTTGAAGCCCTTGAAATTTATCCAGAAAGCTATGCCGGAGTCTATGGAGTAGCAAAAGACAGAGTTGTTATGTCCAAGGAGGGCCTTCGCTCCATCTCACAGAAGTACTTTAAAAATTATTCAGAGGAGATTCTTAAACCCATGGAAAGGGACATAGTTCTCATTGAGGATGCAATTCTAAAACTGAGTAGCGGATCGCAGTCTAGGGGTTCTGGGTCATCGGTGGTTAGAAGTGCAAAGGTTGCTTACAGTGATGCAAAAAAAAGCTTTTCCCAAAGGTTGGACCAACTGGAGGTACAGGCTGAACAAAATATGTGGAATGCCCAGGCATCGATGACGAAGAAATTAGAGAGTCTCGAAAATGAGGAGAGGGGAAATTCAATCTTGTTCACTATCGCGAGTATTTTGTATCTCGGCTTGGTTTGCGTTCTCGCCTTTATAACCTACAAGAGCTTCGCCAGCCCGATTCGCAAGCTGGAGGTCGCGGCTAAGAACTCTATCGATCATAACAAGCCATTCATCCTCAAAGAATCCGGTCCTTATGAAATTCGTTCCGTAACCAAGAGATTGAGAGGACTAGTTACAGGACTGGAAGAAAAAGTAACCCAAAGAACCAAGGCATTGCAGCAGAGCAATAAGAAACTAACTGAGGAAATCAGGCAGCGAAAGGAGTTGGAAACTCAATTGGTTCACGCCCAGAAAATGGAAGCCGTTGGACAATTAGCTTCTGGTATTGCTCACGAGATCAATTCTCCATCCCAATTCGCCAATGATAATATCCTGTTTCTTAAAGATGCCACAGACGGCTTTATAAAAAAACTTCAACAGGCACCTGATGCACCCGCAGACAGCGATATTGAATTTTTTATAGAAAATGCCCCTGAAGCCGTGGACCAAGCGGCCGAAGGAATTTCGCGGATCACGACCATTGTGAAGTCGATGAAAAACTTCGCATACCGGGATGCACAATCTGCTAAAAGGCCCAACGATTTAAATCAGGCAATACGTTCCACTACTGTGGTGGCGACCAACGAATGGAAGTATCATGCCGACCTAGACCTACAACTTCAGGAAGATATACCCATGGTTCCATGTAATATTGGGGAAATTAACCAGGTAGTTCTTAATCTCATCGTCAATGGTGCCCATGCTATCCGCGATCGTTTTCCTGAGGGAACCAAAGGAAATTTAGTAGTTTCCAGCAGGCACTACCCTGATCACGATTGTGTGATTATTGGGATTGCGGATAATGGAGGCGGAATACCTCCCGATGTGCAGACGAGGATTTTTGAGCCATTTTTTACCACCAAAGAGGTGGGGGTGGGTACTGGACAGGGGCTTGCCATCGCCCACAATGTAATTGTTAAATCCCACAGTGGCCAAATATGGTTCGACTCCAAGCAGGGGCAGGGCACAACCTTTTACATCAAACTCCCGATGACGCAACCTGCATCCGATGCGGACAGCCAATGATATCTTGAACATTTTGCTGAGGAATTGGAGCAAATTAGAGGGGCAATTCAACTGCTTGGTCTACTTATGGAAGACCAGCCTATTTTCTCTGATAATTTCACTGAGTGGATGCTCCGAAGAAAAAGAAGATGCAAAACTGGTTGCTGACTATCTGCCGTTCGCAGATCAAAAGTTTATCGGCCTTGATCCAAAGCAACTGAATAAACTGAATAATCGAGATGATCTTTGTAAGATACAGCCAGGTGAATTTCTGATGGGTAGTCCTGTCGAGGAGATGGGAAGAAAATCAGATGAAGCCCTTCATCTTGTACAAATAACCCGTCCATTTTGGATGAAGAAATTTGAGGTGACCAACGCGGAATGGAACCAGTTCGTACAACCAGAACACCAAAGGGGAGAAAAAGTATTTTGGCTAAGCGGGAAAATACTCAGTCAGGTTTGCTTATCAAGAGGATATGCCGATGGTCCCTATTCTGTACACCAATATGAAGAGGGCAAAAACACATTTTTTTCTATCGACGAGGTGCAGGGCTCGAAAGAAAATTGGAAGACTCCTTCCAATCGCAGAAATTATCGGGTAAGCGATGGGAAATTTTCAAGTCTGGAAGAATTACACCTATTTCTGGTAAGGCAGGGAGGCCGTGAATTAGGGCGGTTAAACCAAGGATTTCCTGTTACTCGCATTTCTTACTCCCAGGCGGTTAATTATTGCTGGCAGAGAACCCAAGCTGCTTACAAAACCAATGAAATCCCAAGCGCTTTGATCTACCGGTTACCCACCGAAGCGGAGTGGGAATATGGTTGTCGCGGTGGAAGTACAAAATTTTGCGGATTGGGTGAGGGCAATTACTTGAGTGGAGAAAATGCTAATATCGATGGCTCTTCTAGATCTTATATTTTGGATTTTAGAGAGGGATTTTCAACGGGGGAGCGTGCCTTTACCCCTTATAATCGGAGGGGTGTATCTGAAGTTCGACCCAAATCACCGATGTATCCAGGAAATCATTGGGGTCTACATGACATGCATGGAAATGTCATGGAATGGTGTTTCGATTTTTACGGAATGTACCCGCAAGAAGAAAAAATGGTCGACCCCATTGGTCCCATCCGTGGGACGAAGAAAATAGTGCGGGGAGGCAGTTTTTACCGCACCGCCCAAGAGAGCAGGTCCGCCAGTAGGGCTGCCTATGAAGCCTCGTATATGGGATCCGAAATTGGGTTTAGGTATGTGCTGGGCTTCCCCCTTCGGTGATCAGGGCTTCAACCAATCCCGCAGGATGGGGTAGAGTACGGCATGGGGTAGGGCAAAATTAGTTACGCGATCCACCCGGGCAATGTTAATGCCCACGCATTGCCCTTCTAAATTAAAGACAGGTCCCCCCATATTATTTCGGTAGAGCGGGATGTCGTGTTGCAGTACGAGAGGAAAGTTATCTTTTCTTTTGGAGGTGGGTCCGCTCATAAGAAGGTTCCTGTTAAATAAATCAAAAGTGACGGAACGATGCCCCAAGGTAACTCGCAGTTCTATGGCTTCATCCACTCTGTTAATGTGCAAAAGTACAAGGTCACCCGGATCTTTTTTCTGCATCGCGTGATTGACCTGTTGCTTCGACCTTACCGATCTGTGATCAATTTTAAGAATGCGGTCATTGATTTTGAGCCCTGCCCGGTCTGCTGCTGATTGCGGAATAACTTCCAACACACGAATGCCTCTCTCGCTTTGGTTATCATCAGAGAGAACCACGCCCATGACCCCGCCTTCCCTGCCAATTGGCCTTGTTTTGCCCCCAAATAGACCCAGCCTGATTTCATCTAATTCGGGCGATGCCGAAATGGCCCAGCGTGCATCAGTGCTGTTATTGTTGTCAGACCAATGCAAGGTTGGCCATTCATAGCCATCGCCAATCACCTCAAGCAGTACAAGATCGCATGCTTCATCCCTCTTTCTTGCTTTCACAGGGAGGCGAATGCCCGAATTTGTGAGTAAGTATCTTGCTCCAATACAGGCACTTGCTTTCGATAAGACAAATCCTCTCGAATCAATCACAGTGCCATGGGCGATGACCCTTTCATTTCTGAGAAGCTTAACGGTCGATTCCTGAGCAATGCCTTGAGTCTTTCCAAATGCCTGCTGTACCTGAATGCCGTTCAGCCTTAGCCGGGGGTCGAGTAGAGAATCATCTGTCTTTGCCTCAGCGGAAAAAGCTTGGGCGAGAAAAATAAGAAATGTAAGAGAGCGATTCATTCCTCATTCAGTCTCGAGCCCAATGGAACCCTAAAAGTAAGCAACCTTCCCGCGCGGGAAAGCTCGAGAACGATGGGATCTTGCGGAGACTTGTTCGAAACCAGAATCGCGAGCTTTTCTCTCGAATCAAGAGGCTCTCCATCTAGGCTTTTGAGGATGTCTCCCTCGAGTAAACCGAACTTTTCTGCGGCACTTCCCTCAACGATTCCAAGGATAGTCAAGCCCTCTGGAGCCAGCGAACTCGCCACTCCCAAAAAACCTCCCTCTTCCAATTTTTGGGCATTGTAGAATTCATCGGTCATAAAGAAATCCCAGTTAGATACAAAGGTTTCAATTGGAATATGAAAGTTTTCATCGGCTTGTTGAGAAATACGGCTATGGATGGCAATCACTTCTCCATTCAGATTAAATAGTGGGCCACCTGAATCTCCGCCCAGCAATCTGCAGTCCGTTTGCATCGTTTCATCCTGCTTCCCGATGATTCTACCTAGCCGGAGCACTTGCCCCCTTGTGGTATCAAAGCCATTGGGATGACCGAGTGCATAGCACCAATTGCCCAGCGAGGAATTCTTTACCTTTGCCAAATCAACAAAAGGAAGGACTGCCTTGCTTTCAATCTTTAGCATGCCGGCATCTGAGAATACTGAACCTCCTAGGCTGACGGCCGAGACCCGCTTACCGGTGGATAGAATGGCGGTGATCTTTTTTCCTCTATCTCCAATTACATGGGCCGCGGTCAAAACTAAGCCCTCTGCAGAAACGATAACTCCACTCCCAGCGCCATCCTCCGTTTCAAGAGAGACCACCGCACTTTTCGTTTTGCTTAGATGCTTTTGAATTTGTCCTTCGATTCCGAGCAAATCCTCATAATTTTCCGGGCATTCTTTTTCCCAGGGCTTCAACCCTTCTGTTGCCAAGAGTGTGCATGCAGATAAACAAGTGGCGAGGAAGAGGGCTACAAATCCTTTACCATTCATTTCTCAATGGATAGCTTATCATTAAACGAAGGTAACGATACTAACAGTTCGTACTCTTTTAATGCGTTGACAGAAAAATGAGCCAATCGCTCGCTTATGTTGGGAAGCTTAGACCACAGATTTAGATAAATTTGAAAATTTGCAGATTCGGAAGAAGGGCTCTTGTAGATCTGCCGGTATGCGAGATCAGAAAATTTCTCATGTAGGTTTGTTTCTTGAACATAAACGATATCGGGTAGAAAATCTTTTGATTCACTCTTGGCAGCAATCTCGAGGGCTTTCAAAAGGGATGCCAAGGAAAACATTTCAGAAATAACTTTTGCCCCTTCTCTCTTTTCAAAAGTGGCCAACAGGGGGAGTGTGGGTTGTTCAAGTCCGTTAGAAAACCATACTTTGATCTCAGGTGTAATCAACCAGCGATCCCCGTCAACTCCCGTCCATCCAGCTTTGGCAAAATCAAACTGTCCGCGAGTAGGGGCAGAAAGGTAGCGGGCAAATTGAAACGCCAGTACCGAATTTTTACAAGTTTCTGGAACCGAGGCAATCAAAGCACCCTCACTACCAGAAGTAACCGATTGATAGGCAAGCCAAACCATATTTTCTTTCATCCCCTCTTTTGCATGTGAGGCAGCGTCGGAGTTGGGGTCATTCTCAAAAATAAAAAGGTCAGGAGGGTTATCTCCTGAAGGTAGCTTTCCTTTAACTGAGGAAAGAGAATCAAAATTCAAGATCAGGCTTGCCCCAGTTTCACGCTCAAACCCATTCATAGCATGCCGGAGGACACCTTCAGCTTTTTTAGGGGCCCAAACGACCAGTGGTTGATCAAAGTCTTCCTTGGGCATTTTCTCCCAAACCGCTAGCATGCAAACGAGAACAAATAGAGAGAGGAGGGAGAGGGTAATACCGCTATATTTAGGTGGGCGGATGAGCTGGGGAGACTGGTCAAACTGATACTTTTTCATGGGTGGTTTTCTTCGGAGTCAGTAGCAGAAGCTAACTGTACCGCCTTATCATTTGCCAAGACAAGCTTTTGGGAGAAATTTACCCATAAGGGATCGCATCGCCTGATGGTGGAGGATGCGACTTGCTTTCCGCTTGGAGACCCACTTGCGTTTTCTAAACCCCGATTCTGGCCAGTCTTCAAACACCTTGGTTACCGACATGGGAAATAAAAAAATATTGGTTCGGCCGATGGAACATAAAACTGGCGATGAAACGATTTGACCATCGATTCCTCCCTCCTCGTACGCCTCCAGTAAGGCGGTTCTTTGGGGGCCGATGCTCTTAATGAGATTTCCTTTGGGCAGACTCCAGTGTTTTCTCTTTGTGGAAATAATCATCACCTCAAAATCTCCGGACTCGAGAACCCGGAAAGGAATCACTCCCCACTTGGAGTTTGATCTAACTTTCTTAAAATCTACCACGACCTCAAAGACCACAAATTCATTGTTTAGAGCTGCCTTTTTGTAAAGATTTAAAAAGGGTAAACTTGGCGGTCTTCATCTATCCCGCTTGCTCAGGTTTCTTTGTTTGGCTAAGAGGTAGCTTATATTAATGGGTTTGCTTGAAGTTAAAGATCTAAAAAAATCATTCCTCTCTCCAGCTGGAAAGATGGAGATGATTTTACATGTCCCCAAATTCTCATTGGAAGGTAGGGCACAAGTTGCCTTAGAGGGAGCGAGTGGGAGCGGAAAAACCACCTTTCTCCACCTTCTTGCCGGAGTATTGCCCGCAGACTCAGGTAAAATAACCATGGACGGGCATTCCCTACATTTACTGAGGGAGGCGGCACGCGATCAACTGCGGGCACAAGAGATAGGATATGTCTTTCAATCCTTCAATCTGTTGAGCGGATTTTCTTGCCTCGAAAATCTTACTCTATCTATGAATCTGGCGGGTCAGTCGGACCTTGAGCATGCCCATGCTCTTCTCCATGCAGTGGGTCTGCAAGATCGTAGGAATCATCGCCCACACCAGTTGTCCATTGGCCAGCAACAGCGGGTGGCGATTGCCCGGGCATTGGTAAACAAGCCCAAACTGGTGCTGGCCGACGAGCCGACTGGCAACCTTGATCCCGCCAACACCGATCGGTCTCTGAGCTTGCTTCGCTCCCTCTGCGAGGAATGGGAGAGCTCACTTATTTTAGTAAGTCAT